>ERZ724508.452-NODE-452-length-29442-cov-6.038316_pt1 | contig 29442 bp, 40 predicted proteins | sample MGYA00376041_ERZ724508 | MGnify/ENA primary metagenome ERZ724508 (study PRJEB28724, sample SAMN07190887) | wastewater metagenome | isolation source: effluent of sewage treatment plant in Hong Hong | place: USA: Christiansburg, Virginia | collected 2016-03-01 ...
AAAATATGCGAATCCAAAGATTTGGTAAAGATAAGAATGGACAAGCAGGAACTCAACACACTCGTAAAGATCTCCGCATTTGTTCAATCATCCCAATCGCTGATGGTTATCGAATGCCCAGACATGCGAGCAATGCAGTTCGCGAACTTGCCGAGCGAAGTGATCACCAACTATCGTTTTGTCCACAACGATACAAAATCAGTTCCAAGCTTGCCTACGTTACTGCGAAGCTGGGACATCAAAGGGATAGCAAACCCAGAGTTGTCCCTCCCTCAAAACGATGAGACTGATCGAATTCGAAATTTCCTAGCAGATGCACTCCGACAGTATTATTTGGAAACGGGAGTTGCATGGCATGACGGGCTTCAGTTTGAATGTCTCAACCAACCAATTTTTGCAGCGGATAGTACTCAGTCTATCCGGGCCCTGTCCAGTATATACTCCATCTCTCGCTTTGGAAAGTCCTTGAATGTAGTATACCTTCCACTGTATGAGTACAACAACCAGGAACTCCTGGGGAGCTACCGAGCAGAAGAGTATCAGAAGAGGACACCTGAAAGGAAAAAAGTTGAAGTTGTGAGTCAGGAAGTTTGGCATCCTGGAATCTTGGAGAGGCTTTTCAACGATATAGAACGGTATGTAACGACTGAGCGCACCGATATGTGCTATCTCAGCAACTACCATTGCGAACTGTCAGGCAAGCAGATCGAAAAGTAGAATAGTCAAACCCTCCAAGACTGGTTTGTGCTGGATCTGTCACTTTGGCAACCAAACAACCCTGAGTATTTACAGCTGATGGATTGGATTATTGGGAGTGTTCGGACGAACTGCTTTACATTTCGATCAGGCAGGAGTTACAGAGTAAGACTTGGTTTGTTCAAGCTCGTCCTCAAACTCCCAGGAACGCAACATCTTCCAGTCAGTGCCATCTCTATCCCGTGCGCATTCACCAAAAAAGCACTTGACACGGTTAATGTTGACCGAGAAATGGCCCTATGGCGACACCAGATAACAACAATCAACAGCGAACTGAAAGGGTACTCGCAGCATATCTTGCAGCTTACCGAACTAGCTTTTTCAGAAACTAAGCTTCTCTTTGCCGATGGTTACGGAGACTATAGCATTGGAAGTGGGCTAAGTTTCCAGCAACAGTTCGGCACATTCACAAAGCTTCTTTCCATTGGGCTGAATGAACTGCGTAAATTCCTGATTGCACAAGGCTTTTACAATTACTCGGATCTCACTGATGAAGAGAAGAAAAATATCTTAAGCCCCGTGGACCTGCGAATGGTGAGTTCGATCAAAGATGATGTCGAGGAGCTGCATGAGATTAGCCGGCAGGAAAAGGATATAGATTCGTACAGGCGGGCACTCTTTAAAGACATCAATACTTTCATGAGCGCCGTCTTAAAGCCAGAAGTGCAAGAGGAAGTGAAACCACCTTCCAAGAAGGAACTGAGATTGCTCTTCTGCTTACAATCCATCACCCTCTTTAGCTTCTACTGGTCATTTTGTGGGCTTGTCCGATCCGACCATACCCCCTTCGAAGGCAGCCTTCTCAACAGAGTTGTATCTGCCCTCGAGAAGCATTCCTCATTCAGTAGGACCGAGTAGTACGCATTCAATCTCAGACAATTGATGGTGGTGCATAGTGCAGATGGTCTCGACTTAAGAAAATTTGTTTACAGCCTCCAAAGATAAAGTTGGGTGACCTGGCGATAAATAACTCTCCCAAACGTCGAAGCTATCTCTGCAAGCTTTACCAACAGGATCTTGGATCCACTTGAAATAGTAAGGCTAAGTCCCCATGCAGCCAGTATCGACTATATTTCAGGAGCGATCGAACACCTCAATGAAAACAACCAACATTTCGTAGTGATTGGTAACACCTATAGCAGTGCTGGAACAGAGTACCTCACTAAGATGCTTATGGCCTATTCTATTCCTGTTCAGCTGCTTTCCTCAAGAAGCCAGTCAAGGGATGGCTTTTCATTATTTCTCAAACAACATTTGCTTGCGTATAGCCTCAATCGGATAGTTACAGTATCAAATAGCTACCCCAACGATCTGGTTGAGTTCCTGAACACACGAAGCAGACCTTCACTAGGCAATAAATTCTCCAAGTATAAGGGAAAGAACGAGCTGAATAGTCGGCAGCACAAACTCTTTGTATTTGTAGAGGATGTGTCGCTCTCCGACTGCTCTGAGCAGCCTCCCTCTGTGATGGCAACCATCAAGTCAATCAGTACCTACCGTCGAGTGAGAAGTACCCCGATCAACAACTGCAGCCTCATCCTTCTTGGAAGCCACAACATCGAGACTGAAGACTTAAGTTACGTAAGATACGAAGATAACGAACCGGCGAGCTTGCTTAGTATCTACCATACAGCTTCAGAAGGGTTCAAGCCCAACAATGCCGAGATATTCAACTTCTTGGCTGGTAACAAGAGAGCAAGAAACATAATCGACAGTCTTAAACTCTATCCCATCCTGAAAACTGAAGTCCACACTGGGCTTGGGCATCTTAACTGGGCTGTTAACCATTCATTCCGGCTGCAATTATTTATAGAGCCAGAACTGAAAAAGATAGTTGAACAAAAAGTCAAACAAGAAATCGATTACTATCGGTTTCTCAAAGGGGAAGCAATCAAGAACTTTGGGAAGGAGGAAAGACCATTTGAAGAAGAGCGGCTCGAGAGGGAGAGGGAGTTGCTTGTGCTTGAAAAGCAAATAGCCACGCTGTACCAATCAGCCCAGCCAGCCTAGCAGGAGCATAGTGAACAAAAGCTCTTAGTCCCGAAATACCTGCTTGATCCAAAGCCAGAGGACTCTCCAAAGCGCGAGGGTGGTTCTCCAACGAAGAGACCTAAGGGTTATTACAATGAAATGGTGGTAGTCGACGACATCCAACAGCTGGGTTGGTTAATACAAACTATACACAACTATCTCAAGGTTCACTGTTCGAGTAATCGAGAAGCCTATAGGGTGCTTCAACATCAGCAACAATAACTCTTATGGGATGTGCTAGCTGTCCTTGGCAGCCTCGAAGTGCACGACACTCAACGCCAATACCTCCTCACCAGCGATGCCGATCAGTAATACTGCGAACTGGTGTTCCGAGTGGCTGTCATGCTCAAAGACAAGGCCTTGGAGTTATCGAATAGCGGCAAAAGGCTGTTCAAGCTGTCCCCTTCTGAAGATGACATTTCACGCGCAATTGTTATCCGATCGAGGGTGAGTGATGATCGCCAATAGTGGAAGGAACTTATCGAAAAGCTTATGGAGTCGGTATTTACGACCCTACAGAAAGACTCGTTCAGCAAATACCTGGTCGTGGCTTTGCAGCTGGGACAGCAATGTTGTTCATTTATAGATTACTTTGAGAGAAGCCTCACTGACAGTAGACTGCTCGATAGACTTTTACCAGGTGCGTTGATTGACCGCAACCTTCTGATAACCAAGTACAAGGGCTTTGAGAATGTCTACAAGGCACACTTAATTGCTCGTCTGAGGGAGAAATGCTACTTCTGCTTCATCGTAGAGAGGGATTGGCTCAGGGAGACCAGCAGAGATTGGCTCGTATAGTTCAGATTCCCACTAAGGAAGGAAGCCCCAACCCTGAATTCTGATCTCCCGACGCCATTGGATCCTGATAGCATAATCTTTTCAGCAGCTTATACGATCTACCGCAAGTACTTCCGTAAGCAGTTTGTTACTTCTGCTCAGCACTACCAACAACTCCTGAGTATTGATCAGGCAGCCTAACTCTTCACTAGATTGACCAGTCAGCTACTCCAACTGATGCTCGCTCGCGAAAACGAATATATAAGGTCGGGTGGCTTCCTTCGTAACCTTTAGGAGTAATTTTTGAAGAAAACAACAACGCTTGGTGATGCAGTTTCTGGCTTGAAGCTCGATCTCAGTGCAAAGAGATAGAGTTTAATAGAATTGGAAGAGGAATCCCGCAGATGCTCCTCAAGCATCACAAGCAGCGAGCTTTCTATTACTACTCTTAAGGAGTCTCTGGAATAGAGCGAATTTATTCGCTACAATTCCGAGAGGCAGAAGATGGGCTACGACGGTCAGGAATGCTACTTTAGCTACCGAGAACTGTTCCGGCAGATAAACCGGAAGCAGCTAGAAAAGGAGGTGGCAAGAGATTAGTTCTATAACTGCCCTCTGATGCTGTTCTACGTTTACTGGTGTAACGTCCTTACCGATAACAACTTCTTCAACGAAAAATACTCAGAGTTATTGGACGGTGACATCCAGTCTGCTGTGAATGAGGAGATGAAGAAACAGTTCATTAAGGCAGTCGGCTACGGTAGACTCTTCATCGTGGTGGACACAGACTGGACAGAGAAGCTATCGACCTAACAACTGAACATGGCAAGGAAGATCCGCAAGAGATTTCGGGAACTGTTGGAGATCGATGACCAAGCGAAGAAACGGAATAGCGGGCGAGTGTACTCCCACGATCACAAGTATCAGCTGAAGGAGGAACTGACGAATTAAATGGCACTGTTGAAGCAGCAGAAGATGAATGACGTGCAGCTGGGCTTTGCCATGTTCATGGCGTGCTGCTTCAGCTATAAGCGAGATACCTTCAAGATGGAAACCCGCATAACGGAGCACAAAAAGAATATGGAGCAATCAACCGAAAGGCTGAAGCTTGCGAGGGAGGCAACAAAGCAGGCCAAGCAGGAACTGGACAGACTCCAAGACAAGACGAAACAGCTCAGAAACAGAATTTTAGAGCTCGAGAACTAGCTGCAGGTGAACATCAACAACCAACAGCTATTGCGAGAGGTTCACCAGCAGAACCTCTAAACACTCAGACCAGTGTTCCTCTTCGAAAGTACCTACATCTACGCTGACCAACAGACGAGAAAGTATCAGGCATTGTTGCTATCCTTCATGGTTGGGCTGACTGTGTCAGGGTGGTCAGAGTTCATGACTGACGAGATGTTCGAATTGCTGCGCACTCAGTTTCCTCGCACAGAGCAATAGCGAATCTAGCCGGCAATTGGTTGGATGGAGGGCAAGATGTATATCAAACTGCTCACGGAAGAGCAGCTCAGGCTCTTATTGGAGGGAACAGGCATCTACAACCAGAGATGCTTCTGGAATATGGTGTTTTGCCAGCTGCTCAAGAACTGTGGGTTTGAGGATGTAAACTACGACAGTAGCTCTGGCATTAGGTGTAGACAACAATGGGTACGGATGGTCAGTGAGGCACCCACAGCTTCCGAGCTTCTTCTATACAGTTTTGAGAGGAAAGTTCCGGGAATGTATTCAAGAGTGGTGGATCATATGCAGGACTGGACCATCGACAACTCGAAGAAGTATTTACAGATAATCGAGCGTATTCAGGCTGCCAACCTCAAACACTAAACCATCGAGGGCTTGAGAGTAGGTACTTTCGAACCAGGCCGACCCCCCTTCGCATAGCTGTTGTAGATCGACATTCGCCCGTTGCTAAAAAAGTACGAGGAAGTTGAAAATACTTTGAAAGAGTTCCACTGTAGGCACCTGAATAAGTTGATCAGCTACTCCGTGCAGATCTGCAAAGACAACTTTATCGGCCCTTCATCACCTACCTTCGCTAACGATTTCTTGCGAGTGTTCAACCAAATCTACTACGAATTCTCGTCGTTGAAGACCTACCAGCTCAGCGTAATTAGTCGATGGCTGGGAGATGTAGCTGAGTTCCCCCAACAGTCTCCTGCAAACATATTTGCTTCCAGGAAACGCAGGGACTAGCACAAAAGGATTGTATCGGACTACGACCGCCTCAACGAAACAGCCAGAAAGTACGAAATATAAATTGAATAGCGCAAGGGGTCCATCGGTTCATTGGAGGTCTCGCTGCTGAACTCTCATTCCAATCTCTATAAAAGACCATTCAGCAAACGCTTCGATTACCTCCACGAGGCGATTCTATAGAATAGCGAGGTGCTGAATATACATGACTTCGCTAAAAAACCAGATTGCGAAATAGTTCGATTAAGACAGCCGCAGATCGAAGTAATCTGCGACTCTACACTGACCAGCGAAGTGATGAGCAACAGTTGGTTTGAGTCTTTAGTTAAGACAACCGTTGGCATCACCGATCGACCCGAAGTGTTCCCAGATTCTGCTTCCGTACCGATACTCGAGAAGTTCTTTTGTTCAGAGGTCATCAAGCTATCGATGCAAGCCCACCCCTGGCAGCTACTCAATGAGAGGGCAGGTCTATCGACAGTGCTGAGGTTGGAAGCACCTATTCTCTGTATCGCATCTGGCGGTAATAGCAATCTTCTGTAAATTGTTCAGGCGAAGCTTGCTCTGCAAACTGTTTCGCTTGTCTGTGTAGATTTTGTGCCTGACTTAGCATTTTACTCCGCACAGCTCGCCAATCTTCCTGCAAACAACGTGCTCGTTGTCAGATGCATCGACCCAAGACACTTCAGGAAGCTGACGAACTTGGTCGAGGATCTCGAATTCCAATTAAAATTTTCCGAATATCTGCGGGTAATTTTTCTGATATACTGCACAGGCCAGGATCTGGAAGGGATTCAGCTTCCTCTGCCAACCTACTACCTTAAGTCACCGAGCAACATCAAAAGCGAACTCATTCATCTGAATTACAGACTCTATTCCAAGTGCATCTCAGATATCTAAGTCGAAGAGGGGAACTCCAATGTACGGGAGCACTGCCTGCTGGAAACACCTTCCCAGACAAGAAAATACTTCTCAGGGCCGTCGCTGTTTTGGATGGAAAGCAGACCAACATGCAGATTCCTCAAACTTAAACTCCAACTCTTCTACCTACTTTTTAAACTACGCTGCGAAGCACTGAGCGACGACTGCCAACAAGCAATATGGAGACTGCACAGCCAACTCAACTTTATCCTAGAAGCGATCAGCGCCACCCGTGTTGGAGTGGCTCAGCTGATCTGCAACCTTATCGCATAACCCGACTTGGAGCCAGTTGCTATTGAGTTAGTGGAACTAGTAAACTTCGAAAAAGACAACGTGATATATGAGCTGCCCGATCCAGATCAGCCGCTGCTCAATGTACTTCCCAGCTACGATAACTTCTTGACAATGCTTGCGATGCTGCCTGACTACGATCATCGCGAACTACTGCTCCTGACAGAAATGCCACGAATCAATGCTCGGGTTCGCCAGTCAATGTCAATACTATATGAATATCGGTTACAGCAATCTTTCAAGAAAGTTCAACAACCGCTCATTGAGCTCAGAAAGAACCTGCCGATCGGTCAAACACCTTAACAGTTGCAAAGTCTCATCTCAGTTGAAGACCCGTAGATCGCCAACCTCCGAAAGCAATTTAGGGAACTCTCTTGTTTCTTCTCTGGGTTGCGCAGAAATAACTTCATTGTGGAGCTGCAAAGGGACCACCCACACAATTTTAAGCTCAGGGACAGTAGCATGCGTTCGAAGCTGAACATCAACGAGCTGACTCGGAAAGAGGTGGAGGTGGAGGCACTGAGCCAACCCTAGAGCTACCACATCTTGTTTAAGCTCATGAAGTTCGTTAAGAAGATACTGAAGAAGCGAGCGAATAGCGGGAGCATTATCGGTGCAGGCTACTCTTACAGCAGAACATCCAAGGTCTCCGGAGCAGTTGATACCAAGGAAATAGTGTCGTGGGTACTTATTCATGAATGCCGATCCATCATTGAAAGGGGGATCTATACCGACGACTTTACAATCAGATTCGGTCGTGAACTGCAGGAGAAGAAGAAAGCAGCCAATAAGGGAGAATACATTCGTCAGCTATACGCCGATCAAGTGAAGAACAGGACCATCTAACAATTGGATTGCAGCTTGCTCTTCCACCCAGACATGGTATTTGCCAAACTCCTGTGGTCTAGAGCGAGCATCTTCAGAGTAAACAAACCCATAACATAGAAACCTCCTTCGGACTATCGTATCATTGCAACTTTCAAGCCATCTGAACACAAAGAGACGCTGCCTGTGGGTGGCCTATCCCTGCGTTATGCAAAAGTAGATGACTCTGAATTGCTGCTGTTACGATCTGACTTGGAACATAATCCCATTGGTGTGCTGCACCTCAGCCTAATTGAACGTGAACAACCAAACGCGGAGTTTGTGATGGTTCTACACCCTACAGTCAACCTTGAGGATGAGTATCGCAGCAGCCAGACCAAAGACAAGAAGGGCAGTTCCAAAATACTCACAAGTGAGCGGAGAGTCGTAAGATTGCCGTTCTTCATTGGTGCATTCGCAGGCTATCTGTATCTCTAAACCAAATTGGAAGCGGGCTACACATAATTCAACGACGTGCGAGTGGTTCTCTCGTGATTTGACTGCATCGGCATAAAAATCTGTCACCGAAGAGTCAGAGGTTTGGGAGGATCTTGCTATTTTGGGCGTAACCGTTCATTCTTCTACTCTAGACTTATGGGCCGTAGGTCTGGGTCCACAAGCCTTTCTTACGTAAGTCGGTGCATGAGCATTGTCGACAGCCTTTTTTCCTTTTCTATTTTTGAGTATCCCGACTAGCGAATCTCAATGATGTTGGGGTTCTATCGGGAGAGGGGACTGCCTTCTGGATGCTGTCTGCTCATTATCAGGCTAGTCTCATTGTCTCAATCAACTACCATTTCTACTTTTGTGGAAGTGCACACTGCACTGGAATCGTTCATTGTACATCACTTCCTCTTCAATCTCAGCGGTGGCTATCTCCGTATAGCCCAGCATCTCGAAGAGTTGCGTTGGATCAGTTGTGCTATATCCGCGTCGGAACCTATAGTCGAATAGCTCGTTGCCGGACTCGATGAACTACACCTCGTACCGACCGCCCTGTGGTCTCATACGAAGGAGCTTAAAATAGCCACGCATCACTCTCTCTGTGTATCTTTCATCTGTGCGGGTGGTCTTCCAGTCGGTGAAAGACAGCATCACTTCCTTAATGCTCTTTATCACAGCTTCCTCGCGTCTATATCTGCCGAAGAGCAGTGAGCACCACTGCTAGGGTTGCTGCACCTACTCAATGGCGGACTGCATTCCAGCTTATTCGCGTTAATAGTTATGGTAGTGCGGCAATGTATATGATTAGTGAGCGATCAGCCTAGCAAAGACTTGAGGTTATTTATGGTTTGGCGAGCCCGAAACCATTCGCCTTTAGGTCTAGAATTCGGCCTTGGAGACGGTTCTGTACTCTGTTCGTCTTGATGGAGAGTGCGTTGATGAATTGACGGTAATGGGCAGACAGCGCCCAACTGTATGTGTTATGTCTCATGAGAGAGTTCTTTGGAGTGTGTACTAGGCGGCACTGGTTTTCTCGTTGCTTAGAAGTCATTGGGGGACAGAACTAGATCAGCTCTGGTTGAAAAAGGCCCACCCTCAGGATACAACTGATCGAGTCCAGACCTTTTGTAGATCTGATTGACCATGCGATATGCGTTCTGAAGCTTACGGTCTGATCGCTTTCGAATTTCCGTTGTTTTTTCCATCCTTGCTTACAACAGAAATTCATTGTGGGTTGGTCGGTTATCCACCTAGTCAGCATACTTCCTGACCAGCCCGGTAGCGTTATACCTGGTGGATATCTTGCTGCTCATCGGTATACCTGCCTGGCTGTTATGTTCGGAAAACGGTACAAGCTTATGCAGCTAGTTGCGGATTGGCTGCTGTGTCCCCGCGACTGGAACGAACTCGGAGAACGTAGTGAGTGATTGCTCCATAGTATGGTCAGCAGCTGGTTCCTCCATAGGGGAATTCCACATGAAGAAATTATAATGTAGTGTGGGTGATATTGCATTGGCTGTTCTGGCAAATGGGGCCATCGTTGTCAACAACTCCTTGCCTAGTTTTAAATAAACTTCAAGCAATGGATTGCTTCGCTATGCTGTGGATGTTCGACTCGCGGTGGCTGTTTGGCATCAAGCCTCAAGCCCACGAGCATCTATTGATAGTGCCCTTCATAACGAATCTACTACTGCTGGCAACCACCATCTACGATCGAGTATCAAGCGAATGCCTGCTGGAAGATTGGCGGTTAGTGGAGGTTATGGTGCTCAAGGTGCTGCTTACGGTGCTGTAGATCAGCATGTACGTGATACTGCTGGTCCGGAGACATAGGGTAAAGGCGTTGCTTATCCCAGCATAACATGAAGCTGATCCAATACAACACCGATCGCATCTCCAGCTTCTACCGCGAGTTCGAGGTACTTGAGCATTACATTCAGAGCCGTAAGCTGATTTGGGGTTGGATGGGCCTGTGTATCTTCGTGCTGTCTTTTAGTCTGTTGTGGGTCAGTTTGGTGTATGCAACCTGGCAGAACTGCACCATCTTTGGGCCCAAGATCTACTTCTACGTGAACCTGTCGTTCTGGATGTACATCAGCATCATGGTGTTTGGGTTTCTGCTCAGCAAGGGCATATATCTGGTGGCTGCATGGAAATGTCCGCAGGGTTTCCTAAGACTTCAGGGATTGTATCCACTGGAGAATGGGCGCACATAGAAACAGAAATGAAATGATAGTTGATGCTACGCATGATACAGTCAATCACGACTTCGGTGAGGTGTTCTTATAGAATTGTTACAGCTATAGTTGGCGGGTCTTCATCCACTTCGTCAGCTTAATCAGCTGGTCCAGGCCAACGGTGTGGTCGAGGTCCGGAATGCTGTGATACTTCACGTTGGGATGCTTCAGAAGTCTCGAGTAAGAGTGCTTCGCAAAACCTTCACCAATCATTGAGTCAACCTCACCGTGGTTGAGTAATACTGAGGTCTTGTCGAGGTTGGTCAGTTTAACACTTTCAAAAAGGTAGCCACTAAATCCAACCAGCCCGGCTATTGGATTGGCGCATTGGAGGCCATAGTAGAGGGACATTGCACAACCCTGACTAAAGCCACCAACATAAATTCTGTGGTATGGGTGGATCAGCTCTTTGTTAGGCTGTGACTTCCAGAACTGAGCCTCACTTTGCACCTCTTTGTCAATAATCTCGGCACTTTCCTTAACTTCTTGAACCGAGTAGAGATCCTCCTCCTTACCAGAGGTTTTGTTGAGAGCCTTGATATCGTACCAACTATTGAACGGGTAGCCTGAGTTGATGGTAACGGGTCTAAGTGGTGCTTGCAGCAATCTAATCCTTCCTCCGATGTAGACTGGAGATTTCGGATGCATGAAGTACTCGTAAAAGCCCTCCGAAGAATCACCGAGGCCATGCAACCAAATCAGACTAAAGGCTGGTTGCTCGGGTGTGATGGTTATTGACTTGTCGACAGCGTGTCGAATTACTTGTGGGATTCTGTTCATACGCTAATAACTATATCGTATCAGGGCCTTCTTGGGGTACGAGGTGTGAAGGTTTTGTAGTCCATCTTCGGTTTTGGGGTATTGTCGAGAAGCTTATTCACTCGCTGGTCCAATTCTGGAGTCCACTTTTTGAAAATGTCCAATGCACCGATACTATCATTTAGCTGCTCAAGGGACCGGGCGCCAGTGATGGCGGTGGAGACTTCCTTGTTATAGATTACCCATGCAAGCCCAGTAGATCCGAAGCGCCGATACTCCATATTTCATTTTCGGATTATTTCATAGAGCATCGGAATTGATAGGCAGCGTCATTATCTTTTCCAAGCATCGAGAGACACCCGCCAGCAGCACTATTATATTCTGCGCGAGTAGAGCCTATAAGTGCTGATATTCACACCAAAACCTTATTTAGATTAATTGCGCAACCATGGAGATGGAAGACGACTTTGAAGATGCAGGTTTTGAGGACCCGAGCGACGGATACATCATCGATGATGACGATATCTAGCCATCATTAACTCCGCAGACTAGCGTCGGCAATACTGCCCACCCCTACCGGGTAATTCCCGTCGAGGACGTGATGAAGTCACTCAGCCGTCGGCTCGAAGAACTGGAGGAAGTCCTTCGGGTCGGATTGGATTGGGGCCTCGTGTTCTATTCGAACTGCCGCTGGAACATTGACAAATGCAAATAGGATTACTTTCAGAACCAGACTGCCTTCCTGAAGAAGATGAACTATACCGGCAAGACCTACATCATCAGGGAAAAGCAAGCGGTATGCCATGTATGTTCGGAAGTGTGCCAAAGATTCATTGATATGGGATGCGGACACTAGTTCTGTTGGAACTGCTGGAAAGACATCACACTTGAAAACCTTTCGAACAAAGTGGTGTTCTTCAACTGTATGAGGGAGGGATGCAAGGCGCCAGTTGTCCGTTCGCTTATTGAAAAGCTTCTGAAAGACTCAGAGTCTAAGCTAACTCTGTACTACAAGTATCTTGGAGAGAAGTTCGTAGAGACCAACAGTGAGATGAAGTTCTGTCCAGGAGTTGACTGCAACAAGTGCATCAGCAGCAAGGAGTCAACTCTCAAAGAAGTGGTATGTGAATGTGGCACTAAATTTTGTTTCAAATGCAGGGAGAAAGTGCATCGACCATGTGACTGCTTCGAGGCCAAGAAGTGGAAGGATATTGTAGAGAAGGAATAAGCTAATGCTAAATGGCTAAGTCTTAACACCAAGGTGTGCCCATGGTGCCATAAGAACGTGTAGAGGTCGACTGGTTGCAATTTCATGGCATGTGCACCACCAGGAGGTTGCGGAAAGAGCTTCTGCTACGTGTGCTCTCGACCGTGGGAACCCGATCACAAGGACCACTTCAAGTGCAACGTATACAAAGGTGCTGAAAACGAACAAGAGCGAATGGAAAAGTAGAAGAACATCTTGGCAAAGATAAACTTCTACTGCGAGAAATACCTTTCCAACCAGCAGGGAGCAACGAAGCTGAAAGAGTTGTACCTTAGGTCTCAGGACACTCGTAATGATCTATTCACGATGCTCGGCCTCTAACTCATAGACACAGAGTTCATCCCGCACGTCTATGAGTTCGCAGTGCAGGCCTGTGATGTGCTCAAGTGGTCATACGCCTTCCGCTACTTCATGAACGAGAACAGCAAGTTCAAGGATGTCTTCGAAATCCAGCAAGCCGACTTCGAGAAGTTCAAGGAGAACCTGCTGTTCAAACTTGAGACCAAGTTGGTCAAGCTGTACTACTAACTGAAGGAGTTGGAACGCAAGAAGTTGAAGCTAACTGAGGATGAGCGCAGGCAAAAGCTGAAGGACTTCGCATCCATCAAGTAGGAAATCCAGTCGTTCTACAAGTCAGCGCAGCGCTACATGAGCGTCCTCATCAACACTGTCGAAAATGAGATGATTTGAGTGTTATAATTGTTAGTTTGGTCATCGCATGTACGGAAAGCCGGTTGGGAAGGATGCCTTCTTCTACACCTACAGCGGATACAGCACTCGCAGCAACAACTTTAGCAATGCAGGACCTCACGCTGTGCACGTCAAAAACAATCTCTATGAAGCACAGCTGTTGGTGGTCGGCTGGACGGTGAAAAAGGGAAAGCTCGAGGAGGACTTCACCAAGAATGTGGTGAGGCCGGGGCTGTTCAACACTGCCAAACTCACGCCGATTAACTGGAGTAAGGGCGATGCAGTGCAGGGCGCCGTCGTATTTCGAATTGAGAATACTGACAACTACTACACATTGGCATTCGAAGACCCCTACCTTGGTAATGGGAAGCAGGACTACAAGGGCTACCTGATGGAAGGAAACAACCCAGAGGCAGCAATAGCGAGTCTCACCGACCAAACTGAAGTGCAGGTGAAGCAAGCAAAGTACTACATCGATGAGTTCGGTGGGCGACCGAGGACAGTGATAGAGTTTGTATAGAAGTGATGGAAACCTTTAGACTTGGTTGAATGGTTGACCGAGTGATAATAATTAATATTAAATCTAACTGACAAGAAAAACTGGGGAGGAAGCAACTAACCTCATGTAAAGTTTCATGCTTAGTGTCTGCAACCCCACTGCCTCACATCAAACAGAAATTCAAATTCTAGTTTTGTTGCTTGCCTCAAAGGAAACTCTCATTCTCTCGGTGGGTGCAATACTCAGCATCAGTAGCATCAGCGGCAAACTTTGGTTTGGGCAATTGAAACAATCAGTTCGTTCACTTCGAGCTGTCGCCTTAAGGATTTTCCTCGAGACCTTACATAGACTGCTGCGAGTCAGTGCGACCGAGTTGTGAGGGTTGCAACTGTCGACCGCCACTTGACAGTTCGACATGGCTGCCGTGTAGGTCAGTCGACTGGCCGCTATGCTTGAGCCGGACGTGAAGGTTTAAGGAGACCTCCGAACCGTAGGCCTTTCGACAGCCCGACAACGTACACTACAGTAACCACCAGCGCTTTACAATGAAACTCTTGACAATCTACTGCGCACGGCGACGGACCTTTTTGTGGGGTGCCGACTGTTCGGGTTGCTGCACAGCCTCCAAGCGCTCGATTCGAGTCTAGAAGGAATGTAGCAGGTCCGAAAGCTTCGACACCTACGCCTTCATAATCAGCAGCGAGCTAATCACAAAGTCCAACTGCGACGAATTGAGTTGTCGCTAAGGCTAAGGCTCCATTGCAAGCGGCTCTGGGTCTGATTAGGCGCATGGGTACATGGCTTGGTGACGGGTTCGTCAGTGGGGGTCTGCTCATTCCCTTTCATGCGGTTCTCACGAAAGGCTTGCCGGGTAGGAGTTGACTGAACTTAAACAGGGCTCATGGTAGCTGGACAAACCTCTGTTCGCTTGTCCTGAATCAGAATCACACGACGCGTCTTGTGCTGCGGGGTATCTTCTACAGTCGGCCTCTTCTTCATGACCGAATGATAATGCGAGTTTATTGGGCAATATAAAAATTATTTAGATATGGAGAACAGTTATTGTTAGAAGCCCTTCCGAGAGGTCTTTGTGGGGTTCTCAAGGGTCCTTTGAAGGTCCTTCTAAAAACGAATATTCCTCATTAGTCAAGAGCCGATCGAGTATCGAGCCTGGCTTTTTGATTTTGTAGGGAATTTGACGTAGTTGGTGTATGCAACTGGCTGTTGGTACATGTTCCGATTACTTCAAAGCGTTTTTTCGATTTTGGGAGAGGGTAAATTCGAAGACGCTTTAAATAGGTCAACGAGACCGAAACTGCTCAACAGAGTTCCCTTGTTGTCTCCTACTTTGAAGTTGCATCCTCCGTCGCTGGTAACCTTCGAGTCTGCAGCCCATGACTCCCTCGATTCCAGTCAATCCGCTACTGTACAAATAATCTGTAGTGTTTGAGTGCGTCCTCGTGCAACTTGCAATAGGTAGCCGACTGGTCCGATCCCCATAAGGCAACTTCATCCGATTGCCCTGGTCGGTACGGAGGGTTGCTGCATGTACATGCCAACTGCATTGACTGATTGCTTTTCGCAAGTAGTCCACCGAATACTTGCAAGGTAGGTTGTGGTTTGATGCCGCTGCCTACCCTACCTTTATTTGTAATTTATTACACTGCGAATCTTTCCCAAGAGTTGTTATAGCCGGCAATAAACTGCTAATAAATTCACAGCAGTCCAGCACAATTCTTCTCAAGTGCTAACGGTGGCAGAACATTAATAAGCAATTAATTCATGCAACACAGCTCTACCCTCCAAAACAAGTCCACAGAAAAGTCTATGATGAGGTTCGTGGAGAGGGCGAGCGTTAAGCTTGAACAGCTTGAGAGGGAGGTAGCGGACTTTAAGTAGGCAGAGAGTAGCAGACTTGGAGGGCTTGAACAGCAATGCAAAACATTGGAGGAGTGCACAGGGCAGCTCAAAACTGGATTGTCAGCTTTGAGAGTCAAAGAAATCAATAAATACTTGATCTACAAGGAGCAGGAAGCGGAGAGGCTAGAGCAGCTGGAACGGGTGGTCGGTCAGCTGTAAGTTAAGGTTGGCAGTGTAGACTCATTCATCAAAAGAATGAGTATCGAACTTGGCAAAGTTCAAGAAGTATTACACGAGAGATTAGGTCCGGTTATGCAGGCACTCGACTAGCAGAGATCTCACTTTGAAGCTTAAATACGATACGTCCTGACCAAGCAAATCGAGCATGTACGAACCCTGCAACCCTAACTGTCAGACATTCGGAAAAGGATCGATGCGACAACGACATAGACCCAAGGCATGAAGAGTGTTCTAAGAAGTATTCTGGAACAGACTGGTAGAATCCGCGATAACGAGGGGAACATTGAGCGGCTCAACCACAACATGAATACGCTGCGTGACCAACTAACAGCATTCGTTGCTGAAAGCTGCGAAGGTACCTTAACCAAATCATTGGAAGAAGCCGAGCGCCGCATTAGACCACTTCAAGATATGCAAGAGAAGGAGATGAAGTACCTCAACGAAAAGCTGGACGGTCTGTTCACAACCTTGGGTGCTGTGCGCAAATAGACCACTGATCTGGTCGCAGCCTCAGAGAATATGGCTGACGAACGATATTAGCAAACCTTTAAGGCAATCTGCCAAATCTGCGACATGCTGAAAATGAATAATCCGCTGCAGTGAGGTATCACGTCGGCTCCACGGCGGGTGGCTCTTCGCCTTCGCGTTCTGCTGCTAACCGTTTCTCTTCTTATTCTTTTTAGACTGCATTAGCGACAAAAGTTACGTGCTATTTTGAGGTCTGCCAAGTACTTGACCATGTATTTTTACTCGGCGTTCATTAGCTTTCGCTCAACCTTTTCTCGTTCACGCTGTTTTCGATCTGCAAGGATTAGGCTGCGACGGGTGCGTTATGCCTCAACTGATAAACGATGAGCCTTCTTCAGATCGGTCTCCACTTCGTTGAGAATCTCAGTTGTGCTGATGGTTAGCTTGTTTTGACTGGTAAGTTCGGCCTCGGTTTGTGAATACAGCATGGGCAGCAGGTGTTCGATGAACTTGCTTTCCACTTGATCTCGGAATATACCATTCGCCTCCACTATTGTCATTGTGTTGGGTTTTATGAACTTGACGAACTGTTTGGCGGCAACCCTACTCACGAGCCGCTTGTGGCAGTTCCGCTGGATTTCTTTCTTCTGGCGAAGGGCAGCGATCTTTTGATCCTGAGTAATATGTTGTCTTTACATTCTACTCTTTGAGTCGAACTTCTTTCTCCTCCATAGCTCGGATACTCTGCTATTACTCTTTGGTCAACTGGTGCAGTTCATTCTGACGTTCTTTCATCACTCTCAGTTCTTCTTCCTGTAACACTTCCAACCTAGCGAGTTCAAGAGTTTTGCCACAAAGCACACGTAGCAGTGGCTCCACTTCGTAGTCGAAATCGAACAGCTAGTCGTCCCAGATCTGTGTTTACCTACGTTTGGAACAGCTAATACCTGTCTTCTCCTGTTGGCACCTCGAGGAAGAGTCTTACAATTGGCTTTTCAATAATAAACTCCGTTTGGCAGTCCTTCTCATAACGTGGCGGCTTGTCCGTCAAGGTCTCAACGAACTCATCAGTAAAGATTTCAATGTTCGCCCTTCTGGTACCGCCACCAGTGTTGTAATCTTCGTTGGTCTTCTGCTGTAAGAGGGTTGCGTACCTCAGGTTTAAAGTAGTTGGGTTTGGGCTTGAATGTATTCTTGTGGGGTATCTCCACGTTCTTGCTGGTTACAATGGCTGCGTAGGTATTGCCTCGTTCGACCCTGCGATTCCACATAAGGTTCTGATAGGTAAATTTGCTGCGATAGTTCCAGTGCATACGTCTCTTGCTCCTATTCCTCTTCCTCCACGGGATCGCGGAACTTCTTCTTCGGCTTGACGACCTTGGGTGCTGCAGCAAAGGTGTGCTCGCTCATACCCTGCCGCTGAAGTTACAATTATTATACTGCAGGCACGGCCACAGTGTGGATATTATTATTTGCAAGATGTCAGCCTACCCGCCAGCACTGCGCACCGTGCTCAAAGCCTTCCCAGCAGTACTGTGGATGTTCACCAGTACAGTTGTATTCGGTACTGCCATGTACAACCTGGTTTCCCACCCAACTGACCACGCCCCACGCCCATATTACCGAACACACCGCCTGGAAAAGAGCCTGCGCTTCCGCGAAGACCTTACTCGAAACCATTTTCACCGACTGTTGAATTACAACCCCAACACCGATTACTTGAGTGATTAGTGATCCCCATCGCAATGGAACAACCCAGCTATAATAGTTGATGTAAAATAAATCAGTACTGCTGGAACAGCAAGAAGAAGCTTTGCGGGAGCGAGCACGGCAGCATGAACGTAAGCTGTTGGAGCTGCGTGAGCAAAAGCTTCAGCAGTGTCGGGAGCAAGTTAAGGAAGAGCTTTCAGAGACTGTTCAAGGCAAGTATGAGAACTTCAAAGTGGGATTCTAAGCATACTATCAGCAACAGCTCGACTCGCTCAAGCTTGAACGGGACATGAAGATAGCAGAGATAGATGAACTCGCTGATCAAATAACCACGACCATAGCCAGTCTGCGCAAAAACCTGAATACCCTTGACACAATCAAAACGGAGCTACAGCAGGGTGGTTAGGATGCAATTGCACACCTAACCCTCAACCGGTAGCTCCAGCGTAAGGAGCTTTCAGCCCAGCAAGAGTAGCTGGTGCAACAGCGCGTATAGTAGTTCAGGGACAGCATCTACATCGAATGACCGTGTAATTTAAATATTAGTCGGTTATGCAGCTCATGTCCAAGCGCTGCTCGGCGCTCGCTCTGTACATTATGGATGTATGCAGCAAGAACGAAATCAAGCAGTCACTCAAAACCTAGCAGCATACCAGCGGGTTCTGTTTAGAGGACTTCCCGAAGTTTGTGGATATGCCAACCACCACTGACCAATCTCCCTGCACTGCACGTAGCCAACGTCCCAAGAACTTTGTTCCGCCAGTGAGCGAGTTCAGCATGACGGAAGATGAGCAATCGTCGATATCATTTGGTAAGATGCTCAACGAAGTAATGGGTAGTACTGAGAAAACTTCACCCGAACGTATCCACTACATCGGAAAGGAGAATATCCGAAGTAAAACGCAGAAGGATAATAGTGCAGGAACGCAGCGCCTACGAATTGAGAAGGACTAGCAACAAAAATTGAAGATTGTTAGGGAAAGCCCGAAGAAATTGCGACCCAATAAATTTGTCAGCTACAATCCAGCCAGAAAGCAAGTTATTGTTGATGTTAGCTAAATGTTCAAGGACTGTTAGTACCCGTCAGAACGCATTGAAGAGATATTCGAAAGGGCAATGCAAGATCTCGCAGAAAGGTTGCGACCTGCAAGCCGGCCGATGGAGTTCCGCGGTGATTCATTCTCAGGAAGTGTGCCACTTCGCTCTCGTAGTCCCTGATGCATTCCTTCGTTTACATTCTATATTCGAATATGAATCGGTAGAGTCCGGAAAAGCGAGATCTACTCGCAAATGGTGGGCCAAGAGTGGTTAAGCGCATATCGATGGAGAGTAATCGTGTGCAACCAGCACCAGGCAAACCCAAATTCAACTCCTTCATGGTTCCGAAGAGTCAGTTTCTACAGGGATCTGCAGAAGCAGATAGCAAGAAAGAATCATCGTATATGACTGCCCTTCGGGGTGCCATGACACCAGCTAATGAACTTTTTTCTAGCTACAAGTCGCATCTGACTCTGAATTCCTCGGCGAACATGTTCAGTCGGGAGGAAGTCGCTGCCATCTTTCAGGAGCTGTCCAATGGATAAGGAGTCATACGACTCGAGACCCTCAAAGCCTACCTCTTTGAAATCGGAGAAAAGGAGGACTAGGCCGTCAACATGATATCTCTCCTCGATAGCTGTTGGGACGGTACTGTTAAGTTCAAGGATTTCGAGCACTTCCTCTTGGGGAAGATCGTACCGAACAAAGAAGACCACAGCAAGCTCCCAAAATAGCTCAAGCAAAGTGCTTTCCACTGTCAATTTATCGAAGACAACCTCGAGTTGCTGCAGGAGCTCCAGGACTTCGAAAGGGCTACCCGCATTTCCGATGACTTTGACAAGCTCTTGAATGACACGTGAAAGGGGTGATGATGCTTAAGTAGTGCTGTTTTCAAAGAATGAAAAGGCTTGAGAGGCAAGCCAGGACCCCAACAAGATAGAATACTGTGGTCTCTGCGTTACATCGTCGCAATACTTCGTATCCGTTCGTCCTGTAGATGCCCCTTGAAAATTTCGAAGTATTCAGGGTAGCCCATGAAGTTGCCGTAGATGTGCACCACCACCGACGACACCAACGCCTGCCGCTTCACGAAGATGTGTGAGCAGTACATTCCAAACACGAGGTTGTACCCGCATTGGATAAGTACGGCCCGCAGCGACTTGCTGGCTCCGTGCTGGGGTTCGAACGAGAAGTAGTTGAAAAGGTGACCTAAATGGCCCAGAACGTACTGACCGAGAAAAGTGTGCCTGAGAAGAATGTGAAGAACCTATCGTGCTCGAAATTTTCGTTGACGAGGCGGTTGAGAATGGCCCGGTAAAGCCATTCGAGGAAGACTGGGACCTAGGTTGGTAAGTGAGTTACCACAAACAGCCGCTTGAATAGGTTCCACTGGAAGCGTGGTTTGTAGAAGCTGAGGAACTTGCGCCGAATGCCACCGTTGTAGAGCTCCTGGTGCAGCCCACCGATATAGAGGGTGGTATTGATGAAGACGGCAACGATGATGTTCTGAAACAGGTGGTTGTTGGGTTCAATGTAGAAGCATTCGAGCACCCCTGTCCGCTGGTAGCACTTGTCAAAGTAAGTTAGAGCAGACATTCCTAGTAGCAGTCCAAACAAGACTAGAATGCGACTCTTCGTGCGATCGTATCGCTCGGGCTGCAGTGAGTATAGCTCGGAGTAGCTGCGTTGCAAGTTTACTGTTAGCAGGAAGACGAACACGAAGCCAAGAGATTCAATGACGCTGCTCAATTGGATCATTAGCGTTAATAATATTATGAATGACGCATTAAAATTAATTTTGGGAGCACACCGCTCAGTGAGTTCCTTCCGTGGATCATCCTCGTCATCAGAACATTATTCGTATTTAGATCACGAATATGTTTAAGAGGTGGACGAAGGTATTGGGGCTTGCCGGGGTAGCTCTGATGGGGCCTGCAGTAGTCGCCACGAAAGAGAAGGAGAAACCCAGCAAGACGGTAAGCTACATCTGGGGCAATGGAGTCTACCAAGCAAGACCCGATGCATTGTTGCAGTTCAAGAATTTCGAGCCAAAGCGTATCGCTAACCTCACTGGCGATAAGTCAATGCGTTTGCTCAGATTCAGTGAGTACTATGAAGCAGGCATTGATACTGAAGGTAGGCTGTATCTCTGGCCATCAAAGGTATTGGACTCTAATGCACCCTAAGAAGGAAAAGACGGAGTACGTGAGGGGGTCGTTCTATTGTAGAAGAATGTCAAGGATGTACGCTTTACGAAAGGCTACGTATGGACTCTCAACGAAAAGGGAGAAGTTTACCAATGGCCAATCCTAAAAAGATTGAACAAGGAAGGTGAAGTGGACTCACAGCAACTTGGAGAAAAGCGGCATGTCAAACCCTTCCAGGTGATTAACCAGATAGCCACAGGAGGTACGTCCGGTAATGAACTTAGACGACCACATAATTGCTCTGAACAACAACGGTGAAGTATTCGCCATGGGTGATGATACGACAGGGCAATGTGGTACTGGCGAAGACGGAAGGCCAACTCACCCACCTTACTCCGAGAGGAGGGTGACCTTCCCATAAAAGATTGTAAGGATGCAGAGTAATCTAGAAATTTCTGCCCAAGATCCGAAGGATTGCTTCAGGCAAGAATCATTGTCTTGCGGTGGATGAAGCCGGCTCTCTTTATGGCTGGGGCAGCAACTCCACTATGCAGATTTCTCACGAAGAGTAATTCTCAAAAATCAACAATCCCTTGCTGTGTTCATACATTCCTATCAAAATTTCGAGGAATATTGACAGCAATACAGTCCAAGAGATAGCAGCTGGAGATTCATTCTCAGTCTTCATCACAGAAAACCGTATGAGTGGTGGTGCTGAGGTGTTCGCTGCTGGCTGCAACCTGAAAGGACAACTTGCTACTGGACAGGTGCTTCATCTGAAGGACATCACTAAAGTGGAAAGCCTGTCAAACTACACAATCTCCACTGAGCAGGAGAAGAATAAGAAGGTAACCATCGACCAGATATAATGCGGAAATAACCACTGTATAGCACTGCTAAACATTGGCTACGTAATGGAGTGGGGAGACAATGAGCATGGTCAAATGGGTAATAAAAAACGTTCGATTGTAAACCGACCGATAATTGTAAAGGAGTTCATTGGGAAGAAGGTGAAGGGAGTGTTCGCCAGCCATAATTCCTCTGGAGTAGTCATCGAAGAACCCTGAAAGCTGTATATCTGCCAGTTCCTTTGAACTTTCGTTCGATTAGGATACGAGATAAATTAAATTTGTGTAGCTATCATGACGAGGCCAGCTCACCAGCATAACAGTCGCAGCTTCGTTCCTGAGGGTATCGCTACGGGTGCACACCTTACCAGCAGTACTGTATACACCAGCGTCATCATGTTCAGCCTGTTCTTCACGCTTTCCATCTTGGCTGTGTTGCTACTGCTATGGTTTATCTATCTTCGGAGACGAGAAGAGGAGCTTGAAACGACGAGAAGAGGAATGGGCGGACCTGGTCTTGCTCTACCGCCTATAGCTGTTCGTCCATCAGCAATTGCAAACATTGTGCAGTAGCCTTTCATCAAATTTCCGCAATGTGGATTTTCAGATTGTCAGTAGCCGGTGCTTCCCATTCCTGCTAATGCCAATACGCTCGGTTTTGGCACTCAGCCACTTCAACCACCTTCGATGTTACCCAACCTCCCCATGCCTCCTATGACTGTAACACCAACAACACTGATGAGCATGACATCGACTCCGTCATCTAATATGACTCCAATGCTTTTCCAATAAACCATCACTACACATACCTCCCCGTCACCAATGCACTCAAAAATTGAAGGGGTAGGTTCATCTGTTCCAATGATTCCCTTCGGAGTGGGGATGCCTTCACCACCACCGCCTTTACCATACCAAACCTCTCACATTAGCAACGCTGGAGTGCCAGAGCCAATATACTCGACTCAAGATATCCACAATCGATCGCTCTCAAGCCAAGGCATTTCAGATCCAATATTCCAGCTACAACAGCTTCAGAATTCTGCAGATTTGCGAAGAGCCGCTGAACATAATGCAATGTTAGCTGCGATGAGTCCAGGAGGTGCCTACCTCCTGGCTGATATGCCTTACTATTCTGAGGGACCTGATATTCCAATGGCTGCTTCTGTAGTGCTCGGTCCCTCTCCTACTGCAGGGCAACGCGTTCATAACAATATTACCCCTCCAAGCCTACCTCCTCAAATTACAGAAGCAGGAATTAGAAATTCACGGACAAACCAACCGATGGGAATTATGGAACTCATGCCACAGGGAAACATCTTGGGCTTGGATAAAATCAGCCATCCCCCTCCAGGTCATCAATTCCTTAAGAAAACCACAATAACTACTGAGACAGTGCAACCCCCTACGACAGTCACATATCCAATGCTTCCTCCGATGCCTCAAATACGCCCTATGAGCCCTGCCCCAGGCCTGATGATGCCCATGGCGCCCTTCCCAATGGTAGGCCCACCGGCCATGCGACCTTTAACTCCCGGCTTACCACCCCTACGTATGTGATCTATATAATCGTGCTTGGGCTCGAGCAGTTATAATCATCTACATTCAAACCATATGGAAATTGACAAGCGCATCACCATCAAGGAATGGAACGCAGTTGCCCTATGGGGCTGGAACGTGCAGGTGTAGAACTGTGCGATCTGCAAGAACGGCATCAACGAGTGTTGCATTGAATGCCAGGCCAATGAAGGAAGTTCCAGCGAGGGCTGTCTAATCTCATGGGGTAGCTGCAACCACGCTTACCACACGCACTGCATAACCCGCTGGACCAACCAGAAGAAGAATACATGCCCACTTTGCCAGAAGCCATGGAATTTGGTGAAGACAGGCAAGGAATGATTAGTGATTTGTGCCACCGCGCTTCATGCAAGTATCTCGAATTGCAAGTCATAGGCTCGCACATACTAGTATTGTCGCTGCTCGCAGAGGTTGCTTGCCGATGAAATCCTATAAGTTTAAGGATGTAAGACGAGTACAAAGAGAGGGATCAGCAGCACTCATACAACAAATATTTCCATCGGTACAGCGAGGAGTTTCAGTGCCCCAAGCTGGACAGGCCATGCTCGGATGTATCATGGCTCATAATGATGCTGTTTTTGTTGGGGTGGGTCATTACCCTCCCAATCTACTGTACAGAGCGTGTTAAGTAGTTACGCTCCAGCGAAACGGCAGCGTCAAAGCAATACTTAACCAGGACTTCAGAGGTGACATCTGCCTGATCAACCACCAAAGCAGGCCGTATTTGCAGAAGATAGAACAAATTCAAGCGAATGTGTGTGTGGCAAACTGCAGCGATAGTAGTCTTTGCTTATACCTACCCGACGGAATTGCAACATACTCGGACTGGTGCTACCAACTTAATGTCAATTAAAGTCAACCTCTGTTCGGAGTTTGTGAATCGGCATCATTAGTGCTGACTAAGCCTGAAGTCATATTGGAGCAGTTTAGCAAAGTACATGAGTTGTCAATTTAGGCAGCAAACCACCTTTACTTAAATATCGGGCTTTCTTGTCTGGTTGGGCTTGTGTGGCTGTTTGGGTGCCTCTTGCTTTGTAAGTGTTCTTTCCTATCGCTAGCGATATACTTGGATGTAGCTGTGAGGATCATCACCTCGGGCTGTGCTGTCTACATCATGATCCGTACCTAACTCCTCGATCCGATTCCACCAGCTGTGAAGTACATCCTGTTTTCTTTGATTCTATTGTGGAACATCATCAGACTCATTACAACTCTCAAAAATCGAAGAGGTTACCAACATCTGTGTGGACTTATGAGCTAAGCGACTGTTGAAATACGCACAAAGTTACAACCTTTAGCAATAGTACTGGTAGTGGCACTAACTAAATCTTTGGTGTGTTTTGCTCAGATATTCGTATTGTCGAACTTTACAGAAACATTCCAACTCAGCCTGCACGAATCTCACTTGTTCCCAGGCGGTCTCACCAAATACTACGAGTATTCACAATTCAGTCTTGTCATGCTGATTGTGTATCTCTTTACATCGCTGTTGCTCCCCAACTTCCTCTCATACCTCCAAGAATACTCTTTGGCATTTGTACTGCAAGTTGAGTTCTTTAGCAGGGAAGTCAAGAGTCGCAAAAAACTGAGTCTTACGAATATCCTCAAGGATCTCGGGTTTGTCTATAAGCTGTCCCTAATAATGCCTTCGATTGCAGCTTTCAAGTAATTTTCATAAGCCATTCAGCTACCTTTGCGATAAGGTGAGGTATCTCTCGTCGCTGCCGGTTCTAAAACATATGTTTCTTAAAGTCAACTCATGCCTATCTGAATGCCACGAGTTCAGCACGAAATATTTGGGAAAGTGGTACATCAACCAGAGGGTTTTCCAAGCAGAACCACTCAGTAAGGGTGGTGCCATTGCTTACTACCTCATTGACAGAAACTACAAGAATGGCGATTATGACTACCTGAAATAACTGGACTTCGAGGAGGTTAGCTCGGGGTTGTTTAGTTGGCCAAGCTGGATTGTTTGGTGGGCGGTGTGGCTTGCTCAAACAAACCAAACCGAGATTGGATACATCCGAATTCAGTATCTGCTGGTATTCGTCTGCTTCATCCAAGCTGTGATGATCACGTCCGGAATTAATGGAAGCTTGGACAATCTCTTAAGGAGTGCCTTGTACTGTACTGCTGCTAACAAAGAAATGAGGTATATTGATCGGCAGTACCACACTGTCTTGCAGGAACTTATCAAGAAATACAAGTATGAGGAGCCAGTGGAGCCTTAACCAGCTCCAAACAACAAGATTGAGAACATTCTCAACTTCTAGACCACAGAAAATATAGAACTCCGATCACACCATTCTCAGATCGCTCCCTTGCCGCTTCCCTAAACGAAAAGGGAAGAACTAGAAGATGATAACACTCTTACCTTCCGATTCAAGCATGACAAGGACCCAGTTGAAAAGCGCAAATAGAGGCCAGTACCAAGCCAGCTCAATTACGTACGACGCCGAAACAAGGTGGAACCCATAAAGAAAGTGGGTCGCTGGAACTGACATCATCCATTATCTGTCTGTGTTGACGTAGGTTGTATAATCTTGGCGTCATTATAGCCAGTATTAATCCGATACTTCTCATCAATTCTATAGTAATTTATGGAGAGTGACCTCATCGAGCAAGAACTCAGCACCCCGGAGCGAGAGCAACTCCTAGAGAAGTCTAAAGTAGTCTCTGTGTTCGTAGCTGCTATGCAAAGCGACAGCAGGAAGGTTGTATGTATCACCAGTGGTGGCACTGCCGTCCCCCTCGAAAAGAATACTGTCAGGCTCATCGAGAACTTCTCGACTGGTCTCAGAGGTTCGCAACTTGCCGAAAATTACCTCAGGAAGGGTTGGGCGGTGGTATTCTTGTATCGTGATAGGTCTGTTCTGCCTTTCACAAACGCACTCACCCTCAACGATATACTTCTGTCAGAGGACCCACGGAAAGGACTCGCTCAGTTAGAATAAATGATCCAGCAGCATCAAACCTACAAGGGTCGCATAGTCTACATATCGTTCCGAACCATACATTTGTACCTCGCGATGTCACTTCGCATCAAGGAACTGTTACCTTCTGGTTCAACCTACATACTCTGCGCTGCGGTTTCCGATTTCATCCCGGAGAGTACTCCAGATCATAAGATTCATACCAGTGATAAATTGGATCTCAAGCTCATAGGCTCACCCAAGATCCTGGGAAGGCTGGTCAGGGAAGATGTTTTGACAGTCTCATTTAAACTGGAGACTGATGAGCAAAAGCTGTAACAACGGATGGCAGATGCGATCGCGAAGTATGGTATTCACGTCGTCGTCGGCAATATCCTCAACCACCGTCAAAAAATGCTGATCCGAAGCCAATCGGGTCTCACAGCAACGCTGTAAGGAGATGTTGAAGAGCAACTGGTGGATTTTCTTATAGCCAACCAAGACAAGCTACGACCTCAAGCCTGATGATTGTCGATTGCAAATCGGACTACTTTGATCATTGCCTTTTGAGGTACTCCTTTGGGAACAGTCCTTTACCCATAAACTCGGCAACTACTTCGAACGGGTTGTTGCGCCGTTCCTCGAGATTTTCGAACAGTTTTTTGTTGTCGGTACGTCCTTGGTCGAACTGACTCTTCCTTTCGATAATGTTGCGAATCTCCAGTCCGCACTGTTTGGTGCATTATCGGTCTCTGCATAAATTTTAAAGATTACCCTCCGAGACAGTTTTCGTGGAAGCTGTGACCGCACATGAAGTGGATCGACGGGAAAGAAAGGCTGTTGAGACATTGGGCACAGTGGTTCGACTGGAAAGCTTTGGCCTGTGTCTTGAGCTTGCGATAGTCGTTACGACTTTCTCCTGCCTTCTTTGTATTTCTAGCAACGACCTCGCGATCCTTGTCAATGGAGATTTTATCTTGCTTGAGCTTGTTCAAGAAGAACTCCTTCACATACTTGTACTCAATATTCTTGTTCTTGGACAGGATGGCAAGGATAAGCAACGGCGAAAGCGTATGGATTTGTTCGAGGTACTTCAGAATCTAGGGAATGAGTGTTTCCCTTTTGTTTTCAGGTTTGGCAAAGTACTTCAGGGCGTGCACCCACAGGTTCACCTCCTCGCTTCCGTAGAGCTTGCACAGTTAGATGATCTCCTTATCGTTACGACGGCTGATGTAAAAATTTAGCAGGTCATCTCTCATTTCAAGAACTCTGCACAAGAAGACGATACCCTGGTCGAATTCGTACATCTTAAAGAGCACCAGCAGGTGGTTCCGATCGTACTTACGTTCCTGAGATTCCAGGTTATCCATAATCTTGGCTTGATAGGAGGCAATTCGTGCCGGTGTATCCTCTCGCTGTTAGCTGGCTCTGAGTTCGAGAATCATTTCAAGGTAGAACTCGAACAACCGGTGGTAGATCACTTGTTCATTGGGTAGTTTTTGTACCTTGAGCAGGAAGTTCAGGAAATTTTCTAGGTCGTCGTTGTTGACGAGGAACAGGCGCAAAAACTCATCGGGTTTTTTGAACGTGACTGAGGTAAGTTCCTCGATGTTCTCCTCGCTGAAGTTCAAAGTCTACAAGGTCTACTTATCGTCCTTGCTGAGGACAGCATCTCGCTCCTTCATCTTGATTGACACTGAGTGGGCCTTCACCAGTAGTTGGATGAGTTCAATCAGTTTCTTGCTGGCCACCTTCATAAGCACCTGTCCGAATTCCAGCACGTACTTCTCCTTCTCCTCGAGCTCCACGCGTGAGCGGATATGCTCAAGTGCCTTATCATAGTCTCTAAGATCCTCAATCAGGATTTTGAGAAAGTATTCGTGTTGTTGCTTCTGCTCAGCCAGCTTCAACGCCAAGTCGGTGTGCTTGAGATCCCTGCAGACCTTGATGGCTGTTTCGATATCGAACAGATCGCTTTCAACGCTGGACTCGGCCAAGAAGTTACTTAGGTTGTCAATCTTCTGCTGCTTGACGTAGCAATTCAGTAGCAAAGCAGTGTGCTCACGCTTGGCTATCTTCTTGGTGTGGATGTTCTCAAGATACTCAATGAGGAATTCAATCTGTGCAACGTCTAGGAACCTACGGATAACGTAGGACGGTTCAGTGTAGCCCAGTGTCATGATATACTGCTTGATGGCTCCAGCGAAGTCGTACTTGTTGTACAACAGGTCACCATGTAACCGTGAGATTTAGGCCAGCAGGCTTGGGTCACTGTTTTGATTTTTAGCGAAGCGCCAGGCCTCATTGAAGTAGCTCTTCTTGAAGAATGTTTAGATTTTGAATGCGTTCTCCTTCTCGGTGAGCTTGGTCAGCTTCCGTTCATCCTTTCCATCACGAGTTACCAAGAAGATATGGTCGAACCCGACCGTCACAAACTCAACTCGGTTGAAGAGTTCATTATGAGCGAAGTAGATATTCAGAGTGTCGAATATCTGCACGGTGTATTTCTCGCCTCCGCGGTTGTCGCGTTCTGCCTTCTTCTCGACAGTGACAATCACAATATAGTTGTCCTTGAAGCACTTCAGCTGCACCTTCTCGCCCTCAGACTGCCAGCTTCGCAGCAATCTTGACAGATCATATTCTACGATCGCCTTGCGGTCGTTTTTGAAACAGCAAACGGCAGTACCCTTCTCGCTGATGTCCATAGCTTCGATCTCCTGCTGAGTGATCTTGCGCTTTTCACTGAGGTTTTACAACCAAAAGAAAGCCTATTCAGTGGAGAAGTAGATGTCCACCTCCGAGTTGCTCCTCCTTGAAATCTTCAGGTTGCGGATCTCTCTCCTCTCCAACGGCTTGGTCGATGGTTTGTAGTCATTTGTGAGGAGGTTCTTCGACTCGAATATAATAAT
>ERZ724508.453-NODE-453-length-29439-cov-5.960727_pt1 | contig 29439 bp, 44 predicted proteins | sample MGYA00376041_ERZ724508 | MGnify/ENA primary metagenome ERZ724508 (study PRJEB28724, sample SAMN07190887) | wastewater metagenome | isolation source: effluent of sewage treatment plant in Hong Hong | place: USA: Christiansburg, Virginia | collected 2016-03-01 ...
AGAAGTAAGGTTTATCGGCGACCTACCCGTGTCCTTGGTACCAAAAAGCTTGGTGAAATGCTATTCTTCTGAAAAGCCCCGGGAATGCAGCCAGTTCTGCTTGATTCTAATTCTAAATATGCAGTGAAGTTGTTCTGTGTGGCTATCCCAATCTGAGCGATTCAAAATTAGTGAGCTAAATTAGAGGCGTCAATTTGGCGTGCAATCGCCATCCCATCTCAGATGATTTTCTTGAAATATCAGCGCCTGTTAAGGAAAGTTGTGTGAGGACGTTCCGTTCAGACATTCTCATGGATAATGGAAGATGTGCAATAAAGTTAGTGATAATGCGAGCTGTTGACTCACATGTCAGGTCTTGGTCTCGCTGCGATAGTTCCCTACTGCTGTAATCCAGCACTGATAGAAAGCGCGTTTCGGAGTCCCTTCATGCGAGCTATCATGACCCTGAACAGGAGTTCGATCCTGACGGACTGACAAGCGCTACTATAGCAGCACCCAGCTAGCCCAGCCCTTACCGAACCAGACTCATGAATCCAAGCGGACGAGTTCGCAATTTCGACGATCCTTGAGAGCAAGGCATCACCAAGAGAAGCTGGAGGGCACTTTATCGAAATAGTCACAGCACTCCTGGTGGTGTTTTGGATACGAAGAGGTACTGCAGCCTCGAGAACCATACCTTCACCTACGGTGAGGATGAAGGCAAGGATTCAAATATTATGGGCTACCTAACCTTGGCTGCAAGTATGGGTGCTCCCTCGAGAAGTTCTTCCGACGGCAGTCGGTCTAACCAAAGCCAGGAGAGGTTTAGCAATAAAGAACCTACTTCTGCAGTGAGCTCGTTGCACTTCTGTATAAAAGATTAGGACTCTTACCGTCAGACAGTCATCCGCCCAGTACTGGCCCGGCACCTTCTCTGCCTCTAGAGGCCTCACTATCCAAGGGTAAATTTGGAACACATCGCATGCAGCCATTCACGAAGGCAGTGGAAAACGATTGAAAGGTCTGCACCTCGGCGATTTTGCTGGAGCGTTGTACACGTCACTGCTGCTGCTCTCAAGCCTTAAATCTGTGATCGACCCCTCGGGTTTATATCCCCTATACACATTCATAAATGGTCGATAAGCTCAAAGAAGCAGCGCTGATTTTGTACTCAATTGCTTAACCTCAGCAAGGCGAAGATCACGAAAGACGAAGTGGAGGAACTGCTGTTGGAAGCCACCAGCGACTAGAACTGGCAGACTCCCACGACTATCCTCCACGCACTGGCCGATGCAGCCTACAACTACGACCAATGGCAGAAGATTTCTTCGTTCATATGGGAGAAGCTGAAGAGCAAGAAGTGGAAGAAGATCATTAAGGTACTCCAGTTGCTAGTGCCAGACTCTCAGCCTGATCGAGTTTTTATTGAAGAACGGGCCTCCCAGCATCCTCTCCAGTTTTAAATACGAGGTCTATCAGTTCAAGTCCTTCGATGGTTACAACTGCTACGACGATGGCGTCGACCGCGGAGAAGCAAGTAACTCTTTGTCCTATTTTAGTTCGGGAAAAAGCCAAGGCTATCGTTGAACTTTTGACCAACTAGGAGTTCCTGGAAGAGGAGAGGGTGAAAGCCAAGACTATTCGGGAGCGGCTTGCAGGAACCTCCAGCGAAGCAATGTACGCTGGATACGGAAGCAACAGTACGGGATCGCGTTATGGTGGAACCCACTATAAGAACGATTCCAGTGGCTCCGGCGGGAACAAGTACGCTGGGCAGGGAAGCGGCTCCAAGAACACGAGTGTCACTAGCTATAGCACTGGTTCCTACGACGAAGGAAAGTCCACGTTGGACAAGTACAAAAATTACACAGGAGGGAGCCTGTATTCCAAGGAGAATTTGAACAAGGAAAAGGAGAAGGACAAGAAGGAAGTTAAACCAGAACCAAAGAAAGAAGAAGAAGTGATTCCAAAGGCCTTTCAAGGACAAGTACGCAAATTGATGAAACCTGGAGAGGTGCAAGCACCACCCCCACCCCCTCCAAACAAGGCCACGGCTGCCACTACAGGAACGACTGCTGCAACCAAACCATCAACAGAGAGTGGTATAGACATTTTCGATTTTGATGGACCAAGCAATCCTGAACCTCCTAAGCCTGTCGAACAACCAAAGCAGATAGCTCCTCCACCTCAACCCCAGCCAATAGTTCAGCCGATTGTTCAGCCCATCCCACAGCCTGTTGTACAGCCTCAAACACACCCATTGGTCAATCCAATGTACTCTACGACGGCTCAGCTCGCTGGTTTAAGTCTCGCTGGTACCCCCCAGCCACAAACAACTGCTACAAACCCCTTGTTATTCCCAACACAGCCACAGCCAGTGGCTCCTCAATACACAAATCCAATGTATGGAGCCACTGCTCCGATGACAGGTATGGGAATGGGCCAACCACAACAGCAGTATCCTAATTATGTCAACCCAATGTACCCGACCACTGCACCTCTTGCCTACACTCAACCTCCACAAACACAACAACCGCCTCGACCACAGGTAAATCCAATGTACCCAACAACAGCTCCAATGGCATCCAATACTCCAACTCAACCTGCACAACAGCCGAAGAACAACAGCGGTGCGTTCAATATCACAATGAATACGGGAGTGCCTAAACCACCGCAACCAAAAGAGGAAGAAGAATTCGGAGGATTCTAGTCATCAAATAAGGACGTACATTATTCCTTTATTTAGGCTTTGAAGTGGATGTCCAAAGATGAGTCCAACCTGACTGATCTCTACGATCTTGGCAAGGAGATGAACGAAAAGAAAAAAGAACAGAACACCCGACAAGCTCCTCAACCCAAAAAGAAAGAATCTAATGAAGGAGGGCTCTTGGCTACTGCAGAAGATTTTGAAAGCTTCATGTCTGGCCCTTCAGCGCCTGCCCAGAGCTACAACATCAGCATGAACATCAATAACGTGAACTTCGGGGTGCCGTCGGTTCAGTCTGGCCCTCGCCCGGTTGTCGATCCGCTGTTGCATATGGGAAACGTGATGGGAGGAATGCAATATCCCAACTACCAACAGTATCCCGCCCAGCAGCAACAATACCCGCAGATGACACCACAGCAGTACCAGCAGTACATGCAGCAGCAACAGCAGTACGGCTACAGACAGTGACGAAATGATTCATAGACGCAACCTCACAATAATTATTGGCTGAGCTTGTAGTTGCAGCTCCACGGCGGAACTTTTGTAATTCTGCCGTCGGCTTGGCAGCTGGTATAATAAGAATGGATAAGAAATAGACGCAACAGCTGCAGGTTTCGGCTCAAACCCGCGAAAAAGTTGAGTCAGCCAAGCTTTTCATCGAGCGACGTTACTCCAAGCTCATCCAGCAGTAGCGCTAGAAGAAAGTAGAGTGGGATCAGCTCTACCGAAAGATGCAGAGCCTAAACATGTCGGATGGCTAGCAAGAGATGGTGAAGATGGCCATTCTGCACAAAGAAGCCGAGAGGTTACGGCAGGCACGTCAAAAACTCGATATTCGCGATTTTGAGTGTTTGAAAGTCATTGGAAAGGGTGCCTTCGGTGAGGTACGCCTATGCCGCTGGCGTGTCACTAACGAGCCAGTGGCCATTAAGAAGATGATCAAGAGCGAAATGATCTTTAAGAACAAGGTGATTCAAGCCCGGGAGGAGAAGGACATTTTAGCCAACGCCGAGAACCTCTGGATCGTTGATTTGAAATGTTCCTTTCAAGACGACAAGAACCTCTATCTAGTGATGGAGTATCTACCCGGTGGAGACCTGATGAACTTGCTCATCAAGAAGGACATCCTAACCGAAGATGAAGCAAGGTTCTACATTGCCGAGATCCTACTCGCGCTCGACTCCGTGCACAAGCTCCACTACATCCATAGGGACCTCAAACCAGACAACATTCTAATCGATAAGAACGGTCACATCAAACTATCAGATTTCGGTCTGTGTAAGCACACTGAAATGCGCCCCAAGAAACTTAATGAACCAGTCGTCAAGAAACCATAAGATACCCCAAGTGGACTGCGCAAGAAGACTGTGGGTGACCCTCGCGATAACTATAAGCGTAATAGAAAGCTTGCTTACTCGGCAGTGGGCACACCCGATTACGTGGCACCTGAGGTGCAAGGAAAAAGTACCATTTTTAACAAATGTAGCGGGCTACACGGAGATTGTCGATTGGTGGTCGATGGGAGTAATCCTGTACGAAATGCTCGTGGGATACCCACCGTTTGTTTCTGAGGAGTCTAGCGTTACCTGGCACAAGATACAAAATTGGCGCAAGCATCTGGTTATTCCAAAATAGGCCAACCTCAGTAATGCCGCATGCGACCTTATTAGGTAACCATAGAATAATTTAGACGACTCATCAACGATGAAAGGGAACGATTGGGAATTCATGGAGTTGAGGAAATCAAGGCACACCCGTTCTTTACAGGTGTAGACTGGAAGCGTATTCGTGAAAGGAAAGCTCCATACATCCCCGAACTCAAGAGCCAGTACGATACTTGCAACTTTGACCCTTTCGAATAGGGCGAACCTTGGGGATGCTAGCCCAAGCCTACTGGCAAACGAGTACGGAAGGATGTTATGTTCATTGGATATACTTTTAAGCGCAACGACAACGAAAAGTCGGAGTTGCTCAAGGCTTTGCTCGACCTTGACAATACTTCACAGCCTCTCGAGCAGCACAAGGATAATGTTGAATCTATGCAGTTGGAGCGAGCAGTAAAGGTGGAGGTGCCTGACGAGCTGAGGAATAAAGGTTTCAAAAAAGATAAGGACCATAAAATCTAAAAGGAGGACTTAATGTCTCCGTCGGCTTATACCCAACGTCTGCAACCTCCTGTCAAAGCTCCGGAACGCCAGCTCAACACTCCAACAGTCGAGGCCTCGAAGATTGGCTATAGCTCTTTGTTGAAGACCGGCACGGCCTTCTATAAAACACCCTCGTCAAAACAGAGTCCCAACCACGCCTTCCGCGAGAAGGAATAAACGAGCAGCAGCAAGAAGATGAGCATAAAGTCGAGCCTGAAGGGCAATCTTCTAGGCAGCGCTCCACGCAAGAAATGACTTCTTCAATTGGACTGCTCGCTCTCACGAGACGTTATAATCGTTTTAAGAGTTTTAGCCTAACCACCAACGGGATAGTATGGATGCCCATCAAGAACGGTAGCTTGCCCTTATTGCACGCACGCTCGAAGGAGTCGAGTTTACCCCGGAAACACCTGTTCTCAAGTACCTCAATCACGTATTCAGACCAGTCGCTTACAATTACTCCTGTAAGGACAGTGAAGTGTTTTCTCTCGATGGAAGAGACAGCAATGAGAGCTTTTCTTTCAGTAGTGAACCGTTCTCACCCACACGCACTCACGTTAGAGACTAGATTGAAGTTGAGGGTGGGCCGCACTGGCCAAACTTCCAGCTGTTTGGACGGCCTTCATGAGGGTAGATCAGAACAAAATCTACCCAGGCAGCCGCACGCCGAAGTGATATTTATCAACCATCTTCAAGGACTCATCGTTGAACTTCTTGTTGATATTAATTGGGATTTTCATGGGAAAGTGCTGGTTCGTGGTGGGGGAACCATTCCACTTGCTTTTGGCTCTCAGATAATAAAATTAAGAATGAAGCCGATTGTCTATCCCGAAGACATACAGTGCGTGTACTAGGAGTCGCAGGGTGGGCAAACCGGACGCATCTTCATCGGTAATCTCGAAGCCGCTCAGAACAAACATACACTTCGAAGTACCGTTCGACCAATTCAGAGCATTCAGTTCGTGCCGTAGTATCAGCAGCCAAGGGAGCCTTTCTACCACATTCATAAGAAGAGCTGCCAAGCTACCTTTACATCCCAGCAGACGACGTCGAACACTTCGACCTGCAGCAATACTTTCAGAAGGCGATCAGCTTCATCGAGAGAAATCTTCCCCATACGAATGTGTTAGTACACTGTCTGGCAGGTGTGTCGCGTAGTGTGACACTCGTCATTGCGTTTCTCATGAAAAGGTTGGGAAAGAGCTTCGGAGAGGCATATGCAATAGTCAAGGCGCGCAGACCCATCGTAAACAAGTTATCGTGATGCAGATCAACCCGAATTCAGGATTCATAGCACAGCTGAGGCGACACGAAATGTAGTTGGTCTCAACTGCAAGAAAGCAACAAACTGATCGGAACTCTTCACAATAGAGCAATCGGTATGCAAGTCCCACACGAGCGCTGAGCCCAAAAGCCCGAATCGTCGATAGATTCAAAATCTATAATCCCGAATCTGTCAGCCTCACCAAAGACTACTTACCAAGTGGCTACCATAAACTGCAACTAAAACCCTTCAAAGAGGAAGATCCGCAGTCTTTACGTCGCCACAATGAGTATCTTGAGGAGCGCATTCGAAAGCTTAGAGAGGACTTGGGTTACCGAACATCAAACGATGGAAACAGAAGCAAATTGATAGACCTACGTGAGAATAGCCCGGAGTAGCGACAGCGCTTTACCACATTCAACCGCTACGACAGTTACCGTCTGAAAACTTAAAGCCTGCGTTCCCCCAACGCGGCTCGCATGATACGGAGCACTCGCAATTGAAATTTCTAGTTCATCATAGACCGTCTCTTCACTGTCCGTCCTTGAGGGATATGACTTGCTGCACTGCTCGAACCAATGCTTTGAATTCCTAACTGTTCGCTTCCATCTGTTTATTGAACTTTTTAAGGGATGGTTCTTTACTGATGAACCGAGCAAGCTCCTTATCGTCTTGGTACCAGGTGATTGCGAAGATGCCGTTGAAGAGTTCTGCTACCGACGATTCGGAGAGATATGTCGAGGAGCAAGTGAGGTAGCCAGCAAGCCGATTATTCAGGTCTTCTGCACTTGTATATTTGCTGCAGAAATCGCGATACATCTTTTTTACTTAGTCGGTATTGAGCGTATGGATGTCGTCGTCCACACTCCTTATCCACTCGTTGGTGGACTCAGCGGATTTCTTGTGCTCACCGAAATTGCCGATGCACTTGATGAAGTTAATAAATGACTCCTGGGATAACAGTGAGATGAGTCTTTCGTCGAAGTCCTATGGGCAAATGCACTTTTCCTTCTCTTGGCAGATTCGGCATGTTGTCGACTCGCAATATTGGTCTTGTGTCTCTGTTGGAGGTGAGTCAGCTGCTTTGGGTCGGCCTTTCTGCCCTTTAGCAGATGTCTGCTGTGGGCGTACCGTCCCTGGAGGCTCCACACCGCCATGTTTTGTTTTGATGTGAGTGTAGAGTGCTGCATTGCTCCCGTAGGCCTTATCACAGTTACGATCTCCACACTTGAAGTTGTTGGGAATTTACTTCTTCGATCGGCGATGTGTGTGTGGACGACGTCGGCTGCTATCGTTGCTGTCCATTTTTTTTGGAGAGCTAATATTATCGATTACTGAGTATCGCTGGTTCTCAGGGTATAAGAGAAAGGTACCTAAGGAGAAACCACTCCATCAACCAGAATCCATTTGCAGATTTATAAGAATAACTTCCGAACACATCCTTACATGGAGGCTGATGGCTAGCAACAATCATCGTTCTACCAGCGACTACCCCGTGCAAAGACCTTGTGCTAACGAGGCGAAGCAAAACTCGTCTCCCTGTTGCGGCTCGGCAGGCTACCCTTGCATGTGGATTCATGCCTCCCTAGCGAAGAGACTCAAGCCGAAAACCCCACGACCCATCCTCCCAACATTAGCAAGCTACACATCTTGCCAACAACAAAGCTCTATGAACTGTTCGCACAGCCACTCTACACCTCGACTTCAAAAATACTCCAAACACAGTGTAACGAGACCTTCGGACAGTTACGGTGTAAGCTACGCGACCTCACCACCGAACAAATACTTGAGGAACCCTACTCATAGTCCACCAGTAGTGATGATCTGCACTTCGAAAGCAAATTCGAAGGCGGTAACTTAGCGATGGTCAGCCGCCTCTCCTAAGACTAATATGCCCTGTTGGTCCAGAAGGATATTAACACCAACAGCTGTACCCAATGGTTCTGCTTTCGCGTGCGTAACTTCAATCGTACAGGTACCTTTCGCTTCAGCCTTGTGAATATGACCAAGAAGTACTCAGCATATGAAGACGGTATGAAGGTATGTAACTTCTCTCAAGTTGAATATCAAAGGGCAGCAAGAGGTTGGTATCGTGGGTGCAGCAACATCAGCTACTGCCGGAATAGCATCACTCGAAATACTGGAAGTTACTTTACCCTATCCTTCGATTATTAGTTTGAGCATTGCGGCGACGAGGTCTACTTCGCGAATAGCTACCCCTACACCTACTCGAGGCTGCAACGCTATCTCGATGTCGTCGAGGAGAAACATTCGAAGATGCTCCACCGCCGACGCTTGGGAGAAACTCTGAGCGGCAACCATATTGAAATGGTAACTATTACGAACTTCGAGGAGAAGGACCGAGTGAAACCCATATTGTTCGTCACGGCACGAGTGCACCCAGGTGAGACTGCTTCCAGCTACGTGTGTGAAGGCCTTCTCAATTATCTGCTGGGGTACACCTCAAATTAACAGCAAGGAACACCAAGTAAGCCGAGGGTTTACGCAACCAATTCATCTTCAAGATAGTGCCGATGATGAACCCAGACGGTGTAGTGAACGGCAATTACAGGTGCTCATTGTTCAGCCGGGATCTAAACAGACGATGGCGAGCACCTGACAAATCACTTCACCCAGAAAACTTTCTAATCAAGAAAATGATTGTCGACTCCTACGGCGATAAACTGGCATACATCGACCTTCACGGGCACTCCAAAAAGCGCGGAGTGTTCATGTATGGCTGCAGAAGCAATAACAATCCATACGAATGTCGCTAGCTCCCCTTCTTAATGCATAAGCAGTCCAAGGTTTTCAACTACTACGGATGTAACTTTAACATGTCGAGGATCAAAGAGGGCACTGGGAGAGTAACGGTATGGAGGGAGTTAAAAATTGCACATAGCTATACCCTCGAATGCTCATTCTTTGGACCCGCAGCAAAGTTCCGAACCAATTTCGTGAAGCTTGACTATCGGCAAGTTGGAGAGGATTTGGGAAGAGTGTTTTACCAATACTTCTACCGTAATAACACCACGAATTTGCATAAAAATTCCGAGGGAAGTAGGTTGGCTGACTCCCTGAAAGAACTCTACGCAAATAGTGATCTGTTAGCTGTCGGTAACTGTCTTTCCGAGGGAAGTTCATCGGCGGCTTCACTCGAAGAGTTTGAGAAGTAGTCTAAGGTAGAGAAACTGCAGCTCTAACCGACAGCCAGCATCAAAGAGATGAGCACTACCTTCCTTCCAACGAGATCACCCAGAGATACTAGCCCCACAAACAATGATTACTACCGCCCAAGGAGGTTTCAACAGCCCGAAAGGTATGCCCCTTTCGAAACAGCAAGGCTGGGTAAGAATTAGTTTACCGTCCCCAAACAAACCAGCTTTAAAATCCCGTCCATCAACGAGCTGAAGATGGAGGCTGGTCACAACGGTTCCTTCCGTCCTAACTATGATAGCTTGAAGAGACATAGCGATATTGCTTCACTTTCCTTAGTCCTCGAATCACCGCGGCCTGATCTGGCCATCAGATAGCCCTCAACCTACATGGCAAACAAGTTCGAGATGACCAGTATAATATTCCCATCAGCTCTCCGCAACTAATACACAAATTACCAGCGTTATAGAAGGTAGGAAGTGGACTTCAACATGCTGTTTTCAGGCGAGGCGGGCATTGTTCGAAATCGATAGCCTCGCGAAGTAAAGTAGTTTCCGATAAACCGGCGAATCCTCGAGAGAATAAAGAACAAAAAAGAAATTCGCAGCGTCAGCAGACGTCCTGAACGGCGATTGCAGGATAAGATGATGGACATGCTCTGATAGTTTCCCAATACTAACTTGAGATATGCAATGTCAGATGCTGTTTCTGCAGGTCCAGAGGAAATACCTTTGGAGGATCGCCATGATGAATAGCAGGATGAGGCTGATAAGCAAGAACACGCCCATCTGTTCATTTTCGTTTGCACTGTTCGGGAGGAGGATGAGGAACACCACACCCAGTACAAGGCCCTTCAAAAGGTTCGCTATGGAGAACATCATGGAATAGACTCCCATATTGAATGTTGGTTTGAGGCACCAAATGAACAGTATTCCACATCCCACGAACTCCACCAATGGAAACAGGATGAAGTAGATGTATGGAAGGCAGCCTGACTTGGATCGACCGCTTGCTGATCCAATGATGATGTTGACGATGTCGTAGAAGATTATTGCCTGGGTAATGAGCTCAAAGATATTTAGAATTCCGAGCACCCATATCCACACTATCTTTCGGATTTTTGTGGGACGCAGGAACGACAGGTTTAGTAGCTGCGTCTTCTATTCCTGACGCTGGGATAACTGCCACTTCAGCCTCTCCATCTACAGGCATTTGAAATCTGGTAGGGGAGAACTCGTGAAAAAGTGCCTGCATATTGTGCTTTACTCCACCACTACCAACACCAATTCCTTGTCAGATCTGAAATTCTCTTTTGGGTAGAAGTTAAGGATATTGTCCGGAGGCTGCAAGAGATAGAGTTGAACTCCGTAACTATCTGCAGCTGCCAGGTGCGTCAGGACAGGGTCGATATTTGGCACTGCGAGCAAGAGCTAGTTGAGATCTGTACAGTAGCGTTCAAATGAAACGTAGTCCACATCGTCCTTAAACTTATCATCGCGGTAGGCTATCATCGCCTTGAGAAACGGATCGCTGAAATCGAGCATATACCCACCAAGCGGTCTCTTTTCCAGGACAAACACAAGCGGAAAACAATTCTTGAGATAGAAGTCGTAGAGTGAACGTTGGTAGTTGAATATCTCCAAGCAAGCAACAGAATTGTTGGATTTGACATTCACCTTGATCGTCACTTCCTCCCAGTCGGGTAGGTCCTTCTGCAAGCGTTTGATGAGCCGGTGTAAACTAGCTGCCTTTGCTTATCGGAGCTTGGTCTTGAGGTACACTGAAAATGGGTAGTAGTATCCCATCAGGAAATATATGAAGGTCTATTACCACCAACGGAACTTGCCGAGCTTATTGATTTCATCGATCACCCCGTCAAACCTGCTGGAACTGAGGAACCTGTGGGGGATGTCCTTGAGACTCTCCCGGGATAGCCTCCAGGGATCAAAAATAGTGTTCGTCCCTGAGAGGTAGATGCGGTACTAGTGGTACGGCAGCTCTTCGATCTGGAAGTGTGGCTTTTGTGCGAATTGTTTTCTAATTAAGTCAATCATTTACAGGTTGTCGTCGGTGGCTTGTACCTGAAGCAGTAATAAATCCTTCTTTCTGACGATTCGGAAGAAGAGCATGATGAGCCCATAGATGACCAAACTGCTTAGGATCATGCCAATGCAAATCACCACATTCTAGCCTCCAACTGAATTCATCACCCGATAGTAAGTGTCCTCACACAATCCTGCGCTGCTAATAGTGAATTCTATCGTAACTCATCGGTGTACTTTACTGGCAGGAGTAGTTGAGGCAACTCGAGAGCATGTTTGGTTTCTGGAAGGGGTTACCGTAGAACGAGTTTGGCGGCTGGGAGCAGTTTATGCAACCACTGTAGCCGAAACTTGGTTTGAAGGTCCCTCCAGGGCAACTTTGGCAGAGGTACTGCAATGTTAATTGCTGGCCTGGAAGACAAGGTGTTGTGAAGATGCTTCCATTCAGTCCGGAAGAAAGAGATGAAGCATTGGTTCCTCCCGGATTAACTTGCAGGATCAGTGAGCTGGAAGGTTGTGATATTGTTGAATTGGCCCAAAGCATTAATTGAAGTGATATACGACCACCTCCTCCGGAACTTTTGCCGAAGCCTCCTTCAGCCGATAGCTGTCCCCCACCAGCAACGAAGGCAGTTTGAATGTTAATACTGCCTCCAGATCCGCCTCCTCCACCAAATAATCCACCAGCTCCATCAACATTGATCTCTGAGTTAGTGTCGATTGACAGCATGTATGTCTGCACCACAATAAGGCCGCCACCTGCTGATAAGCTGTTTGTCAATGGGTTTCCACCTCCACTTCCTTTATTCGTTGGAAACACAAGGCTGCCATAGGATCTTCTTGGAGCGAGAAGAGTGCAAGTATCTGGCGCTGAGCTTCCCCCAAGTCCACCATAGCTGCCACCTGTTCCAGAACATGCAAGCAATTGGTTCAAAGTCAGGTCGTAATAGCCACACCCCAGTCCAGTCTTAGATCTACATCCCAGCCCCTGAGCCGACACATTGGATTGATTTGCAATATGTGTGGTATTGGTGTAGATTCCCACGCCGGATGCTTGAACGCTGGAATTGCTATTAATGACAAGTGTGTTCGCGAGAATGGAAATATCGAAGGCCATGAGCATCTCCCCGAGAGAAGCATTTGTAGTTGGCAACTGAAAATTCGTAGCGTTCCAAGCCAGCGGAAACGATAATGGGGGGCCTTACGTACAGTTTTCTGTGCCCTCACCCGAGCATGAACAGGCTGAATAGTCACACACGTTCAACAACGAGTAGATGCTGGATGTGTTCGCCAGTGTAAAGGTTCCCGATGCTACCATGAGTGCAACCTCTTGAATGTCGATTGTTGAATTGTTGATAGTGACGGTGCCGTTGGAAATGGCGAGCAGCTCAACTGTTAGAAGCTTCGAGTTGGTGACTGTTAGTGACACATTCACGGTGACGTTAAGCTATGCAAAAGAATAAATTTCGCTGCTTCCACCAACTGTCAAGATGCTGGCCGATAGGAGCAAATAGTCGCAACTCACGTTAGTCAATTGCTGGAAGGAAAGGGTGTTTTGAGCTGCAAGCAGGCTGATGTTGTTTTGATCCTAAGGTACTACCAATGTCAGATTTGAGTTGCTCAGATAAATGTCAGGGCAGGATACTCCCAGGCCTCCATTCAACTCGTCCGAGAGGTTAGTCAGGTAGAGGTCTTCTGTGAGTTGGATGCAGAGCAGATAGTACTCGCCGGTAGATGTATTGGCAAGGGAAAGTGCGGTGAGGTTATTAACTGTGCAGTTCGTGACGGTTCCTCCGGTATCTGGGCAACAGTTTGGGTTGGTTGGACACAGGGACTCTCTGGTGGTATACGTATTTGTGCAGTTCGTTAGACTTTGCCCAGAAACGCTGATGGTAAGCAGGGCAAACAAAACACTCAGCATTCGCTATAATAATGAGCAAGGTTGCAGCAATAGTGAAGGATGGTCGAACTGATACCTGGTGTCATGAGGAACAAGATAACCAGACCGTGGTTCTTTGCTTGGATTCAAGTGGGCAACATTCCTGGACATCTATGCGTTGTTCTTCATGGATAGAACATTATTTGGAGTCATTTGCAAACTAATGTGTATGGTTGGTCAGCCTGGTACCTTATCTTCTCACGCTTTGGGTCAGGATATAGCGGCTTCATTGCCTTTGTAAAGCTATCCACACAAGTGACGGATAAGCAACTTGGGATGGTATGCACCCAACTAACTCATAACGAATCACGAAAAGTCGCTTCAGGTCACGGACATTAAAGCACGGATTTGATAAGCATCGCAAACCAATGGTTTATAATGTAATAGTCTAATGGGCGGAGTCTTTTCTAATGGAGAGCAAACGCGAAGGCAAGAGTTGAGAAATGCACTTTAAAGGCTTCAGCAACTCGCTGAAGCAGCTGAATTGGCTGAATTGGCTAACTTGGTGGGAAAAAGCATAAATGTCGAGAAAGTTAAGAGTCTCAGTGATGACGAACTTCTCAAGTTCTTTAAAGGGCTTCGATCCGAAATGAAGAAGGATTTGGTAGAGATAATGGAAGCTGAGGGCACTCCTTCGAAATTGGTTATTATGAAAATCGCGAAGAAGTGGGAACTTGCCGATACAACTGCCTAAATCGTAGCTGAAAAGGCTATGGCCAGGTGGATTGAGTCTGAGACTCAACAACACGAAATCAAGGATATTAAAGGGAAACTCGCCACAAAGGAAACAGAAATAACGCAGATATTGGGAAAACACATTCAGGAAAAAACTAATCTGGAGGAGACGATCAGATGCCTCGAGAGAAAGTTATCAGATTCGGCCAGGGCTGAACTGCCCAACAAGAAATTGCCGGAGGAGATGGATAGAGAGTTGGGAAAACTCAAGATATAACTGGATACCAAGACGAAACGAGCAGAGAGCCTCGCAGCCGAACTGACCACGATAAATGATGAGCTTCATGAGGAAATGAACAAGAACTCATAATTGCTGACTCGTGTGGAGCGGTTACAAAATGACTATGAGGAGATACAGGCAGAAAATCGATAGCTTCTGAGAAACCTAAAGGCACAAAAGAACTCCGAGAGCAGTAACAATGCTCAAGTACAAGAACTTCGGCAGATAGCTGCATAATTGATGGATTTCAGCGAGGGAGTAATGCGTGAATACAGTAGTCTAGCAACCAGGCTCAACGATACCTACGGGATGACCAAACTTCAAGCTGAACCCATTGAGTTCAAAGAAGTCAAGGAGATCGTTGTAGATGTTGAAAGGCAATCAAAAGTAATGAACAGGCTGGCCAAACGCTTTGCAGCTATTCAAACTAAACCATCAAAGTCTGGGCAAGCCATCGAAAAGAAGGAACGAGCTGCCTCCAGCGACTTCTCATTTAACGGTTTGAGAACGAGCAACCCATAGCGAAATGATGATTGAATCCACCCTGTGAATTGCTACTCGGATAGAATCAAATTTCGAAATCCATCTCACGGGACTTTCATGTGTCTTTCTGTCTTTAAATGGCCTGAATCTGTTGCTGTAGAGCAGCTTGGAGATTCCCCTGTCGCCCTACCACTTCGATTCCTCTCTTCTCGAGCTGCCTTCGAATGCGGCGGTTCGAGTCTTTCTTTCGCTTTTGTTAGGAGGTCTTCCCGAACAGCTTTCGGCATCTTTCTTACTCACCTTTCTCTCGGAGCCACTCCTTGATGATGGAGATAAAGCAGCTTGCCCACGGACGCTTGACATCTGCATCACTATTCTTCTTGATAGCAAGCCGAAGGAAGTCAACTATCTCGTCCCTGCTAAATTCTGTGCAGATTGCTGATATGAGAGCTGTGTTGCGCTCGTTAAGCATTTTACGAAGTTGATGTACAAAGTTGCGGGACTTTCGAAGCTACTGAAGTCTTTAAGCCATTGACGGTAACCTTTGTTGGTTGTTATCTAACATCCCTTGTTGCTCATCGCCGGAGGCTTCCTCCATGATTGGGCCTATTATATAATAGGGTTGCTGTCGATGCTAGGGCTTCTCACTCGAGTTTTGCAGAGCCAGTTAACAAGCCAGGCTGGTTCCAGGATGCTACTGATGAGGTCACTACGATCCTTTGCTGATCGCTACAGCACCTATCGTGATGTTGTGCTCAAGAAGGATGACATAGAAAAGACATATATGCGGTCATCGGGACCTGGTGGGCAACACGTCAACACTACCAACTCGAAGGCTGAGATTCGCATTCAACTTTCCAAGTGTACTTGGATTGACGAGTACATCCGGTAACGAATGAAGCAGAGTTGCCGTCTGACGAAGGACGGTTACCTTACTCTAACCAGCCAAGTCCACAGGTAGCAGGATCGTAACCTGGAATAGTGCTACCGTAAACTGCAAAAAATCATCTACGAAAACAGCATCATTATGAAGGAGAGGAGATTCGATATCCCGCCTGAAACTGAGGAGCTCAGACGAAGACGTGTTCAGGAAAAACGGCACAAAGGGTAAATCAAGCGCGGAAGGCAGAGTGATGACCGAGATTATCGCTGACAGTAGACGGCTAACTATGTTGAGATGAAAATTCAATCACTGCGGTTATCATCCTCTGTGTGGAGCGAGAACATATTCGATACGAACTTGACGAGGGTGCTGACCTATTGTTTCATCTCTTGAAACTGTGGCCGAGAGGGTTTCGTAGTGCTGACTTTGCTTCTGGACTCAATCAAAAGGAACTCTGATATAACCTGTCTTTCAGAGCGTTCTCTGGGAGGGTCACCGTTGTGAACCGTATTTGGTATCTTTAACTGTTTGGAGGTCTTTTTAACTCGTCGATTGGGAGATGGAGTGAATTACAGCCTCAGTCCCTGGCTAGTAGAACGAACTTGCCAAGTCAAAATTGTCTCTGGATTCTTCTTATCTTCGAAGACAATCCTGCTGGTGCTGATGTCGATCTCTTTAAATGCTGGTGGTGATACTTCCGAGGAACGATCCTTCCATTGGTCGATGTGTGGTTTTGATGAATGAATGTTCTCGCGTTTATCTGCTTTGACATATCCTGATGAAGGACTCTCTGCCACCACTTTTACATTCTTTTCTTGACCAACTTTCTCTTTTGGCATTTCCTGGATGAATGGCTTGCTGGTTCTATCGAATGACTGTTTGGACATATAATATAAACGAAATAGGCAAGCGACCAGCAGCATATGAACATCACTCAGTTCTCAGTTCGTAATTTTGCCCTAAAGTCTTCAATAAGCGGTCGCAATAGTTCTACGAGGGCTGCATCAGTCTGCTGCGGCTGAGTTTCCTAACACAGCTGTTTGATCATTAGCAACTTTTCAAGGTAGACGTTACGTTCATGCATCAGCATCAGATACTCCCTCTTGAGTTCAAATTCATCGCTGTCAATGTTCTCCTTCAGTTTCTTAATCTTGGTCAGCTTTTGCAGAGTATCTTCGTAGGCTGGTTGACGACCGATATCCATCCGGCGCGACATCTCCAATTCATCGATCAGCGGGTCCAGCAAGCTCCACTTCTTTTAAATTTCGTCGTTCATTGAATGAAGTATTAAAACTGTCAGAGTTTGCCACTTAAACGTGGAAGGCCTGAGGATAAACTGGGATATTCAGCCATGGAAGAGGAAGATCTAACTACACCTCCTTCCCGCCTTTTCGTGGGGAGAGCCTGCAGGATCATGTGAGCGTTCTTGATTAGCTTGAATTCTCGCTGTTCGAGAGATTTATCCAGGTAATGGCTCAGTCCGAGGTCAGCCGTAAAATCGTTTAGCGGTCGTTTGGGCCTAGGATTGAACATGGGAAGCTGCCTCTCAGTCAACGGAGGGAAAGATTTTTCCTCTGACTCTTCGAAGATGCGGCTGTTGCGAGCTAGTAAGCTATTGCGCAGGTAAGCCCTCCCTTTTTCGAACTGTTTGATTTCTTCTCCACCAGTATGTTTGAAGTGGGATTGCATGACATTCACAAACTCTTCCTTGGGAATTTCGAGCAATCGAACTGTTTCTGTGGTGCAGGCGACACTGTAAATACGCTTCTTGGCGCCACTTAGAAGCTCTTCTTCTCCAAACAATTGCTTGGGACTGAGAATACTCATTTCCATTTTCAATCGGCGAAACGGTGGATTCCAGAGTTCTTTCTCAACGTGTTGCTTTACTACTTTTACGGAACCCTCCAACAAAACAAAACATCCGGAGTCCACTGGATCGTTAATGCGGTAGATGCAGTTGTTGAGGTAGAATGTACGGTACACGGCTTGTTCGGCAAGTCTCTTCAAAAGCTTCTTCTCCAAGGGTTCAAACAGACTCAATGATTGCAACAGTTTTAGCTTTTCCTACGTCTTCCTGGAGTTCAGTCCTTTCAAGACCTTATCACGAGAGCGAAGCGACAAATAGGCTATGTTTGCGGTGGTTCCTCGAGGAGAAATGAGCCTACACTATCCTATATTTTCCCTCCAATCTCCCTCCTTAAACACTCCCAAACTCTCTTCCTTCGGTTACGGTGCCTACTTTCGCTTTTTCTTTGAAGGGCTTGGGTAACTTTTCTTAACAACCTCGACTTTGCCTGCCAGCACTATCATCCACTCCACCGACTGCTCCCGTGCTAACACAAACTCCCCAGTGATAGTTGCTCTATCGATGAGGCGCGAAACTTCTGCGAAGGATTGTTGGTCTGATTCTGCGATTGCCTTAAAGTAGGGTTGTTCTATGAGCCACTTCTCTAATCGTTCGAGCTCTTCTTCATGAAGTTTCTTGGTTTATTTGCTAAGGATATCGCGTACGAGCTCGAACGGCACTATCATCATTTACTGAAATAAAACTTTCGGACGAGCAAACAAAGCAGTCGGTAGTGTTCAATTGATTTCGACTGCAGGCAAACAACACCCAGCAAAGTTGCTGGCTCAAAGATATCTGGATTTGGTCCCATCGGATTAATGTTGCTGGTTCTCTTTGAGTTATGATGGCTGCGGGCTACTCACAATGCCAGTATTGATTCGGCAGTTCACCATACTATCATAAACAACAACAATAATGGGCCGCAAGCACAAGTACGTTCCGAAGCAGACCTCGAAGAAGCAGGAGGAGTATCATGAGCCGGATCCACCCGAAATCATCGTGTCGGAAGCCCTCCACTTCCAGGAGTTGATGTCACGAAGCCGTGAGAACATCAATACGAAGGAGGATCGTTGCTACTTACTCTCCACCAAGTGGCTGACCAGCTGGAAAGACTACTCCGGCTACGAATTGCTTTTGAAAGGTACCGAGTTCCACAAGCTCAGGTGAAGACCCAGTCAAACATAAAAACTTTCGCAAGAAACGACCAGGTAAACTCAACACGGACCTGCTAGACCATAGTGACAAGCAGTATTACCAGGTGCCATAGGAATTGCCGGAGTACGAATTCCTCAACGTCGTGTTCGACGGCGATCTGCAGAAAGATAAGGATTATGTGACAGTGGACTCGGCAGTGTTTACCTTTCTACATGAAAAGTACGGTGGGAATGTGATTCAACGACCACTGCGCCACGTCAAGAACAGCAATGCCTACGTCGATGCAGAACTACACTACTGTTCCGTATGTTTCGTAGGTCCCAACTAAGTCGCTAGCCTTCGCAAAGCCACCGAACAGGAGTTGAAGAAGAAGCTTGATGACTTTGTACCGATGAAGAGGCTACAGTTTAGCACCCTATGGAAACTGAAGCAGCTCAAATAGTTTATCTCGCAGTACGTGCAGGTGACGTATGGGGTGGATAGATCAGCCTCTCAAACTGCTGTGTGGAAGATAGAGAACTACCTTTCGCTGAAGGAGACCAAGTAGGAGGTTGCAACTGCCTTTCGCACTGAAAGCTACTATCTGAGTGCTCGCTAACTCACAGAAGAAGAGTACGGAAGCTATGATATGGACGACTACTTGAAGACCAGCGCAGCACTCTTCATCGATGTGACTGGCGTAGGCTTCGATGGGTTTAAAATGCCCGAGAAGCTGGATGGCTACTGCGAAGAATGTTTGGAATGCCGTGCATTAGACTTTCGGTGTCCATGCGATAAGGTGTATTACTGCTCCAAAAAGTGCTTGTACAATGACAAGCAGTACCACTACAAGACCTGCGCGAGTGCATACGATAGCGACGACGATGAAGAATTTTTGAAGTGTAAGGTGGACAGCAACAGCGGGAACAAATGCGGTCTCGTTAACCTCGGTAACACCTGCTACATGAATGCTACCCTACAGTGCCTCGCGAATATTCCTCGGTTGGCTGAGTATTTCTGCACCAACGAGTATCTTGGGCACTTGGATGCCAAGGAAGTTGAGGAGAACGATGCAATATTCATCAAGAAATTTGCGAAGTTTGTCAAGAAACTGCATAGCGGCAAAACAGGACCGATGCTGGAGCCTTGGAGTTTAAAAATGCAGATCAGCTACTTCATCAAGATCTTTAAGGGGTACGATCAGCATGATGCCAACGATCTCACCGTGTACCTGCTCAACACCCTGAACGAATTTGTGAGGAAACCAGAAGGAAGTAACTATGGACAGTTTCTTGTCGATACCTTTCTAGGAGAGTTTAACTCACATGTAAGCTGCCCAGAGTGTTAGAGGATCTCCACCACTAAAGATCCTTTCTTGGAGGTTTCCGTTCCACTAAAGACGAAGGTAGCTGTGAAGGACATTTCGTATTGCATTGTGCAGAAGTGGAATCACTATATCAAGGGCGTATGCGAGGTTGATGAGGGTACCACTTGGGAGTCGGTGTTCGCTGTTATTGGACATGCTGACGATAGTACACTCATGAAGATGATTGGCACTCTGCGAGAAATAGAAACCGAAACACCGTTTGAGTACCATAAAAAATTCAAGAAGGATACGCTCATGTTGTTTCCGCAAGGTAACTCCAAACATGGCTTCGATATTCCAGTTACGATGTTTACCTTGAGGGTGCTTGCCGGCAACGAAACCAAAAGTGCGTTTGGGCATCAGCTATACGTCCGGGTGCCTGGCGCTGACTTCCCTGGTAAACTATACGCTCACCTCTTCGAACTTTTCGAAGTGGACGAGTAGACAAGGGCGAAGCTTGATAACTTCCGACAGACCTACCAGAAGGAGTTCGATGAGCTACTTCTCAGCTTCGAAGCCAAGACAGAGGAGGAGACGAATGAAGTGGAACCAGCCGAAACAAAACCAACCAAACTCACCAAAAAGGAAGAGGAGGAGCAGCTGAAAGCCAGACAAAAGTTGATAGGCGAGTTCGAGACAACAAAAAACCTCGTCTTCCAAGAGACGTTCGACAGTGTGCTCAAGTTCAAAGTGTACATTCGCACCTACCGAAAAAGCAAACGAAACTGTGAATATTGTGGCAAAAAGTGTAGTGGCTGTAGACTTCCTTATCTTATAAGCGGCACCGTAAAGGATTTTATTTAGAAGAGCGATGAGTTCAAGCTTGAAGTGGTATTTGATACCAACCAACCCCTCCTTGAGGAGAACCGAACCCCTCCTTTCTGTCAGTATACTACCCTTGAGGAATGCTTGGAGGAGTTTAGTCTGCCTTAACAGCTTGACGAGTAAAACGCTTGGTACTGCGATCTCTGCGATAACATGAGATTGGCCAACAAGCAGCTGAGTATCGAAGCATACCCAAAAGTGCTGATGCTTCAGCTCAAACGGTTCAAACAGGTCAATGGAAAGAAGGTCAAGAACAACGAGGTGATTCAGTACCCTGAGGTGTTAGAGGTACCGGAAGGCAAACGCTACCGATTGAATGGGGTTGTAGTTCATGAAGGATCTCTCTAAGGTGGACACTACTGGGCAATTTGCGAGAAAAACGGGAAGTACTACTGCTTTAATGACGAACACGTGAAGGAAGCGGAGTACTTTCATCGAGGTGCTTACCTGCTCTTCTACACCATGATGCTGTGAACTGCATAGAATTTCATTATATGGGAGGGTGTTGCTGCCCACCTGCAACTTCGATTCCTGCTGAGGATAATCTCAATGATAAGTCGCTGGAAGGGGGAATCGGAGAGCATGCTGGACCGTCAAATCGTGCAGAAGCCGATCGATTGAAGAATCAGGGAAATGCAATGTTCAAGCTCGGTAAGTATCCCGAAGCACTTTCACTGTACGGTCGGGCAATTGTAATATGGACGCTTAGCTTAGACAAAGTACCCACTGGAACCTGTGTATTTTACGAACAGAGCAATGTGCATGCGACGATTGGGACGATGGAGTGAAGCACTTTAGAACATTGAAAGTGCATTACGGCTTCACCCAACTAATACAAAGGCAAAGGTGAACAAGGCGGTTTGTTTGGCAGAACTTTCCAAGAAGGAAAGCAACTTGCAAAGAAGGAAACTATACCTTGTGGAAGCACAACAATTGCTCGAAGATGCCAGTCGTGAACAGTCTCTCACGAAGGAGGTTGAACCCATCTTGCAAAAGGTTGAAGCACTGGCCGAACACTGTAAGCAAGAAGGTCACTAAACTGAAGACGAAAAATTCCGGGACTACTTACTGAAGGCTATTGCTCGGAAAAATCTCACTGAACAATTGCAGGTACACTACCGCAGCACAGAACATCTCTGCTCGGAACTGACAACATTAATAAAGCATGATCGGGACCGTGCTGAGTGTCCTGAGTATTTTCAAGACCCTATTAGCTATGTAGTCAACAGAATTAACAAAGGAAATGTTCAAACGTCCTTTCTTGAGTCCTTCGGGAATCAGCTACGAGCGGGAGCTACTTCTTGACCATATCCGCACAAATGGTGCCACAGATCCAACGACAAAATAAAACCTGTCGTCACAGGAACCAGTACCCAATAGAGAACTCATGAGCCTTGTGGAGTCCCATGAGCACGCAACACGATGGCGAAAGATAGAACGGACGCGAGTAAGTCCACAGTTCATCAACTTCTGACTTCAAAGTAGCTGCCCGTACTGTGAAGTTAATCTTTTTTCAGTGTCTTCAACATCCAGCAACCTACGTTTGAGCTGCAGCACGTTAGTTGCTGGAATTTCCGTTGACTGGTAATTGTGATGACTGGAGAACGACCGAAACTGCCAACTCGGTGTGGTTTTGTTTGACTGGCGGCTACGTCTTTGTACAGTCGTTCCTACCCGAGAGAGGTTCATCGGCTTGGCAGTTTGTAGCCGTGTTCGATGCGGCCTCGTCCTTCCTCCTCTTGGATAGTCCTCAAAGAGGTTGTAAAACTTGTTACCAAATTCCTCTCCGTACCTTTCTTTGATGATAGTTTAGCACTGCCGAATGCGATCCTGGTAGAACTATGCTTCGTTCTCGAAGAATTTCTACCGTTTATTGGTGAGGTAACTCGTCTTACGAACACGTTAAAGGCTTGGACTCTCTTTTCCAGCACCTGCTGTCTCGATTGCCTGTTCAGTATAAAACCGCTGTTTATCTCGAAAGCTTGCCCGAAGGTTATCAGTAGCCCTTTGCCCACGCCCACCAGGAAGCTTACTCTCGATGGCACTGGAGATACGGTTCTGGCGCAGCTCTGCCTTCACTTCAAAAACTTGAGTAGAAATGGAGACTTGGTCAAGTACCTCCAAAACAACTTCCTTGGGTATTTGAACGATAACCACGGCTTGGTCTTTTGCACGAGCAGTAAAACTATATCTCCTACCGGCGAGAATGTCCTAGATTCCGAGTAGTTCATATGTGGTGACTGTTGCCACTGGTATTTCTAGGTGTCCATTCCGTTTGAGCAGCTCAACCTGCCCCGAGACGACAACAAAGAGATGTGTGGGTTAGCTTCTCTCTTGGTAAATGATGTTGTCGATGAGAAATATTCGCTTTTAGGTTGCTTCGACCATCCGCAGTATTCGCTTCTTGTCCAAGTCTTTGAAGAGCAACAGTCTTCGGTAGAAATTGTACTTCTGGGTGGTCTCTGGAAACTGGATGACTCCCTCGAACACCTTGTACATGGTCTTCAGGTCGAGTTGCAGAAGGTAGCATGGTTAGCTTGCTCGGATTGTGCTGATCTCCATGTTCTACAGCTCGAGGGTATGACCGAAGTAACTATTTGCTCGTAAGTGCCTAATGAAGGTTTAGTCGGTGCCACGGAGCCCTGCATGTTCGTAGCCCCAGGCGGTTGCGGTACCATGCAGCAACAAATAGAAGCTACGTTCCTTGCCGATTCGCTGGTAGATAACTTCATTGGTCGGGAACTGAACCACTCTGGAGTTCTGCATTACATCTCTGAGCTTTGACTTCTAATAGCGCAGCTTTGAGATCACTGTAAACCTTCCCAGAACTTCCAAGAATGCTTCGGTGTTACGAATGCGACCAGCAAGCAAAGCCTGGAGACTGAAGCACTCGGCTGTGGTGAGCTGAATTTCATCCTTCCGAAAGAGCCCAGAATTATTCTACTGCGCCATCCAATAAAAATTACAAAGGGGTTGTCACAGACAATACCAACTTGGGAAGTAACTTAAACGAAGGAAGATCATGCCCTTGCTCGGAACAACTCGGCCATGTTCTTTACCAGGTTGTTGTCCATTCCAAGGTTCATCACGCGCTGTTCGAAATCACGCAGCTTCTCCTGTGAATCCAATAGCGTGGCTAGCTTCCTCTCCAGCTCATTGTAGCGCTTGATGAGATCGCGGATGTCACTTTCCTTCTCGAGCAGCTGTTCACGCAGTGCAACCAACTCCTTTTCCTTGTGTCCGAGCTTCTCTTCGTAGTAGTTGCGCATTCCCATTTCGTTCTTGTTCATGAGTACTTTGACTTTGTTTCGTTACTACTCGATGGCTGCACAGGACTACAACTGGATGGTCTCGACGTAACCGTTGCGGATTCCCAGTTCTACGAGTGAATTCTTATGTTCCCTTTCAGCATGCTGGAGGTCCTTCTGCAATTTAATGTTCTCCTTCTGGAGTTTGTCCACCAGTGCTCGTAACTCTGCAAGATCGATGTTGCGCAAGCTTTCCAGCTCATCTTTTACTGCGTCTATCTCTTCCTTGGATTTAGCTTCTCGACGCTTGAACTCTCCATCGAAAGCAGCGCGGTCTCGCAACTGGTTCGCTTCCATCTACTTGTTAAACTGCCTCAAGTCACCGATCTCGTCCTTCAGCGCCTTTGATTCTGCCTCGCGCTGCTTTTTGTTGATGTCCAGCTGTTCGCGGAGATCACCAATCTCCTTATCCTTGGCGTTGATGAGGTGATGGAGCTTTCTTTTCTATTCGTCGTGGAAGGCCTGACCTTTCTGCTTTAGATCAGCCTCCCTCAATAGAGTCTGTGAGGTGAGTTCCATTTTGGAGTTCATACTGGTCATCTGCTCCTTCATCTACACTGAAAGGGCAGCGAGTTTAACCCGTAGATCAGCATTCTTGGCCTTTTCCTTTGACAGCTCAACTTCAAATTCCTTTCGCAGTTCGTTCCGTTCCTGCAGCTCTTTATGCACCTTGTTCCGGCTTTCTGCAAGCAGCTTATCAAGTGCTGAGAGAGCTTCTGCCTGAATTCTGAGCTGGTTCTCGTAGTAGGAGCGCAGCGAAGAAACGTCTCCCTGGTGCAGTTCAGCCATCTTGATCTTGAGAAGTTCCAGTTCCTCTACGTTTCTGAGCTGGAGCTGGTAAAGTTTGGTCTTAAAATCTTCGCAAAGACGGTTCGCAGCTTCGATCTCCCTCTTGGTACTGTCCCGTAACACGTGTAGCTGATCGTACAGAGTCTTCAACTCCTCAGTTTTACATAAGTTCAGCTCGGTGAGCTTTTCAACCTCGGACTTGAGACTGTTGGCGTAGTTCGTGCGAGCATCCTCGAGATTGTGAATCTCCATATCGTTGAGTTTACGCAATTTTTCACGTTCAGCACGTAGAGTTTCACGATTCTGTGATTCAACTCTTTCGATCTCTTGTCTGAGATGCTCCTTCTCGCCTTTAAGGATCTGCATTTCGGCTTCGCTTTCCTGGCTTAGTGAACCCAGCCGATTCGCTAATCGTTCCATCTCAATGCTTTTGTCGGCGAGTTCCTTCCGGAGCTTTTTTAGACCGGAATCTTTGCTGCTGGCCTCCAATTCTTGTTTGCGCTCGGCTTCTCGCAGTTTGGTGTTCAATTCGTTCTCATAGTGAATGCGGCATTCATCCATCTCCAACACACGAATCTTCTTGAGATGCTTAAGTTCGGCCTGCAGATGTTTAATCTCTTCTGCTAACCTGTCTCCCTCCATCTTGCTCTGATGGTTCAGATTTTCTGCTTAAAAGTTTTTCTGCTCGAGTAGCTCCTTAAGGCTTCGAATTTGCTGCTCGTACAGTTCGACGCTGCCATTCTGTGAACGCTTCAAACTCTGAATTTGCGTGTAAGTGTCTTTTTCGTAGAGTTCCTTCAGCCTTTGTAATTCCAAGTTCTTGGCGTTCTCAACCTCGTAGCACTGTTCATGCAGCTTCGATATCTCATCTAACAGCTTCCGAATCTATTCCGAATGGTCGGCTTGCCTACGGTCAAAGTCGTCCAGTAGCCTCTTCTTCTCCACTTCAATCCATAAGAGGTTTGTCGATTCACCACGTAGCTGTGCTTCAAGCTTTTCATGAAGTGCCTCCAGTTCTGCATTGCGCTCAGCTAGCAGTTCTCCAAGCGAAGCATTCTCAGCCAACAGATGGGAATTATGCCTCAGAACAATCTCGACCTTCTTTTCGAGGTCTTCAGTGGTGCGCTGGCGTAGCACTTCGTGGGCGAGACTGGCCTGCCCCTCTGCAATCTTCCGCTCGAGAGTATACAAGTGGCTTGACTCCTCAGGCCTGAATTCCTCAACTTCCTTCTTGTAGAACGTTAGATTGTGATTGGCTCGTGCAGTGGTGCTGTTCTTCGGTTTGGTGCTGTACTCGCGCTTGATCGGACTGCTCATTGTAAAATTAATATTAAATATAATAAGCTGACGTTACCCTTGTTAATAAAGTGGGTGTAACGGGGAATTGGCCATCAACTGATGTTGATGAGACACTTAGAAATGGGAATGGCAATGCACAGCACCTGTCAAGAAATGTTTGCAAAATTTGTTTTGGTGGTTGCCTCACAGATCAATTTTGTGGATGTACTTCCCGTCTCCTCACAAGCTTTGCAATAACAATGTATGTGAATCGACCACTGGTAAAATTATCGGGATCACGCACACAAAACAATAGTGTGCTGTCCAAACTTACTTCCAGCCCACCAACAAAGCAGTCTTCCCCGAACTCTCTTGAGCGGTTCCAGTAGGAATAGGAGGGTCACGAACTCGATACCTTAGAGCTGCTTTATTCCATGGAGTATAAGTTGGAGAAGCTTGCAGGCACTGTTTCCAGCAACCTTGAGACTTTTGAGGCTGTAACAGTGAACCAAGGCGATTAAGACAGCCTGACAAAGTCTCGTTAGCTCATCGAAGCAGCCATTCGCAAGCAGATCAAACGAGAGTTAGATGTGCTTGAACAAAATGAAAATCGGAGGATGAGGCTACAGGCGACTACTTATCAGACTCATCTAGACATCAACGAGTTCAGACGGCAAATTGAACAGTTGAAAAAGGACAATGAAGATATCAAACTAGCTATTGCTGCTGGCAAGGAGCGATAACAATCGATTGTAGAGGCTCAGAAACAGTTGAGTATTGCGTTAGCAAACAAGGGTAAACTCACCGATCGATACCGTTCTGGTCAATAGAAGCTGTACAAGTCAAGGGAGTAACTATCCACCATGGATAGCTAACACTTTTCATTGTAGTAACAGCTGGAGGAGGTGCGATTGGAGCAGGAGATGTATGCTGACAATTCGAAGAACATTCGTGAGCGGGAGGAGTTGGAACGGTACAAACTGAGGTTATCAGAATAAATTAGTAAGAAAGAAGCTAATTACCAGCGGAATTATGAACAACGCGTGGAGGAGGCAACAGAAATCACAAGAAACATCAACAAGGTGGATGAGCTGCTGCAGGGTGTCATTGCGCAGATTTACGAGCAGAAGTGCTTCATTAGGGCTGGAGAAGAGGAAAAGTACCGAGACCCATCGTTCTTATAGGAACCACTTCCATCTACGAGAAGGACAAGAAGGACAGACAAAGAGAAACTTACTAAACACTATGAGTAGCTATACCTTCCCGAACTCGATGAGAAGTGGCGAGGAATGAGACCCCGCTATAGCGACTATCTCCAGCACGATAAGAAAAAGTTTCTGGATGAAAGTACGAGTAATCTGAAGTTGAGTCGACATTTGAAACGCTACCATACTCATGGGCCAAACGAAGAGAGCGAGCGTGAGAAAAGACCTTATCGCTAATCTTTATCACCTTCAAGAAACAATGTTCCAATGAAAAAACACACCTTGAAACTGACGGCTCCCCCAAAGAAGCGTGCCTCTTAGCTGGACAACCTATACAACCAGAACAGCGAGCAACTGAAGAGCAAGATAACTGCGCACATAAAACGCAAACAGAATCCCAAACAGGTCCCCGATTCCGAGGGGGTATAGTTGGTGAGCGTTAACGATGATGAAAACGACTCCAACTACGAGTATGTTGAAATGGATCTCACTAAGGAGCAGCTGCAGCAAATGGCTCATCGCAATAAGAAATGACACATCCATCGAATTTAAATTTGGATTTTAACGAGCATGCGGAGACTGCACCTTGCTTAACGTTCTTCGATGTCGTCCGAAAGTGGGCTTGACGATCCTCAGGAACTTGCCGATGAAGTGCCAACATTCAACAACAGTGTCAACGTCTCGGAGTTTCTTAAGTCGGCCAATCGTCTAAACAAATCATTGAATACGACTGCCAGCAGGTCGGAAGGGACGAACAGTAGGCTGAGCAACTACCGCTCCAAACAATCCTTCGAAGATAACATGGAGAATATGGAGCCAGCATAACTGGCAGCACGGTTGAAGCAACAACTGCACGAATCCCACAAACGATAAGCAAATCAACGATTGCAACTATCCCGACTTAAGAATTGTGTGGATCATCTTACGAAGGAATCCCAGCAGCTTCGGCAGGAACTTCTCCATTCGGAGGTTAAGATCACCAAGAACAACGAATATATTCTGAAATTGGACAATCAACTGCGAGTATGTAGAGAGGAAATTGACCGATACCGCAAACAGCACCAAAGTCTCACGCGTCAGCAACAAGACTACTCAAAGCTGGAGCAAGAGAATAAGGAAATGCGATTCGTCATTGAAGAGTTGTTGCGGCAGCTCGAGGAAAGGGAGACTCAACAATAATCCCACCGCAATAGTCTTGACAAACGGCAGAACATCACGGAATTAATGAAAGATCTTCGAACATACCCGAGCAGCGAGTCGTCAAGGGGGTCTACACACAAACCTCAATGTAGCAACGTCTTCGAATTCACGATGAACCCGAGAGGGCAGCACAACGATCAATATATTGTTCCGGAATAGCGACCGAATGAGGAATAGCAGCCTGAGAACGAACAGCAGCAGGAACCTAGCCTTAACGAACGCATCCGTCTGAAAGTGCTATCGGTGATCCACGAGGACATGGATGATGGATGCAGCAAGGCTCCCACTGACTAGTACATTCGCTCACGAATCAACGAACTTGCATCGCTGAACCAATCAGTCAGCTGCGGAAGATCATTCATGTATGGCAGCAACGATAGTTGAGACCCAGTGCCATTTCATAGCAGTACTTAAACTATTTATCCGTCGATATGGAAACCAAAGCAGCTTACAGAGCCTTCCTCAGGTACTTTGTTGAAGCAACGTAGAGTTGTCAACAGCAACATTAGCAACCAGCAACTGAGAGGAAGATTTGTTGCTCTTATAGCCCATAACATTCGGCTCGGGAAGTTAGGAGCCTCTCACTCGTCGCTTGTAGATGTGATGGAGAGTTTCTACAGGAAGCTGCAAGCTCATCGCAAGCACAACTCACTGGAGTTGATTGGTCAGCTGACCATCGGCAAGAACATCCGTGTGAAGGAGCGAGGGGTACTGCTAAGATCATTATCGGGGCTGACATAGACTGAGGAAAAGCTATTGGCTGATCTGCAGATTATGCAGCTGGTGCTTCTCTGCGAGTCCTCTTCAGTGGTGGTGAAGGGTAGCAGCAACAGGCTGCCGGAGAACCTTCTGAAAGTACTTCGAAGCAAAAGATTACAGCTGATTTCTGATTTTGACTATATATGAAAAAAAGCTCAGTTTTGAGCTTTAATG
>ERZ724508.455-NODE-455-length-29357-cov-6.419494_pt1 | contig 29357 bp, 42 predicted proteins | sample MGYA00376041_ERZ724508 | MGnify/ENA primary metagenome ERZ724508 (study PRJEB28724, sample SAMN07190887) | wastewater metagenome | isolation source: effluent of sewage treatment plant in Hong Hong | place: USA: Christiansburg, Virginia | collected 2016-03-01 ...
CTGAATGACCAGCTCAACCTCTGTGGCGAACAACTCTGCTCAGACCTCGACTACGAACGAGAAAAGAGAGCAGCACTCCAAAAATCTCTGCGGTTGACTATCAACAACTAGTAATTCTGCCAACACTATAAGGATTTCAAGAAGCTGACGATCCCCACTCGAAGTGTGCAGAGACAAGTTAATGTCGTCACCAAACCGCTGCGTATCTCAATCGAAAATCCATTCGAAAAGAACGCCTTTTACCAATTGCACATTAGAAAGGATAGCCCCACGTTCACTGAGAAGTTCGTACAGTCTTTTGTTGAGAATGGTAGGCTCACCTTCAACGGCTACCTCAGCTACCACCGTATATTCGTGTCTAGAACGGCCACCCGTGAGGAACTCAACAACTTTGTGCTTAAGTTCTTTATGCACGGGTGCTCGAATACCGATGCCATCAAAGTGAGCGAAATCAAATCATGTGTTCGACTGCTATGCTAAAACGTCGATAGGTTTGGCTAGCTTCGAGAATTCGAAGACAACCTCGAAGGTAACCTGACCAAGACACTGGTGGGCAAGCTAGCTGATGAAGTCACTGATAAGCACTTGCTTCTTGTAGATAGCTTTGCATAAGCCCTTAAGGTGAGTCCCAACACTACCTAAGTCATCTTTGTGCTGATGTTTACACACAACCCTCACCAGATCGAGCCACCCCAGTGACAGCATACACCAGTTACCACAAAAAGTATCAGTACGGTCGGTTATTGGTCTTGCGTTTGTGAAGCTAGGCATAACTGTTCCACCGTTGCATCTATACCGGGAAACCGCGATAGGGTGTTAACTGAGGTCGGAACGTGCATCCCTTCAGCTAGTCTTTCTGCTTTTCCAGTGAGTGCTTGACAATTTTATCGTTCTTGCTGGCAACGGTGCGTTGCTGGCGTTCTTCAAACGTAAGGGTAGTCATACTGCGATTCTTGGTTAATGGGTATGCCTGACGAGTGGAACTTACTCTAGCCTCGGCAGGTTTGTTAGAATTTGGTCGCTGCTATGACTGTAACGGTTGCATAAGACTTTCGCGTAGCTTTAGACTTCTCATAAAGCTCTCCTGCTTGGCTTGTGATTCTATCAAGTCAGGCTTGTAGCAGTTGCGTTTGGTCTTAGTCACGTTGCAGTTGGCACTATTGATGTTCTCCTTGAGGATGTTCTAGTATCTCGTTAGGTAGTTCGGTCGAGTTCGAGGGGGACTGACTTCTTCCTCCTCGGCCATCATATCTATGTTCAGGAAGAACTCAGCACAGGGCTTTGGAAGATTCAGCTTAGCTGGGGGTTGTGGAGGGTTACTATTCATCAGCTTGTTCTTTATCAACTCCTTGATCTTGCAAACAGTGTTGAGCGATGGTGCCTGACCATCGTTTCCGCTGTTATGGTTGGTAGCTTTAATGTTGGCTTTGGTTGGGCGGAACGTTGCTTATTTCACATTTTGATGATTCCTTTTGGTTTCGATTGTTTTTCTTTATTTCTCTCGTTTGGCCTGCATCAGTCTCTCGTAGATCGATTCTTTCAGTGACTTGTGTGTCTTTGCTTGTTCTGGTTTCGGTTTTTGTTGGAAGCCCTGAAGTGGACATCGATCGCTACGAGGCAGGTCGTACTTCAGGGTCTTGCCAGCCATTATAGCATCGTACTACTTCTTTGTTAGGTTATCCCCCGAGTCTTCTTGCTGGGTGGGCTGTACCTTCCGACTAAATCTTTCCTCCTGACTATCGCAGCTGAATATGGACTTGATTTGCCGAGGAAGGTTACATTGTTTTTGATTGCTGGCGTCTCTTCTTAACTGTTCCAACAGAGATATGCTTCGTGACGGCTCAAAGAGGTCAGCCTTATCAATACTTGTGCACTCCGACTCAAGCGTATGATTGTACAATTCGAGCGTAGGCATTGGCCGAGTATTTGGCTCCTCGTCGTGATTGCGATGGCTTTGGAGCTTGGACTCCTCACATGGATTTTCAAGGATGGTTGGGCAATAGTGATGATGATGCGCCATCCCGTCGGCTAACGTATAATTATTTATCGATAATATGGTCACTCGACTGTGAATTTGCGGACCTCGCAGTTCTTGATTTTGATACCCACATAGTGCTTGATCATCTCACTATGCGAAACGATAGCTACACGTTTGCCTTGGTATTTCTCCTTGAGGTGTTGCAACTGTCGGAGCTGACGGTTCTTCATGCACTCTTCCGTATCCACTGTGACTCCCTCTTTACGGAAGTGCTTGAGCATTTCCAGGGAATGTTCCTCGAGGAGCTTGTGATCGTGACGTTGTTCTTCAGGAACACGCGAGTAAACCCAATGACTGAAAGGAGTTTCAAGCTCATCAAGATACCAGCCAGAAAGATTGTTGATTTTGGAGAAGTCCCAGGTATGGTAGTCAGTTGCTGACTCTTTTAAGCGACTGCCAATATCACAGCACGACTCCATAATTTATCGGAATAGTGGATCCACGATGATCTGCGGTTTAGATGGGTGGTCCTTGAAGATGTGGTGACAGGTCTCAAGTGCTCGCCGAAGTGGTGATACGATCACAATGTCGACAGGAATGTTTTCCATTTCCTTCTTTGCCTCGAGGGATTGTTGAACTCCATGGTCAGTGATGCTGCAATCACACAGCTTCGGATCGTACTTCAAGGTGATGTAATCCTGGGTCTGTTTGTAGGTGGGACCATGCTAAGCTTCCACGGCAGTCTCACCAACATTGTAATGACTCTGTGCATGCCTGATGAGATAAATGTCCATCTTCAATAACAATATCAATAACAAACCAGTATGGAAAAAAAGATGTGGACACAAGAAGACGACGCGCTCATAGTGCAGCTTGTAAACCGCTATGGAAGTGGTAAATGGACTCAAATCAGCAAGCTTCTGCGATAGTCCTTCTCGACTAAAAGATCAGAGAAGCAGATAAGGTAGCGTTGGCACAATCATCTAAACCCGGAGATCAACAAGCAGGCCTGGTCGATAGAAGAACAGCGAAGACTGTTTGCTGCGCATAAAACATGCGGAAACAAGTGGTCAGAGATCTCCAAGTTGTTCCCAGGACGGACAGACAATTGCATTAAGAATCATTTCTACTCAACACTGCGGAGAACACTCAGGAAACTCAACAAGCAGCTAGGCGATCGCTAATCCGCTGAAATTATCAAGTCCATTCGTCCAAAGTGCCTGACCAAGATGTTCGCGATAAGTGAACTGCGAGAGGATCAGGCCGACAGTCCTTCTCTGTATGAGGCCTGTCGGTATCTAAAGGAACTGTTGACCTAATCACTTGAAAATGTGTAATACAAGAAGAACCTCGCTTCGGTATTGCAAAGGAAGGAGCACTTCAAGAAGATTCTGCTTCACATCAAGGAGCTCAATAACAATAACAGGGATGAGGACTCAGATGAGAGTTCAATGAAGATGCAGAACGTACTCCAACAGGAAAAGGAAAGTTCCAAGGTTAGGCCTGAAGTGTAGTTTTATCTGAACTACATGGAGTTAGAGGTGCTGAAGTATGAATAGTGCTGTCTAGATGAGCGATTAGCGATGACAATTAACCCACGGGAGTTCCTGCGGGTCTTCAACGAGCAGAATATTAAACACATCCTCGATGATTCCTACAGGCTCAACCTCATTCGCTTCGAGCAGAAGGAGCTTCACATCTTCGGTACACATCGAACTAACCTAGAATGCAATAAGAAGGCCTTCTTCGAGCTCATCCAACGCAACATTGAGGACAAAAAGATTATGATTGACCTGTTCATGAAAAACGGTTCATAGCCTCTGCTGTCGACAGCCGTCAAGAAGGACTTACTGAGCCAAGCAAGCCAGCCAGGAGCCACCGGGATACAGAATCGAAATGCGCATTCTTCGAGTCCTTAATCTTAGTCAGGAGTCGAAGTCAAGGTGGAATGATCCTTCGTAAATTGGTACAAGTCGTAGATACATCAGTTCATCATCGCAAGGTATTCCTGATCTCGTTTGTAAGGTGCAGGATCTCCTCGTCCAGCTCTTTTATTGATTTGGCTTGAGTGCTTGAGGCACTTCTTTGACCGTTGGTATTCCTTGTCGAGGGGTTTATAGGAGATATTGTTGTTATTGCTGCCTTCCGCAAACTTGGTTGTTGCTGGGAAGGCTGAACCTGCTCATTTGTATTGGGATTATTCTCCCTCAGGCACTGCTGGCCTGCCAGAAGCTTCCGATTTTGCTGCTTCAACTTCTCCAAACTCTTCTGGTAGGTATCCAGCAACCCTTGAATAGGTTTGATGTATTGCGTGGGCGTGAACTCCTCTTCATCCTATTCGGAGTCCTCCAACAGAATCTGCTCTATCCGATCAAGCTTCTTGTAAATAGTTTCAAAGGAGCCCTCACCACGTTCGACTCCCTTCACGAGTTTCCTGAGCTTGGCGAGTTCGTCTTTGATCATTTGAATTATAACAATAACCCAATTCTTCGAAGAACAGCCATGAACAACCAGCAGCCAATGGATAGTGAAATATGTTCGGTGTGTTAGCAGCACCCAGAGGACATACTGATGTTGGAGTGCTCCCATGATCTATGTGTAAACTGCGCTGCGGAAATTTACGCAAAAAACAACGCTAATGGGGGTGCACGCAAAGCCTCATCGATGTTTACCTGTGAGATCTGCTTAACCCAAACAATGCTCGATAAGGATTCGGTTCAGTGTCTCGAAGCTGCTATGAGTCAGATGAAAAAGAAAACTCAACAGCAAAATGTTCCAGTTGCTACCAATGCTCAGACTGCGATGCCACCAGTTCCTCCGAAGCCACGTCCTGCACAGGGCCAGTGTATGGAACACAAAGAACCGTTGCTTTACTACTGCTTTGATTGTAGAACTGGGTAAATCTGCGCGGAGTGCATCCTCACTTAGAGGCACCGCGGACATCAAGTCAGCACATTCAAGAAAGCAACTTCTCAGATCATTAAGCAGCTGGAAAGTTAGATCAAGGAGAAATAGCTTTCGAAGACGAAGGTCGTGAATGAGAAGAAAAAGATTGTGGAGGGGCAAGTCATGTTTCGTTCGCATGTCGAGTCCCGAAGGAAAGAACTGAAGTTATTCTTCGACGTACTTGTAAATCACTATGCAGGAGGTTGTCAACTTGGTGGGTGCACACTACCAAAGGATGGTGCAGGAACTGGAAGATATTGCCCAGTCTTCTGAAAATGTTATGAGGGGGCATATCGATCTCACTGAAGCAAAGATCAACGAAATCAATCACGAGATCGAACGCTTGCAGCAAATATTGAAGGAATCAGATCGAGCACTTATCCAGAAATTTAGCAAAAGGCAACTTCATGAATCACGTCAGCAAGAGTGGAGACCGGAACCGGCAGCGACGTATGTGAGCATTGAGTACCCCCAACAGGACATCGTCGATGAACTTACACGTCTGTTCCAAAGGATGAGTGTTCATGCTGATAAGCCACTCTCTTCCAGTGGATACGGCTTCTCAAACAGAATTCGAACTGAAGGACTGGTACCAACCCACTAGCACACTATCGAACCTGAGAAGCTGACGGCAACAGATAACAAGCGATCACAGAAGAGATCACCCTCGGAGCTAACTCCAGCCAAGCCTTAACTCAAGTATTCGCTGGACCTCGCCAGCAACATAATCTCCAAATTGCAAACCCGCCAGAAGAAGTTCGAGTGAATCTGCCGAGTGCGCTCCCTCGCAATCTGACTGCCTGCTTATCTTTCGATTTAATCCTGGCTGAATATAATCATGGAGAGTGAGGCGCCAAAACACTAAGTCGGAGAGGAGGAAGTCATTGACCAGCACGTTAGCAACGACACCCTCGATCTCGTTATGGAGGCACTCAAAGTCGTAGCTATCCCTGATGTGCCAAAGAAGCTTTTCACAGTATCTGAGGATCTCACTATTCTCAAACTCTTCTGGGAATGCAGGAAAGAAACTATATTTAACGTGCGGAGTGCAAGCAAGAAGATTGCAGACATTATGTGCCGAACCAGCGAGTCTGTTCGCTAGAGGTATCGTAAGAAGCTCATCAAGCTCTCTGATGCTCAGCTTCGAGAGATGTGCGGCTTTCTGTTGGATAACCGTAAAGATGGAAGCTGCGAGTGGAAGAACGGCTAAATGACTGAAATTCATGAATTCGGGAAGTCTTCGACCAAGAAATAAAAGTCATCGAGCAAGAAAACACACGAGAGTTCGGGAACGAAGGCATCGAGCTGCGGCAAAACCGATATAATAGAGATCGAAGAGACTAAGGAACCATCCCTTATGTCGCTGTTGAATAAAGCTACGAAGGAAGTAACTGCGATTGTCGAGGAGGAGGAACCAGTTGGGGCCAGTCTAAGTCAGCCTCCCAGCCTTGCTAACCTTGGAGATTTTAACACTTCGATGATGCACGAACTCTACTGCCAACCCGAGGAGGTACTGAATGCTATGTTCGAACTAGCAGACATCTGCGGCCTTCACGAGATCGTGATATACGATAGACTGAAGGCTTGCTCAATGGACTTAGGCTCTCTGGAGATGTACCTAAACGATCCAAAGACGGAGCCATTCGTGATGTGGACAGCCGACTAAGATAAAATGCTGGTAGATTTGTACACTTCCAAGGCTTCACTATCCTTGCTAACCAAGTTCAAAGGATAGGAGCGAGTGCAACGGCGAATTCGCTACTTATCGAATCTGGGAACCATCCCATCCGAACCGCCTGAATGATCGTGCACAGCACAGAATATTGAATTGACAATCACTTTGTGCTGTAGCTTGTATATTTGCTGCTGCTGCTTGCATTGCTATGGTAGAGGTTACTCGGTTTCTGCATGTCTATGGCCTATCGGAGATCTCCGATACAAATGCCTTCACCGAAATTCAGGATGTCGGTGGTTGTTCGGACATCTTCATCAGCTTTCGTGGGGATCACCTTGTCCGAAATGCCGTTGAAGCCGAGTTCCCTGTCCTTGTAGACATTAAAAGTCCACTCTTTGCCAGGTTTCGTGAACGATACCGTTGAAGGTTTCGAACTTGACTTTCTTGGGCACTGAAGGGTTGGGTACATGCTCATCGAATCCCCATGTTCGTTCTGTTTGAGCATGGTCGGGTTGCACTGGTCATTTTGACATGTTTCCTGGTTGAGAGTTCCTCGCGATTTCGCTCCATGCTATTTGCGCATCTCCGTATGGCAGTGCCTCTCCTCAAGGGCTTTGGGAGTCTTGAATGAAATCTTGCTGGGTGACCACATTAATTATTAACCTGGGTAGCCGCATCCCTGGGTTTGTGGCTTGCTTCTTATTAGTCAGCGATAGATATTAATATTCAATAGCCACAACCAAGCATGAGAAGACTGTTGTCAACAGCAACCCGTGCCACCACTCGCTCTGGATAGCTATCGCACAGATGCATCAGCAGAGTGTCAACACTGGGAAAGATGGTGGCAGACCAGCAATAAGAACTCTCAGCAGAGCATATCAGCCGCCTGCAGGAGTTCCAGTCACAGATGATCAAGGTGTACCTGTTCGATAAGCTCACCAGCAAGATAAACCGTCATACTGCGAGGAAGCTGGCTTCCTTGGGAATCAACCACAACAAACCCATTACTGGCATCCTAGAGTTCTTCGAAAAGGACTGCAGGCGAGGCTTCGATGATACGCTCTTGGCGACCCTTATCCAAAGGTTGGGTCAGTGTATGAAGAGTATGCGATTGGACCAAGAAATGAAAAATGGTGGCGAAAAGGAGGTATCGAATTGCAAATATTCAGCTTGAAGAGATCTACGCCCACAGGATGTTCGATTCGCTGCTGGATGAAGTGCGCTACGGATTCAAGAAAGGAGTGTATATGTCGTACCGAAACATCGGAGTTGTAGTTCAGGGTCTGGCCGACATGGGTTACCTGGACACAGAGTTGTTTGAACAGGCGATCAGCAAGGTATTTGAAGTGCTAACGGCAGGTGGAAAGGAAACTAGAGAACACAGATAACACCCTCGAAATTACCAAGGGCCTCGGTTACAATCCTCAAATTGAGCGGAAGTACTACTACTTCGGAGGCGATATGTTCGACAGAGGCGAACTACTCAAGAACCCTGCATTCAGCAACATTACGAATACAATTTTGAGGTGGTCGGCAGAGGATTAAGCCAAGAAGAGGAATAAAGAGGACCTGCAAAATGAGTTGAAGGAGATCTTTGGGGAGGAATCTACAACCCTTATCGAGGAATTCGAAAAGCTTTCAAGAGAAGTTAACCAAACGCGTGAGAATTTGGAGAAGTACAGCCGTGCAGTTCTCTCCCTCCGAAACCGATACTACTTGATGTTAAAGGCTCAGATGGAGATTAGAACTGTGCTGGCCGACCCGAATCTTAACCTGGAGCTTTTGGAGCTTGAGGAGAATTTGCTTCGCTTGAAGCTAATTAGTATCGATGAAGTCAAGAAACCTGAGTTACTGGTAGACAAAGAGCATAACATCACCGCAGCAACGAAGATTATGACATAAAACCTATCGGATGGCATCGGCGGCAATGTGAAGTTCATCGAGTCCCTTCTGAAGGAGACTAAGGAGCCTCAACAGTAGCCTCCTGCACAGTCCGAAGAGCAAGAACTCAAAGATATGTTGTGGTGCATTGTCAAGCTTTCAGAGTACGCAAGCACTCCCGCCAAAGAAGTAAATTCACCAGGTCTGACTGAAAACAAATGGGCAAAACAGATTATCGACAACACCGAAGACGCTTACAGCTCTAAGACACATTATCTTCCTGCTGATAGGATCTTTAGAAAGCGGTATGCAGTCCTACTTAAGCACTTCTTCAAACTTGTACCTAAGATCAACTAACTTTTGATTGAGCAGACTCCACGGCTCAAGGTTTTTTGGGCTCACACACTAGTGAAACTGGGACTTCATGAAGAAGCTCTCAAAGTGTTGCCGAGACTTACTGCAGACCTCCTACCTGACAGTCCACGGCATCTGTTTCTACTTATCGAGACTGTAAATAATCTCAACGGTAGAGTGGAGGTCCAGACTGTTCTCGATAATCTTCTAGCAAGGCTGACCAAACTCTGCAACAATGGTGAACTCTGCCGACATAAGACCAGGCGAGAAGACCTCTATGAAGAGCCTCTTGGACTATACGAACTGTCGACCATCGCTAATTGGCTGAGCAACACCCACCTTGAAAAACAGCCCATCTACATGGAGATCGTAAACGAACTCAAGCACCGCATCCAACACGCCAGAGTTCCAAAGTTTATTCAGAACTATGGTTATGCTGCCTAAATTGTGAAGAGCAATTACCCAGCCCTCTAGATTCCACAGGTAGACGCGAGCAACGACCCTTACAACTTCCGAACATTTTACTATAACCCAATACTTGAGATCATCCATAAGGCTTTCGTAAAGTATCTTGACCTTCCTGACGCGCTTAGTTCAGGTCCCTACCTTCCCTTGGGTTTCAGCCATCTATCGAAGACTAAGTCCACTGGGTTGTTTATCCTACCTCAAGCAGCCACTTCTCTGGAGGGCAAGTTCATCGATGGTAACGTTCTAGCGTATATCAACCGAATCAAAAAGTCAAATAACATCGAAGTAGAGACTCTCCCAGTGATCTCCTTCTTGGACTTCGACCCATCAGACCCTGACATAAAACTCAAACAAAGAGACGCCATCGAGCCGTTTTTCAAGTCCATTCTTAAGATTGAAGATGGAGAGTTGTTTGCTTTTACTACCAAGCTATCCTCTATCTTGGCTGATGTCGCTCAAGGTCAGCTATCGTGGCGAAACAAGAAGGCAGTGCAGAAAATCGCTCGCACTATCAAACATCTTCTGCAGCTCAACAAAACCGAAAAGACAACATTTAATTATGAAGTGGCTGTGCTTACCCGGTCAAGTATCATATCAGGACTCAGCCAGCTGGAAAGAGACTTGCAGTTGTTGGAACCAGCCACTTTCAAATACATTGAGGACAAAATTCTCAAACAAACATTGGAGCGTCTGATCAAGAATCTCAATACAATTCTGACGAAGGAATACCAAGCAGCTTCCAAGTCTCAGTCACAGAACACTGCCGACTTCCATGAATTCTTTGGAAAGCGTCAAACCATACAGATGATAGACCCACCGGCTGCAGACAAGGCGGAGGAAAGGTTTGTTCGTAACGTTGAGCTGATTGATCTGGAATTCTTTGAGGATCGGTTGTACAACCAATATCCCAGCTGGCAACAAAGTATCAGCAAGGCTTACGGATAAGTCAACTGTTCTGATTTAGAGGTGAGTTAGTGTTCGGCACTCACCAGGCTTACCCTTGGAAACAATCCTCCCAAGAAGTTCAGTGTGAGCCCTTCAATTCAGCCCAGAAGACTTCTGACTACTGGTTACCCCCTTAATTGGGAACACATCTACATGGTCCAGGATAAGCATCTAGGTGAAGCGCAAGAAATAGAAAGGATTGCTAACCAGCCAGTCGTTCCCACTCAGGCTGTCGACCAGATAATCGAATTACAAAACTTCAAACAGGAGCTGAAGGTAGGTGGCATTGACGCTATATTTGGATTGCTCAACCGTCTTGACTTCATCGATGAACTGATCCGCCGTGTCCTGGAGAATAGCGCTCTGGATAATGTTGGCAAGTTTGCTCGACCTCTCGATCGTATTCCCGAAGACTACTTTGGTTACCTTCGAAGGAAATCTTTCAACTTGATCGACAAATCTCCATATCTTTCGTACATCTTCAGCAAAATCCAGCGGCAAGATCGATTGAAAGACCTGTTTGAGAAGTTAGAGCGGACCAAACTGGAGAACAGAGTGTTGATCGAGCACAATAAACTTAGCTACAAACAGCATCTTGAGGACCGCAAAAAGATCGAAGCTTAGATCCTTCAGGAACTCGATAGGTTCCAGGAGGAGCTTGTGGAGGATAAAGTGCTAGTAGGAACATCCCCGACTCTCAGGATGTTCAAGACTGAAATAGACAGGGATGACCTGCGTCGATTCTTCAGCTGCATCAAGGCATACAGCCTCGAAGAGGACGAGGACGTGATTCTCAGTAACGGAGACCTTTCGAAAGCGCTAAATGCGAAGCGAGAAAAGAGCGAGCACAAGCTCATTCAAGCTCGTATTCTGCACAGAATTAACACTGGCCAGAATCTTTCAGAGCCAGAAAAGGATTATCATTCAAGCTGGGCTCAAGGAAAACTCAACTTCAACTCCTCTTTCACTAGGGCCTCCTTATAAGATTTGTCAACAAAAGATAAGGAACTGCTGGGTGATTACTGTCAAATAATTCCTGAAGCCGCTCTCACAGATCTTGTGCTTGAATTTGCACTTTTCTTCGATGATGCGGTCCTAGCTACTTTCTCTTAAGCCATCAAAAGTAATCCAAGCTCTCAAATCGATGCCACAGTTACCAAGACATTCGAAGAACTCGGTAATAGCAAGGCCAATCGACAGTTCCTCAACAGAATCGAGGAAACAAAGTTCGATAAATAGTCACGGTTCACTCCGGAAGATATCGAAGGTATTCTATCAGCGAGCAAATTGCTAAAGACAGAAACACCGCCACTGCGGCGCACCTACGACGAGGTGTATAAGGATGCACGCAGCCAACTTGAGCAACTTAATGAGTCCCCTCAGAGAAGAGCTCTGGTTGCGGAATGTAAATGAATCCATAACATAGGGTATCGAGCGAAAGAGGTCGAATTCGACAGTAAATACAACCCAAATGAATTCGCAGAGAGGAAGGAGAAGGATGCCGAAAAGACTTGGCTGGAAATTACAGGAAAGCCTTTCACCGAAGTTCATGCAGCTGAGCTATCGGGCATCGTAAACACTCTCTGCGAGCGGATGTACCTGCTCAAGAAGCATCAACCACCCTTCTTCAAACTGCTGCTGATTAAGATACTTACTCATCCAGAGCTCAGAACTACCGACAGGAATGTACACCTACGTTGTATACAGAACCTACTTGGAACAATCGAGCTAATGAAAGTCCAAATCGACTTGGACTCCCATGAAGTCGCCAAGCTGGCTGAGGCAGCAGCTACCAAACAGAAACTCACTTCCGAGGAACACTTGGGCAGGTGGATCGAGCGCCATGCGAGCTCACTACCAGCATGACGCTCTATTGTACATACACTCGATCTGCCCTATACATCTTCACTAGCGGGGTGGTATCACAGAACGGTCGACTGGGCAAATGTGCTTAATTTACATCCATGAGGTGAGGCATGGGACGTGGAAGTAGTGTTTGCAGGGCGTCACCATCAGCTGCAGCGAGTCTGAGGTCGTACGGACGTCGGAGTTGGACAGTTCGGTTAGTTGATGCTGATTGCCTGAGAGGGTGTGCTGGTCCTAGAGGTACTAGTTGCAGATGCTGCATATGTCGGTGGCGGGTGCAGTACCACGTTTGACTGTCACAATATACTCGTGGTAGCCGGGTATGAAGATGTTGGGAACGAAGAAGCGTCCCCCTTGCGTAGATTGCAAGTGTAGTATTATCCATTGGAAGAGGAGTGTAAGCAGAACACCCATAAGTTCCGCATACCTTGGTTCGAGCTGGTAGATGTTCTCTTTGCAACCCAGCAGATACACCACATAGATTTGGTTGAAGCTGATCACAGCGTTGAACCATGGACAGAATGGTGGCCGTCCCCCGATATATGCATTGTGGATAATCTGCGGCAGAAGCCAAAGTGAGTTGAGTATGAATATGAACTCCCGGTCGTTTGTGAAGAGCAGCAAGACAATATATAAGGTGCATACCACGAAGTACTGAAGCGAGCTGTTTTCATTGAGAATCTTATACTTCGTAAAGGAGTAGCTGCTGAGGTACGAGAACGACACGAAGGTAGTCGCAGCAGTCACTAGGAACCAATCAGAAGACGAGGATAGTCCCAGCATGAGCTCAATGAACATGACGAGAAGCGTGAAACTCATCACGAGATTGATGCTAGTGGCTGACATGCGAGTTGCATCTAGCTTTTCCCGCCAGATGGCTGCCCGCATGAGAGCTATGAACAGAAGATTGGGTATGATGAGCACAAAGGGTGTGAGCGAATGCAGCATTCCATCTTCCAGCACAATGTTGACCGTCAGAATCAGCGACTAGAGCTCCGATTCCTTTTGGCTGATATTAAAGCGTACTGTCGCATTTGCAGCTTGAACGAATCGGCTGCGGTAGAACAGATAGAAATTGCCGGTGGCGTTCCCATGCCAGCATCTACAATATCATTGCCGTTACTCACAGCTGCTGTTGAACTTGTCCTCTATCTTCATCGTTAAGTAAACTGCCTTTCCGTTGATAGATCGATCTTCCAGCAACATCACAGTCACGTTTTCGACCAAATTCTTTTAGGGAGAGCTCGGAAAGGACATCAGAACACGTCCCTATCTAGTTGTCAGGCCTGTAAAGTAGTTGAGTGTTGCCTCATATTATTTGAGGAAGTACCTGATCGGTGGTTGTCCATTTGCCATGGTATTACTTCCCCACAAGTTGGTGATCCAGCGTATTGGTGGGCGGTTGCTCCTTGATTGTGGTGTTAGATTCACTTTGTACTACTGCCACGAGCAGAACAAACAACAGAGCTGCTTTCATTCTCACAGCGGTCATAATAATAGATTTTGAACAGCCATGGCCTGGCAGCAGACCCCAAATAACACGCACCTACCCACGCCAAACTACGATTAAAGTCATCGAGCCTTCAGCTTGCTCCAGCAGACGCCGAATAATATTCCTCTACCGTCTCCCTTTGTGCAGTTTCGGGGAAGGCTTAATAGTGTGAACAGCTCGTTCCTATCCCCAATGCGGCTGATCACGTCACCCAACATCAACGATGCTGATAACCTCTTCGAGTTCCAGCTGCGCCCGGCAGACAAGGAAAAGCTTGAGAAGTTTTCGCTGGATGGCGGTGCACAGCTAGAGCCCCAACCAATACAAGAGGACTAAGAGCAACCTCGCGACGATTCATCTGAGCAACCCAACCAATAGCAGGAGCTTCCCTCATCCGAAAGCCTCACGCATATCATGTACAAAAGTGTTTCTACTCCAGATAGTTGATTCGCGGAGTGACTCAAAATTTGGGAATAGATGATACCTAACTTGAGCGTCAGAGACGCCGGTACGTCGAAATGGAGGACCAGCAGTACTTGATAGTGTTCGACATGCTCACGCGCAAGCTTAGGAAGGTAAAGAAGACAAAAGAGGAGATGATCAAGTACTGCATGCGAAAGGTGTTTCGATACCTGTCAGAGAGGGTACGCAACGAACTGTCAGTGGGCCCACGTGACAATAGCGAATGCCTCAAGTATTACTTTGGGAAGTATGAAAACGACAAGACCTTCAACGTACCCTTCAAGTACAGACTCACTCAATGCAGGAAAAACTCTGTCGAGAAGACCATGAACTCCAACTTTCTAGCTAAGGTTTTTAGCTGTCCGCTGTTCGTCGACGATTACCGGAGATACATGAGTAATAATCCTCATAATCCAGAAATGTTTAGGGCGCATGCCTAACGCGATAACTCCAAGAAGATCGATGCACTTGCCAAGGTCATCTGCAAAGGCATCGAAACAAAGAATATGAGGGTACCTGCAAAGTCAACTTAGAAAATCGATACCTTTAAACGTCTGCCTTGGACACAACTTATCATTAACAGATCGGAAGAACTCGCAAAAAGTCTGTTGGAGTATAGCAAAATAACTCCGACGATGGAGCCAGAGCTGGAAAGGCAGTCACCCCAAACAGCGCCTGCCCATGAGAAACGAGAGGAGTAGGAAATGCGAGAACTTCGCCATGAAATCAAACAGGTAAAGAAAGGTAGCATAATCCTACTCACCCCGCCGATGGGTCCGTTGAGTTCCCCACATCTCGAAGACAAGAAACTAGAGTAGATTCTTAAGCTGTGAGTGGGCGGCTGATATTACATATAACTGCTCTTCCCATAGTAATTATGTCGGGGGACTCCGATGATGAAGAAGTGACCTTCCGAGCCAAAATTGTAATAGCAGGTAAGACATGGTTAAGCATAGGAAACCAGTCAGTCGGTAAGACCCTCCTTGCGAATCGCTATCGGCATCCAGATGCGTAACTCCCACCGACGAGCTCTACAGTAGGTGTGGAGCTTACATAAATAACCAAGAACTTTGGAGGTGAGCGGGTGAAGATAAGCTTGTGGGACACTGCTGGCCAGGAGAGGTATCGAGCCCTCACTAGAATCTACTTTCGAGGAGCACTGGGAATAATCTTTGTGTATGATGTCACCAACCGTGCAAGCTTCGAGTAACTCTAACGGTGGAAATCACAGGCAGGTATTGCTCAAGGTATTCAGAGAACTCGATTAGCAACTGGTAGCACATCAAAAAGATAGCAATCGGCAACAAGATTGACCTCCGCGCCGAATAGAGAGTTCCATTGGAGGAAGCTCGAGCACTCTTCCAACGACACTAAATTAGCTGTTTCGAAGCTTCAGCACTCACGGGTGCTGGAGTGGTGGATGCTATTGACGACCTCATCGATCGTAAGAGTTAGACTTATTGTTAGAGATCATTCACTCAAGATAAATCCGAGAGCTTCTGCCATCGCCAAGAAACCTAATTTCAAGACTTGGAGAAAGCAGTGCGTTGGATGGTTAGTTCACGATGCATGGAACACAGTCTCAGCGATCAACTTGCTTGAAATCCAGTCTGGTGGAGAACAATGCTTAATAGCATCCGAGGGAGCGAAGAGTAAACTCAGAGTCAACACATCGCAGTCAGAAGAATAAGCATGAAGAGCGTCTCGTCCTCGAAAGAAACTAACGAAAGCGTGGTAAAAATAGGGGAGGCTGCTGCTGAAGCAACTGCAATTGACTACCGCGAGAGGAACTGCATTCACAATCTATTGTCCGTCAACAATTTTGAATTAGTTTTTTGAATATGTAGCCTGAACCTCAGAAGAAATAGGAGAAGAAGGAGGAGAAGCCAACTGAGTAAGAGAAAAAGAAGCTTGAGGATCTGCTCTACTGGAACAAACAGTAACAATTGAGCTAAGTCAGCCGACTGGAACGTAGTGAGAAGGATGAAGCCGATCTAAAGAAGCCGCACGCATTCTGGGATACCCAGCCAGTGGTGCATAGAGAAGCCGAAATCAAGCCGGGTCCGATCGAAGTGAAGAAGGTAGATGAAGTTAAAAAGGAACCGTACAAGCTTCCAGAGGGATATTAATGGTGTGAACTTGATCTGGACAATGCCGATCAGCTGTCAGAGGTATGCTGTGAGATTTAATGCAGCTGTATACTCTCCTCACGGAGAACTACGTTGAGGATGATGACTGCTCGTTCCGGTTTGATTACTCTCGGGAGTTCCTTCGGTGGGCACTGCATCCTCCAAACTACGTCAAGAGTTGGTTGGTAGGTGTCAGAGGGAAGAACGGGAAGCTATATGCCTCCATCACTGGAGTACCAGTGCACACTTGCCTGGAAGAAGATAAGGTCAAAATGGCTGAGATCAACTTTTTGTGTGTTCACAAGTCTATCCGAGAGAAGCGGCTGGCTCCCGTATTGATTAAGGAAGTCACGAGAAGAATCAATTTACGAGACAAGTGGCAAGCAGTACATATTTGATTAAGCAAGATCTACACTGCAGGAAAGACGCTGCCAACACCGTTCACACAGGCACGCTATTGGCATCGATCGCTCAACCCCAAGAAACTTGTGGATGTGAAGTTCTCCGGTCTGGGAATTAACCAAACCAAGGGCAGGTTGGAAAAGCTATACAAATTACCCGAGGCTCCCACTCTTGAGGGACTTCGCCCAATGCATAAAAAGGATGTGTTCCATGTGGCGAAGATTATCAACCAGGGTCTGGAGTAATATTATCGTCTATTCAGGAAATTCGCTGTCAAGTTCAAATTTACTGAGGAAGAAGTAAAACACTACTTCTTACCCATTCCCAAGGTCATCTACAGCTACGTGATCCAACACAAGGACAAGGAGGTCACTGACTTCCTCTCCTTCTACTCACTGCCTTCGCACATCATGAAGCATGAGAAGTATAATACCCTCAACGTATGCATGTTCCTATTCAGGCCTGCTATTCGTATTACAACTTCGCCAACACGGTTCCACTTGAAGAGCTGATCAGAAACGCCCTGATTCTGGCAAAGAAGGAAGACTTCGATGTGTACAACTGCTTAGACCTGATGGACAACGAATCGGTGTTCAAGGTACTCCAAAAGATAACACAGGAACTACATTTCATGGTGGGCGATGGCTATCTGAACTACTACCTGTACAACTGGAACCTGAGGAAGGGACAGATCAAGCCTTGCGAACTGGCAGTGGTGCTGGTGTGATTGGTAGTGCACAAATGAAAAATATCAGCTCTCTTTGAGCGTGAATTGCTTTTTCTCGCCTGACACTTCGATCGAGTGCTTAAAGTTGTACTCCGCATAACTGCTTGTATCCTCGCGTTTGGAGACGATCCGCAAGCTTGGTCTTTTGGAGTTACGCAGCTTCAGCTCGGCTGGCATACTGTGTATTTGCATTTGGATGTCGTTAAAGGCCTTCTCCTCGCTTTTGCGGTGCAGCTATTTGGATTGTTCGTGCTCCATGCTGGGGGTGATGTTGATTTCCACTATGCCCTTCTTTGGAGATGGTTATTTATGTTACTCTTTCCTCTTGGTTGTCGAATCGGTTATTTCCATGTACTTCGTCACTGCTCGCAGAATTATCCGTTAGCGGAGCAGCTCGGAGATTTATTTCGAGGTGATTCTCATCTACTCGTAAGCTTTTTGTTTTTATTCGCGCTTATCCAGCTCCGGATTCGGCTCTGAAGTTTTCGTCGGCGTCCGCTTCTGCTTGCTTTGCGCCTGTCTAGCTGCTGTGTTTGATTTGTGCGACTTCCTTTTTCTACTGTCCGGTTTGTCCTCAGCGTTCGGTTTATTTTCCTCCTGTGCTACTGATGGGTCGATCAGGTGTTTGATTTATGCGTTCTACTGGTAGAAAGACCACGGAGTGATTTACTCCTTACGCTTGGAGAATTGCTTGGTTGGACTGTACGGCTGAAATACTTCTCGGTCGGAGCCATGCCTATCCATATAAATGTACAACACTTATAATTGTCACGAACGTCGAATTCTAACAATGTGCAGCAGTTCATTGTACTTGTGCTTTATTGCCAGTGTTACTACTTCATAACCGAGTTATTTTGCTCGCGTGTTGAACTTTTGTATGGGGTTATCGCCGATCAGAACAAAATACATTGTGCAAGGCCAATCGACGTGGTTTAGGAGTTTCCAGATGACGCTCAAGCCATCATCACCTCCAACCCAGCTAAAGGCTATGAGGTTGTTATCCCTGTTTCTTTCGTAGCGGTGGTTTGTGTTGATCTGGCCCACCACGTTTTTGAGGCGACTTAGTTCTTTGTTCATCTCCTCCTTTTCTGTGGGGATGTATGGAGGATTACAAAGGATCAACGATGGCCTGATCCTCAAGTTGTTTAGAATGGAGCTACACACTGACTCAATTGGAAGATTGTACAGCCGATAGTACTTTTGAGAAAATTGACAGGCCTCAATGTTGATATCGGTGGCAACTGCGATCCTTGGCTCGACATTTTTGCTTCTCAGCCAACTATAAAAATGCGCAAGGAGGATTCCAGAACCGCTTCCAACTTCTGCAATACAGTCGTGCTGGCCGACCAACCCACGTTCAACTTCCTGGTAGAGAACTGACAGCATTAGGTAGGAATCATCTCCAGGTGGATAAACATAGTCGAAGTCCTCTTTCTCCACCAGGGTGTAGTACTCCAGCAGTGGGAAATCAAGGTTGTTAGCGTAGGTTGGTTGGCTTGTCGATTCCATCTATCAGCTACCTTCGGTATAAGGCTCAAAGCTATAATTGTGACTCATGGTAATTAGTTAATAGTGAATGTGGAAATTTGCCTCGTCCTTGCTTGGGCGAATCACTGGGATCAGCCCTCTCAAGACCTTCTGGAAATTCCTCTTCCGCCGCATTTCTGACGATTTCTTCGATCATGAGCCAGTCTTCGACCTAAAGAACGGTACAGGTAGTCTAATATTCAGGTGTTGTGGAACTAGATAATCTTCCTCTGTCGACAACTAAGATCAACAGCACGTTTCTCGCCTCCAGCCCGTATGTGCTTCACGAGGGAACCGTCAGCAAAATAAGAATAGTCATACCAAGCATCTCTGACCTCGCAACCAAAAGCGTTGAGGTGTACCTATCAGGTCTGTACGTTACGTTGAAACCTAACAAGCAATTTGAAGCCCGCTTTAACGAGAAAATCAAACAGATTCAGTACGAGTTCGTTTGATGTAGAGAATACAATAAGTTCTATGGCGGGGAGGAGGCTGTACGAGAGAACGTCTCATTAGGTGACGAGATGGACTTCTTCAGAGAACTTATTAAGCAGATCCTCACGAACATCAAGGTGACTGTTGAGAATGTCGCCGTTCGGGTTTTTATGAATCGTCCAACAGAAAAGAATGCGCCACAAAAGCCTCAATATTTCTTGATGCTGAGAATGCCACTTTGTCAGGTGTAGAAATCCCAAGAGTCGCAGGAGCCAGGGAATTCTACGATAGGTTCCAAAATTTCCGAACAAGTCGAAAAGTTTAAGTTGGAGATCCCGCAGATCTCACTGCACCTGCTTCGTGAAGATATGAACCTTTCGGAGTACTCGAACATCCCTGCAAAGTAATCGGACTTCCCGTTCGAGTATCCACCTGTGAGCCATCCTAGCACCCTCGTCTTGATCGGCTGTGAAGGGAAGAAGGGGCAGGGAACAAGTTCTCAGCTATCAGTACGAAGGGGGTTAACAGCTTCGCTTCGAGTACGTAGAAACTCGAAGGAGAAGAAAATCGATAACGCAATAAACGTGAAGTTCCCCAATATGGAGGTTATGGTTGAAGGATTCCAACTGCAGATTCTTATGAAGTTTGTGGAGCAGCTCAACGACTTTCAGACCCTTTATTCCAAGGCTATGCAGAATCTAAAGCAGCAAGACAAGACTCTGTACAAGTTGGTATCACTGGAGCAGAGTCAGGACATTGACATGAGAATGTTGGACGCCGATAGGCGACTATCTCAATCACCCTCCATCAACTTGAATGCTTCCGTGGATATCTTTGCCAGCATAGCGTTTAAGCGGGAAGAATCTAGTTCCAACAGTCGTACCTCTCGCCGACAATCATATACACCGACATATCTGGAGAACATGTTGCATAGCGAAGCTGCGAAGGAACTCAAGAAGGAACTGAAGGAGTTCGAAGAGAACATCAGTCAGGAAGATAGACACAAGATGGTTGAGAATGCTGACACATACTTCGAATCGTAGTCTGATTTGAAGATCGACATCGAACTGTTCTGCGTCTACCTCCTGAAGTACAGTTCGGAGTATACCGATTACGAGCGGGTTTGGCTCGGTAGCTTTGAAAAGAAGCCAGCGAAGCTGCATGAAGGACTTCCCTGTGGGTACTTCATGCTGAGGGTCAGAAACGTGGTGGTGGAGAACAACCCCAAGTCCTTGGAGATTACTTTGCGCAAGTTGGAGCTGCTTGATGTCAATTTGGTCAACAACAAACTGGTAGTCAGCCTAAGCGAGAAAAAGCCTTAAGTCGTCATTCCTGTGGAAGTGAAACCCTCAATCAAGGTAGCGTCTGAGGAAGACCTCTTCCAAAGTTTTGTTCAAAAAGAAGGCGAGGGTGGGTTCATCGATAATCCTTTGTTACGACCGATGAATTCATCTCTGGTTAGGTTTGTCAAGAAGCCTGAACAGCATCACTGCGGAAACGTATTGCTGCGAATTGCATTTAATCCGCCAAAGCCTTCGAGAGCACGGTAAGGTTTCCATTTCCAAAAGCACAACTTCTATGCGAGAAAGCCTGAGAAAGTAGAACTCAACAACAAAGAAATACTTAAGAGAGGCCTGCGTATCAAGCTGATAGCAGCCACAGATACTCCACAAAGCAGGATTGAGATCGACCTTAAAACTATCTTCGTGATGACTGACCTAGTAGTTGCACGGGACTTGATCAATATTCTGTACCCTATCCTTTCTTACAGGAGGATGGTCGAAGGTATCAGCCTTAAACGCTAAGAATTATTGGGTGCTGGTTCGCAAGTGGGCAGTATAGTAGGGTAGCAACATCAGCAGGAACATTCAGCTGAGTACGAGATGACTGAGGAGCAGAGGAAAGACCAGAAGCAGCTGTATTATTCCAAGTACGACAACTCCCTTGAGCAGATCAGCAAAGAGAATGAACTGAACAGCTCCAACTCCAAGCAGTCAGCATCTTCTTATATCAACGTCGAAATCGGGAGCATTGTGATGGGAGTCAGAAGTTCAGATGTTGGAAAGGGGCTTATTGAGAAATCCCGCAACAAACTCGACGAGTATGAATGCTTTGAACACACTGACTGCTTCTGCCAGTACAAAGGATCTGCTTTGGTGGCGAGTGTGTAACAGTGTCAAATCAAAGTGACGACAAAGCAGCGCATAAGTCTGAAATCTCTGAAGTTGAATTTGGTGGAACTTGAAGCTGCTCGGGCTCACTGCCCAGCTGTCGAGTAGTACCCGCTTCTAGTAATAATGGAGAACAACGAAAAGGCAATTACTCGGGTCTGCATCGAGTCCAAATCGAACTCTCAGATAGTAAGCATATCCATCCCCAAGATCATCGTCCCAATCAACGAAGGGCCAACTATCAAAGTGCTTGGGGTTGTTAGTAGCTCGATAGCCCATACCAACGAACTTCTCGGCTTCTACAAATATATCAAAGAAGAGTTCAAAAGGTTTGATCCACCTAAAAACGGTCACTAGCTCAGAAAGCAGGGAAGGTCACAGATAAGTACTACACCCAAAGTGGTTGAAATTGGATTGCATCTCAGCATACTGCAGGTGCGTCTGCTCGAGAACACTGTCTTGTTGGTTAAGGATATAGCGGTATCGGTCAAACCCAAGATGAAGGCGATACTGATTAGTGATGTTGTTCTCCTCCACAGAAACAAGCATAGACTAGCCCTCCATAGCTTCGACGCAAAGGACCACACCGTAAAGTACTACGACTCCCAGACAGTGGATCTGTCCTCTATGGAAATGGAAAGCAATTGTCCAGCAGAGCATATTATCTTCCAAATCAGAAACTCACAACCGTTAAGACTCGAGAAACTAACTTCGAGCTTGGACCATCGCCAGTACTTGAAGAACGTGTTTGGTATGAACAGCTCAATGACTATTAAGATGTATGAAAAGTCATCTGCAGAGGAGTCTCGATCCCGCAACCAATCCAACAACCTAAATCGAAGCCAGATGGTCATTGGAGCTCGACTGAACAAAATGAGGGGACTCGAACCTATTCAGGAATAGGAACTTGGCGAGCTTGTTGATACTGAGGTCATTGAGATCACTACGTTTGCACCGGCAGTAATTCGGTTGTGCAGCATCATGCCCATTGCTGAACCTCTCCAAGGGTTCGTGAATAAGGTGACTCTCTGCACCAGTAAGTTCGAGGAGTTGGAGGAACCAAAGCCTCCAGCTCGTCGAAACTCGGAGTAGCTTGTCATCAGCAAGAGAGAAATCAACTTGAAGTTGTACCAACTCGAGGTCGATCTGTTCCCGTAGTTCAAGCAGCAGTCGGACACCCTGACCAATATCCTTAGCAACACTCGGTCAGTGCTTATTGTGAAGGATCCTTCTTTCAAGATAAGTATCGGCAAGCAGGGCAGCAGCGAAAGTGTACGCGACCCTACATCTGTCGTCAAAGGGAGAATGCATACAGTCGAGATGTGGTTTCTCATGTTCAAGGATAATGAGCCAGAGTTCAACCCTGCGTTCATCAAGTCGACAGACCTCGCTGGGCATGGCTTTGCTAACCTACTTACAGTCACTGGTCTCGATTTGGATTTAATCAGCAAACCGATATCGGAGAAGTTAGCCAAGACTGAAATTGTGGTGGTTATCCAGGAAATTGTCTACGAGTCTTCTGCGAAGGCCATTCATTATATGGGGCATCACTTCAAGCACGTTGCAAAAGGCTTCGGTCCCCCAGAATAGTAGCCCGAGAAAAGATAAAATGCCGAGCCTCAGATACTATTCGAATTGGACGATGACGAACATTCAGCGTAGGATCTTGAGGAGATATAGAAGGACTTACGCAGACACGAATAACTAAAAAGGAGAGAAGAGGAGGACTTCCGCTCAGGTCATATGGAAATGATTCCTAAGACAGAGTTTTTAGTGGGCACAGCATTGCACCTGAAGATGTTGGAGATCAAGAAGCTGTCAGCAACTGTGTTCGAAGGCGATGAATTCGACTTTTTGGGACCCTTGGGTGCAGAGATAAGTCAGGACGTGGTGGTGTTCCTCAACGATGACAATACATTTGACAGCATGGAGGAACTCGAAATCGAGCCCAAGTAAGACGAAGCAAAGAAGAAACCGATGTTGAAACGACTATCAAAGTGCACACGTTCAACCAACGTGAGACTGGTTTTGGAAGATCTGTGCCTTGAAGCTCAGAAGTATGTGCTGGTTGACACCAAAATTGAGGGCGAACTCAACTTAGTCGCAATGCTGCAGATCAGGACTCTGAACTGCCTAATTAATAAGCATCAAGAAGAGATCTTCTACCTCATAAAATCTTCAAACAAACTCATCTTGGTGGTGGAACTTGAAGGCCCAAAGATTAAGGTCAAGTTCTCGGAGCCAAGGATGACTCTTGGGTTCACCACCAGCATCTCCTTCCTCAGTGCAGAATTGGATGCAGCAGAGCTTGCTTACTCCAAATCGTTCTTCGGATCTCCAGCGGAACAGGTAGTGAAGGTGGACTAGCTTGAACGGTCTCTGGAGCTGTACGTGCTAATACCCGAGTGCACTCTCACCCTGAACCTGCACCTGAAGGGGCTGAAGATGCTGTCGAACCAGGTCATGCGGATACCCGAACTGTACTTCCACAACAGGATCTGCAAATACAAGGAATAGGAAAACAAGAAGTTCATCAAGGGATGGATCACTGAAGTCATAACACGCAACTTCGGCAGCCTGTTGGGCAACAGCGTAGTTACTCTCATCAGCAAGACCATCGAGTTGCTGATGCTCATGTGCAAGAACCTAGTGTTTTTGCCCCGTACCGTGCTAAGGTTCGTCCGGCGCTGAAGCAGCTATTGACTTTATTCGAATTTTAGCTTGCTTCCTCGAAGGTTCTCCACAGTTGTTAATGCTGTTGCCAGGAGACTATAGTCGATTATCGCACTCACTATCATAAGTATGTCACTCAAAAGCTACGCCGTTTGGATCATCATCAACGCTGTAGGACTGGCCTACTCTATTGCCTTCGGATGGGCTCTCTTCCACCCTGAAAGCTCTCTGCACAAATTTCTTCTATTCCTCCACGTTGCTCTCTCAGGAACCTTACTTTCAATCTTCTTCGCAGCATTGATCTACATCAACTGGAGCACACCGTCCCTTGACAGTTCAATTTGGCATGGAATAGGTTGCAGAAAGGAAAGTATTATGCCGATGGACATGTCTATCCAAACCATCAACAACCGTATGGCTAAGAACAAGTGATAGGAAAGCCAAAATCCTTCAGAAGTGACAAAAAATAAAAAGAAGCAAATTATCAAAAGCCAAGTAAGCTGGTCCGTTCGGTGGCAAACCTGAGGATGATGTACAGCCAATCGAGGTAAGGTCGAGACTCTAACCCACTTTAACTGCTGTCTTTTCCATCTCCGTCCTTATGATGCTGGCATTTCATCATAAGCTTAGTCAGCAGCTTCATCGGTAGACCACCGTAGTAGTCAACCTTCTCAAGCGAAAATGGTTCTTGCCTGTGGAGAATGTGGCGGCGCTGGGCATGAGTGAGTGTCTTAATGCTGCTAGCTTTGACATCCTTGAAATCCTTGCCATAGATGCAGTAGAACATCAAGGCACCAAAGCTGAAGCTATCGTTCTTTTCGTTCTGATAGGGTTTCAAGTGTTTCTGCGATACTGAGACATATGGAAAGTAATCTTGGAATTCATATTCCTGTTGTCCTTCCGTTGCGCTGTATGCATTAGTGAAGTCACTGAGTACAGGTGATAGGCCTCGCTTCACCAGAACTGTGGATGGTCTCAGATTGTTGTACACGATTGAGTTATTTTTGAGCTGCCTCAGAATTCCGATGATGTCGATCAGCATGTCCATCTTACTCTGCAGAGATATCGTGCTGCTGTTCCTTTTGAGGTAGTTTTTGAAGGTTAGCGGTGATTTTTTGCTTGATTTCTCTTCTTCACACTTTGGATTATTGTCGTCAGTTGACTCGTAGACGATGCCGAACAATATACTTTCCTCGTAGCCTCCATACCGGTGCGAGGAGTACATAGTATCTGAATCCCAGCTCTGACAATCGTTCTCCTCCTTCGGAATTTTGGTGGTGATCTTTTCCGGACGTCTTCGGTAGCAAACGCTTTTTTCAATGCTTCGCTGAGCATGAGCTGATTGCAGGTACTTCATTCGTAGTTCTTCATCCTCGTCCACTTTGAGCACAAAAAATGGGAGTGTTTCATGTCGGTCCCTACCCAGTGCCTCTGTTAAATTTCTAATTAATGGGCACTTGGTCCTTGGCCCACGAAGCTTCCTGAATTCCTTCTTCTTTTGGAGATACGCATCATCGGGGTGTGCAGACTTCTCTGGTAGGTTCTTTCCATCTTCCAGAACTCTCCATGCGTAGTGTGACGAGGACTCTACATAGGACTTCAATGAATTCTATGCTTGGGGATAGTTTTAAGAATGCTGTTGCTACTGTTCGTTGTTAAGCAGGTAAAGGATCTTGCGGTATTCCCTCTGCAGTTCCTGATCAGTCTCGAAAAGAACATCCAGGATATCGTTCAAAATTAGCTCTCGTTTTGGTGAGAGATGCTTAGGTAGGTAAGTGGTCCAATCTACGCCGAAAATTCCATTTTCTGGATTGACTTTGATGTTAAATCGGCTTGGTTGTTGGTTGCCTCGCATAATGTGCCGAATCAGGAGGGTTTTCTGGTGGATACTTCTGCATTTCTAGGGTGTTCCACGATTAAAAAGTATGGTGCGCACATTCGCGAGATTGTCGGGACCAATGGAAATCCTAACGACTATCTGACGACAGCCAGATTCCGTGAGCTCTTCATCCTGGCTAGAATCTTCGGAAATTTCCTCTGGGATGAACGGCTTGCTCAGAACGTAAGGCTGACTATGAGAAGTGGACTGTTCAAGGAAGGTTAAGTTAAGATTCTGTGAGGGCTCCCAGCAGTAAGATGTGATCAGTTCCATGATGGTTGTTATGAGTTCACTTTATTATTATGTGTTATGTGTGAACATAAGCGGGATATAAAACACTGAGATTGATCTAAGTTGATGCTGATCAACCTACAAAAAACCCACCACCATTGTGAAGAAATATGCTGGTGGGACGACATGGCTTCCTTCTTCAAGAACGATTCAGTCGTTGCTTGTTTGGGTTTATGGTAGGGGTAACGCCATTTTGAAATTTGAACCGATCCTAATTGGGAGGTCTCATCGGAAGCTTGGTACTTGTCCTTGGAGTAATATGTCACTGCTTTCGTTGATTGCATTGATGCACCAGGACGCCAAAACGCTGGTATCTTGGCTGTCATGTTGTGCTTTAACCCTTGAGGAGCATCAATAGAAGTGACCTGGTAGGAATTATCGCGAAGACTGTCAATGAACTTCTTAGAACTGAATTTTAGATAATGTTTGGTAAATGATCCATTATATTCTCCCAAAGCTCAACCTGTCCTTTCAGCTCCGCTATGGCTTAACGAATGATAAGCCCAACTCGGCCACCGAATAGTCGAATAATATCAGTCACCAGCCGAAATGTTCATGTCAACAACAGTGGTTGCGAACTTCAATATAAGGAACCATTGACATCGTATTGAATGACTTTGATGCTTGGTAGGTCATAGGCAATCCAGAAAGAAACAAAGGTAATCAAAAATGCATGAGCATTCGTTGGACATCTGCGGAGCTAGGTCGGAAGCTGTATGAACAGTGCTCAGCTGCCTTCGGAGTATACTGGAGGTTGTACTCAGTATGGAAATCACCTGGCTATTTCCCTTTGCCCAGATTGTCCTTCGTAAGTAACTACGGTACCGAGGCAGGAGGAATACGGTGTGCTGACTACACAGATTTTCTCGCGAAGTTGATTTGGTAAGTCGTTCGGTATGGGGAGTCCACTTATGTAAAGAGCTTCGTGCTGTATTATTGGTGCTTTACTGCTATTGGCCATAGTGGTGATACTGCGCTTTTTGATGGTGCTGCGGCTTCGGAACGTAGTCGTTCATGTAGACTGTGCGTCCTTCAAAGGGAACATTGGCTGGGTGGTGCGAATGGAGCGGGAATATCGGCTATGATGTTCCCTTTAACTTCCAATTCTTGAAATCCTCACGATATTGGGTTTAGAAGAACCGGATATCAGTGCTGCGGGACCTCTTGAGAGACTGTCCGTTGTCCTGATCGGGTCTGTGTTCCTCGATGGGATGCTTTATGTAGTTAATCTAATTCGGCTAACCAGTACTTGATAGTTGGTCTGCTCCACCACCGGTCGGAGTGATAGTTCTGAGGACTATCGCTTGAGACGTAGCTGATTCTGCTCCTCTGGGTTCTTCCGAGTGTACTCCTGTTGGTAGGTCGTCCGACCAGTTCGAGTTGGAATATCGGGCTTTTGCTTTCGGAACGGCCGAACGTCGCAGCAAACTTTGCTTCTTTCCTAAAAGTACTCGGAGTTGCGCGCAATTAATTATCGAAGCCTCTCGAAATCAGCATCCTCCTTCGGTGGCTGCGGTTCTTTGAGTTTCGGAGGCTGGACAGTCTTTGAGACGACAGCATGAGCAGCGGGAGATCCCATTGCCTATCGTTGTGCAGGTGTGGTAACACGCGGGCTGTTGATCCTCTGTTTGTTCGACGACATAGTCTTACATGCTTTATTATGATTGCAGCATCCGTCCTGTCTATGGATGCTGGCCTGCTGCCTGAGACTTGCTGTTGACACAGGGCACCCACACTTCCTCACTTGTGGATGGTAGCCTGCTTGGTTAACGCTATGAAGCTGACACGAAGATCTGACTTTCTGCATTAATTAAAACAAGCACAGCGGGTTCATTAAACTCTGCTTTGGGGATTCAAGGTTCATTTCCGAGAGAAAAGCCAACAGAAAGGCCGACTGCCTCGTAATCGATCGGGCTTGTCTTTAGACAAACTTATATATTCACTGATTTGTGCTGCAATAACAGCTGGAGAAGCATAGAGGCCATTCCAGCGTGTTGTTGTTCATGAAAACAATAGTTCAATACAAACAGGCTTGTTCGGCCACAGATCGTTTTGGACTAATGTAACTTCAATGTCTTTCCCTCTTCAGAGAACTCCAGCCAATGCAAACTTAATCCTTTCAATACGATTTCAGCTTCTGTCTCTAACTGTTAGGCCGGTGAGTACGCTTTCAGTTCTCTGACTGCTAATATAAATAACAATGACAACCAACCCCCCAGCAGAGAAGTGTGAGTACATCATCAAGCTTGTACTGCTCGGAGACAGCTCAGTCGGCAAAACTAACTTACTGCTTCGATTTACTGAGGAAAACTATCGTAGCACACACACACCGACAATCGGGGTCGATTTCAAGATCAAGCACATGAACATCAGCGGGAAGCGGGTAAAGTGTCAACTTTGGGACACTGCAGGCCAGGAACGCTTCCGCACCATCACTGAGACCTACTATAAAGGTGCTTCAGGGGTCATCCTGGTAATGAATTGTTTTATGTTAGGTATACTCGATCGGTGACAGAAAGAGCTTCAATAGTATCAGTAGTTGGATGGCTCAGCTAGCTCAGAAGCAGGAGGAAGCAATACCGAAGCTCATTATTGGCAACAAGTGTGATCTTGGGAAGGCTGAGAGATGTGTTACATTGGAGGAGGGACAAGCACTGGCTGACAAGTTTGGTGCCACATTTTTCGAGGCTAGTGCGAAATCAGGACTGAATGTAACCACCCTCTTTACACGAATTGGTGAGCTGGCCTTGGAACGGATCAGTAAAGAAGACGATGGAGTTGAAACCACCCGCCCAATCACAGACGGGAAGAAGACCCTCACAGATCGAACATCGGCCATAACGAAACGGTTCAATTGCTGCTCAAGATCGTGAGTAGACCCTAATAATTCAAATGATGTGCTTTGAGTATGTGCTAAAGTTAAGTAATCGCTTCTTTCTCCAGCGACGGGCAGCTGAAGATATCCGAGCATGCAACTTTATCATACTCACCGGGGTTTGTTGTCTTGCTTCGGTAAGTCCAGTTGGGAATAGAAAAGTAGCCATCTTGAATACAAG
>ERZ724508.457-NODE-457-length-29185-cov-5.896361_pt1 | contig 29185 bp, 38 predicted proteins | sample MGYA00376041_ERZ724508 | MGnify/ENA primary metagenome ERZ724508 (study PRJEB28724, sample SAMN07190887) | wastewater metagenome | isolation source: effluent of sewage treatment plant in Hong Hong | place: USA: Christiansburg, Virginia | collected 2016-03-01 ...
GACAACCTCAAGGCTAACTACTAAAACGAAATCAACAAGCTCCGTAGTGACTTCCAATCCAAAAGTCACTAACTTGACGGGCTACGTAGGAGATGATGTTACCTCCGGTTATAGCAATATTATCATGCAGCAAGGAAGTGGCTGCATCGTTGAGGCTGCTGAATCCAGCCACACTTTCAAACCGGAAAAGGACTGTGAAGAGAGCAAGGGGAGGCAGTCCACTGAGGAGACAGAGAAATCTACCTAAAGATCAGCGCAGCACAGGGTAGTCATCAAGCGGGACCGTCCCATAAAATTCAACATCCTCGAAGAGGAGGGTATTGAGACATACCAGGTGACGGCTGGGGGCATCTTCAAGTTGCAGCCACAGTTGTAGCTACATCAGGGTATTCACTACCCCGTACCAACTGTCGAAGTCAAAGTCAAATTGGACGATGTTCACGAAAACAAGGATTTGTGGGAGCTTGTGGTTGGGTATGTAAAGCGCGATTTGCTGATCCTAGACGGCTTCGTCTACTCACTGGAACGCTCCGGCACTGGCCACTTCGTTTCCTCCATTTGGTCAATGGAAGGTCTTTTCCGGATCTACTACGACAGCGACTACAGCAAGGTGAGGATGGTCTTTAACTAAAACAACCAAATCAAGAACCGAGACTTCTGCACAAAGTACAAGCGAGGCTTTTTCGATAGGTTGCGAGCAGAGCTTGATAAGTTGGGCCGCAGCCTAAACTGACCGTTATCGTAGGACGGTCCCGTGCGCATTGGTTGCTCACAGGACCGTCGGTATGAATTGACAACAATCACTCTAAGCTAGTTCCGTCTCCTTGTCGGTGGGTAGTTCTAGAACGTCGGTTTCGAAGATACATTTCCGTTGCTGCCGCCGTCCCTCTTCTAGTCTCTGTTCGTGCCTCGCTATCGTCTTGTGAAGCCTTTCGTACTTCCTTATTATCTGTTTGCGGGAGCGTTGGGGGAAGTGGTTGTTCAGTGTGCTGTAATCACAACCATACTTCGCTGCTATCTGATGTTAAACGTATTGTACTGCCACGAACTGGTGTTATTAATCAGTTGTCCACTCCAACTCGATGTGTGAGGGTTACTCGCTACTCGTAGGTTATTGCCCCTGCTGCTTCTGCTCAGTCTCGGTTGGCTTTACACGCAGCTTCTTGATTTTCTTGGGTCGCACTTGAATGATGATGTCGAAGATAGTTTCCTTCATAGTTTGATGCAGGTAGAGGTATATTATATTTTTTAGCGAGGCTAGTGCTCGTTGGTTGATCGAGTTATGATGAATACTGACACTAGACTAAGCCTAAGTTGTTTGATAAATTAAGAGATTTCCCTCCAAATGTCACAAGCAAAAAGCAAGAAGAGCCGCTTCACCATAGACTCCGACGAGGAGTTGTATGGGAAGGTATAGAAGATGTAGGTTGAGAAGCAGCCCAACGAGGAGGATAGCAAGCCTGAGAACGCATAGCCTAACCAGATTGAGCAGGCTGAGGCACCCACTAAGCAGACCAACGTGGAAGTGATTGCCTAGACCAAGAAAAAGATGTTCCCAATGTTTGAGACAAAGCAACCCCAATCAAAACCCACCAAACCGAGCAAGCCTGTGGTAGTTTCAGCGGTCGTTGACGATGGGATCGACATCGCAGTTGACAAGGCGATTGGGGACGTCTTGTTTGGCACTCTCACCAAGATCTACGAGAAAGTCGGCAACTACAAAGGTGAGAACTCGAAGAACTTTCAGAAGACAGCATTGTGTGGATTGTTCAAAGCCTTCTGCCGCAGCAACATTGACGATTTGATTCGATCGTATCTACTGAGCGTCATCAAGTTGGGACCTGACTATGAGAAGCAAGAGCTAGGTGTTGGTCGCGAGATCCTCACCAAAGCGATAAGCAAAAGTTGCGGGAAAAGCGAAAAGCAGATTCGTGATGCCTTCCAGACAGTCGGCGATTTAGGCGATGTCGCCATGACTGCCAAAACAACTCAAAAGACAATGGACAGCTACTTCATAAAGAAGAAATAATCTGCACGATTGACCATCAACACAGTCTTCGAGACTTTCGTGAAGATAAGTCGCTGCAAAGGCAACAATTCTGCAACTGAGAAGTAGAACCTGCTGATGAAGCTGTTGATGGACGCGAAGGAGGAATAGACCAAGTACATCATCAGATGGGTAGAAGGGAACCTCAAGATATCGGCTGCTGAGAAGACCATGCAAAGCGCGCTCATCCGCGCTCTCTTCGAACACAACTACAGCTACAATGAGCAAACTGAAAGCAACTTTGAGCAATACGAGGCAGCAGTGATGAAGGCGATGGCAGAATACCCCAATGAAGCAGCAATCATCCGGGAACTCATCCGCATCGGCAGTGACATCGGCAGGTTAGAGGAGACATGCAAGATTACGCCGGGAGTACCTTGCAAACCCATGCTTGCAAAGCCAACCAAAGATATCGGTTCGGTGCTCGCCCGCTTCGAAAATAAGAAATTTACCTGCGAGTTCAAGTACGACGGACTGCGCGGACAGATCCATTACGCTAACGGCAAAGTGAGCATCTACTCCCGCAACCTCGAGAATATGACGGAGGCTTACCCCGATATTGTGGAGGAGTTCCAAAGAAGTTTAGGGCAGCTCGGTACGATCACCAGCTTTATCATCGATAGCGAAATAGTGGCCATTCATCCCATTACCAAGCAGATTCTACCTTTTCAAGTATTATCGACGCGCAGTCGTAAAGCAGCCAAAGTATCGGAGATTTAGGTTACCATCAGTGTATACGCATTTGATGTGCTGTACCTCAATGGACCACTAACCCACTTGCCGCTGTCAGAAAGGAGGAAGAAGTTACTGGAGGTGCAACCCAGCTTCAGTTCCATCATATCGCTCATCTGCAGTAAGGAATGTGAGTCTGTCGAGGAAATAGATGGATTTTTGCAGGAGGCTATCAAAGGCGGAACAGAAGGGCTTATGATCAAGGATATGGGAACAGGGTACTTTTGCTCACGCAGGTCTTGGGACTGGGTTAAGCTTAAGAAGGACTATCTCAACAAGTTAGGAGACACCTTGGATGTTGTGCCCATCGGAGGTAACTATGGGGCAGGTAAACGTACTGGTCTGTTCGGGGCTTACCTTCTCGCCATCTACAACCCCGATATGGAAGTCTATGAAACACTCTGCAAAATTGGAACAGGCTTTTCCGATGTTGTTCTGGAAGAGATGCACAAGTATTTTGCCGACAAGGCAGTTCCAAACTGTCCGAGAGAATACAGAGTTGCATCCCAAGATGAAGCAGATGTATGGTTCACACCCTCGATCGTTTGGGAGGTCAAGGGTGCTGACTTCCAGGTACAGTAGCCACTGATTATAGTTATCGCCAGTCTACACCTGTGGAAAGGGTACGGCTGACGCCAACCGTGGTATAGGCCTGCGTTTCCCCCGTCTCATCAAGATCCGCACGGACAAGAAACCTGTGGATTCTAGCAACACTGAATTCGTAGTGGACATGTACAAACAACAGGCCGTCGTCCAAAATAACCGGGGAGCTGGCGATTCGGACGTGTAGGACTACTATTGACTGTTCTGCATATAGCGTGTTCAATGTTATTAACAGCCGATGTCGACCGATGTTAAGCAAACCACTGCAGACTTCGAGCTGTAAACGCGAATCCGACACATCAGTCAGGAGGTGCTGCAGATACTCCTGAAGAAGTACCAGGCCATGTTAGCGCAGCCATGATAACGTGTTCGAATTTGTCAAGCAGAATCGGACGTTGCTTCAAAGCTTCGACGAACGCATTCGCAATAACGAGACACTGTGTGGACTTATCGATGGCAAGATCGACTCCAGGCTCAACCGTATCGATGTGCTTGGGAGGGACATCCGTGATATCGTAACGCATTGGTGTGAGCTGTAGAAGGACTTCTGCTACTTGGGACTGAAGAATGTCAGTAGTGACGTGTCGTAGTTCCAAAGACAGATGGACGAGGTGCACACGATGCTGCGTAGTCAGAGACCTCTAATCGAAAAAACAGTAAGGTTCCAATCGACTGTAGAGTACTGATGTAGAGCGATTGGATATTGGAGTATCCGACCTTAAACAGTCGATAGCAACCCTGCAGGAAACCACACATGAACGGGCACACAAATAGACAGAGACTAACACTTCTCGGATCGATAAAATTCGAGCTGACTTTGATAAGATGCTCGGAGAAGCTATTCAGGCGAGGGAGGCATTGTTGACCAAGCAGGAGCGGCTCACGGAACTTACTCAGGATATCGAACTGTTTAAGGTGTGCAGACCTGAGATAAATGATAAGATCGCGCAACTTTTCCATTAAGTTGAGGGGAGGGCCCATACCGCTGATCTGCTGGCGCATCGCAAGCTGTACGATGATAAGGTGATGGGCTATTTTGAGAATGTCAATCGAACTGTCGGAAAACTCGATGCCGACGTGAAGAAACGGATTAAGGCAAACGAATAGAAGACTCAGCTAATCTTCAAGGACCAGTAGGAGATTGCAAATCGCCTACGAACCGATATGGAGAACGGAGCACGCCAACGGAAACAAGAGCAGGAGCAACTTCTGACTTGGATCAACACTCGTTTCAACGAGTCTGACGACAAACTTAAAGAATTAAAAGAGAAGATTGAGCAAGCCCTTGATGAGAAATAACAGAGTATTGACGCTCTTCAAAAGTAAGTCAACCTCAATCACAACCAGTTTCTGAAGCAGTCAAGTTAACTGTTAGAACAACTCATCAAGCAAGAGAAGGAGTGTAACTCCCATATGGAACTCATCCGCAATGGCGAGCGAATATCTGACTCGATCAAACTTGAACTTACAAAGCTGGGCGATAGAATTGATGCGGTGGGAAGGCAAACAGGCTCGGGCACAGGTCGTATCCAATAAATAGAAGCAGAATTCGAAAAGATCAGAAGGATGATTGAGAAGGAGGCCAGCCGCACTGACGATACCAATTCTACGATCGGGAGAGTCAGTACTGCGGTGGGTCACCTCAACGATCGTATCAACAAGCTCAATGAAGGTTCGTTGTTGCTGCGTGCAGAAATGACCAGTATAGCTGAAAAACAATCATAGAGAATGGATGATCTACGAAGATATTCCGATCAGACTCTATCCAACTTCGCAAGCAGGTTCAGCGAAATCCGTGAATAGCTGAAGATTCTGGACACCCTCAAGGAAGAGATGAAAAGTTTTACAATTCGATTTGCAGAACAGATAGCTGCTAACGAACAGTTCAGCCGCAGCGTTACCGAAAGATTGGAGACAACTGTGGCGCAGCTTACAAAATTCCGAAGCGACATGGCCATACGGCTTGAAACCTCCAATAAGGAGATTGTGAAGGTAGGCGGAGAGATACGGGCAGTCGAAAAGCAGCAAATTGCCTTCGTAGCCTCAATCTCCACAATTGTAGAAGTCGTCACAGCTGTGAGTGCCTGCCAACTCTCATTCTAATTTGAAGCTGCAAACGATAAGATAAAGGAGGAAACCAACCAGAAGTACTCCAGTTTATTCGACGGGTTTGTGTTGGAGCTCGATGGCAAGTCTACACAAGATTCCTTCAAATACCGCGGCGAAATCGTTCGAAGGTTGAGCCTGCTAAGCAGCCTTCTGCAGTATCTGCTGAAGGATGTTGATGGTATTCGCAAGAACGATACACTCGGCAAGGGCTATTAATCAGGCAAGACTATCTTCCAGGCCATGCAGCCAAGCAAGAAGTATTCCTCCGAGGAGGGTCGCCGAGCCAGCCTGTCAATGCGCACTGTAAATAAGCGAGGGGATAGCTTTGTGGAATTCCCCAAATTGAACAAGAAAGAGTGACTACTTCCTAAGTGGCTATAGTAATAAAGAAGAATGAAAGTCAGGGTCGATTAGGTGCCTGTGAATTGGATCTGCGGGAGCCCTCCTTGTTCAAGGTCAAACGGATTCCTCCATTAGCACGTTTAGATTGACCTTTTGAAGGTGTAGTCGAAGAGTAAGAGGAGGTTGGCCGTTGATGTTGCTGGTTATTGCCGATGTATTCGGAGTTTGCTTGATGCACGGAGAGATGCGGAGGCGGGGTGGGCATCCGTTGTTGCTCATACTCTTCCTTTCTGATTTGGAACTGCTGTTGCTGTTGTTCTTTGCGTTCAGTATTCACACTCTTCAGACCCTTCAGTACATTTTCGCTGTTGCTACTTTCAAGCAGGTTTTCTTGATCATTCTCGGGGTCCCTTGCCTCGCTGATTTTAGGGAGTCCCCTCGACAACAAACGTGTGGGAATCTCCTGCCCATCGATGATACTCTGTGCATTTTTGAAACTCTGTGGATTCTGGAAATTCAAATTCAGATCTTCTTTCTGTTGGGGTTGGTATGGCAGGCTTGATCCACCATTGCTGTCCTGCTGAGTTGTATTCAAGCCACTAAACTTACTCATTCCGTTAGATTGGCGGTTGGTGGTGACAGGTTGCTGGGCTTCCATCCCCTGTTGCATTCCCGCCTTGAAGTGAGATTCGATCTGCAACGGTGACACAGTGCTTATCGATCGGTTCTGCTGTTGGAAACTCGCTGCAAACGGTCGGATTCCCGATCCTTTGAGGCCCATCGGAGCGGCTCCTGAAACAAGTGTGCTACCCGCCGTTGCAATAACCTGCTGTTTTCCGAACTGAAAGTCCTCTGGGTAGTGAACAACCTGCCTACGATAAGGTACCGCTTTACCTCTCTACCGGTACGTACTCGATTCGTTACGTAACGGTCTCTACGGGTACATACTAGATCTTGGTCTCAGGCACACTCCGTGGGATGTAGTTGACTTGATGCTCCACAGCATAGTAGTCAGTTATCGTACGCTGTCTCGGGACGTACTAAACCTTCTTCTGCTCTTGGTAGTCTATCACCATGCGTTCGACTGGTACCTTCTACACTCTCTCCACAGACTCATAGTCAATATACTTCCTTTCGTAAGGTACGTACTCCGTGCGGCTCTATCCACGGATTGGACCAAGTGTCATTGCTTCACGAACACCACTTGTACTCAGCGCCCCACTGTACCCGCCAGGAATTGCACTGACACCAAGCTGCCCGATTTTCGTAGCTTCCATCATTGATGGTTGCCGACTTCCTCGAGGTGACAGCACCCTCCCGACCACATCTCTGGGGCTGACACTGAAGCGACCACCTCCTGGCATTGCCTCAAGCCTTCCAGTCGTATTCAACCCATACGGATTTTCCAGCATCACAAGAGAATTCCGATTTAAATTAGCAGAAGCATCTCCCCGATCACAAAAACTCGAGATTCTAAAGATCCTGCTTCAACGACTTCTTGTAGAGTTCGAGGTCGCTGAGCAGTGCGTTTCGGGTGCGGTGGTACTACCGACCCTTTCTGAAAAGCTTGATTTCCTTCTCGATAGTCTCAATCAAGTCTTTTTCGATTTCCTACAGCAGTTGGCTGTTTAGGCCTTTCAGCTCATCGTTAATCTGTCCCTTTCTTGTCATTCGCTCGTATATGTTCTACAGAGCAATTCGCTAAATTAGCAAGGGTGGTACCACACAGCTACTACACTTCAGATGCTTGATGAGAAGTTGATCGGGTTTACTCTTGCCGCCAATCAAGCTCTGGCTGATGCGGCGGCACTTTACAAGAACGACCGATAACAATCGATCTGTGGATTATTGCTTGCCTGTCCGAACAGTCATCTTTTCGTCAGGCTCCACCACTGTCAGAAGCTTGGCAATGTCACTAAACGTCTCCGACGAAGGCTCCGCAGCATGGAGTTTGTTGCTGCATTTGCTGGTTAGTATGAAGTCGATCATGTTGCTTTTATGTTCGAACAGTGGTGGCAGCTGGGCTGGCTTTGACGAACTTGATCGTGAGATACCTGCATAGACTGCTAGCCATACGGGAGGATTCGAGGGTGGCTGACTGACGGCCGTGCATGCAGTATAAAACTTAACGAAGTGGGTGTTATAAATTATTGGCTGCAACTTCCCAAACATAAATGTACAGGTGGGAAGGCCGGTCAGAGTCGATAAGGTATGACATCCTGCGGCCCCCGTATCATTGGTGTTTGGTAGAGCTGTGGCTGGTAGAGTGGAACTGGCGTTACCAGCGCTGCGGAAGTTTGTAAGGCAGCTTGGTGGTGATGATGATGTGGATGTGGCATCGGCATTGCGAGTGCACGTGGCCTATCTTGAATAAGCTCTTGAGGCATCACTTTTGGTTTGGTGCCACCTCCGAATACCTTCATACAATTTTTCAGGAAGAAGGACTTACGGTACGGGTTGCCGCTCTTCGACTTCCAGTTACTTTTGCAATACTCATAGGTCGTAGTGTTGCTACCTGTGAGGTAGAGGTGTACAAACAGCAGCACTAACACAAAGCCTCCAAATGCCAAGCCGTAGATAAGCAGGAAGATGCTGACGCCAAGGCTAGCGTTGGTGCGACTTCCATTGCAGAAGCAGATGATGCACTGCGCGATTATGAGCATATCAAGTATCACCAAGCACATCACGTAAGGCAAAAATAGGCGGTAGTTACGCTTCCCCACACAGGTACCAATCCAAGGACAATGGTGATCGAACCTTTCTATACAAACGTTACAGTCCACACAGTGCACCGATCTCGGTGGACGATAGATAAAGCAAGTTCGACAGAACTTCAGCTTGACGTTCTGGCCCTGCACAGGCACCAGAAAGTTTCGGTCGTAGAAGTGCGCCTCTCCAGTGAGCACTTGCGGTGGTACTGGCAACTTGTTCAGTTCGAGGTATTCAAAGCGTTGTAGATTCTTGCGGATGATACCAGGATCGACAAACGCCATCACTAACTGCAGCAGCATCGCCAGTGAATGGAAGATTATGGTGAGTATAATGAGCGCCCACGGGTTAAAGCGGGCTGTGAAGATGTAGTAAAGCACTGTCCCAAGTGTCACGATAGCGATGGTCGCGAGGTACTTCCATGGTTCAGACAGATAGAGGCGCAGCCGATAGAAGCGGTAGCTATCGATTTCACTAACGTCGCCCACCCTATAGCTGTTTATGGGTGGGGACGGTTGAGGCTGTAGTGGCACTGACTGCTGCCGCATCTTAATTAATGGTGCAGGCACAGCTAGCTTTGCAACTGTGCTGTCGCTGAACGGGACTGGCGGCTGCGTATATTTCATATTTATATGGTAGCCTCATCATCAACGGGCTGTTGTAGGCCGAACAGAAAGTCTATAATCAAGGTTTGAGAGGGTAAGCAACTAACAGTAGGTGGCGCCTGGATCACATAAATTTATTGATTCCCGATGGAGTCAAACAGGTCTTTCAGTTGATTTTGCCACATACTATTCCGGCTGTTTAAGTTGTAATATTACATGGCCTTCCGGTAAGGGTTTGAAGTTGCCTTCGAAGAGCTGCAGCATCTCGTGAAGGAGGTTGATCGAAAACTGGCAGAAAAGGCATTACTGGCGCACTTGCCGGAGTACAATCAGCACGAGTCGATGAGGATGCTGTCGAAAGAGCTCATTGGATTACATCTGTTGCAACCGCAGAATGTTCTCCATGATAAGACCAATCAGAGCAATTCAATCGAGCCTGCTGCTGCCAGGATGGACGATCTGAGCATCTGTCACGTTCCAGTTCAGCACGTGCAAATCTACTGTAACAGAAGTTGCTACAGCAGATGAACCAAATGACGAGCTATCACGACAGAGCAGAATTGACACAACCAGCAACGTCGAAGAGGTGTTTGCACAAGGTGAGACCACCATACACCAGTTCCGGAGACTAAGCAACGCAAATCGTACGCAACGCGAGCCACCACAAAAGAGATTTAGCTTAGACAACGAAGCCATAGCCTCCCAACTTACGAAGCTCAACCAAATCGAGGAAGATCCGATGGAGAGGATAGAGTAAGACGTGAGGCGCAGTAAGCTCTACGAAAAGCGAAGACAACTTCGTGCGATCGTTAAGAAGGTACTACTAATATCACGCAGACAGACCCTCCAAAACGCCCCTTGGTTGGCAAGCATGAGAAGATCACCTTTGATTTCGAGGGAGGTGTGATCAAAATCCCACAGAAGGATAGACCACCTCTCCAGGCAACCAAGCTGAAGTACACCCATTCGTAATTAAGGGCTGACTCAGATGTCGATAGCCAACGTATGATGCGAGAACGGGACATTTCCCCACACCAAATAGCAAACCAGGGTCGATACGGTTCACAGCCAAACATTCCAGGAGCAAATAAAACTCGTGGCCGCTTCTATAACAACAACAACAGTCGCCAAACCACTCACATCCCGTTCATTAGCCTACGGTCGTCGACTAAGGTAGCACTGTCCCCATTTAGATCATCGAAGAGAACAAATAAAGATAAGGACCGCCTCTGCCTGAAAAGGTCACAAAACAGGAGTTTGAAGACAGCCTCATCACTCAACAGTTCAGACATCACGCAGAGATTCGCAGGCAGGAAGCACTTCAGGAAGCCTGGAGAAAAGAAAGTGAGATAAGCCAGCAATCCAAACGCACTGAATAACAACCATACCGCACACAAGCATCGCAACCCGACATGCCCAAGAGAGTACGCATTGACCCATTACTGCTCCCAGTCAAGCGTTCATTCAATTTTTAGGCAGTCAACCTTCCGAACAGATAGGCACCATTACAAAAATACTATGTACAGATGTGATCGACTTAGCGCTACAACTACGATGAAGAGGGTCGTCGATTTACCTCTACCGATCGATTAGCTCCTCTCAAATCCTGCCCTAATACAAGCAGGAATGACCAAAACACTGATCGGATAATCACGAACGCATCCCATGCCGATCTGCCGAACTACTTCTGACGGTGGGTGTCTAGTTATTATGTCACCACGTTCACATTATAATTAGATGCTGTTCGCGGTTAGGACTAGCGTGTGGCTGGCCACTGCCTACGCGCTATTATATTCGCTCCAGTATTATCTGGCCTTAATTTATTAACTGGAGGTCCCGCCAGCCTCGACAGTTCGCCTTCACGACCTGCATAACCCTCGCAAGTACATGGTTTAGTCGACTCAGCCGCTCGTCGTTCTTAGTGCTATAGCTCGGCGAACGGCCCGATCACCCACTCGGAGTGCTGCTGCTAGTCGCCGGCGGTATGACAGATCGCAGCCGACCCGACTATTCCGCAGTGAGGGATTCTGTAGGAAAATAATTCGAGGCATATGTGCTGGAACCCGCTTCCAAGCTATACCAGCCCACTACTGCAAGTCTTGCAGTACAGGCGAGTGAGCTTGCCCATGTCATCTACCAGTTGCAGCGAAGAAGCAAGTCTGAGCGATTCGTTTTGGTGGCAATGGATAGCGCAAGTGAATCAGTGCTACGACTGCTGTCGCAAGCCTAGCAGCCAATGCTGAATGCCATAGCAAGCGTACTGTTCATTAATGCTGGCAGCAACTGGTTCAAAGAACACCACTACGAGGATTTGATGTTTAAGTATCAGACGCGGCGATTGTTGGAACAATCAACAAACAGTATGGGGCACATCAGCTTCGTGAGTCTGGTGACCAAGCGATGCTACCGAACCAATTCCAGTAACGATCTGTATGCTTTGGAATCAGCATACTTGCCCAACCTCGTGAGCCTGCCAACGATGGAGGTGTGGAACCTATACTCTCAGTTTCAGTCTGCGCATGCACTGCTTACGCACTTACACTTCTGTGATGTGCTCCAGAAGTTCGTGAGGTATAACCTGTAGCGGTATCGGTCACCAAAGGAGCTGGACTACTTACTACGGTACGGTGAGTAACTCAATAGACACAGCGAATCCGAGGATAAGAGATGGGAACGTGACACAATGTTCCGTTTTAAGTGTTCTACACCCCTTCCTGCAGTGTTTCACGGTGAGGAGTAAACTAAGATCTCCAATGAGGCCTGCTTACTTGTGAAGATCACAATAAGTGTCAACCCATCTGACAGCCTGATTGTGCGAAGCTACCACCCAATCCAGCTTGTTACCACTGATTTGGAATCGCTTGTACCCTACTATACCAACGGCAGCTTCTGGCTGTACTTTATCGAGAAAACGAGTTAACTTAAGGAGTTCTATGTCATTAACGAATACAAGGGGGAGGTTGCGCTGTCGCTGACGCAGATTCTACAATACTCTGAGGGTCATGTCAAAAGCAATAGCAGTGTCCTCCACTTGTCGAGGATCATTCAACTTCCCAATATACCTCTGAGGGTCTGCACCAGCAATTAGCTGGACCTGCCGTATGTCGAGGCTCAAGGATGCATAGAAACTGAGGGTGGCACCCTATTCCGGTGGCACGGTGTTGAACTGGACTTCCACTTGAACAACAGAGAGGTCTACGGAAGACTGTACAGCAAATACTAACATCTGCACTTAAGCCTGCTCTTCGCTAACTTGCTGGCAATCATGGTGCTTCAACTCCGCTTCCTCACCATAATTCCACTGAACGTCGCGATGATAGTCGTGCAGGTCAACGATTTCAGCTCAGCAGTTTCAATTACATTTTACGTGCTCTTTGTGTTTAGCCTGTGCGTGCTTGTCACCAATTTGATTGAAAGGGCAGTTCAGCTGCGAAAGAAGGTGGAAGTGAAGCCAATATGGGAGGCATTTGTGTATGTGCTGCCTCTCATCCTCGGAATCTGCAATTTGGTCAAGTTTCAGTTCTATGCTGGCTCTGAATGGGTGGCACTGATCACAGCTTACCTGCTGGCAGTGGGCTGCCGTGGGCAGTTCGTTGGCTGGTATATGTTCTACCTCAGCTGGGATTTCGTGGTCATGGGCTAACTCAACTACCACTTCTGCGTGTTGCTGCTGTGGCTGTACGTCATCATATTCCTCAACCAATCAACGCCGGGAGAGCTGGAAATGTATGAAAAGGACAACGTATGGCGCTTGACGGCAGTGTACTTCTTCCTGCTGCTGTTTTACAGTATGGATAAGCTGTACATCACCCATTTGCTGACCGAGCTGTATGCTATGCAGATGCTCATGCTAGCTTGCTGGTTCACCTGGAAACGTGAACATATGCTTCGCATCATCAACCAGGAACTGCTTCACAGTTGATCACACCCATTGAAATTATCATTGCGGGAATATTAATGCTCGGGCTCGGAGAGTTTGGCCATTATTTATCCTGACCTCCTTCGTCTAGCCTAATTTGTAGGTTCGGCTCAGACGAAATCACAATATTTTCTGAGGTGGATGTTACATTAGAACCAAACCAAACCCACTTCGCTTGCGAGCTGTATGCAGCAAGCGGAGCGGAGCATCGACCTCTTGGAACACTACCTCACCAACGAACCAAAGGAGCGTGTACTTCCATGCTTCTACTATTCGGTACCAGCAATAATGTATTCAGGCAAGCAAACTCACGGAATGCACGCAGTCATAACAACTGCACCAACATTAGTCAGCACATTAGTCGATCTACCGCTTGTCGATCAGACTCACGGAACGGCTAAGAGTATTTCTAGGCAATAATGCGCCCGCAATGGTACCTTATCAGCTTACAAAGAGTCTCCACGAGCGTGCGGCAGTTCGGGAGATCGAGCGCATTACTCAGACGGTCCTGGTGAGTACCAATAGTTGTCGAGCTTTGGGTGAGCTATAGCTCATAAAATCGAACAACAAAAGATCAAGCGCAGAACTGACTAGAGATCATCAACCGTAGACTCCTGTTGATGTTGGACTGGTTTCTCAACTCCCACAGCACTCTACTTTGACGCCAAAAGCCAATAAGGCACTTTAGGAGACTCCAATGACAAAATTGGGAACAACATCAGGAAAAACCTAGGAGCAATAATTCCTGTAGCTCTATGAGGATTGTTTGTCAGAATACAATGATCACATTATGGATGTGGCCTACGAGAAGTCACTGCCTGCATTTGAGTTGCTCAGGAAGATTGACCCAACAAGATAGCTCTACCCAATCCACCACAAAAAACTGGAAGAGATAGCTTTTGAGCAGAGTGAGATGCTTAGCTATGTCAGACGCTTTGAATAGGAGCAGTGGAAGTTCGACAAAAGTGAGAACGGAGTATCACTCTACTATCAGTTGTACGAAGCTGAAAAGCAAATTTCCGTGTTGATCTAATCCTAGCTGAACATTTCGGTGGAGAACTTTATGGCCATGCTGTGCTAAATGGACCTATTTGAGGGCTACGTACCATTCTGCTACGATTGTCATGAGATGAAGCGAATTAGCCGAAATGAAGCCATTGGCCACAGCAAATTATATGTGCCAATGCTAACTGACCGCTAGACGTATTTCTATGCGGTCGGCTACGACAGAATGCAGCATAATGGCTCGTTGTTCTTCTACTCCAAGACCATCAATGAGGACAAGAGGTACCAGCAGAAGTACGATTTCACTGTTCCCCCTGCCAACAGCAAGTACATTAGATTGGAGTATAACTTCTTCATCGTGGAGTATCGACCCATTGCCAAGGATAGCGCAAAGGTTCGAATCGGCATGAACGTTGACCTACGAATGAACTATCTTCCCAACTGGATTCTCAGCATCAGCGCTAGAAAGGTAACATTCAGTTCCAACATAGTTTGCTTTCACCTACTTCGTGAACATTATGAAATGTCAAAAGAACTTCCACAAGACGGCTTGGGCACAAAAGATTCGCGAAAATCCTCAACTATATCAATTCTTCAGGGAGAAGATCGACAGGTACTTGATGGCAAACCGTTGACTGTCGTTGACTTTCTGTGATGTTTGTAATTCTAATACCACTATGGGGAATATCTGCGAAGAGACGAAGAATATCGGCTCTGTAGATGTTCCAGGTCCAAGGCTAAGCAGAATAATTGAAAGAGGATCATCGGCTCCTCCTACCAAACCGTTGGGGCTTGTGGGTTATCGAGGCGACATCGTAAATGACAAACGTTAAGGGCATGGAAGGCAGGAATTCGAAGACGGAAGCGTGTACGAAGGAAATTGGAAGAACAATGTTGCTGAAGGCAGGGGCAAGTTTACGCATAACGATGGGTCTGTCTACGAAGGCTAGTTTAAGAGCGGCATGTGCAATGGTTACGGACGTTCAACCGAACCGAATGGTGACACTTACGAAGGCTATTGGCAGGACGATTTACAGCATGGATTCGGTACGGAGATGTGGAAATCCGGAGGAAGCTATAAAGGCAATTATCGACAAGGCAAAAAGCATGGCCAAGGAACCTACATTTGGCAAGACGAAAGTTGGTATGAAGGAAGCTGGTATGAAAACACCATCGAAGGCAAGGGGTTGTATGTGTGGAGTGATGGTCGTAGTTACAATGGCGAATGGAAGGATAATCTGATGGATGGGTAGGGTACCTACAAATGGTAGGACGGCAGGGTGTACAAAGGAGAATACAAAAAAGGCAAAAAAGATGGGTATGGCATATACGTTTGGCCTGATGGTCGCCGGTATGAAGGTTATTGGAAAGACGGCTGCCAGAATGGCGAAGGTACTGCAATGTTTAATGCCAGGCGAAGTAACATACCAAAGCGGCAACAAAGAAAAAGCAGTGTGGATCATGGGTAAACCCGTTGTGATTTCCAAGTCCTGAGGAAAACGGGCTCAGTTCACGTCATCGTTGTTATATCTTAATTATGATCATTCCGCAAGACTACCCGTGGGTATTGGCAGCTGGCCTTGGCATCACCTTCCACGCTTTTACTCAAGCTGCAGGTGTATCTAGCGAACGCAAGAGGATCTTCCCTAAGGAGTTTATGGAGAAAGAGTTCGGGACTGTGCACAAGGAGCAGCTTGGTGAGGACATCTCAGCAGGAGGTTATCCCGATACTGGCAGCGGAGTTTACTCCCAAAAACTCAGCTACAAGGATTGGTATGCTTTCAACGTTGCCCAGCGCGTTCACTTGAACTACCTTGAGCAACTGCCTCTTGCTCTTGCCGCTTTGTTGTCAGCTGGAGTTTACAACCCAAGGGCTGCTGCAGGCATTGGAGCTGCTTATATCGTTGCTAAGTACCCACATTTGATAACTCAGGATCCTCGTTGGTAGGTTCTACAAGTTAGGCGGAGCCCATCACAAGCTTCGCGTTGTTGGTCAGGCTGCGAGCTACTTCGCTATCTTGGCGAACATCGCATTGTTTGGAGTCGGACTGTACAAAGCCACTACCGGCAAATGACGCTTCTAGAAGAGATTCGGACCTTAAAAATCTGGTCATAATATAATTTGGATTGTATGGAGAAGTTCGAACAACACCTGAAATCCCGACAGTCCTACAAGCAAGTCAGCGGCCTCAATCTGATATTGGAGAACAACAAAATCTGGGCGAACTACATGGTGAGCGAGTAACCTGACTTCTTCGAGAAGCTTGTAGCCGTCCAGCAACCTAAATACCTGTGGATTGGTTGCGCCGACTCCAGGGTGCCAGCAAATGAAATAACAGGGCTCAAACCAGGTGAGTTGTTCGTGCATAGGAATGTGGCCAACATTGTGTCGCCGAGCGACATCAATGCTTTGGCTGTCATCCAATATGCTGTTGATTATCTTAAGGTTGAGGACATTATTGTGACTGGGCACTACGGTTGTGGTGGTGTCAAGGCTTCGTTCAGCAAGCATGACTTTGGAGCTTTGGAGGCTTGGTTATCCCATCTTCGGGAGGTCAGGGCAGCCCACCATGACAAGCTATTACAGATTGAAAAAGAAGAGGACCGGGTCAATCGATTGGTGGAGCTGAATGTGATCACACAAGTACTCAACGTTGCACGAATTCCCGTCATTCAGAAGGCTTGGAAGGACAAAAGGGATCTCAGGATCCACGGATTGGTTTACTCCCTGCATGACGGGCTGCTGAAGGATATGGGAGTATCCATATCGAAGATCACTCACCTCCCAGAAGAGCACCGCATTATCGAATGATCATCAACCGAATATAATTGGTATGGGAAATTTACTGCTGTGTGACCGGTAACCTTGGGGTGATTTCGGCAAAGAGGCAACGATGGATTGGCCTCAACCAGTTGCACGGCTGGCCAGTGTGAAGCCTGGTGCACCTATTCCAACCACACCACAGAATCTGCTGCTAAGAACATCGTTTGCTGAGCGGCTAAAGATCCAAAGAGCGATAGAAGAACCAATGGCTTCAAATCCAGCCAATAACATGCATGCATATTCGTATCGCACGGGACTTCATAACCAACTGCATTAAGCAACTCCAAAACGAACAAGCAGACATATCGGTTCAATCCTATCAGATCCAAGAATCAGCAATACAACGATAGGCAGTACCAACCTTATTATCCCGTTTACTAGCTCCTTGTAGCAAGCACCGCAGTCTTATAGGTTCACAGGAACCAACCTATTCAACAGGGCAAGTCATATGAGTAATGGATCAATCTACTGCAGCAATTCGGCCTGAGGTTATGCTCCAGCACCGCTTTATCGATATCCCTAATGAACTGGAATACGAAGGGCAACTGAAGGGTAACTTGCCGCATGGAGAAGGAATTATCAGAGATTATCGAACCAACGAAGAGTTCCGAGGACTGTTTAATGAAGGGGAAATGATTGAAGGAGTGTTGAGCATCAAAGGCTCACCCGATTACTGCTATGAAGGCTCCTTGTTCAATGGTGAGTATCATGGACAGGGGACTCTCAGTACACCCGAAGGAATCTTCAATGGGGAATTTCGAAATGGCAAGAAAGAGGGAAAAGGAGTCTTCAAGTGGCGGGTTGGCAGGAAGTACGTGGGATAGTACCACAATGACAAAAAACACGGCTACGGGTAGCTCTATAACACTGATGGCACTCTCTGCTACAAGGGCTAATTCTGTGACGATATGCCCAACGGACAGGGTACTGGCTTCGTCAAGGGACGGTAACATACGGGTCTCTGGAAAAATGGTCAGCTCAGAGTAAAGCGCTCAGCAACTAAGAACGCTGTTGCTTGAACCTGACCGTTTGTATTTTGGCTTTTACATTCTCAGGTCCTCAGGTAGCGTGATTTTAAGCTGCGTTAGCACATAGCTCCATCTACAATTATTTAATTAATGGGTGGAGGAAGTAGTACCCCAGCTGGTCCGTCAGCTGAACTGCTGGCACTTCAGACTGATAAGTCTAAAAAGTTCCATGTCAAGGTTGAATATTGCGGAGCATGAGGCTACCTTGCTCAGGCAAAGACCGCCCAACAAGCTCTGAAGGTGTCTTATCCGGAAGCCACAATCGAAATCGTGTCGCCAGGTCACACCAGCAACATTGTGGTCTTCGTCGACGGCAAGGAAGTTTGGAACAAGAAGCGAGGCGATGGCGTGGTTACAGACAAGAGCGTGACCCGCGTGATGGAGAAGATCCGCATGGCCGTCGAAGGCAAATGAACAGGGAATCCCAACCACCAGCTGATATGAAGGCTGGAGGGTCAAGCCTATCAAGGCACCCACCACCCTGACAAATAGTTGATGGTTTCATTCCTTCGAAACGAGTGGTGCAGTTCCTCAGGGAATTTATTGTTAATATTAACACTGTGCATGCAAAAGGAACAACCTGCTGGTATCGAATCCGAGCTCTCCAAGCAGTACCGCGAACAGATGAACGAAATTGCAGGAAGCTTCAGAACTCTCAATGTCTACACTGATGGGCTCGAGGAAAAGGTTGATGGGTTGCTGCGTCGTCAATAGGAGGAGTTCTTCAAAGTCTACAAAGCTCACTTTACGCAGATCCGGGAGGAAGTAAGAAAGCTGTAGATGCTGGTGGCTGAACAACAGCGTAAGATCAGCGACTACGAAAACTAAGGGGCACTCTCGATAATGATTAAAAAGTCGAATGCACTGGAACGGGAGTTGGTGCATCTCTACCAGCGGTTAGAAGCCAAATAGAAAGGTACGTCACATCGTCTATTGCAGTCAACCAGGAGCTGAGGCTGAAGCTGAGAATATCAGAACAGTAGCAGGCCAAAATGGAGAGGAGCATGAAAGAGCATATCAGGGACCGCAGAATTACGCGTATAAGCGAGATAGAAAATGCAGCTGAAAGCCACCCGACTGAGTTGCGTGGTAATACTCAGCTGAGCGTGCAGCCAACCGAACCAGCCGAGGGTGGAATGCTCTTTGCCACTGAAATTGACCACAGCAAAAATACACGTCCCACCAAGTAAACTACCATGATGGGTTCGCCACCAGATTTCCAGAATGTTCGTTCATTTGCTTCGGAGAAAGACCTAACAGACAGTCGACATGTCGATCTGCTGAGAAAACGGTTCGAGAGTGAGGTTATAAAGTTAAAGCGACGCAACCATCAACTTCTTACGACCAACGTCAAAGCTGTAACCCTTCATAATGAAATGTCGCTGTTCTTTATCAACTGTGTTGAGGACATCCGGAAGAATATCTGTGTACGCAATCACATCCCATACTGCGAGTTGGATGACTTCAAAAAGGAGGATAAACTATCGGTGCTGATGGCCATGCTCGAAAACGAGGAGCTCGTCGCTTTGGTTCATGAAAGGCTGTTCAGTAGGTAAGCTACCAACCCATCCATATTCTAACAGGTGCGCAACAAAAGTCTCTATGAGGATACCACCAGGCGTTCGAGAATAGAAAGAGTGGATAAGTAGAAATAGATCGCTTCTCTACAACGTGAACCCTCACCAGTACGATTGCCCCATATCCCGTCCTCCAAGCGACATCACGGTAGTCTAAAATCACCGAAGTTACTACTGAAGCGGGGCCAGCTGAACTTCTAACCTTACTGATAATAGTTCGGTGATTTTATTATGTCAATGTTGGAAACGGTCACGATTTGTCGTCATGACGGGTTATATAGCAGCTGTGGTTGTTAATGGTTGACCAGCCTTCCAATCGAATATCCTCATAGGGACGTGAACTCTCCCGATGACTTTCTTGAAGTCGTTGGCTTGTACTTTGAAGGCTTTATCTTCGGACGGGTTCGCGACTGTCTCTTTTAACCAATGAACGAGATCGGGTCTGCCTGCTATGACTTTCCGAACGAATCTTTCGAGGTGGCACTCGGTACTCACAGATTGGCTCACTTACTTCAAAGTTTTCTACGAGGCTCATGTCCTTTGTAACTTCTTTCCAAGCCTCCTTGCGTAGCTGCTTGACCTGCATCATTATCTGTGCGGGGGTCTTCATGTAGCTACGTTGTGGGAATCTCTTATCCTGCGATGACGATGGTTTGTCCTTGGGAAAGACTATTTCGATAGGTCTGAGCAGCCGCATATTCTGATCGATGAGCACACATGTTTCTGGATTGGCAGGTGGCATAATCCTTCGCACACTGAGGAAGCTTGCTGGATGTGTTCTCTAAGGACGCCGCTCAAAGGCTGCGAGTTTGCTTTTGTTTGGCGATACTGGAAAGAAGTAAGGAGTCTTTCGGTTGCTGTTGCAAGCTGGGAAGTTGGTGTGCATTTCGCGCATCGTCACTGCCGGTCCGCTTCTCCTATCCATACGAAAATAAAATGGTAATGCATTAACGCAGATCACCTCCGCAGCTGGTCGAACGAGAACTGGTTGGCAAAGCTGTAGAAGGGTCCCTGCATTTCATAGGGAGTGAGCGCAACAGGAGGTAGTGGGGAGTTGAAGCCCATTGCCGGAGTGTAGTTTTCGATACCGAAGAGGTGCATCGACGACGAAGAAGGTTCGTGTCCATTGCTGATAGCCGGTGTCTGCAGTTCTAGTGGTTTGGAGAACGACTCCGTGCGAGTTTTGCTGAAGGCTGACAGCGAACGAGCAGCGATTGGTGACTCATTCTTTTTTTCTTTCTTGGTCTATTCGATCACTTCTGTGGTGGGTTCCACCGCTGTCAAGGGGTCGCTCGATTTCTGCTACTGTTCCGGTTTTTTAGTAAGTGTCCCTACTAACTGTTCTTCGAGTATGCGTAGCACATCTTTTTCACTGAGATACCGCTGACGGCTCTTCGGAATTGTGCGATGATACTTGGCAAAGAGTGACTTGTAGCGGTTTTTGACGGTATGCTCCGTCCTTTATTGTTGGAGTAGCCTTGCAATTGCCGACCACTTCTTCCCTCTTTCCATGACGCATCTGACAAGAGCAAGATCTTCTTCTGCGGTCCATGACTCACGCTTTTTTGTCGGATCCAAATAGTTGTTCCAACGTTCTCGACATTGTTTGGCCGAGCGGAAGAATTTTTTGTCTGAACGATGAAATAGTTCTTTGGCTAAGTCATTCCATTTGCCCTCCCTTTTCGAATCCCTACAGCTAAACCCTCAAATTTACTTCATGCAGTCTCTGAGTAGTTCGTCCTCCTCTTTTGACCAAGGCGGTATTTTCTCGGATAGACGGTGTAGATTACGATACTGGAACTCGCACAAGAAGGTGGTCTTACCAACGAAAAAGTCCACGAGAAACTACCAGTTCTATTCAGTCTACGTCATAACAGAACCTTACAAATTAACTGGGCTGCCGCCCCACCAAGCCGCTGTAAGTCAGTAACAGCCACATATACACCCGAAGCTCGTTTTCGTGCCAACTCGGTTTGCTCCTATCAGTGGTGTAGTACCTACCTGTAATAGCAAACTCGTACTTATCGGAAATCTCGTCGTACAGGCTGAGCACCTTCCTAGGTGTCAGCTTGTCGATGTTGTAGGGTTTTAGGTTGTAGATGCGATTGCAGGTGGCAATGACTTATTTCCAGCCACTGCCCTCTATGAGGCGCACCGTTTGTCTAAACCGCTACACGATCTTGTCCAGCGGCTACTTCTACGGGAGAATGGCCTAGCCTAATAAGCGGGTGACGCTGCTAGCTGAACAACTAGGGGACTTCATTCAGTACTATTATCAATTATAACTCAAGCAAGGATGGTGGCGGCGTAGTGGTTCTAGCTTGGCGCAGTGCTGGATGCAAGAAGAGCAGCAGTTACTTTGGCTTTCCTCGCCATCTTCGACCTGTTTCTGCTTAGAGTGTGGTGGCAGGAGGTGCCAATAGCTGCGCTAATCACCAACTTCGTGTTCATTGCTCTACTGATCTCGGTAGCTTACGTGAAAGTACTGCCGAAGCTGACAGCACTGTTTGGTTAGCGACAAAGCATACCGGAGGAGCGTGGATAGCTGCAACTCGTCGATTAAGCGACAGTTCGTCAGCTGACAAAAAAGTTGTAGGAGTGGTTAGCCTGGCCAACAGAATTCGCCTCTGAAGAGCATTCGATAATCAACGTAAGGCCGATTGTTATGGTAGTTGCTGGTGCTCGCGATTCTTCTCGACCAAATGGTGTCTCTGCTGAACGTGTACTTGCTGGTTGCTATTGGTACCAGTTCCTGCTAACTAAAGTTGTGAATGTGCGGTTGGCTGTGCTTATTATCAATGCAAGGAGCGGCAGCAAGTTCGAATACACCTTCAATGATCTCAAGGCAATCGTGGGCGAGATCGTCGGTGGGGCCCTAGCCAAGCTTCCGAGGTACACCGGCAGTTGCTGATCACTCTGCGTCAACCCTATTATGCAATATTCATGCTCAGACGATTGCTGTTTGGCGGGACGCTGGCAACCGGTATCTCTCTTGCGCTGCTGAGAGGCAATATCGAGTACTGAAGGAGTCACTTAGTATTGAATCATCAAGCTATCAGAAGGTGCATTCAACGTTGGCGTGGGTGGTGAGCTCTGCAGACATTCGTAGAATAGCTCGATAGCGGAGAGAATGCACCGTCAACTAATCAAGTTCAGATTCTTCAGCAAGAAGAGCACAAGCGAACGAAAGGTATTTGAAGCCATAGGTAGGATGGTCGCAGAAGGGCACTGGATCAGGGCTACGACTGCTAAGGATACTATGTGGATGGGCTCGTTGATCTCGGATATGATTTCATAGTGTTCGGACCTGTGAGCTACGAGATGAACTCGGAAGGGGAAGCATCATTTCCAATACACCTTGGTATTAGAAGTTTGAAGGCAAGGTTAAGATCATTTAACCAGACAGGCACCAAACAACCCAACCAGCAGATCGGTGTGAGCATCATCCCATCGAAGGACTTGGTTATATACGCACCTTACCTCCTCGATGTGTAGTTAGCAAAGAATGCCCGTTCGATTGCACCCGAAGTAAACTTTATCGTGCTGAATTTCCTGCCGGAATACATAGGATTGTTTGAGCGATTCACTGCCGACTTACAACTCATAGATACGTTGCTAGCCAACTGCCACGATCAGATGCAGACGGTCTGTAAATAGGCCAATAAGCCCACCCCAAAGATACTCATTCGGCTAGACCCCAAATCTCCAGGCTACAAATAACTACTGGCACGTTTGTAATAGCATCCACTCGTGCACGGATATGTGATCGCTAGTCCAACCACCGACACGCCCGTCAATAAGCTTGTGCTAACCCCCAACCCAACCCAGCCAACCCATGTACTTCTCATGCCACAGCCCATCTGACACTAGTACTCAAAAATGGGTCAGTTCTTGCCAATAAGCCGGCCTGTCGGTGACCGCTACTTTAGCTGTGGGCCTGGCTTCTTGCCGGGACTGCTTACTTTTTTGCTGGGTTTCTCGTTACTGGTCTTTTTTGGCTTATCTCGATCACTTTTCACCGTTTAGCTGGACTGTTAGGAGGGGTACCGCGTAATAACCTTCATGTTTGTGTCTGAAAGGTGCCCCACCGCGAGCTCCTTAACCATCTGGATTAGCACATTAATGTCCTTTTTTCTTTCGGCGAGTTCTTTCTTGACCTAGTCGAGGTCTTTTCGAAGGTTTTGGCTGCGTTGTTCCTTAACTTGTAGGTCTTTACGGATTTCCTCGACAGCGTTCGCAAATCTCTGCTAACGCTTCTCCGTAGAGCTTTCTAGGTCACGCATCTTCTCCATCATCTGTTCACAGCGGTCCACTCCCAGGATCTTTGGTGTAGGCTCATTGGGCTTGAAGCAATTGGGGCTCGTACGCTTGTTCTTCGACTTCTCACGCTCCTTGTCCTTACTGCTGCTAACACGTTTGGGAACTCGCTATCGTAACTGAAAGCGATCACTGGCGGATTCATCGCCGCTGTAATGTTTGGACTTTTTCGTGTAGTCTTGGGTGGGGTAAGCCGGCAGCACGGACTCGTAGTGTGTAGAAGGATCTTCATGGAGACGTGTCTTTCCAACGTTGGACTCAATCGAAATCTGACTTAGCTCACGTACCTCTTCTTGAAGGACTTGGGGTTTGAGTTCTGGCTTGGAACTGCGCAGCATAAAGTTTGTAGTGGATTATTATAGAAGTGTGGGCAGCGGGACTGCGAAATCCTGCCCCCCACGACCAAATACAACAGCCAATGAACCAAGATCAAGCAGTGACAACGGGCGAGTGGCACTGCAATTTAAACCCAAACGCTAGCGGTAATACCCCAATTATGATGTTATTCTTATGGTGGGAGTGATTAGTAGATTAGTTGGTGTGAGTTAATGACTTTGCAGCGCAATGGAATCAAGGAAATTGGCAAGCCGAGAATTTTATGCCGGTTGCAGGAAGAAGTAGGGTTATCCAGTTCTCTGATCTGTGCGAAGGGGCTTCGTTTATTACTAAAATTATGAAGCAAGCAACGAAGACATTAGTGCCCCCAGTTGCCTTTACCGAAGTGGAGCAGGAACTAACAAAAATGCGCAAGGTCGGCCAAGATATTCGGTTAGTGCTCGAGAAGATCCTCAGTTCGAACGATATCGACCGTTCGGTGAGCCAGAACATTGTGGATGACCTGCTTGTCGAACTGCAGCTGGTGATTGCCAGGGTGAAACAGCTACCCATAAAGAGCCTGCCGACCAAGCCCACAGCAGATAACAGCGAGAATGGAGCTTCTAACGAACCGAACACCCAACGAATCACCGAACATGGCTCCGATTCGGAGATTGGTTCGTCAGCCCGGAGGCAACGAAAGGTCATGCTCAGCGACATGTATGATCTCAACCAGGAGCTCACAGAAGAGAACGACTTCCTTGCAAAGAAGCTTGAATAGGCTGAAGACTACATTCGAAAGGTGGAACTTCAAAATGGTCTGCTTACCAACGAAATCAGTGCTTTGCGTATCGAATCTAAGTCCGTGAAGGAGGAGGTGAGTTTCGATAAGCGTTCGAAGCACTCCCGACAGCCTGCAGAGGTCGAGCGTTTGCGCCAGGATCTGAGATAAGCAGAGGAGTTCATCGCTCGCAACAATGAGTAGTTCGTAAAGTAGCTGCAGGTAGCTTCCACTATTATCCAGAAATACAACGAGAGGATCTGGAAGTTGGAGAGTGAGCTGGACCAGTGCCGAAACAAGCTCTACTAGTCGGAGACTCAGCTACACTAACAACAGGTAGTGTTGTCAAAGATGCGTGAGGATAATATCCAGTTGGAAGTGTTGAGCAGGTAGTCACACAATCATACTTTAGGAACTTTCGCGGGTTTATCGGCGAGCAGCCTGAAAGGGAGTAAAGATTGGGGCGTAACTCCCCGTCGCGCCGTAGCAGCAAGATCAAGGACTTCTTTAAGGAGAAAATACAGGAGTCGCTGCGACGCAAACAGTCTAACTGAAGCGCTATTTCCCCATGCTGCAACTAATATCCATTAACATAATATCTTATGCTGTCGAGGCTTGTTAGGAGCTGCTTCTCTACGGCCCCGAAGGTCTGGATCAACAAACATACTAAGGTCATCTGCCAGGGCATGACCGGGAACCAGGTAGCTCAGCGTACTAGCTCAGGGAACCTTCCAAACTGAACAAGCTCTCTTGTACGGCACCAAGATGGTTGGCGGTGTGTCCCCGAAGAAGGCCGGCACCACCCACCTCGGACTTCCAGTCTTTAAGGACTGCGAGGAGGCCAAGAAGCACACCAAATGCAACGCTAGTGTGATCTACGTGCCACCACCGACAGCCGCTGACTCCGTATTGGAAGCTATCAAGGCTGAAATTGAGTTGATCGTCGTCATCACAGACGGTATGAACGATTACTAGATCAGGTATCCCCCAGCACGATATGGTGAAGGTCAAGCACGCCTTGCGCTCACAGAAGAAGTCCCGCGTCATTGGTCCCAACTGTCCAGGCATCATCAAGCCTGACGAGTGCAAGATCGGCATCATGCCCGGCTATATCCACAAGGCAGGCAAGATTGGAATTGTCTCTCGAAGCGGAACCCTCACTTACGAAGCTGTTAACCAGACCACACAGGCAGGACTTGGCCAGTCAACTGTTGTGGGTATCGGAGGAGATGCCTTCAATGGCACCAACTTCATGGATGTTTTAGAGAGGTTCATGGAAGATCCCGAGACTCAAGGTACACTTAGTACTCAAACTTAGGAATCATTATGATTGGTGAGATCGGAGGAGGTGTCGAGGAGGAAGCCGCAGATTGGATTAAGAAGAATAACAAGCACAAGAAACCTGTTGTAGGATTCATTGCAGGAATTTCTGCGCCACCAGGAAGGCGTATGGGCCATGCTGGTGCCATCATGCAGAGTACCAAGAACAACTAACGTAGAGGGAAGCGGTGATGCGCCAAGCAAGATCAAGGCTCTCCGTGACGCTGGCATCGTCGTTTCGGAATCCGCAGGACTTATCGGCAAGCATATGTTAGAGGAAATGAAGAGGCATAAGCTGGCTTGAAAAGGCATTGAATGATCGGCTCAGCCTATAATGTGTTCGGCTAGCACTGAAAAATCGTTGGACTGGCTGTCACTTGGTGACGGCCGGTATGCATCGGTAGGCATTGCCTCAGAATTCGCCAACATAGCTTTATGGCATCCACTATCACCTGTCAAAAGGCTTCCAAAGTTGCATAAGTAACGTAGAGGAAGCCATCCTCGTCGCGATGGGCTTTGTACACATCCTACATGAACTTCTCTACGTTGGCTGGAAAGATTACCTCCATTTTCGATGACCTTGCCGGCAATGTAAAAGCACAGCGATTCTGACTTATTGATACGAGCAGCGAACATCTTCTTCACAGTCTCGAGGAAGTGGAAGAGTGTGTATTTCCCATTGGAGAGGTACTTTTGCTTCGGAAGTGGCTCCAGCTTCGACCGAGGATCCTTTTAGAGGATCAATGGAATCATATCAGGGGTTCTATGGCTAGCCATCAAACTATACTTGTTCATCTGCTCGAGGTAGAGCTTCTTACGTTGTTAGAGGTTGTGTTTGGTCTTGAATGGCACGTATTTGGTTGGTTGCTTTTCCATGATTATAGATTGAAGATTATAAATGTCTAAGGGGCGCTGAAACTATCAACGACGACGGCTGCTATGAATCTTGGCGTAGCTACTGCATTGTTTGGTGGTGTTCCATTGAAGGGTTTGCTTTGCTTAGCGACCATTATCACGCTGTCTCCTATCCTCCTGCCAAAGTGTATCACGATTGATGTTCTGTGTAGACCGGTTAAATTACTTTACTGAAGTCACCGACTGTGATTGGGTTGCGTACTGGTGATTGCGGTGAGTATGGCTCCACTGGTTTCTTTCTATTGTTCTCCACACCAATATCTTGTACTGTTCTCTGCGCGTTAAACCTACAAAATACCTTTGGAACGTCAGCAGCTCCGTAGAGTCTATAATGAGTCTTATGATGACTGGGGTTGAACTCACCAGAATTAAGCTCACGGCGGGTCTGCTCGGGGTTATCATCTTGGAAGCTATCGGTGTAGTACTTGCTGTTCATACGCAAACACGGCTTCCGGTCAACCGATCTCGATTACTCGCTAATGTGTTGCTCTGTGCTTTTAAGGTATCGGATGTTGCCCTTAAACTTTAGCGGTGTGGGTGGTGGTGGCACGTAGCTATTCGTGGCTATCACTTCCTTTGCTGGCAGCCTGGATATGGTGGAGAGAAGACTGGTGAGCCCCACCCGTGAGCTTTGAAGGTGGTGCAACTTGCCAGCACTAACACTACTCATGGTGAGGTTGGGGTAGGACATTTTGGCACTTTAATATTTTATTGCCGCAAGGATATTCCCTGCAGCTACCGGATCGAACAGCACATAGACACGACCACCAAAGTCACTTACTGTCCTTATCCTTCTGTGTGCGCTTCGTTCGTGAAACCGGGTTCATCTGAAAGCCTGGATTGGAGGTGGCGACTGGTTTGGTGAAGCCATTGCTGACTTCCTTAATGGGAATGGGAACTTCCTGCACGCCGTAGAAGTAGTTTGGTGGTTGCATGCTAGCAAACATGTATTGTTGCTGCTGCAACTGCATTTGCTAGTACTGTCGGGCGGCCAACCACAACTGTTCAGGAGTGTAGCTGGACCGTAGTTCCTCTTTCTCGCGGCCATCGAAGAATGGAAAGCTTGGGAAGATGCTTTTAGACTTCTTGTAGTTTTTGAAGATTTCCAGTGCCTTCCTCGTAGTCTATTCATTGATGTCGTCACAATCCTTACTCTTCACGAAGTCATCGTCGAGGTCGTTCTTCAGCCCCTCGAAATGTCGGTAGCCAATGTCTTTCACGTAGATCCACTCAATCTCGAAATGGCCCTTGAATTTGCCATGCTGATTTTCCCACCAGAAGGGGAATGTCTCATCGAGGTAGCCACTAGCCAAGCGGGCAACGCCCTCGAAATGACCGCTTTTGACAGCAGAGAAGAACATGTAGGTATCCACTTTGCGCTCGTTGTAGTCGCGCCAGTACTGGTCGAGCTTGTGCTTGTTGCGGTAAGTGGTGGTCCAGATGCCATACTTGATGGCCTTGTGAATATTGTCGTCGTTGCCGCTGCGGATGACGACACCACGGCATTTGCCCTGTTCGAAGTTGCGCTACTGCTGGAGGCTCTTCAAGTGTGGGAAGGAGCTGACGATGGCAGCCATCGACTTGTAGTCGGGGCATTCCACGTATTCGTTGAAGTAAGCGATTTTGCTGGGATGGTGGCCGGTGCTATGCATTTGTTGATCAGATGCGATATTAAAATAATGGCGGTTACCACCGACTGCCACCAAAACACCATTGCAGTCAATGATGGGGACATCGCTTGGCGACAACAGCTCTTCATGACCATGGCAATTCTAGCGTGGATCATTAGCACAAGTGGCAACGAAGCACAGCAAGAGCTTGTGTTGCAACTCAGCAGAAGGAAAAGAAGCAGCCTGAGGTCTTCTCGTGAGATTGTGGTTGAGCCTCGGGAACTATTTCCTTCTCGCGTTTGCTTGTGTAGTCAATCTCTACGGAGATCTATTATGGCTTGGCTTGAGACTACGGCTGTGGTCGTACCGAGGATAGCTCCTTCGGCGCGAGTGCTTGAGCGTTGGCCGGCTGCAGACACACGCTAGT
>ERZ724508.459-NODE-459-length-29135-cov-5.037620_pt1 | contig 29135 bp, 39 predicted proteins | sample MGYA00376041_ERZ724508 | MGnify/ENA primary metagenome ERZ724508 (study PRJEB28724, sample SAMN07190887) | wastewater metagenome | isolation source: effluent of sewage treatment plant in Hong Hong | place: USA: Christiansburg, Virginia | collected 2016-03-01 ...
CGGTCGGTGCTGACTGCCAAAGCCTCTTCGAAGACTGTCAGAGCAGCAGAGGTCTTTCCCATCTTAAGCAGAATGTTATAGGCAATCACCTGCATTTCAGTTGACTGGCCACGAACTCGTTCAGTAATCAGTTGAACGACTCGATAGCGCTGGAAGTCCTTCTCTTCGAACAGCTGCTTCTTCTGCAGGTCAAAGATGAGTTTGAGGATGTTGTAGCTTATTTTATCGCTTGAGCCGCAGTAACGAAGGAACTGCAGAATGTTATTCTTATACTTCTTGGAGCTTGCTGACTGGACGGCATCAGGCAGAAGCTTGATGAGAGTCAGGAGGTACACCACCGATGACTCGATGCGTGGGTTGGCCTGAAGCACTGTTTCGATATCCAAGCTGCTAACTCTGCCGACAAACTTCTTAAGCAGCACAGGATCGACCTTCTTGAATAGTTCCTTACCCTTATGGAACAACAGCAGAGCGAGGAGATTGATGCAGGAGAGCGTTATTCTGAGCTGGCTGTGCTCCTGCTCGTCAGTGTTGCAACAGAACACTCTAATCAGCTGCTTAAGATCTGATTCGTAGTTCTGCTACTCCTGTTCCTGCTCCGATCGCTTCAGCGACTGCGCCAGTTTGTTCTGCAAGTTCAGCATGTACTCGTAGGTACGGTCTGACTGGGTCTGTTCTTTGGATGGCATTTTAGGGCTTTCAGGTACCACCTGCATACCCACAACCTCCACACAGTCCCTTTCGCATTCGTTTGATTGTTTGGCGATGCTGTGTTGCTTGCCGAACCCAATCGTATCGATTGCAATGCCTCCAGCGATAACGTTTCCGATGGCCTCCATTGTTGAGTGCTTCGCGATGAAATTTATTAACAATTACGAGCTGGCCGGCTGGTTTAATGACGAAGTGTATTTCTTTTATAAATTTGACTGTCGAGTCGGTATTCATTGTCCCTGCCTCTTCCGTCACCTTTCTGGTCAATTCTGAACGGATGCTCTTCCACTACCACCGCCATAAAGTTGCTGTATTTTTGCCGATGGGTCTCAGCGGCAATGATTCGATGGTTGGAAGCATCAGAATATATAAGTTGCGGTTCCCAGCAATGATTAGGTCTTTGATTGGCAATCAAATACTTTTATAAGGGAGCCTGATTGCGCCGAAATATTCAACAATTGCAGGAGCTAGTTGCTAAAACAACCTTCACGTCTTGGGGCAATATTCCTCCATCGATAATTATTCATGATCAGAACCCTCATTTGGCTGCTTTTGGGGGTACTCTCGGTGAGGGGCCAGCCGTTCTGCTCAGCTTACTGCACCAATTACTTCTCAGGCACTGGATATACCCAAGACTGTACTGGTTCCACCAACCTCACATGCACCGGATGCGATAGTCGATTCTTTTTCCTGAGTGGCACCTCCTGCAACATCAGCTCCAGCCAATATAACCTTGAGGCTGTAGATTTAGCCCCCAGCGGTGTCTTAGACGGAACCTGGAGTCTTTTGAACTCAAGCAACATCGTCGTGTCTACCTACAACACCAGCTACACCATTCTCGAGTTCACACAGAAAGCAGCCATGACCAAGTCTTTCACAATTGCCAACCCTCACAGTGCCATTCGATTTCGGATGTTCATTATGCTTGTGGGCAATCCGCAATTTACCATGCAGCTGATCCTTGATGGTCAAACCACCTCACCAATCACTGTTGACCAGTCTCCAAGGTTGTACTTGTCATCGACCACCAGCGATGCATATGTTTACACTACCGACGAGATTCCTCATTCAGCAGGTGGAGTTACCTTGACCATTTCAGTAAGTTCGTTCACATCTGGGTCGTTCGGTATTAAGGAGCTGCTGGTACTCAGCAAGGCATGTCCTGCTAACTGTTCTGGGTGTGACAGTACGGGAGCATGCACGGGGTGCCTCCTCGTTGATGGTGGCCTCACTCAATACTTCCTGTCTCAAGGCCAATGTTTACTGTACTGCCAATCAGGCTGGTATATGGATTCAACTGCACTGGCGACGGTTCCCGACAAGTGTATAGCGTGCAACCCTATTTGCTTGACATGTGATGTTGTTTCGACAAACTGCACAAGCTGCAACGCCACCAATCCTAACTTTAAGTTCTACTTCAACAACAGCTGTGTTAGCACATGTCCATCTGGCAACTACTACGTCCCGACCAACTGGGTATGCCTTCCGTGCTTCAAGGGTTGCTCAAGCTGCTACGCGGGCGGTAAGGATAGCTGTGACAGCTGTGGGATTGACTCCCAAGGAATATACTATACCCTCGTTGCAGGTACCACATCCTGTGAACTCTACTGTCCTCCCGGCCAGTTCAATGATACTTCCCTCTTTTACAGCTGCTCCCGGTGCGATTTGAAATGTGCTACCTGCTCAAGCAATTCGACCTACTGCATGAGCTGCACTACGAACAGCACCAATGAAGCCTTCTTTTTTGAACACAATAACAGCTGTCTAGCAGCTTGCCCGACAAATTATACCAACGATCGCACAACTCACACCTGCATCTGCCCAACTAACTTCTATGTTGAGATCGGCACACAGAAATGCTTGCCTTGTTCCAATTCCTGTGCGACCTGTGTGGGTCCCTCCCTCGATAACTGTACATCATGCAATTTCTACTACTACCTCTTGGTCAATTCCACAAGATGCAGGACTTCATGTCCGACTGGACAGTACTCTGACGATATGGTCAGGAAGTGTAGGCAATGTGATGCCATGTGCTATGCGTGAACTCGCTCGGCTTCATATTGTACAGGCTGTGGCAACGGGACCTACCTCAACGGGTCTGTCTGCCTCCCTGACTGCCCGGACGGCTACGAGAAGTCTGTAAACCCCAATAAGTGCAAGCTGTGCCCTCAAATGACCTACAGCTACAATGGCAGCTGCATGACCGTCTGCCCTCCAGGATACGGCCCAGTCGGGGTTGTATGCCTTTCAAATGAAATCCGCAATCGCAAGAAAGCATCATTTTCTGTGGATCTATCTATCGTTAATACGGGGAGTCGTCTCCAAGCTCAGTTTAAATTTTCAGCACCGTTATCGCCAAACAGCAACCTCAGCTATGCAAACATCCAAGTCTTCCTATCGAATAGCCTGACAACCGCAAGACTATTGGAATCAGTTGAAAGGCTGGACCTGAAGAACTTGTTCCTGAGCAGCGACAACACCACTCTGACTTTGATGACATCCATTCCAAACTCAATTGACAGCTACCAGCAGTCATCGCTGGTGGTATCGTTCAACCAGCAATATTTCTTCAGTAGTGACGGACTGCTATTTGATACGTATAGTGCTACTCTGCCTCTCAATGACCCACTGTTTGTCAACCAACTGTTCAGTAACTACTACAAGAGCAGCTTGGATGGTGTGGGCATCTTCCTCACCGTCGGGGCCATCATCATTGTTGTTGCTGCCTACTGGAATCATAAGTGTGGGTACCTCAGTCTCGAGTTTCTAACCATGGTGCAGACTGTCAGGCTCTTCAACTTCTTCAAGTACCCTTTGGACTTGAGTTTGGCTGCCTACCTGCGTGGTTTCGATGCTTCTCACTTCCAGTTCATTCCCAATGCACTATCGTTGGCTCTCACGACCTACCGTGAAAATGCATTTGACGGTTATAAGTACAAGTCCACAGACATGAACTTCCTGAGACTGAGCGGCAGCATGTTGTAGAGCATTCTTCTCTTGGGTCTGGTGATCGGTTATCTCCACCTTTACGATAAGCTTGCATTTAAGAAGGTCATTAAGTGGATCACTAAGTGTCTAGTTTACTTCTGTTGCACGAACCTATTCTTTGCTACTACTTCCTCCTTCGTTGGGTTATGGCTGAACACTGGGAACACACAACCTGTGTTCATCGTGTCACAGCTCATCGGCCTACTAGCGGGTGCGTTGATCATCCTCTACTTCTACCGTTCCAAAAAGAGAGTTCGCAAGGAGGGTCTTTTTGTGGTGTCTTCTGGTATCAATTGTGTACTCTACCCGCTATTCGGCCTATCCAAGCCAATCGTACTGATTCTTGTGGTGTTGTTCCAGAGTCTGTTGATTGCCTACTTCTATAGTCGAATATTCAAGAAGTAAGCTCGATACTGGTGCATCCTCTTGATGCGATGTAGCGTCTTGCTGATGCTCAATCTCGTGGTGATGGTGGAGTCATCGACAGTTCTCATCTATGTCCTATCCACTATCCTCTTTATAGATCTCGTTGCTGTGCTGTATGTCTATTACCTTACCCTGCGAAAAAAGCTGAAGGGGAAGCAATAAGGTGCTGGGAGTGAGAATACCTTGGATGACAACAGGCAACGTATACCCATGTCCAACAACACCCTCATCACTGAGATGGACGAGAAGATTAAAGGCAGTATATCCATTCCGAATGAAACTATCATTTACGAGCACGATATTTAGGAGTCGCCGAGTCGTAACAAAGATCCTCCGGCCATCAAAGAACCAAATTCAAGACTCGAACCCGCTCAAGCAAGCGAGGCTGGGGATCTAGATCCTCGTGCTGCAACATAACGCCCCAGTTTGGACTCTATGACACTCTTCGGTGGCGGCAAAACTGTCTATCCACCCTCATCGAAACGGCGGGTGAAGTTCAACCGCGACGTCTTACAAAACAAAGCTGCCGACGAGGAAGATCTGTGATCGAAACGATGGATACATACTGATATTGAAGCAATATTAATTTGATTTCGAGCATGCAGGAGCTTGCAGATCCCAAACATGACCGAATGGTTAAAAGCATGCCAGCACCACCGCACCGTCCCTTAACAGCCTATGGGCTGTTCCTTCCCAACAACAAGGTGGATTGGCGCTTGCTGAAGGACCATCTCAAGCGAGAAGGAAGGGTGGGCACAGCTGAACTCATTCAGATGTTGGACGTTGCTTCCTGGATTGTGAGTACTGCTGGCACTATATAGAAAACGAGCCCAACGTGATCAGGCTGAGTGATCCCGTAACCATCGTGGGTGACATTCACGGACAGTATTACGACTTGCTGAAACTGCTGGAAGTAGGAGGCAACCCAGAATAAACTCGCTACCTCTTCCTAGGCGACTACGTGGATCGTGGAGCCTTCTCTGTTGAAGTGCTGTTGTTGCTGTTGGCCCTCAAGATCAACTTCACCAGCAATGTCGTTATGCTCCGAGGAAATCATGAATGCCGCCAGATGACGTCTTTCTTCAACTTTCGGGCGGAATGTAAAACATGTCAAGAATGTAGGTCTTCATAAGTACAACCAGGAAATCTATGAGCGCATCATGAACTTTTTTGATGTACTGCCGTTGTGCTGTGTTCTCAATGGGAAGTTCTTCTGTGTGCATGGAGGTATCTCGCCTGAGCTGCGTTCGGTAATGCATTCCATTCATGCAGTTTGAAGAAATTAACAAGTTTGACCGGTTTAAGGAAATTCCCAGAAGTGGGGTGTTCTGTGACCTGATGTGGGCTGACCCTGTGGAGAACGGTGAGGGCACTCTTCCAGGAGGGTTCAGGAACAACGAGGCAAGAGGTTGTTCGTATTACTTCGGTTATGAACTAGCCAAGAGCTTCCTCGATCGCAATCGGATGATCTCCATCATTCGAGCACACGAAGCTCAGATTGAGGGTTATAAGATGCACAAGTGGAACCCGCATACACCGTTCCCAACCGTCATCACTATCTTTTCTGCACCGAACTACTGCGACGTGTACAACAACAAGGGAGCTGTCATCAAGTTTTCGGTATTATTGGCATGTAATTCAGAATAACTCCATGAACATCCAGCAGTACAACTACACCCCTCATCCGTACCTGCTGCCCAATTTTATGGACGTCTTCACATGGTCCATGCCCTTCATGTACGAGAAGGTCAGCTAGATTTTGTTCTTCCTATTGGCACCTGATCAACGCTTCCCGGAGACATTCCAAACTGCACTTGAAATGACCGACAAAATCAAGTTCCTATAGGCGATGATGAACATCCAGAAGCAGCAGATTCGCGAGAACACCAGTTTGGTGCAGATGCAAGGAATGTGTCCAGATGACAAGCTGATCTAGAACGGTGCTGGTTCCAACATCCGCATGTTCAGCCGAGCTAATTGGGACAAGGGTGAGCAGAAAATGGCGTTTGAAACAGGTCGCAACCTCGATCAGAAGAACGAGATGAGGCCCACCAAGTGACGTTGTGGTAGGCCTTGAGGGCTTGTTTTAGATAATTATTAAACAGCATGAGGGTGATGCTCAGAAGGGTCTCAGCTTTATTCTGTTCTCGCAAGCCTCTCGAAGTTGGAGAGACCAAAGAAACTCGACTTGAAAAGCACTTCATCGATAGGGTCCGCATTAGAGTAAAAGCTGGCGATGGTGGAAATGGAGCATATGCCTTCTACGCTGATCGCTGGGTGTCAAAGGGACCAGCCGATGGTGGGTGTGGTGGAGCAGGAGGAGATATCTGCTTGTAAGCCAGCCGCTCACTGATTGACTTACACCACTTTAGGAGAAAGGATTTAGCCGGCAACGACGGTACCCCTGGTGGTAAATTCAGCTGCTATCTTCAGCCGGTAAAGGAAGGGACGGTCGCAACGGTGGCAAACTCATCTATAAAGTCCCTGTGGGAACGCTGGTGTATGAGCTTCGGACCAACGAAGAGTAGAACTAAACGAAGCACTTGATAGGAGATCTAGACTCTGACAAAAAAGAACTTCGGGTGGCGAAAGGTGGTGAAAATGGAAAAGGCAACAAGCGATTTCCGAGTTTGGATGCTAGCCATCGGAAGGGAAAGCCTGGACAAGAAAGACATCTATACCTTGAATTGAAGTCGCTGGCTCAGGTTGGATTAGTTGGGCTCCCTAATGTGGGGAAATCAACATTACTTGCCGCATTAACACGCGCCCTTCCCAAGATTGCTAACTATGAGTTCACAACTCTGCATCCGTCAGTCGGAGTTATGAGGTTTGTTGATGACGTTCAGATAAGTATTGCGGATATCCCAGGTATCATAGAAGATGCCCATCTGAACAAGGGGCTCGGGCTGGAGTTCCTCCGGCATATCGAACGAACCAAAACATTGCTGTTCGTGCTGGATGTGACTCGATCAGATCCAGTTGGGCAGTTCGAGCTGTTAAAGAAGTAACTGTAGATGTACGACAAACACTTCCTGAGAGACAGGTACCCATAGAATCTATGCTAGAAACTCGATTGTGGTATTAAGCAAGAGCGACTGCTCCACAAATAGCCTCGAGGTTTATGAATACCTTAAGAATGCCATACGGTAACCTGTGTTTCTTATCTCTGGAAAGCTCGCAGATGGGCTTGAGCCACTTGTCGTCTGCATTCGCAAGTTTGTCCTCGACCAAATTGAAAAGGAAGACTAAGCAGCAACAACACGACACAAATAACCTTGACCAACTTCTGTAGCAGCAAACGTTGAATCACTTTGTAGTTTTCCCATAAATGTTTTTAATGACGTCTGGGTCGTATTTCGAGAGACTTTGCGAACTTCCCGTCACGCTCTTCTGTGTCTTCGGACTCTTGGCTTGCTCCTCAGCAACAATCTCGCTCCTCTCCATCTCCTTCGATACCGTGTTCATTATCGGGATTGCTGCCCCGCGAGCTCTTGCAGGTGACTTACTAACGTACCTCACTTTTTCCTCGGCTTGGGGCTCTGGTTTTTCCTTTGGTTTCTTCCGTAGTTCTCTGAGTTCCTTGATGTGCTTCTCGTAGTTCCGAAGCTGCCTCGTAAATCCTTCGCTCGGCGATATCAAAAATCTTCTACTCTTGACACGTTTTAACGCTACCTCGTAATCAATGAGATAAGCTCTCATTAGGTAGGCAATAACTATGGCTGGCGACCGGGATATTCCAGAAAAGCAGTCTACAAGTACTCCCCCAGTTTTACTAGCTTCTCGGATGGTCTGATAGATCTCTTCGAAGTGTTGAGCAATATTGTACTTATCACTATCGACGATGGGGTAGTTGTGCACTTTCACCTCCTTATTCTCATACTCAAGGTCCTTGCCGCACTGCACGACTGTCTTGACCTTATGCAGCTTGTAGATAGCTCTATCGTTAACGCTATTAACATCGCCCAGCAGTAGCGCACCTATCTATCGTTCGACCTGTTCGGGTAGTATCACGCTCCAGGAGGTGTAAGCATTGCTCATGCCTGTTTTACTTTTCATTGGGTGTTCTACTAAATATTAAGCACGGTCAGCAGAGGTTTGTGATTGCAGAGTTTAGGTCCTGGTAGAAGGGGCTATCGGTAAGGAAGCAACCTAGCACAAGGGCTATTGAGAAGAGTGTTGTAATGGCGATAGCTGTATACTTGAGAGCCTTGGTTCGACACGTAGGAGTAGCTGGGTGGTAGAACATCAGTCCACAAAGCAGTCCCGTGATCAGTCCACCTACGATAAATTAATTTGTACTAACGTGTGAGCCGTAGTCAACGTTTGAACCGATGAAGAGGACAATAAGATTGATTCCCGCAATGAGCACAAGTAGACCGTAAAGTGGTATTCTCCGTTCTCCCATAGCTTGATACTTGCGATACTTAAAGAAAAACACCGCTTTCATTCCCAGCAGCGCATATAAAATTCCGCTGGCAGTCGAGGAGACGTTCGAACTATCAGTTAGGCAGCTCATTAGATGGGAGTTTATGACTGTCAAAGCAACAGCCACTGAGTACCTCCACTTGCCGTAGTACCACTCAACGAAATACCCATACAACTGCAGTCCAACGATGTTGAGTACAAAGTGGCTGATGTTACCGTGGAAAATGGAGCTGATCACTATGCGCCACAGTTCGTAGTCATATCGCAGTCTTGGGAAGAACTTAGATTGGGTACTGAAGAGTAAGCAGCTCCAAGACACGGGTTTTTTAGTGATGCAGGCGTACACAATGAACAGAGTAACTGATGCTAAGGTCATTAGTGTTGTTAGCCAAAATGTTAGAGACTTCCAGGTGAAGTGGGGAACAATGACGGTATGAATCGGCGAATTTTTGCTCATAAGGAACTCGTAAGGAGGAAGCAATTCCGATGACGCTGCGGGAGGTTCAGAATTCAAAGGATTGGTGTCTTCCACTGATGGCTTTGCCATATCTCCGCTCGCCTTGCTATTGCTGAGCGACCGGTGTCGCTTCTCTCTCTTTGATTCCTTATCGGCGGAGCTCAGTGGTTCCTCGCAATGCGTCTCTTCGACAATAACCTCCCGAGACACGTCGAACAGTTGTTTGGGTGGAACCCTCGATAGATCACCAAGTTGCTGAGGCTGAATTCTCTTTGGCCTGTGCTTTCGGATGGACTTGGTACGTTATACTGTCGGTTGGTCCATATAATTAAAGTGCAAAACCAGCAAAGAGTAACAAACCTCAAGCATGATGCCGGTGTTTGCTCTTGATGCTCGAGGCGTTTGGAGATCGCCAAAAAAACAGTGCTGTTTGTGCCTGTGTAAGTCCTTTGAGTGAGTACACACTAAATACTATATGTTGGCTTACCATACGATGAGCTCGAGAATGTGAAGGATGAGCCCATATAGCAGCAGAGACCACTCCAGTGGGGTAGGGTTGACTATGGTCATGCAGAGCAGTTGGTCAGCGATGGAGAAGATCGTCAGCAGAAAAAAGGCTAGCATTTCAGGAAACTACATTAGTTCGGTTGCTTACAGTTTCCTTAAGGTTCCCTGCGAAGCCGTTGGATAGCCTGAAGTACTCCAAAGGTATGAAGATCATTAGCAGGATAAATCGTACAGGCACGCCATATTCTTTGGTGGCGAACATGTTCAGGTACAGAAACCTGTAGATCTGGCTGGCGAAGTACAGGTAGATGAATGCGATGGAGTAGAAGGTGTTGTAGTACATGAGTTGCTGCAGGAACAGCGAGGAGGAGATCTACGATTCTGCATTACTTGGCGAGTACCGATGGTCTTGACGGGTTCGTTCGGCGCATACTAACAATCGCGGTATATCACATGCTTGGTCAGTCGAGCCTTATTGGAAATAGCACTGCCGGTGGCTTCCGACTAATCCTTGGGGAGAGCTTCGTACTGCGTTGACATTTAAATTAGTGAAACGAGTGGAATGGAGTACAGCCCACCCAACCAACCATCCCGGGAAAACGATAAGCAACAAGTAAGTATTTGCACTCAAAAAGTATCAGATTCAATGAAAAAGCTTGTCCACCTTCTCTGAAAGTTTTGCCTGGAGCTTTGCGAGTCTCTCAGTTATCTTGGGGTTGCTGATGCCGTTGTACAGGATCTTCATTCTCCCCCGGCAGTCCTAGCCGGAGTTGTAAGCATCGTAGATCCGGTTTAGGTAGTTCTTGAACGTTTCCAACCGGGAGATATTAGTGCTCCCGTAGGTTAGGGTAGCAGTCTGTATGATCTCGTGTCTGACTCTGTTAAGGTAGCCACGGAACTACTGTAAGACTCCGTGTTGTCTACGGTCTAGCAGCTCAATGAACAGGAAAGGCAATTCGAAGTCAAGTAAGGTTCTGTGGTTGGTTGAATACTCGCAGACTTGGAAGTAAGGACTGAGGTTGACTGGACATTCTTTTGCCTTGAGGAGCTTCTTGAATGGCGTGAAGATGACCTTGGAGATAGTGGTCAAGTCTCTATTAGGGCGGCTGCGGCAACGAGTCCGCCGGTGTCTAATTGTCCTGATAGGTTTTTCTTCGGGCTACTGATCGTCTACTTCCCTCGTGGAACTTCTCTCTTCCTGATCCTCCAACTGTTTGAGGTGGTGATATGAATTGCCGATGGCCACTTCAGTCTAATAATTCTATTAGACTTTGACAGTATCCGCTGTCAAATCAGGACGGCTTAGGTTGAGGAAATAGCTCACATCATGCCTTAGTTGAGGCTCATAACACTACAGACCGGTGCGGTTCGCGAAATCCTAAAGGGTGATCTCGGCCAATTCAGGTTCCACCATCCTCCCGATGAATTCATCGAGATCGAAGTCGCGACCTGATATATTTCTTTCCAGAGTCAGAGGAGGATAGCACACCTCTGGCTCAAGCTTAACAAGGCTTTCGTAGCACATCGCCAAGTCGGGATTCATTACTAGCTCAATTAAAGATTATATGAGACATGCTGTTTGCTTCTGGTTTTAAGGTTGGCTACTGGTCAATCCTGACCAATCGATTGATATTGCTGTGTTGGTGATTGGAGCGGGTGGGAGCTCAAAGTTAGTCATTTTAAAGGAAGGTGGTAGCAGCCCCTGTATACTCTCTGGCTGTCGCTGAGAATTGTCCCAAGCGTTTCCTTTCAGAAATACTTTGAGACATCTGCTCATCAGAGTCTTCTGCTGGAAGGTGAAATTAAGAGTAAGCACTGTTGGTCGTCAGAGTTGGTGAAGTCACTTCCAGAACGTGAGCAAGGCTTCGAATACTAAATGGCAGCTGATCACATTGAAGGAGCATCAAAGCCGATTGGGCTGTTGCTTTTAGTTCGGTTCCGTTCATTCCGATTGCTCGCTGTGCCATTGAAAAGTTGTTGCCAAGCTTCATCCGCACACAGTTTGGCGTCACTAATTAGCTTAGAGTTTTCCACTGTCGAATTAATCCTCTCCCAAATAATTCACAAATGCTGATTCAACTCCGTTCCGTCAGCCTACAAAACACACAAGCTGCTGGCTGGGCATTCATAAGTAATTGATTGGACTGCTAGTATAAAAATATCTCACTCGCAGTAGACAAATGCAATCAGAGATACAGCTTGAGCTTCGATCCACCACCGGAGCCCTTCAGGCACTCATCGATATTGAGGTCTAACCTCAGGCCAACCTCCAGTCTATCTTGGAATATCTGGCAGACCAAGGAGTCCTCCATTGTCAGCCAGCTGAAGCAGTGTTTACTCATCAAGGCAAGATTGTTCCAGGCAACAAAACTCTGAGTGAGCTGGTAGCCAATTCTCCCTCTAGGAGTCTTTCTCTGTGCATATAAGTCAAAGAGTTTCTCAGCAGAGGTATTTCCAAAGCCTCATCCGCGGAGGGAGGAAGACCATCTTCTAAGATATCTCAGCCACCTCCGCAGGCAGGCAATATCGACTTCTCAGACCTTGATCTCGAAACATCTGGGGATAACATCCTCCAAGGTAACGTGCCCCCGGCAATTCCTCCTCCTTCATCAATACCGAAGAAACCAGTGGTTCCCCAACAGCTACCTCCTCTTTAGTAGCCTAATTATTCTACCCTCCTCATCAACATCAAACTGATCGTGAACGATCCTACCCAAAACAGCTTTGAATTAAACATTCCGAACATCCCTGCAATCTCAACATTCGAAGACCTGGAGGAGAGGGTGGTAAACGCAATCAACAGTAGCGGGAAGTCATCGGAAAAATGGGTCTATGAGAAGAACACTTTGCTGGTTTATATCGGAGCCCATAGCATGAGAAAGTTCACCAAGCGAACCATAAAATTTTGCGCGATTACAGGCTTGATTAAGGAAAACCAGGTGACATTCACCATAACTCAAGAATATCCCGGAGGCTGCTGATACTATATCGCAATCACTGGTGCTGGTAGTAGTTGTACATGTCTGCCATACTGATGTTTTGAGTACTCTGTCCGATCCGTTTGGCAAGGTTGTGATAGCGAAGCAAGAGAAGGCCGATAACCACAACCATCAGTGAAGATAGCCACAACAGAATCTTGATGTTGATGAGGTAGAATTCTGTGCCGCTGTTTACCAGCGTACTCAATTGCATGATGTTTCTTCATAAGAATATGTCGTACCCCGAAAGTCCAACCGAGTTGCTTTGCTTATCGAAGATCGCTATGTAGTTGCGAAGAAAGATATCTCCAAGGACCACGAATGGAACACTGTCGAGACTGTCGAACAGCACATAGCATCTTCCACCGTAAGTTCGCTGTAGATACATAGAGGGTGTCAAAGTGAATTGCATCCCTTTGGTGGTGAACTCAAAGGTGGGGAGAGTAGTATCACGGCAGTCGCAGATTTTGTAGCTTCCACTGGCATCAAGGGAACAGTGCCCAAAATACTGGTTGTAAATTTGATAAAGGAGTCTAGTTGGGAATACTATTAGTGATGTTCCACTATCTAACAGCACTTCGGAGATAGTAGTCGTAACTGGCGAAGTTTCCGTACTGCTGATGTTCACTTTGACAGGAATCGTCCAATAGTTGGGTCTTGTGCATTTGACAAACACTGCATCGGGAAAGTCCGACGCCATGACATTGTAGTATAAGTTGGAGGGTCTTTTGCTGTCGAGGATGCTCAGTTAAATGGCAAACAAAGGAGAGTCAAGTTCACCGTTAGCGAAGCCAATATCAAACATATTTGGAACAGTTTTGTCGTTGCCAAGCCCCATCAGTCCGTCAGCTACGAAATTTTAGAAGTCTGTATCGTTCTGTACAAACAGCATGCTCATTAATGGAACTGTCAGGTCGTTCAGAGATACAGTGTCTGTCCCGTAAACCCCCAAGCAGCTTCCTTTCCCATAGTTTAGTACGTCAACCTCAGACGATAGCCACACACTGGAGGATTTTTTCGGATCAAAGCGCGCTCCTGGATGACATTGCTTACACTGTTCCAGTGGTACCCACAGTACATTGCTACCAGTATCAAAGACCACCGTGAGCTTCTGCTTCGGTGTTCCGACCCATATATTCGAATAGTACTGCATCTACGCTGATTAGCCACTGTTGTACATTCTTGTAGTTCGTCATCGATACGTTTCCCCACTGGTCGGCCGATAAAGAGATTGGTCTCACTCCCTACAACCCTCCCTCTGCCTTCTTTGTTTGATTCATGACTACTGGGATAAGTTCGACCTTCTCTGCGTTCGACATTGCAAGTTACTGAGGCTGTATGCGCAGACAACAAAGAGCAGAATAGTCGTCAGCTTCATATTCACTATTATACGAACATGAGAAGACTGTATGTATGTATTCACAGCATCAATGGTGCATGATAGCTTCTTCCACTTGCAGCACAACTGCTGGATTTGCTGCGATATCACCCATTCTTTCCTGAAGGTTCTTCACATGCAACAGTTCCTTGACGTGCTTCAAGAGATCAGCGTTCCACGGGTGCTGAATCAGCACAGTCGCTAAACAATAGCCCAATCCGAAGCCTAACCCGAATAGAAAAGGTTTGGCAACGAGGTCCTTGAGGTAATTGCCGGTTTGGGACTCCAAATCGCTGTGATCCATACCTCTCGCTTATTGATTATACTCGATACGGTAAATGTCACTCCCGTCCATAGCTGGTAATTGAGCTGTTCGATCCATTAAGGTCCTGAGGTCCTCGTCGACCTGCTGTTTGCATAATCTTCTCGGAAATGTTCTTGCACTGGCTGGCAGCATCAGGGTCAACCACAATTGTTTTGAAGTCGCGCTGGTTGCCATACATGACACGCAGGTAGCTGTCTCTACTACGCATCATCAAATAGAACAGGCCGTAGACTGGTTCAACGTACGTATCAAAGATTTGGCGAGGTCTAATTGGCAATAATGGCAGCTTCTTATTTTCTTCGGGTGCATTTCGATCGTTCTCACTGGGTTATCGCTGAATTTGAGTCTTATCCTTTGGAGGGATATAGGGTTCAACAGTTGCGTAGAGATCCTAGATGCCAGCGATGATATTCTGCCCACCGGTGTAGCAATCCATCTTGTCGGCATCGAAGACACAAGCCAACTGCTGCCCTCCATGTAAGAACGTGTACTCCGAATCGCTGAGCTTACCCACTAAGAAGCGTTCGAGCGAAAGATGCTTTGCGAGTTTGGGAATTGGAACTGGCTTCAGCCATTTTTGAGCATCAATGTCGTATACTAACACATCTGTCTCTAGCACTTCCACTTGTTTTCTTTGTCCTGTGACAATTTGATCAACCTTCTTGGTGCCACCCACAACGTAAATTCGATCCTTGTGAACAAAACAGCTGTGGTTTTGGCGAGGTTTAGGAATTTACTCGATTGATTTCCACTTGTTTTCATTTTTGAGCTTATCAGCATTGACCCATTCTGCCTTCGATAGGTCCAGCTTGTAGGCCAGTTTGGATGGGCTTCCATTCACATTACCACCAAAGACATACAGCACCTGGTTGTGAATAGTACCTGCAGCACCTATTGGGTTGTTGTATTCCTCTGGTAAGGAATCGAGCTAGCCGATATCGAGGTTTCTTGCGAGGCGTACTCCATGAAGCCTCAAAAGCACATAGAAACAGATGGGAGTTGACTTTCCGTCTGCATATTCCTCTCCATTAATGACGAACACCCTTTCTGATTTTTTGTCTTTGATGAATAATGCCCGATCAACGCTCCCCTCAAACGGAATACTTACGTATTTCTTTTATGATGGTCTTCCAATTACGCTTTTGGAGTTACCTTTGTCATCTTGCCGACTACCCTCCACAAGTCTTGATCCCTGATTCTCAGATACTTGCGAGTTTTATTTCTTCATGGGTGGTTTTTACTAAGCAACCTGTTCCGGTTCCTCTTCCTCGGATTTTTTCGCCGGAGGTTAGATAAATGGTACGTCTGGGACTTTCGGCAGATCCTTCCATTTGTTGCGAACAAGCTTGCTTTTGAAGTATGCCGCTTTGAACGGAATCAGCATATGCACGATGAGCTGCTTCGATTTGTTTTCGTTCTCATCCTTTTTCTTACCGAAGAGTATCCGGTGCTTGCGCTTTATTTCTTCGTGGTTAAAGACAAAGGTAAATTCCTTTTCATCGCCTGCTCTCATCAGAGGCTCGATGGCCTCCAACATCCCGATCTCCAGCACTTCATTCGAAAAGTATTTACTGTTGCCGGTGATCTTCGCCCATTTCTTTATCACGTTGACTTTGTAGTTGAGCTGCTTCTCCAGCAGATTGAGGGTCGTCGAGAGGCTAACGTAACTGTTCAGAGAGTTTAGGTTGTTGTGGGAGTTTAGTTTGTAGTCGGCGAAGCTTCTCCTATCATCCTTCAGGAGATACGTCAATTATGTGCCGTCTTTTAGTTTGAGAATATACTTCGCAACCTTCCCGCCGATATCCTCGATCTTGATTTGTCCATACTTGAATTGCTTGGGTTCCTTTCCCTCTGCAAGTTCCTTGTCGTTTGTAGGTCCCTTGTCGTTTGGAGGTTCCTTTTAGAGTAGAATATCAGAAACTACACCTCTCATCATATCCATCGCTTCATCGGGTCTTGCGAAACTATTTTCATAGTCTTTGTAAATGCGATGAGCACGACCGATGTACATAGCAAGTTCCTTGTCTACAAAGAACCTTTCGAGGAACCTACGCCCACTCCCCTACTCCATCTAGCTTTATTTGCAGAAGTAACACAGCACTAGCTGCTGGCTTGTCTCCTCCCCTTTCTGTTCGTCGTAGATCTGCTCCTTCATGAGTTCCTCCATATCCCATAGACACGGGCACAAGGTATTTCGAACTGGGAGTTTCAGCTCTTAGCGAGTATAAGGCGACCTCAGAGAAATGATGATGTTATTCAGAGAGCTCGATATATCCTGCTTCATTATCATCAAGCGCATCATCTCTGGGGTGCAGTCGAGGGAAGGTAGGAGCCCAGGTGGGGGTGGCCGAGGCGGAAGCTCGATTTCCTTGATCTTGTCCTTCTCACGGCTATTTCCTTCACCGTCGTCCATTAGGTAATTTTGATATAATCCAACTGCAGTCGCAGACATCAGAATATGTGTAGGTCTTTAGAAGACAACTTCGCCAACTACCAATATCAAATTTGCTATTAGCTCTGAGTTGGGAATCCCCTCGACCACGGATCAGTTACTGTTGTTTTTCAGCAGCAATGGTATGCCGAACGAGACTAGTAATCATCATGCTTTCGTGGCTCACGATATTCTTAATATTATACACTCAAATTTTGTGTCAAGCATTTATACGTGGGAATGACGTGAAACATCGATTGATTGCGTCGTCGCGAATTGATATGCGGCAGCGCTATTGCGTATAAGATAGGAATGCTGAGATAAAAGGAGGGACTGTTGCATCGCATATATAGCTCGTCCGAACAGTTCAACGGGGCTATCGAGGAGCTGCTTCGTGATAGGTTCGCGAGGCCAAAGCACACCTTGGCCAAGAGGGTGGTGCTGTACTTAATGATTGTGTTTGGTGCCATATGGGGTGTTCCCTGGATGGAGTCAGCGGCTCAGGCTGTCACAGCCCTGGGAATAGAGTCTGAGGTAGTGCAGATGCTCGCACGTATCGGTATCGTCCTAGCTGTGGGAGTCGACGGTGTGTGGATTATGCTGACGATTCACGAAGTGGTGTTTCCTTCTTATCGCACAAAACTGAAACTCAGAAAAGCGTACCGACATCAATCTAAGGTCTTGCTGGTGTCTGTAGTTTTGGCTATTCTATCGTGCATTCCAGGAGTCTACGCTGCTTACCTCTACAATAATGGGCCTTAACAATACCTCGCGATCATTACATTCTTCGGAAATCTCGGTCTCGCAACCTTTGGCTTCTTCACGATTCTGTTTGAAGTGACCAAGAAGGTATTTCAACCGAAAGATGAACCCTCGTCTATTGAGTACCAAGCAAAGCTGTACAGCATGTACCACACCGTGATTGTCAACCAGGATACGTAGTCTGAGCCGATCCTACCACTCACAACGACAACTTACGAGGAGTTCGTGAAGTATATTGAGAGTGAGCACAAAAACTACTACCCTGAGGACTTTGGTGCAATCGCCCATTCGATCATGCTAATAGTCCCACTGATATTTGCAATAGTAGTGGCTTCCTCCCAATCACTCATTGACATCGTTCTCACCACGGACTTCTTTAGTGATCGACTACAATGGGAGGAAGTGGTATCTATTGTCCTCGCCTGCATCTTCGCCATCCCCAACCTGATTGTGAGTTTCCTTTCGTCAAGGGAAGTGGCAAGCAAGATAATCAATACTGCCTTCTGCCGCAAGAAGTACAACTACCTTGAACACTTTCACAAAAAACTAACAGTGCTGATTGCTGTACTCGCGTTTCTTGTCAGCCTTTTTGCGCCAACATCGGCCTGCTACATCGTCTACACCTCGTTGAAGAAGGTCAATGAATCAGTTGCGGTGGCATCTACCATATCGATACTGTTGGCCAGATTGTGCTTCTCGAACTACACCTGTAGAGTACTCTTCTACAAGCTGACAGTAGTTGCGATGGGCAGATCACGACCGACGTAGGACACCAACATCCAGCACATCTTCCGTCTCCTCGAGCGGGTGCATCCTGAGAACTACCTTCTGGTTGGCAGCCGGATCGAAAACAACGACGTGTTGTAGTCAGTAACCTTAGCCGTTTGACCTCCATCGCTATTTATGCTTTTGATTATGAGTTGTTCATAGCTGAATCACAGTCGCTTGACGGTGCTCATACAGTAGAGCCCACGATAGCTGGGATTGTATAGCTGCAGCACTGTGAAGCCGCTGAAGCCGAGCGTGGCAATGGTGAGAGCACGAGAGAGTGCTTCGTTGAGGAACTTCATTATCAATGGTATCAAATATTACAGGCTACGCTGCCTTGCGAATATAATCAATAATGAAAGGAGTGTTGTTGGCTGCCATACTGGTCGTTCTCACAGTTCAGTTTGAGAACCAGAAGTACTACTGCAGCATCGTGCCGAAGGGGCTTGACGTCTGCGAGAAGTTTAAGTTTTAAGTCTGTGCCATCACTACAAGCGGCAAGCTGATTGACTACGAGGATCAGTGTCAGGCGTGTTCAAACTCTCAAGTGGTGAGCTATACTCTCGGCGGATGCGGAGTTCTGCTCAGTTGTAGCAACAACGATCGAGAGGAGTGTGGGAAGGACGATAAAAAGATTATCCCTTCTTGTGGTTTCCAGTAGGGTAAGCCCATGATCGACCTTGAGGAACACAAGTGTTGTAAGGGAACCAACTACACCAAGGTTATCAAGGGAAAGTGTCCAAAAGTCGATGATTGTCCGAAACTGCCTCCTCAACAGAAGTGTGAAGCGAAACGTCCGGCACCAGTAGACTGCCCAAGAGATCGAACAAAGCCAGTTTGCGGAGTGAGGGCTGATGGAACTCGAAGGCCATCATGGAATAATTGCATGGTATGTGTTGAGACGTCTATCATCTCATATTCGGAAGAACCATGTGCCTCGCTTCCACGTCACTGTATTTCGCCTGGCTACCGAATGCTCAGGAAGGGTGATAAATGAATAGAGGAACACATCTAACTCGTATTCTTGTCATTGGTTTTGACGGGAGCAAAGTGTATAATTAGAGTGTCTTTAGGGAAATAATGAAAGAATAAATTCCAACAGAAACGCATGACGGCAAGGAATAAGGCAGGAGCCCGAAGCATGAGAGCATGACCCTTTAGCAAAACCCCGAAAACGTGAGTGGTCCGCAGACTATACAAATACTAGTTAGCAACATTAGTCAGCACACAACCAGCCTTCAGGTGAAGCCTTCTCTGACAGTCAGCCAGTTGAAGGACATGTTGTAGGTACGAGAGGGAATTCCTGTCAACTGCCAACGATTGCGCTTTTGCTCGAAAGAGATGAACGATAAATGTACGCTCAAGGAATACGGTGTGGGTCAAGGGTCAACAATCGGCATGCTGCTAAAGGTCCGATGCACCGAAAGCTTCTTGATAAAGACCTACAACCGCGAAGTTTGGATACCATACGATCCCTAAATGACGATAGGAAAGATAAAAGCTCACCTTGCTCAGTCAGGGGGCGCCATCGACGAAATTACTCTGTGCATAGGTTCCTATGAACCTTCTGATGATGTTCAACTTAGCAGGCTCAAGGAGTCTGGTGGGTTCCTCACCTTCATGGCTGAGTGGAAGTCGATTAACTTGGTCATTCGCAAATCCAACTTTTCCGAAGAGCGTGTCAAGGTTCGCCCCTCCGAGATCATCGAGAAGTTTATTGAAGCGAGTTGTAAAGACAAGGGTCTCAATCCCAATTAGTACAGGCTCGTGCTGCAAGGAAATATAGTACTGCCACCCAAGTCAAGCTTTGGAGTAATTGAACACATCAATGGGAAGACGCTGCATCTGCTTCACCACTTCGAGATGATAGTGAGGGTCATTACTCTTTTCTCCGGAGCAGTTTTAATAGAAGCGCCTCGAGAGAGTACAATCGAGTAGTTCAAGGAGCTGGTGAGACGAAAGACGAAGGTGGCAGCCAGCCGACAGATCATCATGTTGGAGAACCACCGTGAGCTCAAGAATAGCGATATCCTGGCCGAATTCACAAGCGACTACCTGCAGGTGTACTTGGTAGAACGACTGATGTATCGAAACTGAATTGTTTACTTTGAGTATAATGGGGAATAGGCACACTGCGAGCCATAACAACACGAAGATCCTTCCGGAGGACTTAATGCACTACCGCAAGTCCATCTCCGAGGTGGTGGTGCAGTCATGCGCCACTGATAACTGGCACCAGATGCTGGCGAGTATCTTGAAAGTCAAGAACATTACGAGGCTATCTATCCTGAATAGTTTCGTACCTGAAGACAGCATCAACGATACCCTGCAGCTTGCCCATCTTGAGGTGCTCAGAGTTGGCATCACATATGCGAATCGACACCTCAGCAGCAAGTTTCTCGAAGTGCTGGAAAACATGCCGAAGCTTCGTGAGCTGGGACTTTGTAACACTGCCTAAACTAATCAGATAGCCACCAGGACTTTACCATTGAAAGCTTTGAGCGAGTGATCTTCCGCATTAAGCAGATCAAGGTGTTGGATATGCCGATGGGCTACATAAGTTCTGTCAACCTGCGTAGTTGGTGACTTACCGCAGCACACTGCGAAATGACTGCAAGGGAAATAGAATTCGTTGCTAATAACCTGAAGTCCGTCAGGAGCTTCATTGCGAGTAAGCAATCTTTGATATTGTAGACGACAATCCATTCGGAGACGAAGGCGCCAAGGTTATTTGCAGCGCTCTGCCACGACTGAGATACCTGGATATCGGTAACGCAAAGGTAATTCAGCACACTGCGGGGTCTCGAGCAAAGGAATTCAATTTCTAGCGAAAGGACTCAGGGATCTCTAGACTCTGCGAGTGGGCTCATTCAACAGGGAAGAGCCCCTTGAAGTCATTTTCGATTCTGAAAAACTGAAGTTCAATCAAGAAGTTGTTTCAGCTATCGCCCTGAATTTCCATCATCTTCTGGAACTAAACATCAGTACACCGATTTGGGAGATAGATCAGTTGGGACTGGGAGTTAGGGAAGTGAGTCTTTTAGGTAAAAGTTTGCCATACCTTCGAAAACTGGACAGCAGTAACAGTGATGTGAAGTAGTGAACAATAACTTTGGGACTGAAGGAGCGACCCGTCTGATGATAAACCTGAGCGAACTGCAGTACCTGACGATAGGTAACGAGAATACCAGTTAGATAGAAACCATCTCGACGGGGAGGTGTTTGAGCATCTTGGCAGAAACGGATGCAACCTGCAGACATTGGGCATTGTCGACATAATATGCAGGCAAAGACTAAAAGTGCTCTTGCTGTTGAAACTACCTCGGTTGAGCCTGTACCACATCAGTACCCAGCTGCATAATAGCAGATATGGAGCCTTTCACTCGCCAAGAAATAAAGACTCTTCGCCCGAAATGCACAGTACTCATGGATCACCGCAAACCAGAAAATTGATGGATGTCCCAACTCATTACTGCTCAATCCACGAAACGCAATATCAGTACGTAGCCTGAACTGGTGAACACCAAACACCGTTCGATACCTTTCGGGGTCAAGCAGCAGTACACCTCTCCAAAGAGAAAGTGCTGGTGCTGGCGGTGGGATACCCTGCATTGCAGTGGCTTCTAACTGCCATCTAAGCTGATGCTCAGGTAGCTCGAATCGATTATCATTACGTTGGGGTGCTCCACATGCTTCTCGAATTTAGCACGGGGCAGCACCTGGCTGTTTTATACTCCTTCGTTGCTCAGCCAAAGCACATCACAGCGTTCCTTTAGCAGCTCCATATAGGTCTGTTCGACGTCATGGGCGAACAGGGTAAGCTGGTAATGATTTTCACGTAGAGCCTCCTGCAACCTGGTATTGACTGCAAGGGGTAGCCTGACCCTGGGGTCTTCTGTCTCCCTCACTGCTTGATGCAGCTCCGCCTTGGACACAAACATCTTGGACAGCTTACTATTAAACGCCATGTGATTGGTGAGTGCCTTGACTGCAGCACTCCTGAGTATCTGCACACCAGCGATACTGAGGTTGGTGAGTGCAATAACTGCTTGGTTCCGTAACAGAAAGTCGTTGAGCAGGTTGAAATACTCCACTTCGAACCTTTGCTATTTTAGCACCAGCTCGTTGATATCGTTCACGAATCGAAGGGCCTTTGTGATATCGATTCGAAAGGAGTTCTGGGCGATTTCTCTGGAGTACTGCAGTGACTTGTAGTACAGGAAGGCCTGTTTGCAGTCGCTGTAGCTTCGGCAGCTCACGGCAAGTTCCTGCTGGAGCTACTTGTTCTGGCTTATCAGGACAGCTGTCTATCTTATACGGAGGTGTACGTAGTTCTCTCCCAGGTAGTACTCAAGGCAGTACCGGTAGATTATCTCTTCAGCTGCTAGCTGTCGAAATGAACTACACACTCGCTTCATCCTGAGCACCTGCAGGTAGATGTCTTCATGACAGAACCCAAATATCAGCAGTAGGATGGAAGGGTGGAGCTATTCCAAAAGGGAGTGCTTCTCCTGGTCCTCCTTAAGCTTCTTGAAGTATTCCTACTTATCTGAATAAGCATTGGCAGCTACTGAAGGTTGGAAGCTCGCGGGCTCTGTGTGCCCACAACCGCTGGTTCTCATTGAACTCCTGCAGACCCTGATCCAATAGCTTTCGCTCAGTCTTCAGCTATTCGAACTTGGTTGTGAAGTCGCTTAGAGATTTTTCGGTTTCGCGTAGCCAGGCTGGCTTTGGATCCCACTGCTTGGCTGTCTTGATGACGAAGTACTCCTCTCCATCGTCGGACTCCTCCAGCGGCGGTGACGAATTATCCGATTATGGTTTGACGGGACTCTTCTCCTCCTCCCCCAGCTAGTATTCAGCAGGTAGGTCCACAGGCAGCACAGCTGTTATCTCAACTTCCTAAAGCTCAGCCTTTGGCACCGGTTGCTCCTCGTTGCGCTATTGCTACTACTGCTAAGGTTTGGTAACATCCTCCATTACAAAATTTCTGTCGGAACGATAAAACCAAATGCAGTAGGTAAATTAAACTCATCAATCCTTCATGCTCTCAAGGATCTCTCTGAACTTCTTCAGCAGCTGGTTGGTCAAGAAGTTCAGAGGCGCAGACTTCTTGAGGATCTGCTGCTGACGCAGATACAGTTTCTGCTTGAACTTAGACATGTTTTTCAGTTCGCCGATATTCGGTTAGAGAGCCTTCAGCTTGGGCCGACTTGATCTTTGACTATTCATCGAGCCTGAACGACTAGTGGGTTTCTCCCCTGCAAACAGAGCGCGTAGGTGTTCCTTCTTAATCTAGATTCGCTCGATGTCTCTGCTCAGTTGTGTCGTCAGCCGGCAGATGGGGTCTTCAGGCTGCTATTGTTCTACATCCTTGCTGTCTAGTATCATGGACATCGTATGCAGCGGAGGCAGTTTAGACTTGCGGAAGTTCGTCTTCGTGTTGAGGTCAATATAGACCAACGACCCGTCGCGTACATCTTCTAAGACTTTATTGCAGATCCTCTTGGAGACCCGACAATCGTGAAGGAACGTACTTCGGTGGCTTGGTGAGTCCAGTATTCCTTGCTTGCTACGTTTATCGTTGGAGTGAGCACCCTTGCGGCGGTTCAGTGGTGATTATTTGACACCTAAGCGGAATTTACTCATAACTTTATTGGTTCAGCTCGGCTGCATATTTAAATTGCAATGGCAGAAGAGGAATCACCTGCTGAGCTTATGAGCCCTCAACCACCCATCGAGATCAAGATCAAGCCTCTCGATCTTGGGGTCGCCTTCCGTCAGAAGGGATCGGATATTGCTATCTCTGATCTGCTCACCAAGTTCAAACTCCTCGCATTGTTCTTCGGCAAGCCGGAGTGTTCGATCACAAAGACCTTTCTCCCAACAGTGCAACAGTTCTACGAATAGGTCAACCTTGAGCAGAAAGAGCTGGAGGTGCTGTACATTGGAGTCGGCCGCAACGAATAATAAAACAGCAATTTTGCGAAGAGCATGCCATGGCTCTCGATGCCGCTCACTGACACACGAGCCAAGGATGTGAGGGAGTACTACAAGATCAAGTCAGTTCCGCAGTTAGTTGGTATGATGCTGAGTTAACTTAGTCCTCCGGACCAATGGTAATGTGTTGTAATTCAACGGTCGGCAGGAAATTCAAGAGAAGGGGGAAGAAGCAATTGTACAGTGGCTCCAAGCAAAAGCACTTTCCGATAGTCTCGCCGAGAAGTGATCACAACTGACATTGGATCTTGGATTTGATGTATGTATAAACAATGATAAGGAGGATAGTGAGCACCCCAGCGCCAAGCAATGTCAACTCGCGAACTGTCTATTCGTCACGCACATTCCTCGGTGGCTTCAATGATTCCAAGGGGTACTATCTGTTTCCGCATTACGAAGAGTACTTTTCGCCACTTGCTATATGTCTGCAGGAAAGGTATCGCAACGAGCAAAACGCAACCTGTCAGGAGTTTCTCGGTCGGTTGCAGGCTCTCGTGCTTGACTGTATGGGCAGCAAAATCGAAACCTTCGAGGAGTTTGAGGGTACTCTCTACGAACTCAAGAAGGGTCATGAATGCCAGAGTAGATGCCTACCCGATGTACTGGATAGTATGGGTCTGGAGAGACTGCGAAATACTGAATTGGTGAACATATCTTACGGTCTGTACATGCGCTTCTAGAAACTATCCCTTGCAAACTACTTAAACAGGCTCTCTCCGAACGTTGGAGTCTGCTTACAAATGGAGAATATTCGGTGGATCGATCGCAATTGTGATAAGCTATCACGTCTTAAGATCGAACAGCTGAAGTCCCTGAACTTAAACAGCAATAATATCGCCTGCGAGGGTGTTCGAATTCTCGTTGAAAATTCGAACTGGACGTGGCTTTAGGCATTGTTTCTGGCCAACAACCACATCAAGAACCTCGGGATGATGTACCTTGGCAAGAGTAAATGGGCTAAACTTAAGGTCATTGTGTTACACGACAACATGTTCTCGGATGAGGGAGTTGAGGACTTTCTAGCAAGGGAATGGATTACGGTAGAGTGCCTTGACATCAGAACCATGCGTACACCCAAGATAATCCCCTTCGGCAAGGAAAAACCAGACTTTTGGTTCTGCCAGTTAAGCTACTGTAGTGTACAGTATCTCCTGCAGAGGCACTGGTATAGTCTATTCGAACTCTTTCTGTTCGTTGGATAAACGGAGTTATGCTATTCCAAGAACAAGCATGGACAGCTCAAAGACTACCTCATGTTGGAACTGGCCAAGCACCTATGAGTGTATCAATACTGAGTGTCATGATTAGTAGCCTTTCATTCATGTTCAGCTTGATTGCGTCTTTCTCTTGATGAGATAGGCGAGTTTTTTGCGTACTTCCTTCTCCGAGCGGTCCGGAAACCTCGCTAAGATCAGCTCCTCAGGCGTGTTCTTCTCGTGAAGCTCCAAGAGAGTCCTCTCCTCATCGACATCCCATCGTCTCTTGTCTAGCTTGCGATCTTCGTCGAGCTCCTGCATTAGCAATGCTAAATAGGCATTCCTCTCGAAATTTTGGTTGATCACAACTTCGTTGTTCTTCCAAAATTCCTTGTAAGCTTCCTCAGTGATCAGCTCCCGCTCTTCTTTAAGCACCGGTAGCGTTGTCATCTGGAAGTGGTTGCTCTTCTGCATTATCTGGATGCGATTAATAAGGTTCTGCAATACAGTCTCCAGCTTTCTATGCTAGCATCCATCTTACTCGTAGGATTCGGTGAACTGATTCGTGCTCTGCTGCACATACGCTTCATTCAGCAGTTTCTCATTGTCTTCCAGCTCCTTGCTAATACGTTTGTTCAGGGTGACACCTTGACCAAATGGCGGGACTGGGCGGTTCATTTAATCATTATATCGCAAGACACCGAAAACCTAGAAAACAACCTGTTCTCTCCAAATAACCATCTTTTTTCTCGTAAGTTCCAGAAGGATGGAATTTTCTGACCGGAAATTTTCACATACGTAAAGTAGCTTCATCTTCGGAAATCTGAATTCAGTTTAAGCTTTTCTGGAAGGCTCCCAGCTTCTTGAATGCCAGCCATCAGTCTACCTTTCCTTGGCTTTTATATATTATTTCTAACCCTGCCCTTGGTTCAACCAGTCAATACCATTATGACTTACGCCCTCAGAAATGTAGTGCTGGAGAGGTGCAGCTTCTTCACTGAGTGTTTTCTTACCTACGCCAAATCGCTGGTGCCCCTGGTCAACTCACTGGACAATCGCCATCGCAAGCGCATATCTACGATGGTATTCCCACAGCCGAGGAGGAGCACAGTCAATTTAAAGCGGTACATGCCCCGTGTCTACCCAATGCTGAGATTGAGCAGCTGGAAGCAGCCCATCGCTGAATACACTTTGCGTACTCCTCAGATTGGTTTGAAAGCACTCTCGCAGAACTACAAGAGAAAGCCTCTCGAACACGTGAACGTTGTGGTACCTTTTCCAAGTAATTCAGCATGTCCTTGACCTTATTGAGGAGATGGAGAGCTTCGAGGAGCTGGAGACTGTTGCTTCAACGCATGAATAAAACCACTTTGAGGACTCACCAAATTCGGTACCAACCGAAAGGAAATCTTCAGAATGCGAGTCGATCATCCTCGAGACTATCTACGAGAAGACTAACTCGAGTGATACTGCCTCCAACTGATATTTACCATTAGAATCCGACAGCTATCAAGTGGCGTTCAAAGCCAATGCTTCCTGAGTGTAGTGGTTGTCCGGCTCGTTTCTGGACTGTTCTTCATCAGAGACCAGAGGTATTATCTGGTCAACTTTAGGGGGCAGCGAAGGCAGCTTGAGTTTAATCTTTGGTTTGGGCTGTTGCTGTTTTGCTCTTTCAGCTTGCTCCTTCTCAGCTTTCTATTCTGCCTCAAGTGCAGAGAAAATTCGGTTCTGAAGCTACCGAAGCACTAACTTGGCCTTGCTGAGTGGACTGTTCGTGAGCATATTGTTGAGCTCGGTCATAGACAGAGCAAAACATTAGACTACTTCGGGATTGGGGGTTGCTTCGCTACTTTTTGTGACGCGATCGATCGTCCTCTCAACGACCAATAAGGTATCGAACAGCCTATCCCGATAAGCCTGGAACTAAGTGACTATCCGACTAAACAGCCTGTTCAGGTACTATTCCGCCTGATTCATAGTGGTTTCGAATGATTGTCGATTTAGTTGCACTCCCTTGACTGCGTGTTCTTCACAAACGAAAGCGGTGATACTGGCGAAGTAAACGAGCTGGGTTGCTGTCTTGTGGTGGCAAAAGTAGCAAATCATTAGATTGGCTCCTACTAATATACTATTGAACATCATTCGTCGCATATGTCAGCGATCTGGCAGTCGATAAGTGGGAGACCGGATGTTTTCATCACCACAGAGCGGGTGGTCATACCAGCGTTAAACGCAATGGTTTAGTTCGAAAGGAGCTGTTGGTCTATGACTCCTTTCATGCTAAACAGTGAAGGAAAGGGTGGGATTCCTCCTGGACGTACTTTTAGTTTTTCTTCAATGCCTTGTTCTGCCCGCTAGAATTTCTTGCCCACAGTATCCACTTTCTTGACCTTCGGCCAGCTGAGTTTGCGATGAGCTGGGTAGATAAGCATCACCTGCGAACCGTTGGGTTTACACACGATCATAGTTTTGGCTCCCCATTCTAGTGGAGTGTTACGAAGCTTTGCAGATTCCTCAGAAGTCTTTGCAGGTGCATGCTCTAGCACCTTGTACTCCGCTTTTGCAACTGTCAGGAGTTACACCACTTTCTCGAACACTTCGGTGGACTCTCCTGTTGGTTCCTCGCTTGCTTTCTGGGTTGATTCCATATTGGATATTATCACTCACATCACTGAGCACTTGCACGACTAGGGTTTGCCGTGAGGACGCTGCTCCTTTATCGGCTTCGGTCTTGGCTCACCATTCACATCGATGTAGTCTGCTCGTTTAATTTCTCTCTTTGGCTCAGGCTCCTCGAAGGTTTCTGCTGTTTGTGGCACTGGTACTTCAGACTCCTGTCGCTCAATGCGATGATGCTTCTCCAAATGGATTTGATCCTCAGAAGCAAGCTAAGGTTGCAAGAAGCTATTCCCCTTCATTTCGTCAAGTTCCTGTTTTCGCTTTTCAGTACTTCTTCTCATATTCTCTTCGTGGATCTTTATGGTATGGAGGAGTTCCTCCTGGCTATTAGCGTTGATGACTGGTTCAGAAGGCGGTGGTGGTGGATCAAGAAGATTGAACTTACCGCTGCTGCTGATAGATTCCTTGACGCCATCGTGCGATTCCCGAGCTACAAACTTCTGGAAAGGAGTAGCAGGTGGAGCTTCAGGAACATCTTCACGAGTAGGAGACCAATCGATGGTTGGTTAGTCTTGGCGTCCCTCTTGCTTTTGAGCCGAAATGTCGTCAGTTTCTTAATTGTTTGCTACGGCCTAGGCTTGATCTTATTGTGCTGCTTCTTCATTCTTCTACATAGTAGAGGGAAGGATAATGTCGACTGGAACTGTGTCTCCAAAGGCACTTGGCACGATTTCCACAGGCATAGATTCATTGAACTCTTCAGCGACCTGGCCGGGCTGCAGAGGTTCAGCAACAGCTTGCTATTCAGGTTGATCCAACTTGTCATGTTGGGGATGATCTTTCACTGGGTCTGTATGCTAGTCTTTTTGCTAAGCTTAATGATGAGGGTGGTCTGACTCATTGGGATGTTCTTCTTTGGCAGCAGGATCCGGATCATGAGGGTCAGAAATGGTGGTTCCTACTACTACTCCGTCGGACTGTTGAGCTAGCTGGTATACCTCCACTGATTCCTCCAGAGGATGCTTCGCTTCTTTAGTTGCAGCAGCATCAATGTCTTGGAAGTTGCTGTAGTTACTCACGTAAATCTCCGAAGGTATCTCGTAGATACCAACCGGATTGGCCTGCTGGTGCTAAGTGATCGGCTCAACAGGCTATGGCTGCACT
>ERZ724508.460-NODE-460-length-29121-cov-11.146563_pt1 | contig 29121 bp, 42 predicted proteins | sample MGYA00376041_ERZ724508 | MGnify/ENA primary metagenome ERZ724508 (study PRJEB28724, sample SAMN07190887) | wastewater metagenome | isolation source: effluent of sewage treatment plant in Hong Hong | place: USA: Christiansburg, Virginia | collected 2016-03-01 ...
GTCTCTAGGGACGACCCCTTTTAGACTTTTTAACCCCCTACCCTTTATTTTTATTTGTACAATAAATTATTAAAAATATGACTACATATCTTGAGTTGCCGTCTTGCGGTTGTGGCAAACGACACATAACGCTTGCCAGTTTCTACGTCGCCAAAACAACTGATAAGCCGCTGCAATTCGTTCTTCATTGCCCGATGCAATAGCCTCGAATAATTTGTGCGGCTTTATATGGTCAACAACAATGGCAGCCTCAACCTTGCCAAGTGAAAGACAAGTAACACATACAGGATTAACAACTAAGTATGCTAGGCGTTGCTTACGCCATTTGTGGCCGTAGCCTCTGTCATTGGCGTTTCCACGTTGCTTGTCGTATTGTTTTTCTGTGTCACGACGTGCTGATTGATGGTTGTCGCAATAGCCATTGATGGTGGCTAATGAAGGACAGCCCGCTTTGTTGCATGGCCTTGATGCTGCTTTAGGCATTAGCCTATAACCACTTCTTAATCTTTTTAATGTCGTTGGTGATTGTACTAACAGGGTTCTTACTGTCGCGCCATCTTTGCAACATCACACGAATGACTGACCATATCAACCACGCAGGAACGGCACACATAAAACAAATGCCTAACTGAGCCTGCAATCCATAATGCCCAAAGCCATACGCTTCTATCACCAGTGGCCCAACAAATAATGATGAAGCAAACGCACTGGCAACCATGCCAAACAATTCCATTTTGGTTTTTGGTGGAGTCAAAGCAATCATGACTAATGCAGCAAGAACGCCAACCAATAACCAACCGCTAAACACTAACAGGCCGCTAATGATGCTTAACAATGTATAAGTGTCGTTTTGCATTACCATGTCTTGTTTAGTCATCATTTTTAGTTATCCCGATAGTGCATTTGACGTTGATTTCAGGCACGGGCAAAGTGCTACATCCCGAATAAGCAATACACAACAGTATGATAATCATGGTCTTCACACGACTAACTCGACGCGATTAGCAAACCAGCCAAAGACAAACGCTTCATTTTGTTGACGCTTTTGACATAGCTCAATATAACGTGCGCCCTGTAATACGTTGAGTGCCTTGAGTAGCACTTGACCACCTTTAACACCACGCTTTGCATAGAACGTATGCAGCGTAGCAATAGTATTCTTGCCATTGACACCATCTTCTGGAATGTCAGGATATAGCGTGCCTTGTTGATTGAAGGCATTCAGGCATTGTTGTAAAAACATAATGGCAGTGGCTATGCCCATGTTTACGCCTGTATCAAATAATTCTGTTGCTAAGGGTTCACTCATGCGGCAAATGTCGTTGAGCTGCATTTTGTCCCAGTAACGGTTGTAGTAAATGTTTTGGGCAATAGCGATGGTCATGCGTGACATGTCGCTCATGTAACCGTTTTCACGGGCAACGGCTTCTGTAATGCCAAACATGGTTTTACCACCACGGTCATTGGGGTTGTTGCTGTAGCCGCCTTCTAAACCAACGGTATGCTCAAAGGCTTTTTGAAACGCTGATTGCGGCATAACAACCTCAATTATTATTTTGGTAGCGGATGATGGAATCGAACCACCGACCTCAAGATTATGAGCCTTGCGAGCTGCCAACTGCTCCAATCCGCTAAAAACTGGCAATAAAAAAGCCCCACTGACATAAATCAGTGAGGCTTTAACGGCTAATGTGAACCAACACAACAGCCAATCCCCGAAACTACCATACCCAAACAAACATCAAACATAGGGTTGTAAACGCATTGGACGCAACTTCCCTGTCACGAACTCTACGCATTCATTGGGTTTGTAGCAAGTCGCTTAATATATTAAGCTGTTGATAATCGTTATCATTTGTTGCGGTATTTGTATTAGCAGAATAACATTTTATTGCTTTTCGTCCTGTAATCGCTTTACGTGTTGTTGTTGCCACAACTATAAAATTGCGACTAACAAGATGACAAAGACGACATGAAACCTCACTAGATTCAACAGCATCAGGCAATGCACGTTTGATTTCAGCAGCAGTCAAAGCCGTTGGTGAAACAATGATTATATCGAATATTTTATCTGTTAGCGATTTTGGCTTATTCATAACCCATTTGCTCCAGTGATTGTTTTAAGTTTGACTTAGCTGAAATCAGCAAACATCTTGCTTTGTCAGCACTAATACGCATTAAGCCTGCGAACTGAAACGGCTGTTTGTTGTGGCCATAGAAGTAAAGCAATGGTCTAACGTGGTCTGTTGGCATATCAGCGAGTAAACGCTCAATTAGTATGCCTAGCACCTCATCAGCCTGTTTTGGTCGTACCGATGCGTTACCTTCCCAAACATAGCGGCTAGAGTGACTATTCCATTGCCGCTCGATAGATCCGCATTCTTTACGAACCTCTGGCCCCCAATGTCCAGTGGTGACGAAAATGCCCCAGTTTTCTAAAAGCATTTCTAAAACATGATTTGTTATCTTTGTTTTCATTACAGGCTCGCTTAAACGGTTGCTGTTTGACGTAAGGCGTTCGCTAGTGGGCTTGGAGCTAATACTTTGGTGGATAGCCCTTCTAATACCATTTGATGCTCTAATTCGTCGGCTAACGCGTGCCAGTACGATATTTTTTGATTTATGTCACGCGCCAGTATTTGTTCTATGGCTTTACGGTTTTTTATGCTGACATTGGATAGATTTATGCGTAACACATAGTCGGCACGAGCTGATCCATTCAGGTACAAGGCTAAAAGCGCATCAAGAACGACTGTTGTTAATGTTTTTTTCATAAAATTTGCCTTTTCTATGGTTTTTTGTTTTCTGCTGTCGGAAATGGTTTTGCTGTCGGAACTGCTGTCGGATGTTTTTTTATTTATATTTCATAGTGTTATATATATTTCCGACACATCCGACACATCCGACACCACATTTACAGTTGCTACGCGAGGGCATTGTTTTTCTCATGCGTGTGTGTGAGTGTGCGCGATTTTGGTGTCGGACGTGTCGAGCCTTAGAGCCAGTAAGCGCGGCTGCTGTCGGATGTAGTGTCGGTTCTGCTGTCGGATGTGTCGGATTTTGCTTATTCATGGCCATGACCGCCCGATGTTTCTGTTTTTGTGGCTTGAGTAAAGGCTTTACAGGACTTTTCTAGCACTGCAATGTAGTCTTTTGAGTTTTGGTGCTTTAAGTCTTCAGGCGTTACCCATATTCGTGTGGTTTTTCGGTCAACTGCATAACCTGTCATAGTTAAGTCTTTTCGGTCTTCGGCCATATAGCGGCGCATTTCAGCGGTAAAGTCTCGGTCACGCTTCTTAAATTCGTTTTTACGGTCACACCACTTTTTGAACTCTTCAAATAGTTCTGATTTTTGGCAGGAGCAAAACGGTATTTCTAGCAAGCCATCAACCCATTCTTGATAAAACAATACTGGCGCGGGCAATGAAGCCTCAACCAAGTTTTGTTTTTCTAAATTGTCGATAGGTTTTGTATGTGGTGAGAAGTCGCCAAGGTCTAATGACAGCAAGTAGCCATAGAAAGCTTCTATTCCACCATTGTCAATTTCTGCAAACAGGTCGATAAAATATTGTGCTGTTGGTACTTCACCGCAATACAGCACGCCATACCGCCGATCGCCAAGGTCAAGCTCAAGTGGAACGGTTGAGTTTGAGAGAAATGCAAAATTGACGTGGTTTGTTTCAGTTCGTAACGGCATTAATTTTTCGTTGACTTGAACATCACTGCCCGTTACTAAATGTTTTAATATTCCCTTAAAGTGGGATTTTTCAGCGCGTGATACGACTTCTTCACACAAAGCAAAGAGCTTTTGACTTTGCCAACCCGTAAACTGGCTTTCGAGCTGTGGTTGACCAATAGTGATCGCGTATTTTCCATAAATTTTGCCCAGTATTTTTTCAAACAAGATAGATTTACCGGGCCCTTCTTTACCGTACATGATGATGGATGTCGCCATTTTTGCGCCAAGATGCTGCAATGGGTACGCTATCCACTTTAACAACCACATAAACTCTGCTTCACGGTGACGGCATAGCATTGAAATATGATTTAGTATTTTTTGACAGCCATACATACCGACTTGCAATGGCTTCATCTCTAAGCCGTTAAACAGATTGATATGATTCGCGGGTGTTATGCCCGATGGTTCAAATATCAAGGCGGCAACCGTTGTTCTGTTGTCGTCTGAGTCCCATTGTTTATAGCGTGGATTGCCTACCAAGTGACGTAAATTGCTTAGGCGCATTTGTTTATGATTGATCGCATCCCAACAGGTGTCTGTGTTGTAGATGTACGAGAAGTTTTTAATTAGTTCTTCAATGCTATAACGCCCAAAACTTTCATCCCCTTGGTTTTGCGGTTGCTCTTTAATGCTCGCTTTTGAGGGGGGCGCGGGGGGATTAGTCGCTTGCTTGACATTATTTAATAATTGGTCAGTCACGGCTTGTATGCCCTGTTTAACGTGTAGGTCGTTAAAGTCGGTTGATTCTGTGTCAGTAGGTTCAAATTGTGGCAATAACACCGTGGCGTTTACGGCACTGGCGGCATGTTTAGCTTTTGCCTCACCTACGCCGCTTTCGTCTTTATCCGCACAGATTACAATATTGGCGGATGAATATTTTTGGCGAACTTGTAATGCAACTGCTTCCAAATTACCCGCATCAAAAGCCACAAAAACAGGCCAACCAGTAGCCATGTGAACAGTTGCGCCTGTGGCATAGCCTTCAACAATGGCAATATGGCCACTTTTGTCTTTACGTTTACCCATGAAGAAATACGCGCCTTTTTTTGGCGTGCCTGTCATAAACAGTTTTGAGCCATCAGGTTGAATCCATTGCAGGCTGACTAATTGGCCGTTGTTGTAAACGGGTACAACCAATTTACCCGCGCAAAAACGAACGCCAAAACCTCTGACTTGCTTACGATTCAAATATTCGTTTACGGCGTTGTCTTGCAGTGTTGGCCATATCTTTTGGGCTTTATCAATACAGGCTTCTGTTGCTTCACGCTTGGCCTGTTCTGCTGCTGCTTCTTGCTCGGCCATTTTTTGATGATATTCATCGCGTTCAGCTTGTGACCATTCACGGGCTTCTTGAACAATTTTTTCGCTAATATTTAATGTGTGGTTGCCGTATGCGCCTGAATAAATGACATCGCCATTTTTGCAAATGTACTCAAACAGAATGTACCAACCTGCCTTTGGCTTACGTTTGCCTGCATGATTTGTTGCGGCTATACGTTGTAAGCGGTTAAACACAACGGTTTTGTTGTCTAGTAACAAACCTGCTTGTGATAGCTGACGCTCTACGGTTAGTAAATTGTTATTCATTTGCGTCCTACAATTTTTAGTTTTTTTACTTTTGATCGTTTTTAGAGACTAAATCTTCAAGAGTCACAATTACGCCTTTTTCAATAAAGACATTTTTTATTGCAATAAGATGTTTAAATTTAGGGACTCTATTACCAAGCTCATAATTTGAAATTGCTGCTTGACCTGATAATCCTGCTGCTATTCCTAATTGCTCTTGGGTTAAATTTGCCATTTCTCTGTACCGCTTAATTTCACACATCATCACATCTCTACGATTTTTTCGGGAATATAACACAAGATGTGATATTTACAACACAATTTGTTGTTTGACCATAAACACATAGCGTGTTTGAATGAGGATATGAATACCATCGGCAAACGCATTAAAGATGCTCGTGAAAAAATAGGGCTTACTCAGCCTCAGTTGGCTGAGGCTTGCGGTTGGGAGTCTCAAGGACGAATTTCGAATTATGAAAATAATTTGAGAGAACCTAAATTAATAGATTTAAAACATATATCTAGTGCATTGAAAATTCCAGTTTCAAGTCTTCTCGAAGATTTTTTATTAGATGATAATAAAGTAACGGAAAAACCTTCTACCTATACATTACATAATACATATTATGACTTTGTTGTTGTTCAATCATACCAAGCCAATCAAAAATCGCTAAATACACCAAATGCTTACATAGCAACTAAAAGTAGCCTTACTTGCCCTATTGAAATTATTGAAAGCACTGGTAGCGAGTCGAACAACTTGCGCGTTTTATTTATGAATAATGACAGCATGATGCCTACTTTTAGTAAAAATACACTGCTTTTAGTTGATATTAGTGATTTTGAAATGCAAAGCGGACTTGTTTATTTAATCAATTGGTATGGCGAGGAACGCATTAAAAGAGTGTTTAAGGATGGTAAAAACAGCTTTAAACTTAAATCTGATAATCAACACAACTCACTCTATGCAGACGATTGGGTTGATTTCAACAATAACGATGATGTGAAAGTGCTTGGTCGCATTGTGTGGTATGCGGGTACTTTATAAGTATTTTACAGGGAGTTAGATATGGCTATTGTTTCGTCGTTGATTTTTTTAGGTGTAATTTTTGGCCTATTCAAAATTAAATCCTATTGGAAAAAACAAGTCACTTCACCACAACTCAAACTATATAACCTACCGACAGATGGTAGTTATGGACTAGAAATTGTAGGCGAGTTTAGTTTTCAAAATAACTTACTACTCATATGTGGCCGAAAAACAAAAAACGGTCACAACAAAAAGACTATTGCCTACCTACTTTTAGAAGATACAAATCCTGTTGATAAAAATGCTGTTCGTGTTGATGTTGAAGGTAAAACTGTAGGGTATTTAGCGCGCGCTGTTGCTATCAAATATCGTGACTATCTTAAACAACATGGCCTAAATAACATTATTGGTAGTTGTCCAGCCGTGGTTAAAGGCGGCTGGGATAGAGGCAATGGTGACACTGGTCATTTTGGCGTGTGGCTTGATTTTACGTTGTAATTTTTAAGGAGAGAAAAATGATCAAATACCGCGTTAATTACCTATGGGATATTGATGATGGTTGCCCTACGCATATCAGCAGAGAGCATCCACTCACCGTTGGAGAGGTCACCAAAATAAACAGTTTTTACCATCACATTCGCAGTATCACGAGCGAGGATGGTGATGTTTGTATAAGCGTTGCTCAATCTGCTCAATCACCTGAGGAGGCACCGTCCATGCCACCGTATCCAACGCATAAAAAACCACTCTAGCCGCTTCTCTTCTACATTCGACAGGGTCAATATTAGTATCAGGGTGCATTAACGTTAAGCGCGTTCTTTCACCTGACTCTCCCTGCCATGCCAGCGTTACCAACGCCGCCTCAAGCCGTTGTGAAAACGTGGGTGCAGGTACTAACACAGGTGGATAGTCTTTTTGTTCACCTAATTGCACAACTTCAACCACTTCTGGAGGCTCTGCATCAAGCATTTTTCGCTTGGCTTCATGCTCTTCTTTTTTCTGCAAAAATCTTGCTAAAGAAAAGTCTTGGTTTTTACCCTTTAAAGACTTATTAGTTAACTTTCTACTTTGCCAATTTTCAAAATCCTGCTTTAACTTTTCTAACGCCTGACTATGTTCTGCATCCCCTGCATCATCAGCAAATGCCCAACAACCATTTTTTAAGTGTATTTCATGCGCCCACTTCTCAGGCAAAAACGGCATCATTGGGTGAACTACGCAATTATGCACAAAATCTTTTAGCCACTGCTTCATCTTTTCGCTCCTAAAATTAAAAACACACAACTAATAATACACTTATTCTTAAATATCACAATATGTGTTGACACAATAAACACAATATGTGATTTTATCGAAAACGTAAAAACAAGAGCGACACCATGAACATCCAAACCCTACCGTGGTTAAAATTCGCCCACGAAGACTACATCTACGACCTACGCATTAAAGCCAATGCCGTCGTAAAAGCCGCCTTTTTAGATTTGCTATGCCTAGCCATGAAGCAAACACCCGCCCTATCCATCCCCAACGATGACCAATTTTTAGCAACATGGCTAAACATGGGCGTAAAACGCTGGCTCAAAATTAAAGACCTCGTACTAAGCCAGTTCGCCCTCAATGCCGACAACAACCGCTACTACAGCATCATGCTTGTTGAACAATACCAACAACAAGACAGCAAACCACAAGAAACGGATCGCCCTGCTTACCCAACACAACCTGCCAAAACAGCAAAAACCAATGCTGAACGTCAAGCTGAATATAAAGCCCGTCAAAAAGCCATCCAAGATCAACGTAACTCAGTAACGCTTGGTAACGCTAATAGTAACGACGAAGTAACGGACAGTAACGCGGATTTCGTTACTTTTGGGGGGATAAAGGGGGGAGATTTAAATTTAATAATTGAAAATGAAGATAAAAATACAGTTGTAGTAGTGCGCGAACATGCACCCGTCACAACAGCAACACCAACAATTTTAATGAGTTTTTATTTTGAACCCGACCAAGCAAACGTGTCGATGCTCATGGAAAAACTAGACGTTGATGCAGCCAAAAACACCAACGACAACCTAAATAACTTTATTGCTTACTACTGCGCCAAAGGCTTCAAAAACACCCAAGCCGAATGGGACTTGCAGTACGTCAAATGGCTTAAACGCGAAAAAGACAAGCCTACGGCCTCTTTATCAACACCAACCACCACTACCAAGCCAAAACATACGCCTGTACCAGTGATTGTTGGTGAGCCGATTTGGGAAACAATGGCCAAACAAAAAGCCGAACGTGAAGCAAAACCACAAAAAGACCCTCAAAGCTTGGCCGCTGGTAACGCTGCATTTGCAGCAATTAAAAAAACACTTGGCATCAGAAACGCCGCTTAAAGGAGAACAACAATGCACCCATTTGACCAAGGTTTTGCTGCTTGTGAAAGCGGCGCACTGATTAGCGAGAACCCTTACGTCCGTAACTCGCAAGAGTTTTTAGACTGGGAACTTGGCTATAAAACAGCTTACGAATGCCCGTTTTAATGGCAAACAAGGAGATAAAAAAAATGCAAAGACCTACACAGCACTATGTTGAAACCTGCAAACAGTTCCCGATCAGCACAGGTGCAGCGGTATTGCTTGCCCGTGATCTTCGTGAAGAACTCAATTCTCACATTGAACAGTTTTTGAAAAATGGCGGCGAAATTACCGTTATTGAACATCACTTAATTGACAGAAAGCCAATTGAGCAAATGATGAATTTTAATGGCAACTCCAAAATAAAACCAGTTTGGCTTGACCGTGAAAAATATAACTGGCTGATTGAAAAACACGCTTTATCAATCATGTTGATTTGTGGTCGCTTAGGCATAAAACGACAAACGGTGATTGATTATTTGAGCGGTAAAACATCGCCCGCACCACATACCCAAAAGAACATTCAAACAACCGTAAATTTTATGATCAAACAAAAAGCCGCTATTTCGGCTGAAAAAAAGGAAAAACAAGCATGATTTTTTTAGCATTGATTGCAGTTCTAAGAATTTTTATCGTATTTGCACTTATTTTTAACAACATACAGTTACGTAAACATAACGACGAATTGCGCCAAGACAACCACCAGTTGTTTATTAAAGATCATCGCGCACAATGGGATATTGAGTTTTTATTAACTGAGTTGCGACTCACTGAAGCTGAATATGGCATCAAAAATAACACTAAAAGACGGGCATATCATGGCACTAATAGCGTGGTCGAAAGGCAGCGAGTCGCACATTAATAGCTCATGCGGCACATATAAAGTGTGCCGTGTTCGTCGTGGAAAATGGCTGTTTTATAGTGCCGAAAAACGAGTCAGCGAACTTTGTTGGGTTGCATTAAAACTGTTTGAAACGTCCGATGAAGCAAAACAACACTGTGTTGATGATTTGCAGGAGCAAGAATTATGTCAGTAGGTATCCAATGTGGCATGTGTGGACACACCAATGACTTTGATCTGTTTTGTATTAGTCCATTGGGTTTGCCGTTGCCTAAGTTTCATTATCAATGCCCTAGTTGTAACCATGCTTGGGTGTTGGTTAGAGCAGCTCAAGCGACAGTTGCACCTTGTGGATTGATTTTACCGCCTGTGTTGGCAATTGTTGGTTGTCAGGGGAGTTTGTGATTATGAATACAACGTTTTTATTAATGGCTCAATTTAACGCTCCGATTGTGCCGCTATCTGACATTTGTGTGAAGTTTCTTAATATTGAGCATAAAGAAGCCTGTCGATTGGCTATCAAACAAAATTTGCCTTTTCCTGTTTTTCGTTGCCATTCGCAAAAAAGCCCTTGGTTAGTCAATATCAGTGATTTAGCAGTTTGGCTAGATAATGAAAGGGATAAAGCTAAGAAGGATTGGAATGCGATTCAAGAGTTGGGTGGCTAACTACCAACGCATAAGGCGCAAGCCACAACCCTGCGGCATATAACATGTTGGGTACTGGTCGCGTTGACGTAGAGTTAGAAAGCAGTAGTGGTTTAACCATAAAGTGCGGAGATTGCAATGAGTGAAAAAATTAGTAGATGCTGTAATTGTGGCTATGAATGGCCAACTGGCACACATGGGGGACATAGCTGCTCTGAAAAACTTAGGTCATTGATAAAAACAATGCTTGATAATGATGGTGGTGATGGTTGCTATGACGCGCATGAGTTTTTAAAAGTGCGTAACGAGTTGAGAGCTTTAATGCCAAGACAGATAGTTGCGTTGGATAAATAGCGTCTAACGGCCAAAATTCAGGTGCAAGTACCAACAATTTACGATTAGCGAGAGGTTACTATGACAGAGAACAATACACAAACGGCTGAGTGCTTGTCGCGCTTGACTGCTGAGTTAGGCATGGATTACGACCCTAACTTGAAATGGGGAAAGCAAACGGTAAAACTTGTGTTTGGGCAATGGCGATATAGAAAAGAGGTGTTAGTTGACGTTGGCGGAAACTGTACAGGTTTTGCGGTAATTGAGGCCGCCATCGGTAGTTTTTATGAAGAATGTACTAATGATGGTGATTTTGAGTTTGAATTAGAGCTTGAGGATGCAGAAGGCGGCCTATTGATTTGCGAAGATGAAGAAAATCAAGGCGAGGATTGGCTAAAAGATATGCTGATTTGCGCTGAGATAGTAGCGATTGCTGCGAGTGCCTAACTCAGAATTGTACACACTCATTGTGTGTATAACACATTTTACGAATCGTAATTTATTGATTTAATTACGATTCGTAAAGTAAATACACATTAAGTCTTCACGCAATAAAATCCAGCCTTTCCTTCTTTTTTTCTGTCATATTCACATAAATTTGCAAACTAGACCAACTATCATGCAGTGTCACTTGTTGAATTTGAGGGATTGTGAAACCATCTTCTGCCAACCTACTTGCCCCCTCATGACGCAAATCATGAAACCGTAAATCATTTATGCAAAGAACATGACAAGCACGGGTAAAAGACGCACTGACACTAGACGAAGAAACAGGCAATAAAAAATCATTATCTGTTTTTATTTTATCAACCATTTCTTTAAGAACTACCCAACCCGATTTTGGCATATTTGCAGTTTTATTATTGCCTATTGAACCATCAGGGCTTTTCATATTTCTAACAATATAAAATTGATGTTCCCAGTCAATATCTGATCGTAGCAATGTCGCTATTTCATCTTGTCGGCGGCATGAGTAAATGGCAAACCACATGACTAATCGCATTGAAAAAACCTGTTTTCTGTTTGACTCTCTATTAGCAAAAAAATCATCTAATTTTTTAAGCTCATCATATGTTGGCCTTCTTTTTCTCTTTTTTGCTTTATAGACAATTCTATTATCACGTAAATACTCAGAAGCTTCATCAATGATCGTCGTAGAAACTGGCAAGCCTAGAGCGGATTTTGCATATTTTAATGCTGATTTTATAGCAGAAATGTCTTGAAGAATTGTTGCACCATCAGTGCCACTTGCTGAACGATCTTGACAATGTTTTATTATTTCACCCGTTTTAATAGATACAATATCTATTTCAGCAATGCGCTGATTAACCATAAATTTGATATTGCTATTTCTTGTGCGGCCAAACTTATGCTCAGTAGCAGTCAACAATGACTGCATAACCTGTTTTAAAGACACACCTTTATGTTTATACGCCTCAATAACACCATCTTTTTCAAGCTCTGCTTCTCGACGTTTTGCCCAATCTTTGCCAACAGCTTTACTACTAAAGGTTTTGCTTTCTTGATGTATAATCACGCCGTCTTTTTTGAGTCGTATCTCAAATTTATAGCGAACCTCGCCTGTTTTTGTTTTGCTAATTGACATTGTGGCCATGCTACATTCCTAAGCGGACTTTTCAGTAATTTTAGCGGACTAAAAGCGGACTGAATGTAGCAAAACGCGGCAAAATACGCAAGAATATAGCAAAATACAGCAAAAAACTAAGGGTTAAAACATTGGATATAATAGAAAATATAGATAAAAATCAGATAATTAGCACTGATAAAGTATTATCAGTCGCACCTATGATGGATTGTATAAACAAAATAAAAAAGCCTTAATTTACAATAAATTAAGGCTTATATTTTTATCATAGCGGACTTATAGCGGATTTACAAAAGCCTTTCCTGTCCTCCCCAACCATCCTCCCTATTAAAAATAATCAATTCACCACTGCTTTTCGGCTTCTTAGCATGACTACCCAGTGAATACTTAATAGCCATTGTATCAACTTTCAAACCCGCAAAAATTTCACGCATTTTAGGGTGGTCATTAACAGTAATAATCATGCGCCCTTTGATGGTTTTCGCCATTTCCGCCATTTTCAGGTAATGATCAATACCAAAATCCACGCCATAGCCTTCTGTTTCCCAATACGGCGGGTCACAAAAAAACAAAGTATGTTCGCGATCATAACGCTCGATACAGTCATGCCAAGATAAGTTTTCGATATAAGTACGGCTTAGGCGTAAATGTGCGGCTGATAAATCTTCTTCTATACGAAGCAAATTAAGACCTGGCATAGCCGTCGTTGCCGTGCCAAAACTTTGGCCTTGCACTTTGCCGCCAAAGGCCAAAACTTGTAGGTAGTAAAAACGGGCGGCACGTTGGATGTCTGTAAGAGTTTCAGGACGTGTCATTTTTTGCCACTAAAAAATCTGACGGCTTGATAATGCCCATTTAAACTGACGGACAAACTCTTCTAAATGATGCTGGACGACACGATAAAGACGCACAAGCTCGCCGTTGATGTCATTTAAGACTTCTACTTGGCTTGGTTCTTTTGCAAAATAAAGCCCTGCCGCACCGCAAAACGGTTCAACATAGCATTGGTGATGGGGAAATAAAGGCAAAAGGTGTTTTGCAAGACGTGTCTTGCCGCCCACCCACGGAACGATAGGTTTATTCATTGCGAGTCTCTAAATTTTGTGTTTAGAATCACCCCCTCTGTACAGAGTGGGGAGACTTGGTTCGGCTCGCAGACTGATTGCGGGTTGAATGACTAACATGAGTGTTACAGCACTGGTGTTAGTCGCTCCTTCTAAGCAAAAAACCGCACTAGGCGGTTTCTAAATTAAATGTAGTTTTTTATGCTCGGTGTGGTGTTGTTGGTGGAGTGAAGTTAGCTGCCCATGCTGCGTCTTTACGCATTCTAAACTCATCTAGCCAGCCTGAATACTTAGTAGCAACTGTTGTGAAGTCAGTCGTTGAAATAACTCGGTGTGCCAAATAAAAGGGTTGTGCTGACGTTTGTAGTGCCTGAGCGGCGTTAAAGGTAGCGGATGAAACCCCGTTTATATACAGCGTGAAAAGACTACCGTTACGAACGATTGCAATATGATTCCATATTGCAAAGTCTAGGTTAGCTTGCAGATTTGTGGCAGCCTGCCCAAGAACGTAAATAAAAAAATGGAATCGGAAATAACCACCTGTTCCCGCAGCATTACGACCAATATACCCGTAGTAAGAGTAATCACTGCCAAAAAACAAGGTTTGCCCCTTAGCAAAAATACCTTGTAGAGCGTTAAACGCCAAAGTGCCAAGGTTTGGTTTTAACCAAAAATCAATGGTGAAACTGCCGCTTGTTATATCGTAGTTTGCATTATTGGGAGTGGTCAGTTCGTCCGCCCCTGAGAACGAAGCACTCACCCCGCCAAATACGCTTTGCCCAGAATCAATAGTTGGGGCACCAGCCGAAGCCGTGAAAGCTCTATTGTAGATACTACTGTCAGAGAAGTCAGTATCAAAGTGCATCAGCATCACGTTTAACGGGTCTTTTGCCTTAGCAACCACGCCTAAAATTCTCATATCAACCCCCTACATTCATCCAGCTAGTGGACGATTCGGCAATCAGTGTTATGGTGGTGTTGATAGCGGCCGTAGTGTTAGCACCTGACACAGTACCAGTGATAGTAATGCCACCCACGGAACCTTGACGGATATTGAAACTATCGCCTACTACTGCACCTAATGTTGCGGGCGTAGGGAGAGTAACAGCGATTGCCTCACCGTTTGTACACTTCAAAATCTTGTTACCGTACTGGTTCACATCGGTGTTTAGGACAGTGTAAGTCGTACCTGTCTGAGCATTGATGCTATAACGAAAACTGCCAGCCAAATCAGTAATCTGCTTCTGCAACTTACCAATGGCGACGGAGACGGTATCAGTTGCCGCAACAACGGCATTGGTTACTGCAACGACGTAACCTGTTAATACCGCTGCAACAGCTTGTGCATCTGTGAAGTATTTATTAGTTACACCCTCAGACAAACCATCAGTATCCGATAAACCGATATTAGCTTTAACCTGTGCTTTTTGGGGTGCGGTTAATACCTGTGCTTGGTCATAACGTGGGAACACATTAGAACCAATACCAACAACATCAGGCGTTTGACCGATGATGCTGTAAACACTGCCAGTCCACCGATAATCAAGAGCTGTGTCTATTGCGATATAGATTTTTCCAGCTTCGCCAGTGACAGGGAATGACGCCAAATCAGCAAACTCTAAAACATCATCAACAAACGACGGCAAATAAATTGCAGGAACTAAACCGTCAACAAGCGGTGCTTTGTTAGCCAAATCAACAACCAATAGGTCACTGATACTATGAACAAACTCCGTTGTTGCTAAAGCCGTGGTTGCATCTTCGGCACTTTTTGTTGGCGCGGTTGGTGTATCTGTAAACGCAGGACTAGCTAAGTCTGCTTTTGCTGTCAACGCACCACCAAACGCTGTACCAAGCTCAAAAACAACCGAAGCGGCTACACCATGCGTCGTATCCGTCTCAGTCACCGCACCCAATGTTGTGACTAACTCAGCCGCTGCACCACCATCAATTTGTACAGTCAACACACCAAACGCTAATGTCGCTGTTACACCATCACCAACAAAGTTAATTGTCTGGGCATCACCCAATAAAATACCTTCATCTTGAAATGCTTGTTTTGTACCAGTCAAGCCAAAAAGGGACGGGATACCAACAGTCGTAACTTCACCATTACTCATAATTGCATACTCTCAAATATTTTGATTAACGAGTTACGTTGTCAACAAATACAACTTGACCAAAAAGATACTGAGTCACAATACCTGCTGGACTCACTAACTCTAAGTCATACACGCCTATTTTACCTTCACGCTCAAACGGTAACTTGCCTGCGGCTGCTGGCTCTGTCACTTTTCCCTTGCTTGTTAGTGTTGACGTGTCGATTGCGGTTGTAATTGCGGCTGGTACGTTGAGCGTAATAGTGCCGTAATCGCAAGTAATTCGACTGTTTGCTGTTGTCAATTCAAGCAAAAACGGCTCACCTGTTGCGCTTGCACGAATCTGCATACGTGCAGTGAATAAGCGAATATCAGCATCCGCACCCGGCTCTAAATATAGAACACGCTGAAAATCCGAACCTTTTTCGATAATAAAATCGCGTTTACGTGCTGGCATTTTGTTGCTCCAATAAAAAAGCCCCGCAAATGCGAGGCTGTTTAGTAAAATTTTTAATTAAAAGATGTTGCCGTAAATTGTGCCTGTGTTTATCCATGTTATTAATACGCTGCCATGGATTGCATCGCCCGCAATCCCTCCTAAGTTTTTGATCACACCAATACCACCAAAAATCCCGTCACTACCATTCTGACCTAAATCACCACCCCTACCGCCAGTCGCTCCACCAATATCAGATGTGTAACCACCATCCCCACCTATTGATCTAGTTGCATTTTGACCACCCGTTGTACCTCCCAGTCCTATTGGCGCACCACCACCACCACCGCACCCAAAATACTCAACTGAACCACCACCACCCGCACCTCCAAACAACACTCCTAAATTATCAATTGCTAATGGATATTCTATTTTTATCCCATGTCCGCCATGTTGACCATTGCCATCATTGTTTGTTACGTCATAAACCCACCCACCATCACCACCTAAACCACCAACCAATGCACCGCTATTAACTGTTAATTTTATTGATACATCGCTAGGCCAGCTCGATGGATTTATTAATCCATAATTTTGTGGCATATAAGAAAATATGTTGCCTAAAGTTGGGTGAGGTCGAGAAACATAGGCGTAATTACTAGCAGAGGCGGTAATTAAAACCCCAGCAAAAACTATAAACTCAACTGTAATACCTGCTTCTGGTATTCCATATTCAGCAACAAAGGCATCGTATAAATTCAAATCTTCATAAAGTGAATCTGCTAATAAGACTGTATAACTGTTACTCAAAGGTATCGCAGTACTCACCTGTTGCGCTTTATATTTAATATCGTCTTTTTCAGTTGGTTGAGCGTAAACCACTTCCATCGGTACGCTCGCAATCGCCCCTGTCACATCCTGCATTTTGCGGGTTTGAGCATAAAACAAGTCACCTACTTTTAACTGCAAAGCGGGTGATAAATTAAACTCTAAAACTTGTGGAGGATCACGATACGTTTTAAGCAACGCATCAGCCAAGGCATTGGCCCTGCCTTGGGATGTCGTTTTGAACCAACGACTAAGCACTTTTTTGATTAAGTTAGAGCCATATTCCAAGCTACTGATTGCTTCTAAATTGGGTGTGGCCACACGCAAGGCGTAATTCTTTAATTCATCTAGTATTTCGGTTGGTTTCTTTTGTGCGAAGTAAATCAACACAGTGCTGATACGCTGATTAGTGTCCGTTTTAACGTCAATGCTTTTAGTTAAAAAGTGGCTATCGTCGCTTAACGTCGGCAATCCTGTAGGCAACGGCTTAATAGCTCTAAATTGTATCAGTTGCGCGATTTCATCCCACCAAATTCGACACGTTCCTTGTTCAGTAAGTTCACCAACCAACGTATTTATGCCTGTTGGCTCAGGTATTTCAGCACTAAAAACACCTGCTAAATGTGCCGTTGCTTCGGCATCCCACGCGGGCTTATTGATATAGCCCGTGTTAATGCCGCTATACGATGTAAGCAACGTATAAATAACATCTTGTACTTTAGTGCCTTCAAAAATGCCGACTTGTTGGACGGTATCATCTAATTTATGTGATTCGGCTACAGTATTGCTTTCACCACGGGTGATTGTAAAAACATCACCAACGCGAGTAAAAGCCATAAGTTCGCCGCTAATCGCCACTTTTCCGCTTGCGTCATATTCAGCACCTATACCCGAAGGCGTAAGGGTAAACGAGGTTTGTACGGCAGTAATATCAGCCGCTAAACGACCGTTAGAAGGCTTGGGAAACAAGGCTTTTTTATCATCAGCCAGTTTTAAGATATCTTTAGCGACTAAAGTCACGCCATCATCTTTACTAATACCTTGAAGCTGCTCTATGACATAAACGCTGTCGATAAAATTAGACCAGCTAAAAGGTGCGCTGAGGTAACCACGACGCACGCGTAACACACGGTTTTCATAAAACGGGTTACGCGCTTTAAATTTGCCCCAAAACGTGCCTTGATTGTTCGTATCATAAGTACGCTCACGCCAATAGAGGTCAATTTCTGTGTCGGGAAACGGGGCATCAATGAAGCGCACGCTCACACTACCGCGCACGCCTAAACCCTTACCTGGTGTGATTTCTTGGCTTGCAAAACTGACTGATTTTAGAAGCGGAATAGCAGAAATACCCACGGGCAAATCAGCATTCTGATCACAAAATCGGTAAGTCTTGGTTGTTTTTACAAAGTGCGGTTTGTCTTGGCAGGTTGCGTAAGTGTTGTAGCAATTGGCCGCGCCTGTTACGCCTACGGATGCTGTACAAGGGGCATTACCATACACATTGGCACAAAAATCCATGTCGCACTCGACAAATGTTGTCGGTATGCGGCCAAATTTTGAAGCTTCAGTGGTAATACTCATTATAAAGTGTCCCCACTAAGTAAACATTGGACTGGTAAACTAATGTCGTGATAACGATTGTCATTGATTGCAATGTCTGGAATTTCACCATTAGACACACAATAAGCGGCATCTTGAGGATAAAACTCATGATTCCAACTAAAAATAAACGGCTTTAATTCAGCGTGTTTAACGAAGGATTCCCAATAATCACGCACCCAAACTTGCGGAACGGTCTTAAATGTGACGTTTGACTGTGCGCCTTGAGACGTTTTAACGCGCCCAACGAACTGCCCGCCTTCGGTTTTTTGATTCATAATCGTGTTTTTACGACCGTGACGCGGCACTACAAAGCCGCCCACCATCCCCCGATATAGCGGTAATTTACGGCCTAACATGACTACGCCCACATAAAACGGAGTTGCTGTATAAAGGTTGAAGACAACGCGCCAATATCGCGCGGTAACAGCCGTAAACAGGTTTATTTTAAGTTCGTTGTCTGTTGCGCCAGTAATAGACGGGGTTGCTAACGACCACGCTAAACCGTCATTACTGTATTCCAGATAAAAAATACCGCCGACCGTACCCAAGTTATGCCGATAAATTGCCAAATAGTCGGCAGTGACTGGACTGCTAAACGTGGCGGTAAAATGGTGGTAGCCGCTGGCTGGCGTTGGCGACCAGTACGAAGTGGTGTACCAGTCATAGGCGTTGGCTACGCTAAAACCTGCTTGTTCTGTGGTGGCTACTAGAGACGTTAATAGTGGCGAGGTCAGCACGTTGTCGTAGCAAATAATGGCTTTGTTTGCTGTTGTCATGCTGGGATAAACCTTACATTTTGGGGTTGTTTTCCATCTGCCGCAGCTTCATCCATTAAATCTATCAACATTCGACCCGTTAAAACGGAGTTTTCTGGAATGCGATAATAAGTAATTTGTTGATTTTGTTGCTCGGTTTGGCGTTGTTCGGCTTGGCTGGTTGGTGCGCCTGTGTTCGACAATGCAGGTGGTGCGCTTCCTGTGATTGCACCTGCCCCACCTCCACCACTTAACACACCTTGCGCCATACTTGCACCCATTGCTATTGCAGCGGCTGCGGCTGCCACGCCAAGTGCTGGCCCTACAAATGGGATAGGTGCTAATGCGGCATACGCACCCATTGCGGCTCGGTATGTGTTAACGCCAATTTCGTATAATGCTTGTGCTTTTTGAATTGCTTGTGCGGCCTTGGCTGCTTTGCCGTGGCCTTGTGCCATTGATGCTAGGCCAGCATGGAAAAAGGTCACAGTAGCGGCCATTTGTGCTTTTCGTGCTTCTAACTCAGCATCGCCATTAGTAACCACGGCATTAACGCGGTCTAAATCTCCCTGTATAAATGCAGCTACAAAATCATTTTGAGCGGTTTTTTTATAAACATTGGCCGCATCTATAGCAACTAACTCACTATCGAGAAACTCTTCCCATTGCGCGCCTGCAATCGCTTGTGCTGCATCAAGTTCGACTAACATTGAGTCAATCATTTCACTAAATTGAGCTGCTGCAACTTCTTCTTGAGCGTTAAAATTGATTATTGACAGGTTTTCTGAGTTAACAATACCTTGATATTCATCGGACGCGTTAGAAAGACCGCCATATTGAAAATTGTCTTTTGGTGTAGCTGATTTTTTGGCTTTATCGGCTGCTGCCGCTGCTGCCAATGCTTTTTCTAATTCTAGCGTTCTAGCGGCTTTAGCTTGAGCTTCTGCTTGTGCATCAGCAGAATCTGTTGCTTTTTGTCCAACGCCCTGCCACATATCTCCTAGGTCATTTAATGCAGCGGTTGCTTTTATGTTTCCTGAATTATCATCCCAAATAGCTTTTGCTTGAGCAAAATTACCTGTTGCTGCACTTACTGCTACGGCTGATATTTTTCCGATAGCATCCCCAAAATAAGTAAGCTCAATAACGCTCGCTTTAAAGCCTGTGTACATCACTTTAATAGCTGTTGATAAAGTGAGAGCCGCGCCTTCCATCACTTGAGTATCTTGTGCGCCTTTAAGCATATTTTCGCTAATTGAAGCTAACATTGGCGAAAGCTGTACGGCCATCACACGCCAAGCACCCGTAGCTGCAAAGCCCAATTTGTCTAAATTGTCATTAAGCTGCCCTGCCGCGTTTGATGCGTCAGTGCTGACAACTAAATTAAATTTTTCAGCCTCAGCAGTAAGCTCTTTAATTGCCGCGCTACCTTGGTTTAAGTGCGGCAAAAGTGCTGGCCCTGCTGACTTTCCTAAAACATCCATTGCTAGGCTAGTTTTTGTTGCACCATCATCCATGCTTGCCAGCACATCACTAAAATCAAGCATGACATCAGCCGCATTACGAATTTGACCATCTTGGTCGCGTAAGCTAATACCAATAGTTTCAAATAATTTAGCCTGTGCTTTGCTTCCTTCAGCCGCCGCTTCCATGTTCAAAGATAGTTTTTGCAAACCCTCCGTATAATCCTCAAGCGTTGCATCATTAAAATGCAAAGCGTATTCCATTGCACTTAATGCTTCGGCTGTTGAGTTAGCGCGTGCGGCAACATCGGCCAAGCCATCGGCATAATCAATTTGTTCTTTAATGCGGTCTTTAATTAAATCAACTGCAAATAAACCAGCCAAAACGCCTGCTAATTTTTTGGCGTTGTCGCCAATTTTACCCATCGACTCATCAGCAGTTTGTTGGGCGTTATTCATGCCTTGGTCAAAGGCGGCACTATCAGCACTTAAACTAACGTGCAATGCGCCAATTTGTACACCTGCCATAAATCACCCATTAAAAAACCCGCACTTGGCGGGTTTTGTTATTCCAAACTACTAAAAAACGCTCTTGATTTAGCCTTGAGCTGCTCGTCTGTTAAATCACGTTTTTTAACTTTGTACGGCATATAAACATCGGACGTAATGGCTGGCTTATTAGGTGCGCGATTGATGTTATACAACATCGCCAACACCTCAGCATTACGCCTATCAGCCCGCAACTCGCCAAAATGTGTGTCTTCAAAGATAACGCGCCACTCCATTAGCTCGTTATGCGTTAACGTTTGCTCTAACTCTGCGACTGTGCGCCCTAACTGTAACGCCAGTAAAAACAAAAACTGGCGGTCAGGACGCTCTAAGAGTTTTTTTCTATTTGCTCGGCATCCACTTTTAGCATTTTATTGATGCGTAACGCAGCATCAGTCAAGCGCATGATCGCCAATGAGTTCAATTTTTTAACATCGGCAAGGTCGCCAAGGCTAAAAACTGGCTGATTGTCGGTATCTTTAACCGTAAAAATGGCTAATAAACTACGAAAATTAGCGGCGCGTTCGGCCTCTGGTATTTCACGATAAGCCGTGTCAAAACCATCACGCTCACTTACATTCATCACGCTAACGTGCAACGTCAAATCGTCGGCAAACTCAGGAACGGCAACCGCTTCAAAAGCCAACGCTGAAATACTGGCAAAAATAGCGAGTTTTAACTTGCTCATGGTTACACCGCCACTTCATAAACTGGCTTGCCACTGACTTTTAAGGTCAGACTTTGGCGCGTGACATCATCCATTGGGTTTGTGCGTTTCATGCTTTTGAGAATGGCATAAAATGTATCAGTCGTACCGTCTGTGTATAAAATACGATAACGAATAGGATCAGGCGCGGTAATGTCTGCTTCAATAATGCGCTGATTAGAAATAGAACGCGGGTCAAAAATAAGTTCAAGCGAACAATCACCCGCTTCTAATAAACCACCAACATATTGCTTGTATAAATCGGGTTCGCTGCCGTCATATTGGTCGATGGTTGTTACATCAATCGTAGTGCGGCTAATATCGGCAGGTACGATGTCTTTGCACTGACTAATATCATCCCAACTCGTACCGTTATCACGCTGAAATCGCGTGCCTTGGGTATGTTGTACATTCTTCTGAGTCATTCTGTTTGCTCCCACATAGAAAATTCAATCACAATAAGATGCGCTTGAACGGTTGATTCAAATTGATATTGATCGCTAATTACTAAACAGCTTGGTAAATCGGTTTGTTGCAACATGACGGTGACAATGTTGTCGCGTAATGTTTCTACTTCTTCAAATTCTTTAGCAAAAACATACATTTGTACGCGTACTTTCGCGTGACCTATGAAGCCAGCATCTAATGTATTAAGATGTTCACGATTCGTTTCGATGTAAATCATCATCGGATATTCAGCGTCTTCTGGTGCAGCATTAGGCCACACACCTTTTTCACCCAATAACGGTGACAGGTTTTTATAAATCGCTTCACTAACGCGCATTGGCGGCCTCTCTCGCTGCTTTTTCAACTTCTTCGCCTAAGCGTTTTCCCAATTGGTCAAGGGCTTCTGTCTTTTTGGCTTCCCAAGCGGGTGCTAAAAAGCGTTGTGGTGCAATGTACTTGCCGCCTTTCGCCTTCCAACCCCACTCCATAAACTTGCCATAGAAGGCGCGGCCATCAAGCGGAATAATCGACTGGATGCTACCCATTGCAGCCCGTTGACCACGGTAAACTTTTTGCTTGAGTGACTTACGCAAGTTACCTGGTTTGACTTCAATCATTGCTCCGCGTTCTTTGAATTTGTGCGGCACAATGCCAAGTGGAGCGCGGGCTTTAGCGTCTGTTAACACAACTTTTGTGCCACTTTTAACAGCAATTTCTAAGGCTTTTTTGGCGACTTTACCCTGCAATTGGCTCAGGCTTTGCTCAAGCTCTTTAAGCCCTGTGACTTGCACGGTATTAGCCATAATTAAGACTCACTAACGCCTTCACTAACCATGAGTTTTAGCTCTTTATGGCGTAACTCAACGTCAATAACGACATGAATACTGTAGATTTTGCCTTCGTGCGTGGCTCGCATTTTGGCGTTAATGTCGGCACGGTAACGAATGTCGATAGTGCCTGTAACTTCGCTGTGATTTTGTTGTGCTGCAAATAAATACTTGCCTGACAGTGGGCTGACACGCGCCCAAACCGTGCAAACGTCAACCCATTCTTGTTTTTCACCACCGCTTAAACCGCGTGACATGGTGAGTTTTTGGAAGGTGACGCGGTGACGCAGTTTGCCCGCCAACATATCAAACCCCCATCTTGCGATAAGGATTCATCAAGTTTTGACAGGTCATGTTGATGTTTAACGTCACCATTTGTTGTGCTTCACGGTTGTCGTACATATCGCCAATCATCAATAGTTGAGCGAACTGCAACGGCGCGGCCAATAACAGTTCGTCTTCTTCATCACGGCAAATGGCATCACTTAACGGACGGTCAATGTAATCACGAACACCGCGTAAAGCTGTTTTGATAAGCAATTCAATTAACGCATCTTCATCGCCGTGTTCAACACGCAAATGCTGCTTGGCGCGCTCCAAAGTAATTGCATCACTCATCAAAAAAACCTCAATAAAAAAGCCCCAATGAAGGGGCTTTAATCAACACAACCACTTACTCAGCGAGCAAGTCGCCAGTCACTTGAGCATCAGGAATGGCAACACCGAAGCCAGCGCGCATTTCAGCGCGTACTGTCACTAAGTTTTTAGTGAAGTTATCAGCATCTTCTGTTGATAATTCGACCATCACATCTTGACGCACATAACCCGTCACACCAAGCGTCAAGTTACCTAACCAAAATCTACCTGCTGTCATTGCAGAAGATAAAACAATCGGCAAACCCCAAAGCACGGGTTGAATCATGCCGCCTGGTGTACCCAGTAAATACTCGCCCGCGTCAGATTTTTCGCGCTCAATTTTGCCCCAGTCAACAGGGTTCAATACAATTGCTTCAGGTGTAATGCCACTGCCCCACACTTGGTATTTCGCCGTATTGATGGTGTCAATTGCTAATGTTTCGGGTACTGCAACCAAGCTGTTACCGACTTTCATCAAGCCGCTAAAACTGGCGGTTGTACCGTTAATCACTTTGGCTTCTAATTTCATACGCACACCATAGGCAAGGCGGCCTTCGATATAAGAAGCAAGGGCTGGCATATCATCTAACAGTTGTTTAGTCACGCGAACCCAATGTGCAACCACACTGATCGTGATATTTTCCACGCCAAACGTTAAGTTAGACTCAGGCTTAACCGCACCTTCGGCCACTTCATCGGCCATAATGTCGTAAGCGGACTCACGCAACATGGGGATTAAGTCACCAGAAACAGGCATCCAAACAATCAAATCTAACAACGCCAGTTTTAACTCTTGCGCTTGATTACGTTGCACATCAATCGTCGCTAATGAAGCATTTGCACCAATACCCGTAATAGAAACGATGTTACGCGCATGAATGCCGTCAATTTGCATACGACCCTTACGTGCTTTAATCGTCGCCACTTGCTGACTGATTTCAGTATTACGCGCCAAAATTGAACCGACTGTTTTTAGATCCGCATCGCCGCTACGCACTTGGTCAACCAGTTTTTGCTCCATGTCAGAGAAACGGCCAGCTAATTCAGTCACCGCTTTGGCATCGGCTTCCATTTTTTTACGGATTTCGTCAGGTAACTTGCCGTTTTCAAGTGTGTCTTGATGTTTTTTGATTAACTCATCAAGGCTTTTCATGCGCTCGTTGAGCTTTTTGGCTAACGCGGTTGCATCATCAGGTGCTTCACGGCGGTTAACTTGACGGACTGCTTTAGCAATAACATTCGATTTAGAGCTACTCATAGTGTTTTCTCTCAAAAAAAGGCATAAAAAAAACCGCTAATCGCGGCAACATCAAGGCATTAAAACTTAAAACGATAGTTCGTCTAATACCGACTGATATTCGTTGGTAGGACTGGGCACATGAAGAACATCATCCAAACGGGCAAGTAATAAATCGGCATCCACACGAGACAAACCCATGTTGATTAGCAAGTTATTAGCATCATCAGCGTTACGGACAGCGTTAATAGCTTCAGTCGTAGGCGTAATGCGGGCTGTTTGGTCGCTAGGTTCGTCAACTACGCTAATCTCGTATAAATCAATACGTCTAATGACGCGTGAACCTGTTGCATCCTGCATCACATCCATTGGGTTTGGTTCGTAGAAGGCGATTGATAGGCCGTCAACTGTGCCATGTTGAAGCATTGCGCCAACATCACACGCTAACGACAAATTAGGGGTTAACTCGCCTTTGACCAAAAAGCCCGTGTCATCTTCCAACAATTCAACCCATTTACCAATGCGACGGGCATTTGCACCGCTAAACCAGTCCATATAGCCGTGGTTGTAGTACATATGCACCTGTTTACCACTGGCAATCACGTCAGCAAACGCGCCTTTCTCAAAGCGTTCACCGTGACTATTCACCGTTGCCCACTTGACGGCGTAACCTTCAAATTTATAAGGCTCTCCAGCTTGCGTAGGTGCGGTAAAACGCAACTCACTAGGCACAATTTGCATCCGACGACATTGCACATCAGGCGGTTTACGGCGATTACGGTGATGCAGCTTAGTCATGGTTAACCTCATCTTTGCTTCTTGTTGGTACAACATTCAAAATTTTATCAATGGTGGTCATATTGCTTGGCACAAGTAACTGGTCGCCGTTAGGTTTGGCTTGGCGGCCTTCACTTTTTCGGGCTTCATTGGGAGTCATAAAACCTGATAGCACTTGTTTAGATACCGATTCAACACGGTCTTTTAAGTTCGCTCTTAAAATCGCGTCGGCATCAAACTCAAATTCGTAGGCATCCCACTCCGTACGCGGCAATAAATTAACGACAATGGATAGCTCTAATTTTTCTAAATAAGGACGCAGGTCAAACTTATAAAAGCCGTTGATAATGGAATCAATGCCGCTACCCCATACCGTTGAAGCTGACGTGTCGTTAATCAATACACTTGGCACACCAAAGACACGGGCAATTTCTTCTAAGCTAAAACGGCGAGTGGCTAATAATTCTAAGTCTTCAGGCGTTAAACTCATTGCCTCAAACTTCATGCCACCGCCCAAGACGGCGAGTTCTGTTTGGTCGCCATTGATTAAGCCGTTCATCTCGGTACGCAAGGAATCGCGCTGTTCTTTAGTGGGCCAGTTTTGCGCCAACAATGTGCCTGTTGGTTTTGCACCGTTCGACATTAAATGAGTGATTTTGTCATCACCTGCAATGGCGACACCAATGGCTTTTTTAGCGTGAGCCAATGGCGACAAACCCACTAAGCCATTACCAAATAATCGGATATGCCAGACTTCGGCTTCTGTTAATTTTTGGCGCGTTCCGTCGGATTTTTGCCAGTGATAAACTAAGTCACCGTTAAGCAGCAGCTCAGGCTCAATGCTGCCACTGTTAAGCACTTGTAAACTGACTAAGCGTTTACCCATCATGCCGCGCAAAACGTAGGCATTGCCACTGGATACAAGGTTAAGCATCAACTGTTCAAAGAACTCAATGCGCGTTTGACGACGGTTAGGGCGGTGCTTGAGTAACTTGATTAAATCGTGGTTTGTTTCTAGTGTCCGATTACCTTCAGCATCCAGTTTGTACATATTAAGCGGCAAACTAGAGACAGTTTCAGCCAGCAAACGAATACAGGCAAACACCGCGCTAACGGTCATGGCACTGTCAAAGGTTACAGGCTTGGCAGTTGCACCACCGCCAGCACTGGCATATTGTCGGCCACGTTTTGGCTCGGCAGGAGCAACACCAAACCATGACGCTATGGATGTCCAAACTGTCATCGTTTACTCACTCTTACAAAGTCTTTTAGGTAGTCATCCATTGCTGCATCACCACTATTATCAAGGTCGCCCACTTCATCAAAGTGAATAGCCCGTGACATAGCGTTGATGAGTGCAACGGCAGGGTCGATTTTGTTTTCTAGCGCATCTTTACGCGGAAAAATGTTGTCATTGGCATCGGGTTTAACCGTCACGTTTGACATTGCCCAAGATAAAACAGGGTCGCCGTTGTGATGCAAGCGGCCAGCGCGGACTAAAACATCAATCCACTTCATCGGCTCAGACAAAAAGCGCACTTGTTGCGGTATTTCTACCGTCACAATGTCAGCGGCCTGTAATCTTTGAGCAATATACACGGCGTTAAACGGGTCAAAACCCACTTCGCGCAAGTCAAATTGGCTGTATTCCTCAAGAATATCTTGCTCAATTTGACCAAAATCAGTGACGTTACCAGGTGTTAATGTCAGAAAACCATCACGCGCCCATGCTAAATACTGCCGATTGTTGGGTAATTCAGCCGTATCTTCGTTGATATATTGGTCGCTAAAGATGTAATAGTGCTGAACACCGTCAATAGGACGTAAAAACACTTTAACTTTGCCCGCTAAATCGCTCTTACTGGCTAAGTCCAAGCCAATGAATAAGGGACAATCGGTAAACTGTTGCGGTGATAGATACTTGTCACCACAGGCCGCCCATAGCTGCATATCCATCCATGCAGAACGCGCGTTAACCCAAACACACAAATGCTTGGTCAAGAAATTGGTTTGAGCGGTTGGTTGTACCTTGGCTTTTTCACAAGCTGCCGCTAACGCGTCTTCACTGACTGACAATCCGTAATTTGGGTTGGCCTTACGCCACACGGCAGGATCGGTCCAGTCATCACCATCATCTATCGTGTAGATAATGCCAAAATAACGGTCATGGTTAATTTTGCCTGATAGCAAATCAATGACTGTTTGACGTTCGCGGTAACACACGCCATGCAAGTCAAAGCCCGCCGTGGTAATCATGATCACAATCGGCTGTTCACGCGCCCCTGTTGCCGACTCAAGAACGTCTAACATCTCACTAGACTTATGCGCGTGAAGCTCATCGACTAATGCACAATGCACATTCAGCCCGTCTTGATTGCCGCCTTGGTCACGAGACAATGCCTTGAACGAACTGGCACTTGTCAAGCTAAAAATAGAGTGCTGACCTGTCTTAATCTCAAAAGCGGCTTGCAGCTTAGGCAAGCGGTTGACCATGCGTTGTGCTTCTTCCCACACAATACGCGCTTGGTCACGCGTGGTTGCCGCGCTGTAAACTTGCGCCCCTTGCTCACCTTCAATAAAACCACAGTACAGCCCAATGGCGGCCAGTAATGTTGACTTGCCATTCTTACGCGGCATCTCAATGTAGGCGTAACGATAACGACGACGACCATCGGCATCGCACCAACCAAATAAGTTGGCAACAATAAAAATCTGAAACGGCTCTAGGGTGATACGTTGCCTAGCCGCCGCCCATTTACCTTGGGTATGTGGCAACAATTCAATAAAACGACAAACGTGTTCCACTTTTTCAACGTCAAAACGCCATACCAACTCTGTATTAGCAAGGTCATTTAAGAAACGTTGACACGATTGCTGTACATAAACGCAAGCAGATAATTTACCCGTCGTGACATTGACCGCGTACTCAGTACATAGCGCGGCATAGTCACGATGTTTCATTTATTTGCTCTATCAATCAGTGAATTTTGAGTGCTTCAAATTCGTTAAGCGGCACTTCACCCAACAACGAAAGTTGACGGGCTTCAACCTTGATGCTTGAACGTGCGGCAGGACTCAAACCAAACTCACGCCCTGTTTTAATAATCATTTCTTGCAAACGACTACGAACGGACACCCATGCCGACATCATCTCAAAACCATTAGGCGTGGTAGCAACCCATTTTTCAGCTTCAGGAAACTTTTCCATAAGCGCGGCATACTTCGCCATATTGTCGCAGTGCATGGAAAACAAATCACCGTCAATCAGGCTAATTAAACCCATGCTGACTAATTGTGGCCCTAGCGTTTGCCAATGTTTTTTACCATTTTTACATAACCAATGGGGCGCATCAGGCAAGCCAAGAACGGCATCAGGGCCGTAAGTATCACGATCGGCTCGCAGCTTAGTTCCTTCTAAAACTTTTTGTTGTGCGGGCTTTTTAGGTCTGCCTGCTGCCATTTTTAACCTCTAATCATATCAATGGGGAATACACCCCCCTTTTAATTTTGACACCGTATGAAAATGGA
>ERZ724508.463-NODE-463-length-29087-cov-4.899318_pt1 | contig 29087 bp, 44 predicted proteins | sample MGYA00376041_ERZ724508 | MGnify/ENA primary metagenome ERZ724508 (study PRJEB28724, sample SAMN07190887) | wastewater metagenome | isolation source: effluent of sewage treatment plant in Hong Hong | place: USA: Christiansburg, Virginia | collected 2016-03-01 ...
GCGTCCCTTAAGGCTGGTAATTTCCTTGACCTTCTCGTTGATCATTGTTATGAGCGTCTCCTTCGACATCGACTCGAAGTCTACCTTCTCCTCCGGCGCTGGTGGAACTACCTCAGTCATTTAAATATATACGTCGCGATAGTCCATGGAATAAACTGAAGCCCCCACAGAAGGCTAACATATCAACGACCCATGCACCCCTAGCTACGAGAAGTCGGCTGCTCAGAGCGTCATTTATCGGATTGTGGTGACAGGTATAGCCATTTGCCTGATTGTTCTGGGACAACAGAATCTCGTAACGTATTGGTGCTAGTTCAGCCGTTTGAATAAGTGGAGTGCATCGACGATAAACTGCTGAACTGGTTGCAGCCGTTAGCAGTGAGTAGCTAATGGCTGGGAGAGCTACTGTTAACGCTGAGTAATTTGCTAGTTGACGGAACATTCTTGGGGATGCTGGCTTGGTGGTATCTGAAAGCCGAGGATGCTAGGTACATTGTGTCACTAGGAATCTTAGCAGCAATTAAACTAATCTCAACAGTAAATCAACCATCTAACAAAGGTCTCCTTCCAAGCACAGCCCATCGACAAAGGGTTCGCTGGGAGCGGCATGATTCCCTCATTGTTTGGCGGCGAAAGCTTCCAATATGACTACTTTTTCAACGCGCAAATAGGGCTCTTGGTGGTCAGCACTCTCCAACTTCATCAACTTCGCCAGGCTAAGTTAGTCAAGGTCTGTGCGAGTGCAACTATCGTTGTATCCACGATATCGTTACTCCTGCGCCACAATTTTCTTATGGATATTGTACTGGGAGTCGTAGTGGGACATCTTGCCTATCGACTCGCGAACATCCACCATCCATTCATTCACAACCGAATTATCACGCCATTACTAAACCTTGACAAACCCGCTTGATACATTACTTAGATATACAAATACAATTGTGGGTAGTTTAGAGAACATGGAAGTCAAAGAACCAGTGCATACAAATGGCGAGAGTGAGCGACACACCAAGGCAGACTGCGTCGAAAGGGCATCTCCAGCAACCACTAGGATCGACGATATAGTCCATGAACGACTTGAGAAGTTGAACCCTACCCTTTCTATTTCTTACTTCCCAAATCCATTGCAAATCAAGACAGCGAAAGGAGCTATCATGATTGAAGAGAATGGCCAGGAGAATGTGGACTGCATCAACAACGTTTCCCATATTGGCCATTGCCATCCGAAGTTTGTTAAGAGAATAGCTGAACAAGCTTCCATCCTCCAAACCAACTCCCGTTTCCTCTATGATGTCCTTTTAGAGGCTACGAACAAGCTGCTGAAGAAGTTTCCACCGGAATTGTGTGTGGTCACATTCTGCAATAGTGGTTCGGAAGCCAATGACCTGGCCATGCAGATGGCGCAGGTTCATACTGGCAAGCCAGGAATCATTTGCTTGGACGGAGCCTATCACGGAGTGACGCGCGCGACTATGGACATATCGCCCTATAAATGGAATGACAAGTACAAGCAAAATCCTTTGGTGACAGTGGCCAAAAGTCCATGCACCTATCGTGGGGCGCTCGCTGGCAAGACCAACTCGAAGGATTATGCTGCATACATCCCCAGCATTATCAACGAAAATACTGGAGCCTTCATCAGCGAGATGATGCAAAGCTGTGCTGGACAAGTCATCCCTTTCAAAGATTTCTATAGTGAGCTGTATCCTGTCCTGAGGTCCCACGGAGTTGTTGCAATCGCTGATGAGGTACAGACTGGTTTTGGGCGACTGGGCTCTCACTTTTGGGCCTTCTAGTACTATGGTGTGATCCCCGATATCGTAACCTGCGGAAAAGCCATGGGAAATGGTTTTCCTGTTTCTGCAGTCGTGTGCAGGAAAGAGATTGCTGACAGCTTCAAGAAGCAAGACATTGAATTTTTCAGTACCTACGGCGGGAATCCTATGGCTATGGCTGCAACTTGCACAGTGCTTGATGTTATCGAAGAAGAGAAACTACAGCAGAACGCCTTTGAAGTTGGTCAGTACATGAGGTAGAGGATGCATGAATTATGTGTGTATCCATTCGTAGGTGACCTGCGAGGAGTTGGCCTATTCCAAGGAATCGAAATCGTGAAGGATCGGGCTACCAAAGAACACGATGGTGAACGCGCCAAACATATCATTCTAGCTGCTCGCAAAAAAGGTGTGTTGGTAAGTCGAGACGGTACCGAACATAACATCCTCAAGGTCAAGCCACCGATTGTGTTCAGCAAGGAACACGTTGACCGCCTTATCGACACCCTGAAGGAGGTTATGTAGGGCATGCTGATAGTGGAAAAGCTCGAGAAGATTCAAAACGGTCATCTCGAGATCATTGGTAAGCATGAGAAATGACAATGTGATTCGCTAACATAAGCAGACGGTAGCATTGACGAAAAACTTATACAATGTAAATATAAAGGACAATGGAGAAATTATAGAATGGATGTGGAGAGCCCATCATCAAGGCCAATAATCTCCATAAAACATACCTATTAGGCCTCGAGGGAGTTGCGGCATTGCGCGGAGTTACCTTTGAAATAGGAGCTGGAGAGTTCGTGATCATCCTGGGCAACTCGGGAGGTGGGAAGACCACCCTGCTGAACATTCTTGGCACTATAGACAAGCCGACTAAAGTAGAAGCAAGAAGTAAACTAGGGTACACTGACCATCTGTGGCGAGAAGATCAAGTCCAACACTGCCGATGAAATCCTTTCAGGACTTCGACTGAACTACCTTGGGTTCGTATTTCAAACATTCAACCTGATAGGGTCGCTGACAGCCCAGGAAAACGTATAGCTGCCAATGACCTTGAAAGTATATTTCGTCAGGCATGTAGGGAGCACTTTCCAAATCTGAATGCTAAAAGCGGGCAGTTGAGCTATTAACTTCAGTGGGGATGCAGCATCGGTTAACTCACTATCCGAACCAACTTTCTGGAGGCGAGCAGCAACGAGTAACAATTGCTCGAGCATTGGCCAACGAGCCCAAAATTTTGCTGTTAGATGAGCCCACTGGAGATCTCGACTCTAAGAACACCGACAATGTGCTGAAGATCCTTCTGGAACTGAACATGCGCAACGGTATCACACTGATAATGGTGACGCATGATGTCAACCTCAAGTATTTCTCTAATCGCGTCTTGCGTGTGTTGGACGGAAAAATCATTAAGGAATAAGCTATTCCAAAAGAGGTCAGAGAGCAGCATATCAACACAATCATGCAAAAGCAACCTTAGCTCGCAACCGAGAACGATCGGAATAGCGAATTTGACCTGATCGGTAGCAACAACCACCAACAAGAAAAAATCTAATTACGACCGCCGCCGGTTGTCGCAGTGGAAAGGTACAGTGCTGTTGGGTGGCTTCGGGAAAAAAGGAAGCGCGAGGAGATAGAGAGAGAGATACAACTGAGATTGAGTCAAAGTAACCAAAAATGATTGATTATATCTCTGCCCGTATTAACAAACATGGCAAAAGGATGATACTGTCAGTTGAGGAAAAGCGTTAACAGCACCAGCAACGTAGCTGCTATCAGCCTGATGCTCCAGCTTGTGAAGTCGATCAATTATGCCTACACAGCCGAGCAGCTGCAGGCTCCACTGCAAGTTACACAAGCCCAACTGTCCAGCTTGTATCCTGCGCAGCACTTGGTGCACTTTCCGTCGAGGTTACAGCTGCAACAATTGCTGGGGCATGGCAAACAATAAGCGCCTCAGTTAAGAAACGCAGTACCTGAGAAGTAGTAACCGCTGTCGCAGGCTGAGCAAAGTGTATTGGAGTCGCATTGACTGCAGGATGTCATGCATGCAGCACACGTTGAGTTGAGAGTGTCAAGGTAGTATCCAGAGTTACATTTTGTGCAACTTCCGCTGTTGCATGTTTGACAGTTCGATGGGCATGTCAGACAGCTACTTCCTGAAATATAACTACCCGGTTTGCACAGTGTGCAGACGTTTGCAGCCGAGCAGTTTGCGCACAGTGAGGGGCACTGGAGGCAGCTGCCGCTTGATTGTAATAGGTAGTCTGCGAGGCACTCGGTGCAGCTTGTGCTATTGGTACACTTATTGCAACCAGCTCCGCAGCTGCTGCAGACAGTTCCCAACAAGTAGGTTGTGTTCGGACACGTGAGACACCCCGTTGCATCGCATGTCGAGCAGGTCAGCGCACACGACTGACAAAAGGTTCCAACGAGGAAGTACCCTGTTGCGCAACTCTGGCAGGTGTTGGAAGAAGTGCAGGTAGTGCACATTGATGAACATTTTGAACAGGAAGTGGAGAAAAGATAGTAACCATCCGAGCATGCAGTGCAGATAGTGAGGCTACTGCATGTCTTGCAACCAGTGGAGCAGCTAGCGCAGCCATTACTTGAAGTAATGTAGTATTTGGCTTGGCAGGTGGTGCAGTGGTTTGGGGTTGAGCAGGATTGGCATCCAGTTGAGCACCCCAAACATATGCCGGATTGGTTGAAGGCACCTGTCGAACACGTCTGACAGTTGAGCGATTCATCACAGGCATCACAGTTGGAGGGACACTGTAAGCACACACCTGTTTTTGAATCAAGTACATAGCCCGTTTGACAGACCTTACAGATGGTCTCGTCACAGCACTGCGAGCAGCCAGTCATACATGTGATGCATACTGATTGACTGGGGGACAGCGCGTATTCGTATTGGTAGACTGGACAAGTACAACGAGCGAGCAGCGCCAGCAGCGCCATCAGAGCAAGTTTCATAAGGTTATTGCCGGTCAATGACATTCATTATTTAAATCACTTTGCCACCACAGCCAAAGCAATGAGCTACATGCTGGTACTGTCTCCTTGCTATTCAGCAACCCACCATCCTGCTGCTAAGAGACGGCACTGACACCAGTGAAGGTCGAGCCCAGATCCTGAGTAATATCAATGCCATCGAGGCCGTTGCCGAAGTCGTTAAGAGCACTTTAGGTAGTGGCTTCAGCTAGCATAGGCCCCCGAGGCATGGACAAGATGATAACTAACGCGAAGGAGACTACCATCTCGAATGATGGAGCAACCATTCTGAACCTTCTCGACATCGAGCACCCCGCAGCTAAGATCCTGGTGGATATTGCCAAGAGCCAGGACAACGAAGTCGGCGATGGGTAAGAACTACTGAGCGATCGGCCTGGCCGACAATTTTTTTTTGAAAATTCTTAAACCAACTCAGAACCACTTCCGTCACGATTCTCGCTGGATAGCTACTGAAAGAGTCTAAAGGCTTCATCGAAGAGGGAATGCACCCACAGATCATCATTCGCGGCTACCGTCAAGCCCTGGGGCTCGCCCTTGAACAGTTGAACCAACTCACCCACACCTTTTCAAGCGAAAAGCCTGAACAGAAGAGGGATATGTTGTTGAAGTGTGCTTCTACTGCACTCAATTCAAAGCTCCTCTCTGGTTACAAGGCCTATTTCAGCTAGCTGGTGGTCTCTGCTGTGGAGACACTCGACACCACTCTGCTCGATAAGGATTTGATTGGCATCAAGGAGGTTACTGGTGGGTCTGTCACTGATTCCTTCCTGGTTAAGGGCGTTGCCTTCCAGAAGACCTTCTCTTATGCTGGTTTCGAGCAACAGCCCAAGAGCTTCAAGAACCCAAAGATTCTTATTCTTAAGATCGAGCTGGAACTGAAGTCTGAAAAGGAGAATGCCGAGGTTCGCATTGAGAATGTTGAGGATTTCCAGAGCATTGTTGATGCCGAGTGGCGTATTATCTACGACAAGCTGGAGAAGATGCATAAGCTTGGTGCCCAAGTTGTGTTATCAAAGCTACCTATTGGCGATCTGGCTACACAGTGGTTCGCTGATCGTGGCATCTTTTGTGCTGGTCGAGTGCCAATCGAGGATCTCACCAGAGTCTCAAAGGCTACCGGTGCTATCCTGCAGACGACCGTTCACAACATCAATGAATCGGTGCTGGGTACCTGCGGAAGCTTTGAAGAGAAGCAAATCGGTGCTGAACGATACAACCTATTCGAGGAATGCCCAAGCGTACGAATAAGATTAATTGTAGAGCAAAACCGCTACTATCGTCCTTAGAGGAGGTGCCGATCAGTTCATCAAGGAGGCTGAACGCTCTCTTAACGACGCCATTATGATCGTCCGTAGGTGTTTCAAGGCTTCAAGCATTGTGCCTGGAGGAGGCGCTGTAGAGATGGAGCTGTCCAAGCAACTTCGCCAGTACTCTAAAACTGTCTCCGGCAAGGAACAGCTTGTCATTAATAGCTTTGCCAAGGCTTTGGAGGTTATTCCCAAGACCATCGCCGACAACGCCGGTCTCGATTCTATCGAGGTCATGAACAAGCTTCGTCACCGCCATTGTACGTGCTTAAGCTATTCAGCCAATCCTGAAGGAAAGGAATACGGAGTCGACATAAACGGAGAGAGCGGAGTCTGCAACACCTACGAATCCTTTGTGTGGGAGCCAGTTCTCGTCAAGACGAACGCCTTCAACGCCGCCACAGAAGCAGCTTGCACCATCCTGTCTATCGATGAGACTGTCCGCAATCCCAAGGCTGAGCAAGAACAGCAGCAACGCCGCATGAAGAAGATGGCTCCGAAGCTAGGTGGTCTCAAGAACACCAAGATGAGATGATAAAATATTGTGTGAGCGAACCAAGATGAGTGCGTATTGAGAGATATGGAAATATCAAACACTATCAACTATTTCTGGCCCAGGGTTGTTATCCGCCGTAATCTCGAAACCTAACAACTCGATGTAGCTAGTTTCGGGTTTGCCTGGCTCCGGAGCCCGAGGTGCAATGGAACCATAAATGCAGATAGGCATCTCGTTGGGCTCAATCGAGAAGTTGAACTGCTTTTCGCTCAGGTTTTTTACTATGCCAAACCGACCCATTTTTGTTTTTGCACTGATAAGCACAAGGTACTACACCTGGTTTTCCTAGTTCAAGGTTCCTGATATAGACTTTAAGTAGTCTCCTTCCTCCATTTCGAAATAGGTCTCAGTGTAGGGGTCTTTGCCTTCCTTTTTGATCACATGCTAGCCACCGAGTTTGATGATATCCCCATACTTGTATGTGCACTGAATGCCGCATAAACTGTTTTGAGTCTTGTCTGTCCACAGCCGTATAGCTGTTATCTTAGTTTGAAAATTGCGTCCGAGTATGCTCCTATCTGTGAACTTCTTGCCTTTTTCTGTGGCTACACCTTTTTCATCGTATTTAAGGTGTCCGTGGTGCTCCAGAGGGTCCTTCTTAGTTCCGCCTGGGAGGGACACTTTCACCTTGTTCGGTGGCAATGGTGGCTTACCCTTATTGCCTTGGTCCCCCTGGTTACCCAAACTCTCCATCATTATGGAGTTCACTCCGGGTCTCATGTTGGATTTCTTGACCTTTTTCTTCAGAACCTTAATCTGTTCGTCGAGCTCTTCGATTTCCTATGGTAAGTGACTCATTACATTCTATCGCTCGATGAGCCTCATGCGAGTTTCGACTGTCTTCTTTTCCTCCTCCTCCTTGCCCTTAATCAATAATTCCACCTTCTTCTCATAGTCATTCTGTAGTTTTCGCTTGATCTTGATTTCGTTGCGCACGTCGTGATAGCGACTGAGAGTGACCTCTTCCTCTCCTGTATCAAGAGTTTTCTTGGGGTTCCGAGCAGACTGCGCCTGCAGGCTGACATTGTCACTAGCCTTCTCGAAGATAACACTAAATATGTTGTTCTTCTTTAGCCTTCGTTAGTATGGAAAGTACTCTTCAAGCTCGTCGATGGACACCCCACCCTCAATTAGCTCCTTCTCGATTCTTTTGATGTAGTCGTACTGTTTCTTTGCGTTCTCCTGCTTCTTCTTCTCTTTGGCTTCGCTCTCACGCACCTTCTCCCTCAGAAACCGAATTTATTGCTGCATCTTCAGCAGTTGCTCCTCGATCTCCTGCTTGCTGTCTAAGATTACCCAACTGCCGTACAATTATTCTTGAGCTTCCTTCCGAACTCAAACGACTCCTTCTAAACTACAGTCAATTATCCCTTCAGCTTTTAGATGTGTGAGTCCTTCTACTTGGTTATTGTCTCCAGACGAGCTAACCTAAATACGTTGTGAGGTACTTCTAAGCCACTAACCCTCCAGACTGCTTGTCTTCCAGCTTGCCTACCTCCCTCTCATAGTTGTGTATTTGTTTGTAGGCGTTCTCCAACTCTTTCTTCAGTACGTCGGTGCTTTGCTACCACGGCACGAGTTTATGCTCGTCCTTCTTTGACTCCTTCTGGGCATGCTCAGCAAGTAGTTCTCGTATCTTGACTATCTCCACTTTAAGGCGTCTGTTTCGCTATTCCAGATCGGTCACGTATTTGGACCTACCTCGCCACCTTCGTACTTGAGCTATTGCGGAGATTCGTTGTTGGTTGGTCTGCGAATAGCACGGTTCGACTGCGGAGTTACCTACTTGACCTCCAGAGACTGATGGAGCTTGCGGCGCGCCGACATGTATATATTATCAAAGGTATAATGTTTTGGACAGTCTTACTCTGAACAAAACCCGAGCGGACTAACCTGATGATTTCTCAGCAATATGGAGTCATTCGTTAAACTACTGAGCCGACCAATCAGTCGATTCTGATAAAAGCCGAAGCAGTAAAACTAAGAACTCGAAGCCCATTTGACGATAATGCATTATGAAGAAAAACATCATCAAAATCGACTCCATCTTGAAAGACCTCAAAGCCATGCACGAATTCCTCGGTGGTGGGTCACTCAAAGCAGACTACACCTAGGAGAATGTTGAACTAAATCAAATTCTGACGCTATTTCGAGAGGAGATCTTTTCCATCAGGGCTGCACAGAAATAACGAGACGTAAAAGAGTAGAAGTTAGGGAAGACACATCCGGACCTGATCAGGCTCAACTTCTCCATCAGGGAAGGCATCAAGAAGTGCGAGGACATGATTGTAGTTGCCCAAAAGAGAGCCACCCGAAGCAAAGATTTGAAATACCTGTCGGACGAGGAGAAGAAGAATATCAAGCGCAGGCTTGATAATTGTGCCAACATGCTGTTGGATGTGAAGCAAACTGAAGAGGGAGGGACCTACCGACCACCAGAAGCCATCTCGCTCCAAGTACTCATGCAAGGTACACCACGGCATAAAGTAGAACTCGTCCGAGAGAGGAAAGACCAGGACGATTCAGATAGGTAGTCCATCAACGTCGACGAAATCGAGGCCTTTGAAACATTCGATAAGAACGATGAGTAAATGGACAACAGGCTCGACCGCATAATCGAAGTCAACGATCGTGTGATTGTTGGTGCTAAGGCGACTGGAGAGGCCTTACAGTAAATCGACAAGAAGACCAGAAAGATCACCAAGACTGTTGACACGACTAACGAACGCTTGGCCAAGACCCAAGATGCCCTGGGTGAGCTCATCAAGAAGTACCGTCGCCCAAATAAGTTCTGTCTGGATATAACCCTTGTGGTTATGCTACTTGGGCTTATAGCAGTTGTCGTTAACATGGTCACTAAAAAATCATCTTGAGAATAGTTTGGCAGACTTCAAGTCATGGGATAACTATGATGATGTTGTGCAAGTATAGAGGATTGACATCATTCTACCGCTGCAACTGCGATAAATAAAAGCTCGTCATGGTGGATCAGTAGCGGATGTTGCTTAATCCCTGCTGAGTGTCGTTTGTCTTATACATACCAAAGTTTCCCTTACTGAATTGTGATTGCTGAATAGTCGATGCCCCCAAGCCGATCGGCGGGGGAGGACAGAAGTTTCCTATTGCTTTCACACACGATTTGAGAGGTGGTGGTTGAGCTCCCAACCCAAATACTGAAACAGGTTGGGCTGGAGTTACTTACTGCCAAATGGTTGACATATTTGGCATATTTGGGGGTGGGATGTTCATGAGTGGATCTTGTTTGAGTCCGCTTGATTTTGGTTAAGCGAGTGGTAGGGGTGGCTGGATGATTGAGCCTTTATCCGATGTAACGTAGATCGAGGGCAGTGTATCCCCCCTCCCTGGAATACATTTGGAGGCACAGCAGCCCATACTTACCAACAAAATTAACTATAAAGAACATCTTTTAAGTCTAGAGATGCAAGGTACTCAATCACTCAGCGAATTACAATTGAAAGACTTCCCATTCCTTCAGGCGAAACCCCTGATCAAACACAGAGCCAGTAAATTGATATCTCGCAACGGAAGGTTCTCTCTGTGCCGGGTTATAGAAGCTCTGTGGGAAACGACTGTAGCTTCGTTTATTCTTGTTGGCTTCGTTTGAAATACGTAGGTCACATCCCATTCCGTAGCTGGGACCCCATTCCTCGTCGTTATAAAGTGCATTTGGTTTTTATTGCAGCAACAGCGGGTATTTCTGGCGGTTGGTGATGGAAAAGAGGAAGGTGGTCCCACTATGATCAGCGGTATGCTCGAACCCTATATCAGATTTAAAAGGGAGTGGACTGTAGGCGCCTAGAACTCTATCGAATTAGTTATGCACGAGCAACAGCACGTTTGGCTTGTTGTCGCAGTAGTGGTGGAACAGCTCTGTGAGAAACGAGTGTTACGACGCACGAAACAGCAAGCGAGCACTCTTGATTTTCCTCAAAGGAAAAAAGCTTGCGATGAGATCAGTGTCGTTGGTGAGGTGGCTATCAAGACAGAAGGCTGGTCCACTTGGAGGCTACTCCAAGGTAGTTTTCACTTCTTCCGAACCCACTTCCTTTTCGACTTCTTCCTTCTATTCGATGACTTCTTCCACGACTGGGCAGCTTTAACTATTTTATGCAGTGACATTCAAAGCGGTTACGATTTCTTGTGCTGGGGCGACAAATACTTTGGAGCAGAGTAACATCAGGCTACTGAGCACTACAACCCACAGCAATAAACCCTTCAAACCTTTAAGAGCACCACCTTTACGTGAGCTAACAAGAAGCGACTCTAATCTTTATTCGAGTCTTTGTTGCTTCGCGATTTTCCTTCTCTCCTCAAGTGAGTCTCCCAGTCTCTCCAATCCCTCCGCAACGTTGTACACGCACTTCGCAGACCACGCCATCAACATATCTGAAAGCCCTCCCTTACTCGCTTCTTCCTCAGCCTCCTCGCGCACCTGTTGCAGACCTTTGAGTGCGCAATTTCGATGCTGCTCCACACACTCCTTGCACTGCTCTTGTTCAATACACACAAGTGCCCCGCTGTTCCCACACTTCTTTGTCATGCAGATGCTATGAGCATCGGCACCATGCAAGCAATTGAGCTCCATGCAAAATTAATGCTCGTTTATACCTCTGAGTTTTAATTCTATGAATTATGCATGTCAGTTGGCTGCTTCAGGTTCCTACCACTCGAAGACATCCTTTTCCAGTTGCTGAAAGTACTCCTAATCAGTCCTATCAAGGACCTCGGCACTATGGCTTACCCTTCGACTCGTTTGCCAATCTTTGAAACTTCGACTATTCGTTAGCTTCCGAACTTATTCATCTGTGATGCGCCGCTTCTATCTTTCGAACTCGTCCGATCGCTTGTAGTTGTGTAGACGGTACTGAGCTGCTTCCCGCTTGGTTTCATTGAGTCGGTAGGCGTAGTAAACCGCACTGATGAAGAGACCGCAGAAAGCCCAATAGAGGAGAGGCCCGATCCTCTGAAGCTGTCCTAACAAGCGGCTGCCGATATGCCACAGAAACTCGAGCTGGATAATGATGATGAGAGTGAGTACCACGATGCCCACTGTCTTAGCGGTGTCGTTGCTGTACATCTAAATATTAAATTACTTGAGGCTAACGAATGCTTCGGGAATACTGCCTTCATTCTACTAGCCAGTGAGGTGTTTGATGAGTGGCAAAGCTGAAGTGATCCTCCTTATTCAAGTTTGAATCATTTTGCACTGGTTAGCATGCACGAACTAGGCACATAAGACTGTGTCCACCCATGCAAAGCTTATTCACTCCAATCGTATTTCATTATATCCTCAACGAATGTCGCAAGTTCGCAGCTACCAGCTGGACCGGCGCAGCTATAACGTGCAGAACAACCTCAAGCCAGGCTACTGGTTGGACATGCGAGAAGACACTGGTGACTGGCGGATCGCCAGAGTCATTAGTGTCGGTAAGGAACCTAGTGGCAAATATTCGGTGACTGTCCGCATGGATGGCTATAGTAGTAAGTACACCGATAAGATCAAGCTCCCCACGGAGAGTTTAGCGCCGTTACATCGGTGGACACCACCCTATACAGGCCCGCCGAAGCGATGCGACCGCGATGAGCTTGTGCTGACCGTAGATCTTCTACTACAGCACCGTGATAGGATGGATAAGGTAGCTCGGTTGGAGGAGCCACTAGACTGCGAGTACATAAGCCAGTACGTGCGAGCCGAACTATACATCTTCATTGACACAATGCTCGCTCAGCCGGTGCATCTGAAGGAGAAGGACTACAAAGAAGTGATGAACTTTCTGCAAACTTACGTAAGGTTAGCCGTGCAGATCATCCGCAACGGGTTGGAAATCGTTGGGGAGTTGGGCGACTACCTGCGTGACCTTTCATGGTTCACGGTCCATCCCAAACTCGCATACTTGCTGTGCTCCATCGAACTGATAGACTCTTTGGGGAACTTAGTACGCACCAACAACACCAGGTTCAAGTTTCACAAAGAGCACCAGGATGTGGCTGACCGTGAGGAAGTTCTGTCGAAGTTGAAAGCCTATATGATAGAGAACGGAGTGCTTGAGGTGAGCAACCAGCTGCTGAACGTGAAACTCGGGGATCGAACTCTTCCGTGGTGTTTGCGTAAAGGAGCGCTGACTATGCTGCACTTACTAGGAAGTCAACCTGAGCTACCAGAGTTCGATATTAGGGATGCTGCTGACCTGTTCGACCTAATCTTTTTCTTTGGAGATCACTACTCTCAAGAGTTGGTGGAGGCTAGGCACATCAGCCTCATTTTCGAGCTTATTTACAGCACAAACTTCGAGCGGAAGCTTAAAGGACTGAACGAGCTGAAGAATTTGATCGATAAGACGCAGCTGCGAGCGAGAACTGAGAAACTGACAACGGTGCTCCGAGATCGCAATTTGGTGGATTACCTCACTGACAATAACAACTTCAACAGCGAGCTATTCAAAAGAAGCACGCCAGTATTCGAATTCTGCATCAGACAGAAATGCTTCCGCAACGAGCATTTAGACCGCATCGTCTAGTAACTTCACTTGTTAACTTAGCCTGTCTCGTAGTCGTCATGAATCCGACCTCAGGCTCATCTATCAGGCACTGGCTGATCTAGCCAAGCAGCTTCCACCCTCCAGTCTCGACTACCTCTACTCAAAGCTTATCGAGCTTGAAGTCGACGATCTCTTGCTGGTGCTCCTCAGGGAGTTTACAGCCAATGCACTCAGCAACCTCAACGGGACATTCGATGCCTACACAAAACGCAAGCTTATTACCAGCGAGAAATACGGATTGTTCGGATTGCCGCAGCTATGGCTATACTGCCAGGACGAAAGCACGCTCAACGGCTAACTCACTTTACTGGCTGTTAATGAGTTTGTGCAGTTACTCCTCAGCGATTTCTGTCGCCAGGAGCGTGAAAAGTATGTTACATTGTGCCTTCGTCAAATCCAGAAAGGAGTGTCTTTTGCTCAGTCACTAAGGGTTGTTCAGCTCCTCATCAAAGAATACTCCCTGGGTATCATTAGTGACACCATCCTTCGGATTGACCGTGAGGTCAGTGTAGTTGAGTCGGCCACCCAAACCCTCAGCAAGATAATATCCAAGGAACTGTCGCCATGCAAGGTGACTCTAGACCAATGTATCGAAAATTACTTCAACTTCCTCGAAGAGGTCAGCCAGATTATACGCAAATCATTAAGCTCAGCTCACGTCAAAACCTTTTGGAGAATGCCAAAGAAGGATCATCTGTTGAACTTCCTTCGGAAAACCCGAGAAACCCATGAAAAGGAGGAGAAGGCTGGAAGACAATTCGAGAAGCGGCTAGACAGTATCTTCATCCGCGAGCTCATCGACAGCATTTTCCTCGTGCCGGAACTCATGCAGAACTACCGTAACATGGATTTCGCAGTGTACCAGACTATCGACGAGCTGCTGATGGCGCATAACATCCGCAATAAGAGTATTGAGTACAACTTCAAGAACACTATTCGGATACTGAAAGGAGAATCCATTGAGCAAACTTTCTACTTCCGCGTGCTTTTGGCAGAGAACAGCGAGAAGGTTGTCGATGCAGCCATGCGAAGACTGGTCGATCTAAATATCCGTCCACAGGAGAAACAGAATAAGACCAGCGATGCAACCAACAAGATAGTGGTCTGGGCAGCTTTTACCGATAAGCTTTTTACTGAGCTGTCCAAACAGCCCCAAGTGCTACTACGAGTGTTCCGATACTTCCTCGAGGCCATCGAAGGCCGAATGAAATCACTCAACTTCTTCTCGACAACCCCTGTCAATCTGGTTGTGAAGCTGCTTGAACCCGAACAAGTGAAGATCATTACTCTGCCCTCCTGTAGTTCCATCTACAGGCTGCGCCTCAAGATCAACGAGTAATTCGATCTGAAACACACCGACTTCGAGATCTATCTCAAGCAGAATGATATGATAACTAACTTCCAAACTGAAGAGGATTTCTCATTGCTGATGATTCAGAACAACGCCGAGCCACCCAACACGCCCAACATCATTATCAGACCGTCGAAAGAGCTTCACCCTCATCGTCGAGCAATCGAAAGATTTCATGAACAGCTCGCCTAGACCAGAATAGCCACCCTATACGAAATGCTGGACCAGCTACCGCCCACCAATCTTGCACTTATCTTCGAAATACTTTTCAAGCTGCCAAAACTCAAATCGTTATAAAAGAAGCTGCTGAAGCTGGAGTTAGGCGATGGCGGGTGGGGTTCCATATTATCAGCGAATTCATTGCGCAAACTCTATTACTAAATGGGTATCCTTCAAGCAAACAAGAACCCGAAATGGGTCATGTAATTCATCCAGAAGAAAGGAGTATAGCACATGATTCAGATTCTTGTCAAGATTGAGCCACAGGCCTTGGGGGAGGACTTCAATTTGAGGTGCTGTTCGCTTTTGATTCAGCTGCTCTCCGAATACATCCGATTCCTCAACAACCCCTCCTCCGGTACTCTAGACCAGATCTTTTCAGAGTTGGTGCAATTGATGCAAGCGAGCGTACAGTATGCTGGCCCTCTAACTATGGACTTCCTCGTGAATGGTTTCCGGCTGCTCAACAGTCTCATCATTATCAAACCTGGCGCGACGATGATGTTCTACCGCCATAAGTTCTGCAAGTCTATACTGCAGTATGCACTGTTCACTGAGAACAGAAAGGACCTTAGTCAGCTATTCCACTAGGGGCTTAAACGAGACATCGAAAACCAAGCTGTCAGAGAAATTGTGCTGGAGACGATTCTTGGGTTCCTCAATGTGCAGTTCCTTGGAGACTATCGAGTCACTTGCGATACCTACTTTGCCATCGTAAACAAGATATTGGAAATGTCCCCCAAATAAGACTGGTTGGATAAGGGTGGACTCTTAGCCTTCTTATCTAACTTCCTTCAGGCTGCACGAAAACTGGCTTACCAAGAAAAATCATCCAACGACTTCGATGCTCTGCTCGGGGGATGGTTGACGATGACTGCCCTCGTTCAACGTAGGACTAACCTGTCCATTGAATCCATCATGAAGGAAAAGTAGTTGACCTTGGCCGAGTGGTTGCTGCATGACTGTCTATTCCCTCCGTTGGACAAGTCTCAGTCAGCGAAGTGTAAGTCTCTACGCAACCGGGTCGAAGCCTTTAACATTCTCAACCTTTTGCCTACAACCAAAGATTTCTGCATGCAGGAAATCAGCAAGTTATTCGTACCAATTCTAAGCAAGTCGGCCTGGAGGCGATCTGGGGAATGGGCAATCACAGTCTCCAACGATCAACCTCGTGAATTCAGAGGACTCAAGAACATGGGTGCAACATGCTACATCAATTCGCTGATGCAACAGCTCTTCCACCTCAAGGAGTTTAGAGAGGAACTTCTTAAGGTCGAACCCGGTGAAGACTAGTTTTCACGAGTTTTGTTTGAGGTACAAAAAAGCTTCGCATACCTCCAGCACAGTGATTCACAATCATACGTGCCAAGGAGTTTCTGCCAGTCATTCCGGGTGGATGGCCAACCCATTGACCCGCGTATGCAGATGGATGCTGACTAATTCTTCAACAATTTGATGGACAAGCTGGACAATGCACTGAAGCAAACCAAACAACAGCACATCATTAGCAGCGTTTTTCAGGGTGAGCTTTCCAATCAGCTGATCTGCGAAGGTTGTCCGCACTTCAGTGAACGTTCCGAAGACTACCTCTCGTTGGGAGTGACTATTAAGAACAAACCTTCACTGGAACAGGCCTTGAAAGAATTCATCAAGGGAGAGGTGTTGGATGGTGATAACGCCTATTACTGCGAGAAGTGTTAAAAGAAGGTCAGGTGTTTGAAGCGTGCGTGTATCAAGCAACTGCCGAACGTGCTGATGATAGTACTCAAGCGCTTCTAGTTCAACTTCGACACAATGGAGAAGATCAAGCTCAATGACTATTGTGAGTTCCCACAAAAGCTGGACATGAAGCCATATACGAAGGAGTTCCTGCATAATGCAAAGGAGCCTGGTGAAGCAACCTTCCGCAACGAAGACTATTACCACTACGAACTAAAGGGGACAGTGGTGCATCACGGTACCTCTGAGGCTGGCCATTACTACAGCTACATCCGAATCGCGGGAGAGGACAGATGGATGGAGTTCAATGACGAGTGGGTTGACAAATTCGATATCAACGATCTCAAGGATGAGACATTCGGAGGTGCCGAGGAGCTCTTCGAAGGAGAAAAGAAAGCCAAGAATGCCTATATTCTGTTCTATGAAAGGAAGAAGCACTTCATAAACGGCGAACCAACCCCCACGATGATCCAAGCACTCCCCAAACCAGTGATAAACAAGGCACTGCAAAACGTTGAGTAAGACAACCTCAAGAACGAATATGTAAGGGTGGCTTTTGACAGCAACCTGTCGCGTTATCTTTTAACGAACATGGGCCAGAATGAGGGGAAGATGGCCTTGCTGTACTACCATTTGGTGGTGATGCGTAGCAAAGAAAGAATAGCCTACTTCCAGGACTACTACAACAGCATTGAGAAACTGCTGCGCAAGGACAGTGCGCTTGCTGAGTGGTACTTGGCGCAGATTGGTGAACCTTTCCTCAGGGAGTTCTTATTCGACGCCGTTAAGGAAGTTAAGTATGCTGTGCTCAGTGTCATAGCCGTCGCTTTGAAGAACAGCAAGGTCTGTCCAGAGCTCGTCAAGCGTTGTATGAACTGCCTCAACCGAAGAGGTATGACACCCTTCGCCAAGATATTCTATCTGATGTCCACCACCTCAAAAGAATACGTCAAATTACTAAAGGAGCATGACTACCCGAACAAGGTACTCAGGATAATGGACGGGCAATAGTCAACCGTCAAACATCCTCACCGCCCTCTGCCATCGGAGTTCGGTGAGAGCGCTGGCTGGGACGAACTCTCCAAAGAAGACCCGATAGATTTCAACATGCTAATCCACTCCCTGGAGGTCTTCGACGTGCGATATGAAGATATTAAGAAGTATTGCACAAATCGTATCAAGACTTCGAGATCATCGCTGGCAAAGATTATTGCAAGGCAGGCAAAGCAACGAGACTACTTCTAGAAAACTTTTCAAGCCGTGCTGCTGAATGACCTGATCAAGACCGATGAGTAGCGAGACATGACTTTATACGTTCGGATCATCCGCGAACTCGCTGATGTGAAAGATGAGTATTCTGACGAACGGCTGCGAAGGCTGGCCGAGGTCCACGTAACTGCAATGAAAGAGCACCTATCCAACTACCAATACTTCAACATCTTAATCGACGCCCTGATTAGGATATGCAGCTCAAACCTCGCCTACAGGGCAAAAGTGGTGCAGGTCCTTGCCGATAACAAGTTCGCAATCTTTAGGCAGTTCAAAAAGTGGTTGGAAGATAGTGCCTCGCCAGCAGGTATGATCCAAAGTTCTCGCTGGACACTTTGGCGTCGACAGATGACCTCCACTCAGTCAAAGAACTATAACATGATAATGAACAACCTGGCGTCCAAGGAGCCTTACCTCACCAAACGAAGGGACATTCGTATGGATCGGTTCGGAAGGCTGATAGATAAGTAGGTATTTGAAGTGGAAGACTCCGTGGATGAGCTGGAATGGCCAGTTGGCGCAAAATACGAGTATATGTAAGAACTGCCACTAACTTAGGAGTTCATTCGGCAAGTTGGTAACATTCGAGGTAACCGATCGAGCCGGACTGCTCTATCTGATCAAGATCGATGGGGGACAACGTTGGGTACCCTGCGACGAAGAAATTTCTGCTGTGTGACCCGTGTAGAGTAGTATGCATATGAAACCATGCACTGTGGTCAGACCGTTTCCTTGCGTAGCTTGAACTGCTGGATAAGTTCGCTGAGAGGTGCCAGTTCCTTTTCCTCAACAAGCTTAAACTCGTCGATGAAGTAGATGAAGTGCTTGAAGCAGGTGTTCAGGTGGTACTCCAGGCCGAGTGCGAGTATTTGTTGGAAGTGCGAGTGGTAGATGTGCGCGTACACTCGAAACACTCTCTTGAAGATCGTCTTGATGATCTGGTTGAAGGTCTTTGGGAAGGGTACTCCAATCTGGCAAGGAAACAGCGCTTCGTTATTGAACTGTGCCTCCACCCAAGTCATGAGCAAATCGATATACTCTGGGGCTGGCACCTTCAAAGGCGTGCGGACGTTCTGCCCATCGGCCCATAAGTACTCAAATTTCGGCCCGGCTGACATGATGGGACATGTCTCCTTAGTGCAAAACTCCGTTAAAGTCCCATACAGTATCGAAATTTCGTTGTAGAACTCGATAGTGTTGACCGCTAACCATTCATTGAGGTCCTCGCCGGTGGGCAGTTCCACGGCTAGCGACATGTTACCGCTTCCAAGCGTCATCTGAGCAATCTGCTTGAGGTGAAAACCTTTAGATCCCTTTTCGATAGGCCGGATGGGCTTGAATGACTTCTGGGTTTCTTTCATAATTTAAAATATTATCGGTAGGAGGTCATCTGCGAACGAACGTAAAGCGCTTCTTGAGGGTGTTTTTATTGGCCTCGGCGAGGTCACCCAGTAACTCCCACATATTCTCGTCGTCCTCATAGTTGTCGACGTGGAGGCCCGGCAACTGCTGCCCGTGCGGAAAGATCTTGTCGAGAGTAAGCTTGAAAGCATCATCGAGCATTCTAGGAATAAGCTGACCAAGCAACGGTGAGCTCTCCTCGATACAAGGGTTGGTGTTTACCTCAATCAGCCACGTCTTCATCCTTTAGTCGATGAGGAAATCATAACCAAATACCTCAAAGCACCACCTCCTGTTCTTCTCATTGAGTTTCCTCTTGACGGCACACATGGACAGGAAGATGTTCTCCTTGATCTTCTTGAGGATGCGATCACGGAACTTGAAATAACCCTGCCCTTCGAGCATTTCCTCAAACTGTCGGAACGAGAGCTGGTTGCCGAATTCGTACATCTGATACTTATCACTATGCTTTTGGATAGCATTGTTGGTGAGATGTATGTAGATGTTGTCGAGGTCTTGCGGGTTGTACTCCTAGCAGCTGGTCCTGATGTAGCCTTCCTTGAAGAAGTACAGCTACATGTTATGGGTGACCAGTGCCCAAACGCGCATGTCAAATTTCCGGTTGTTGATGAGAAGAGGGCGCTAAATGTATTTCTGTAGCACAAAGGCTGAGGCTTTTATCTTCACAAGGTTGGGCTTACTATTGTTGGGTTTCTCGGGAGACTTATCGAGGAGGCGTTCAATGTTCTTTTCCGATAAAGGTTTATTCTCAGGTTCTGTTTTCTCGGAGGACCCTTATTTCTTACCCTGCTTTAGAGGAGTCGAATCCCGTATCTTGGAGGGCTGCTTCTCTTATATCTGCGACTTTTTTTATACCTCACCATTCTACTCTGTCTTTCCCAACGTTGACGGCACTGAGTTCGTCATGTTGTTTACAGCTTCATCTGAACTGTCATCGTCGGGCAGATTCCTCATTTCCTCGTTGTCCTCTTCCTCTTTCTTATTCTGCAACTCGCCTTTCTCTTCAAAGCCAGTGGAGTAATCGTTAATAATCTTTTCCAGCTCGTAGAGGTCTTTGAAGATGTGGATACCCCTCCCTCGATTCAGGAATGTCGGTTTCAGAAGCCACAGGTAGTTACTCGCCGGCGAGAAGAAGGTCGGGTTGGTGATAGGATGGCAGTAGAAGTTGCCTTGACACCGCTTCTCATGCCTTGACTGTTGGGGAGGTAATCTTGGCATTTGTATGTACATCTTACCTTCGCCAATCGTCGGTTTGAGTCGATTCGGCATGTTGTGGTTGAAGAACTTAACGAAGGCGTTGAGATTGAGTTCCAGCCCATCATCCCCAAGGTCGAGTATGAAGGTAGTCGGAGTAATATCGAAGGCATTCATCTTATTAGCTTCACAGAAGTTGATGAGGTTCTTGATGAGGTGCTGCTTGTTAGTGATCTGGCTATGAAACTCGAAGTGGTTGAAGCAGAGTGTGGTCTTGTTGAGGCGATAAAACTTTGTGCCATAGGTTGTTTGAGTCCACCGAAAGTGCACCAACGGTAATTCATTGTTTTCCTGCCAGATCTTTCTGCGGTCGAGGATGCGTCGCACCAGCTCGTGGTTGTTGCCTCGACCCAAATGGTAGTACTACGGTAGCCAGCGGATAGTACTCGGTGAGTGGGATCTCCGTAGTCCACCTACTTTATGTCGGGAAGCTGAAGCTGCGGTTAACGCTCCACGTTGCTCTCTACTTTGCGAATCTACGTTAGGTATTGAGTGTTACCTGGAAGTTCTTTTGCGTGCGGATGATGGAAGGCGTTCCGGAAGATTCATCTTCGCTGCCGATGAGCTTCCGCTAGGTCGAGCGGTTTTCACGTACGGGTTTGAGCTTGCCGTTGGCCGAGAGAGTATCTAAATACCACCAAAGCTGCTACTTGTTCGTTCTGAGGTCACTAACGAGGAAGACCTGAGCTCCGACCTATCAGCTCGCATAAATTTAATAATACATGTGGACATTGCCACTTATTGCTGAATCACTTGTTCGGCAGGATCGACTTAACGATGCCTACTGCCACTGTGGCATAGTTCGAACGTAAGATGACTCGGCCAAAGGCTTTGAAGTTGCTGAACAGTTCGATACAGATCTTTTCGGCTAAACGAATTTACACCTAGCAACACTGGTTGCTCTGGATTGCCTTGGGGTTCTACCGGATCGTGGTCCCGCGGTTCTTGGAATCGAAGATCTTATGGATCTTCATTAATGTTCCTGGACATTGTGTGGAACCGATGAACACAATCACCTCAGAGCCGTTGAGAAGTGGGCAGTCCAGCTCGAAGGTGAGAATTTCAGCGAGGAAATGATTACCGACGGGAATGGAGTACTGCAGCGACGACAGAACATTGCCTGCTTTGATGACCTCGAAGAATGTTTCATCAAGCAGCTTGAGCTGACAGTCAATTGAATCTCCGACCGTCGCCGACTTGACCTTTTAGTTACCGAGCGCAATATCCTTGACAATGCACTGACAGTCCTGTGGGAGGATGATCAATTTGTCCTACTTCTTGATGATGCCACCTACAATGATGATTGATAGTACCCTATATCTTGCCTGATACACAGTGTCCTCGGAGCTTTCCACTGTACGATTCGTACACGTTGGAGATCTTGAGTCGGAATGGCTTGTCATTGGGTCGTGGTGGAACCTCCAGTGATGCAATAATGTCGATCAGCGGCGGTCCATTGTAGTATGGCAGTTCCTCTAAATTTAGTCACCGTGGTACTTCTTTCAATGAGGTTGACATTCAAAAACGCACTGATCGGTACAAATGAGACCTTATTTTATGAAAACCCTATTTCCACGAGGTAAGATAGCAGTTCCGATTTGATTGCTTTGAATACTTCTTCCTTCCAATCCACCAGGTCCAGTTTGTTGACGGCTACGATGATGTTGCTTACTCCGAGTGCTCTTACGATGTATGCATGCTATTTGGTCTGCCCACCTCCGTATTTCAGTCCACTCTGAAACCGCGAAGTATCGATGACCAGCACTGCATAGTCCGCCTGCACTGCACCCGATATCATATTGGGGATGTATTCCTTGTGTCCTGGCGAATCAAGGAACACGATTGTCTTATCCCCAATTCTAACGTTCTTAACTCCAACATCAATAGTGATACCCTTCTCCCTTTCCATTTCATTCTGATCCGTCACCCAAGCGAACCTAAACGATTCCCTATTCATTTCTTTAGACTCCCTTTCGTTGCGGTGGATCTCCTTCTTGCTGATCTCCTTCAACTGCTGCAGCAGTTGTCCAACGAGGGTTGATTTGCCAGAATCGACATGACCGATGACAACGACAGAAATTGTATCTGAGGGTTTATGGAGCTAGTCGTTGACCTTTGGATACTACTTGTTGTAGTGAGTGGTATCCACCTCTTCTACTACATAGGATGCTTTGCGGGTCTGATGAGGCTGGTGCAGCTCACTCGAATGCTTTCGCATGGGCCCCGAACTTGTCGAGAGCTGCTTCATAGGTAGCAACTCAGGCAGAGTTTCTTCCTGCTTTGACACTTCCTTTCCCTTTAGCACAGGTGGCTCAGTGGTCAATATTGCTTTCTTGATTTACTGCTTTTCCTGCTTCTTCTCAGCTTTCTTCTTGCGCTTCTCCAGCAACTCATCCAAAAGGTTGGCAGCATCGTCGAAGTTCTCACTGGTTTCTTTGAGAGCTATAATAGCCTCGATACGCGTGACTTCTCCATTGAATTCAGCAATCAGATCCTCAATGAGATCCTCTGAGTCGCATTGCATGGTTACCGTCAAGTTGGCCGTCGTCTATATCCTCAGCGAGCTACTGATCCAGCAGCTTCTTCATGGCTGTAAACCTACTCATGATTTTGTTGTTTGTACAAGTGATATTACAGAGAACGACTTTCGGGTAAGATCAGCAGAGGTGCGGGTTGTTCTTGGCGGAAGACCTTTTAATCGGTGGGTGGATAGGTATTGCCTCATCGGAAGACTCCCCAGCATTAATCGTGCGTGTCTGCTTCAGGTTTGTGTTCGAGTTGCTGGGGTCGTACTCTTCCGAAAGTTCTTCCACGGCGTTGATTGAGTTGATTGCGTTGTTCTCGGGAACTTGCTGATTGAAGAGATCGAAGATGGAGTAGTAGCTCAGCATGTCGAGGCTGGGAGAATCAAGGGAGATTTGGGTTAGTACGAATTGTTGTTGCCGAGGTGTGAAAGAGAACTGCTCGAGAATGGGAAGGAGATTTTATTTACTGATCGTGCCCTACCCGTTACATCGGGCAAGCAAAGCTTGACCTAACTGATCGGTGCGGTTGCTGACGACATTGCAGATATCCACGAACATCCGGTCTTCATCTTCAGTCGAATCGACAGTATACTCGCCTATCGCATCACTTAATCTTTTCGAAATGATTGCCGGATCCACTTCTTCCTGCCAATTTGTGAGAAACTCGCAAAGCTGCAATTTGTCTGAAAGAGAACCGATTTCAAAGGGATCTGATGCAAGCACTTCCATGAGGCTATCCCTTTTCATCTTTCCGCTTGGGCCAATCAGCTGTTGTGGACACAAAAAGTCTTTGAACTAGACCCTTTCGATGTGATGGGCTCGTATCTTGAGTCTGACAAACTAGCATATTCTTCTGACGCTGAGAGGAATGGTTTGTTATCGATTGCTCAGTTACTTCTTGCTCTGCAACATGGCGAGCTATTGTTTGAGCTGCAAAATTTATTGGTGCTGGTTTTGGATAACCTTATCTTTTGATGCACTGAGCTTTTCTGGTTGTTGTGCCGATTGCGGAGTATAGTTTTGCCGACGCATCTTTGAGTATAGCTCTGTTAGGGACTACAGCTGGTCATTCTTCTTCTTTTAGCGGTTCAGTAGCGAGCCTAAGTTTGTTACTACACGTACTGCACTATTTCTGGAGGGCTGCAATGGCACGTTCGTACTCTTCCGCTCGCTTTTCCAGGTTGCTTTGGATTTCCTGCGTTTCCTGCTTAACCTCTCGCAGTTCCTGCCTCAGCAGACTAATCTGTTCGTCCTGCTCGATAACTTTGCTGCCAAGCACATCTACCTCCTGCTTCTTCGTATTGTAGTCGTAAAGTGCTTCTGCAAGCTCCTCCCTATCCTGGTTGGCCTTGGACAATTGATCCAATAACTACTTGTTTTCCACCTCCATCTCCTTCAGTTTGGTCACCTTCGACGATTTTTTAAGCTGGTTGATTTCCTTGAGCAGCTTATTCTTTTCTTCCCGCTGCAGGAACAGCTCGTTTCGGAGTGCAATTACCATTCCACTGTTGTTCTTACTCGACGTCGGGTTAATCCCTGCCCCCAACGGATGGTACACATCGTAGTCGGACAGCTGGCTCAGCAGCTTTACTTTATCGTTCGAATGCATCGATAGCTGGGTGCGCAGCTGCATATTTTCATCTTCCAGCCCGTGGTGTAGTTCTGCATAGCTCAGGCTTATAACTTTTCAGCTCCAACAGCTATGAGTAGAGTCGTTCTTTGTCAGCGCGAATGTTCATAGGAAAGATGCGGCTCGGGTCCTGACGACAGTCGTACTAGGTCTCCAAGTAGGAGGTTTTGCTGAATTACTGCTGAACTACGAATGGGTCTTTAGCCGATCGCGCTTGCTACGATACCACTACTTCTTACACTGCTGAGGGCTTGCGAAAGCGAGTTCCATCTCCTGTCTACTGGAAAGAAAATCGGATATCACCGCTTTCGTTGAGGACATTTTTCTTCAGTGAACGGGTGCGATTGCCCTCTGCTGACCTTTTCATAAATAACGCTGTATTATATATGGGTGCTTGCTTCGTGGAACCCCAGAAAAACAAGGCGAAGGACAAAGAAAAGGCAGCGTATAGCCGGATGAGCGTGCAGCCAGGCGCTTCAACTATCAAGAAACCGGAGAAGAAGAAGGAAGTGCCGGCACCACCACCATCACCATTCAAGCAGCTTACCGAGGAGGAACTGATAATGAAGTATTCAATGGAGGAGCTGACGGCAACAGCAACAACACTGGAAGGACCTAAAATTATCGTCCACCGGTCAACGGGAGCATTAAAGGTGCTGAGGATAGTTGTAAAGGTCAGCGGAATCAACGAGGAGCGCATACTCAAATTCAAGAACCTCACGAACTCAGAAACCTTTATGTTGGGAGACTTCTACGTGGTGATTAGCGAGTTTCTACCTGGGAAGAATATCTTGGAGCATATGGCTGGTAATGCCGGTACGGATTGTCTACTGCTGCTTAGACAGGTTCACGCCATCATTCAGAGCATCCATCGAGAAGGCATCTACCATGGCAACCTTACCTTCGAATCTTTTAGGTTGAGGGCCGGATCGCAGGAGGTGGGCCTTGCTGAGATGAACTTCCATGAGAAGGGAGAATAATTGTTCGGAAGTTTGCACAAAAATACCCCAGCAGCGGACTGGGAATTCTTTGGGATGCTCCTTCATATTGCACTCACAGGTGGAGTACCTTATTTCAGCAAAGAAGCTCTGCAATACAAGAATATCGGCAATCCGGCGGTAGAGCAGTTCTTACAGGGAAAAGACGTCGGTCTCAATAGCCTAACATCTGTTATGGCTCACAACAACATCTCTCGGGTAGTTATGGCCTACACCCTCCGCAACGGACTCTTTCGAATGCTGAAGCTCCGCCAGAAACGCCGCCGGTTCGAATCCAAGTATCTTTACGACAAATAATCGAACTCCCAGCTAAACTTCTCCAGACCCCTCTAGGAACAAAGGACTCGCCTAGAGAAGAACCGAATGATGAACCTGTTGAAGGAAGTGATGGCAGCAGCTAGCAACGACTGTGAGCAGGACTACTTGTTCCTCACTCTCGGCGGACAGCGACTCAATGAATTCGTGCAGGTACTGCGCATCACCAACTTCGAGAAGCGGTTGGAGGAGGTTGTCTACAAGCTTTCCAGTCTGATAAGCTGATGGCTGGACGCAGCCACAATCCAGTCACCATCTAACTGCCCACCAACCATTTAAACAATAAATTCGTTAGTGGTGATATTTAAATCTTTCGATGTTGGATAAGCGACTCGCAGAAGCGACCACTCCATGCAAGCAAGACGACAGTCAGTCCACCAGCAAGAGCATTCCTGCTCTACGGCTCGGCGACTGGATCTGCATCAACTGCAACAACCTGAACTTTTCGTTCCGCACCATCTGTAAAGAAGTGGCTTATGCAGGCAACCGCTGTAAGACTCAAACTCGTTAGACCAACTTCTTCAGCTTCATGGGCCAGCTGGTGGCAGCCAATGGCGGCTGCTACAACCTAACTGAGACTAAGAGGAATCCTGACATGGAGATGCCCTCCCCAGAGGAGAAGTATTGGCCGACTGAACAAAAACCGGGGAAAGGCAACGCTGTCAAAGAGCCAAAGGTTTTTGAGAATGCGTTGCTGCTGACTCCCACCAAGGACCAGGAAAAAAATCAAAATCAGAACCCGAGTGAGCCTTACAAAAGTCCTTTCAAGCTACCTAGTGTGTCACCACTGCTGAAGAAATTCACAGAGTCGAACGTGTTAGATCGCTACTCTACAAACGAAGTACCACCGCCAATCTATCTCAGAGCCAACAGAAGAAGTACGACTACACACGATCCCATGCCAAGCTTATTGACTTCGGCAGGTGCAGCACTACTTAGGTAGTGGAAGACTAGGACAATTCGCTCGACAATGAGATCGATCGTCTGCTGGAGAACATCGAGCTCTGATAATTAAGTGGTTGGGTTCATTTATTGGGTATTTCATGCTTTCGGTTATTTACCTTGGCTATATAATCAGCAATAATCGCCTTATGGCCACAGTCCTTCCCGGTAACAGCACAAAGCTACTTGAGGAACACCCTACCGAACGAAGTAGATAGGAATAACCAACGCGACTCGCAGTAAACCCGTTACGAGTCAGAAACCCACGTTCGAATCCTTCCGAAATGTCCAACCGCGATCGCTCCATAGAAAATATACTAATGTCGCTCCACGTTAAGAAGAGGGAAGCTGCCAAGCGGTTACCAAACAAACTTATTGCTCCAAGTCACAGCATCAAGCTACCTTCGATCTTTCGCAACAACCCCCAAGAGACGAGATATAATCTCAGCGAAGAACTTGACCAATTTGAGGATAGGTTGAGCCATAGGCGCATCAAACCGTTTAGCCAGCTTAGCCGCGAGTAGTCAGTGTTGCTGCAGGATTGTGAGGGCTACCGCAGGTTAAAGCAGCTACGTAATGACCCTCGCTACCCCCACAACCTAAGCGACAGCCACTGCGCGTGACTATTTCTTCTGTGCTATGGTTTATTATTTGGATGAGCCGTCGGCATAGTAGTCAAAAGAAAGTGCGGGCGGTATACTCATAAACAGTGCTTCCCGACAACGTCAAGCCGCAAGTACCGATGTTGCTAGGACTAGAAGCAGTACATGCAGGGACCCACAGAGGAAACAGTGCTTCCAGCAGCCATCATGAAGATTAGTACACAAGCCGTTATGAAACTTGGTGGGTTCCAGAGCAGGCAGGAACTGATGGATTCTAGGCCCAGCTCACGGTCAAAGGCAGTTAGACAGTCTGTCGATAGTGTACCGAACAAAGCCTTGCCAAAAGTATTTGAGCCATATGATCCGATACCTGGTAAGGTTCCTCGACACGTTGCCATAGAAAGGTTAAGAAGGAAGTATGAGAGCGTCAACCTGAACGAACTATTGGACCATTCGACAATCGATATGGATAAACGAGGAGAGAAGTGTTTGGAGGTGGTGAATTTCTGCATGGATGATTTTAGTGGAATAGAGGAATACTTTGGCCAACCAGATGCCCTCGTTGCGGGCAAGGGTCTAAAATATCACAAGGGAAAGTGGCGGTTCAAGAGCTTTGCCGGCTTGGAGTATAAAAACTACATTGTCAAGGGAAAATGGTCGCGTTCTGGAGAATAGTTTGAGCTGCACAAGCTGTACGTTTGGCTGTGTTTCGAGGATCCCACAGCGTATTTGAATACACTAGTAGCTGCATTCAAGGAGAGGGATCGATGCGTAGCCAGCCTGCAATACAATTTCATCCTAGACAACCTTCCAGATTGGGATGTTCCTGACATCCCATAACGCAACCTAATTTCAATAGTCAAGAACTGTTGCGCGTCTAACCGAGAAAGGGAAAGCCTCAACCTGCTGATCTCTGAAATCAACGGTGACTACAGAAGAACACTGAACAAACTTATGGTGAACGAGTTATCGAGCAAGGGATTATTGGAGTTTCCGGTATCAATTGAGCCGAGACCCACGAAAGTAGTGCCATACCTCACCAAAGTTGGTTTAGTGGCTGCGAATGCGGAGTAGATAACTTACCTGAAACCGACTGAAGTCGAGGCTAGAAAATGGCCCTCCTTTTCTAATGCTGTTAGGGAGTTTTGCTTCAACTCTCTCCTGGTCAACGAAAGTATGCCATAGCTGCTCATTAAGGCTAACTGCATCATCATGTCGCTCGCTGGAATGCCAATATTCGACTTTTCCATAGAGCATGCACCGTTCTTCCTGGACGAGTTCACAGCAAGGCAGTAGAATTGCGTGGTTACCTTCGGGTACTACATTAGAGACTCGTGGATACCCGACATTGTTGAAGCCATTACCACAGCCTTCAAGGAGGATGGCAAGGGCTGGTATAATCTCAAAGAAGCCACCAAGACAGTCTACGAAATGGGAAAGCTGCGCAAGCTCATCAAAATGCTTCGCTTGAAGATTCAAGATGCTCTCAAAGACTACTTAGTGGCTCGAAGCAAATAGTTTGTGGATTTTGTGTTGAGCTTCCGACCATCCCGAGTGTACATTGGGTCAGTCGCTGAAGTCAACAACCTGTTCGAGGTGAAGGATCAACCAGCACTATTCTTCAC
>ERZ724508.464-NODE-464-length-29024-cov-4.880666_pt1 | contig 29024 bp, 46 predicted proteins | sample MGYA00376041_ERZ724508 | MGnify/ENA primary metagenome ERZ724508 (study PRJEB28724, sample SAMN07190887) | wastewater metagenome | isolation source: effluent of sewage treatment plant in Hong Hong | place: USA: Christiansburg, Virginia | collected 2016-03-01 ...
TTCGTCAGACTACGAATACACCTCTCTAAGTAGTCGCGTTGGGCGGCTTCCTATAATTTATTGGATGGTATGACATCCTGTGCTTGTTTTGTGAGTTATTTGAGCTCTCCAAATAGCTTTTGATGGGCTGTGCGAAACCGCATTACCAACGCCACCGCAATCTCTAACGAATGTATCGCTTAAAGTTTTGTATGGTTGCGGCTGTTCTCTTTGACTGACTCCTTCAAGGTTATTATCCTGGTGGACAGCTCAGACAGAAAATGCTTGCTCTGCAGTTCTTTCAATGTGCATTTCAGTAATATCTCCATTTCAGCACGAACTGGTCTTACCTTCTCCAGCAATACCAACGGCATTCGAGGTAGGTCATTCGCAGTCGCCATCTCCTTAAAGTTTCGAACTATTTGCTCGATGCTATCGACTGAACCTCGAAACCCTGAGTCTTTGGGTAGGTGTTGCTGGGATGGCGTTACCACAGCAGCATTGTCACACTGGCACAACACACTAGCCAAACGAGAGCATGAGGAGAGCTCCGACGGTTGCACCTTGGTCTGTTAGGATGATGACTCCACCTCACAACCCTCGAACTTCCTGAACATTCGCTTGATTCGTTCTGGTTCGAAGCTGTCACGAATAATGCCTTGGATATGCGGTTGGGATTCTCTGAGCACTACCTTCGAGTCCTTCTGATCCATAAGCTCCAGCAGCTGAATCATGTTATAGCTCATGCATTCTAACTCTGGATTTTCATGCAGTTTTGTTTGACTCATTGTTTGTTCCTTCATGTCCATTGATCGAACATCTCGAATTCCTCGGAGGCTTTCGTTCTTGCTGTTGTTGATACAGGGAGCAGGTGATCTCCCTCGAAGCTGGATGGGAGTGTTGTCGTAGCATGGCTTCACATCTGCTGTGCGTCTCATGCCCTTCCTTTATTATTAATTTTATCCCCTATTCGGAGTATATGCACGTCACAAATGGCTCCTCCGGAGATGCTGATCTATTCGCTATTCAATCGGCCCAGATCAGCACAATTCTCGCCCACAAGTAAGACACCCTCTGGAAGGTGCTAATCTTCGACACATTCAACCAACAGACCCTCAAAACGTTGTTCAAAGTGATAGACCTGCGCGAGCACAACATCACACTGTACATGAACATCAACGAGAGGAGGGAACAGTTGCACGGTGTCACTGCCTTCTACTTCATCCAACCAACCACCGAAAACATCGACCGCATCGTTGATGATTTCAGTCAGGATCTCTATAGTTCGGTTTCTGTACACTTCAGTTCTGAACCCTCCAACCATATACTCTCAACCCTCGCAAAAACCATCTCGGGGCGGTATCCCAAACAGCTACACAAGATTCATAGGGTCAGCCATTCCTTCTGTGGTTACCATGTGGTTGATCGGACCATGGCGTTATTGCCTGGCGAGCAAGAGATGGTCAACTTCTTGGTACAGTTAAAACAGCCTCCATTACTTATCTACCAGAAATCGGAGCAGGAGTTTGCCGTAAAAGTGAAGGACCGCTTGTAAACAATGAAGGCTGCTGACAATTTTAAGGATACCACCGCATACACAGGCATCATCATTCTCAACAGGGACAGTGACTATTCGCCACTATTTTTCCATGAAATCACGTATGGTGCGTTAATGGGCGACGTATACGACATGCTAGGCTACAACAAGGTGCAACTCGGAGAGGAAGTTCGAGAGTTTGATGTAAAGGATGAGGTGTGGGTGGATCGCAAGCACATGCTCAGCAGCTAGTTTGATCTCGAAAGAGAGATCACCCGGTTGAAGACCAAGCAAGCCAACTTGAAGTAGAACATGGACCAGGCAGCTGAGCTGAACCAACTCAACCAAAAGCTGGATTGGCATCTGATGCGAGTCAAGGATCTCATTACACAGGCTACTGAAAGACAACTCAACCGCTTTTCTCAGGTAGGGCTCGACCTTCTCACCACGAAGAAGTTGAATAAGGAAAACAAGAAGACCATGGTTGAACTCTTGCAGACATCGACCAACAAGGTTGATAAACTTAGGTTGGTGCTGCTGTACGTCGTCTGTTGTGATGACTTGTCCAGCCTCGATGAGTTCGAAAAGATTTTGGAAGCAGTACCAAAGCCTGCCATCTATGGACAACTCAAAGAAAGAAGACTCAAATAGACGGCTGCCCAACGATAGGGCTCAACCAAATACATCAAACACCTCGCCAAAGGTTTGCTGAAGAACTTGATGTCCAACTAAAAGAAGTTCCTAGTTACCCGCTTGGCTGAACAGATGGTGCGTTCCTCCCTCTCAGACACCGAGTTCTAAACTATCGAATTCAAGCGGACAGAAAACCGCTTGGGTAAGTTGGTAGTGTATATAAGAGGTGGCGCATGCCTCAACGAATACCAGAACCTCCGAGAGTACCTACCTGAGGTAATCTACTGCGGGGACCGATTAGTACACGCTAAGAATCTGCTGCAGTGATATCAGTCGATTTCGAATTATAAGTTCGATGCGGAGTGAATGTTCTCCGGTGGACTTCTTCCAACCCAGTAAACTTACCTTGGAAAAGGCTGAAGCCGCTAGGAAATATATAGAAAGTACACCACGTTGTGAAGCCATGTAGGGAAGTACTCCAGTTTCATTCATGAGTTGAAGCGCTGCAAGTAGCAGTCCGATCAGCTCTAGCAGAAAATGACAATGGTCGGGCTCACTAGTCACGAACGCAGTGAGGTGGTGTCTAGTGTGGCAAAACAGCGGACGGTTGAGCTGCGCAAACGTCGTTTCAAGTTGTCGCTAGCTGATTACTAACTGTTGGAAATCATCGGGAGAGGGTCGTTCGGGGAGGTACGACTGTGTCGTGATAAGCACACCCGTAAGGTTTATGAGCGAAGTTAGATGAGTTGGTCGCAATCAAACGACTGAAAAAATAGGAGATGGTGCGTCGGCACCAAATCTCTCACGTAAAGCTTGAGCGAGAGGTATTGACTAGAACACGAGGCAACTACATTGTAGAACTGTATTCGTGCTTCCAAGATCACGACTACCTATACTTTGTGATGGAATACCTTCCAGGAGGCGATTATATGGGGCTTCTAATTTAGCGGGACACTCTAACCGAACTATAGACTCGATTCTACTTAGCGCAACTCATCTTAGCAGTGGAGGAGGTGCATAAGCACGGTTACATCCATCGCGATCTCAAGCCCGACAATATGTTGATTGGTCGTGATGGTTTCATTAAGTTGACTGACTTTGGACTCGTTCGCTATGTACCTCCAGTCTTACTCAGAATTAGGAGGAGAGGAGTTCCTAGCAGTGCACTCCCCTAACGAAGCTCAAAGTTTCTCGGAAGGAGTTACACAATAATCCGTGCAGAGTTCTCCAGAAAAGGAGAAGAAACCTCTCGAAAGTTGGCACTCCTGAATACATCGCACCTGAGGTTTTTGAGGAGGATGGGTACGATTAAGCCATCGATTGGTGGAGCATAGGAATTATTCTGTACGAGTCACTGTTTGGGTGCACACCATTCGCAGACTAGTAACCAAGAGGTGTCTGCTAGAAGATAATAAATTGGAACCAAGAAATAGAAATCCCATACGAACCCAAGATCTCGTTAAAGGCGCTTAGTCTTCTTCAAGGCCTCTTATGTCCAAGGTAGTTTCGGATGAGGGCTGATGAAATCAAGAACCATCCGTTTTTCGATGAGGTTGACTGGAACAATCTGAGAAAAATGGAACCACCATTCCTCCCGTAACTTACCAGTTCAACAGATATCCGATACTTTACCTGCTTCGACGAAATAGAGCCTTGGCGTACTGACCACAAACCGATAGTTCACAAGGACTACAACTTCGCCGTTTTTTAGTACAAACGCTAGTAATCCTCACCAACGGAATTATTCGCTAACTTCAAGATCTAAGAATTAGTCCGGAAGCGCAGAGCAAAGCGAATGACGACCGACCCAGATACTACCACAACCAAAGAGAAGAAAAAACACGGAAGAAAAAATGAACCGAAAAGCCTTCACAAAGTAGCAAGCATTCGTGCAATTCGCCAAAGCTACAATCCACCCAATCACCACGACAACGTGATGGTCAGGTGCCTGCGATAACTGAATCCTCAGCCCAAGGTCAGTCGACTTTCCAATTGCTTCAAATCAGCCAACTCGAAACTACTAGCTGACCTCATCGAAAAGGAAAAGCTAGCTCCAGCGAAATCGAAAGGGTGTCGCATCAGCACCACTTATTGCTGATAGTCCCTCAGTTATATTAGTGATGGCAGATGCCACTATCGCACCGCTCTCCAGCTTCGTATGGGTCGCCAAGCTCTTCTAAAAGATCCGGCACCTGTCCAAGGAATGCGATGTCTCGTGTGATGCCGTGCGAAAGGACCAACCCGTGGAACAAATCGCTTCGGGTCTAATAACAGTCGTCGAAGACATCGTGAAGCATGTGATTGATCTGCGAAGCGTCGAGGAGTAGTACGTGAAGTTGGAGAATCTGCTGCAAAAGCACGAACAAGACATACGCAAGCACATCGGTGTACATCAGTCGTTAGTTTAGATTGAACAACAGCTGAGGTTGTATGGGGAAAGTCTGCAGATGCAGCTGGAGGAATCAGAGGCAACCCGCTCGGAATTTCTTGAGAAGACACGCATCTTGGTCGCCGATCTCAAGCGGCAGAATCAAAAACTGCATGAGGAGAATGTTCAGCTAAAACAGCGGTTGGAAGATATGCGAATGTTGGGACAGCCGCAACAACAGCACGTTAAGACAGACTTCCGCACGAAGATGCATACCCAAGAATCTTCGAAAGAACGGAACTCCAAGACACGGTTAGGTGGATTCGATATTGAGCTTAAGCGACAGTATGGCAGTGAGATGAAAGAACTCAACCGTACTCCGACAAAGTAGGAGGAGAAGCACCCCAATAACAACGACTACCGGCTGCGATTGGAGAATAGCCGAAAGGACCTGAACCGTCAGACTATCCAACCAAAGTTTCACAGCGACCGTAAGAAGGACATACAGAAGAAGATCCGACAGCTCGTGTAGAACCGCAACACAAAGAAGACTCTGTTCGAGAACAGCAGCTACCACTAGCTATACTCACGTAATAGCAAGACAGTTGCCCATCAGGCCCACCGCCGTTCGTTAAGGAAGTCACTTGAATCAAAGGACTCGAGGTTCCACAGTAACGGAGAGCCAGTGGATGACTAGATTGACAAGTGAATTTGCTGAAGGTGCAGCAGCAGCTGATATTTCTGAGTTAGTTTTGGAATTGCAGCAATAACTTAAAATGGATTGGTGGAAGCCTGAAGCCAAGTATGACTACGACATATCTCGCAAGATCAAGGCCGAGGGTTGCAGATAGCTCAAACGCAAGGAGCTCGAATGCAGGGTGCTGCATGCAGATGGCCTGAAGTGTGAAGAGCATACCAAAGAGTTCCTTAAGTGCACCCGCATCCTCAATTACATCATGAGCGAGCAGTGATTCAGCTGTTTATGCACCTAAACTACCTGTCGCAGCAGCGATTATATAACTATTGCCATGCTCGAGCAGCTCTACTCGCAGAAGGCACGTGAGTTCATCTAAGGTACTACGGCTGCTTAATCAAGCCCTATAGCCACCCACCTTCATCAAGATCCCAGATAGTTTGGCTGACTATGCAGAAGACCAACCGGTTCGGTTACGGCACATCAATAAGGATCTGTCCTACAACAGCATTCGCAAGCATATGAACCCGATTGAGCGGAACATTTCGATGTATAGTTACCGTAGGCCTTTGCCTCCCGCCACAAGCCAAACTGCAACAAATCGTAGTCAATAAGCGAAGCGACCAATGGTGTAACCTTTAACCATCGCCACCCCCACCAAGAACTACTTCATCAAGGTGCCTGATTTCATCAAGGAGGAATCCCCAGACAGGAAGAAAACTATTCTCACACGACTGGAGCACGACTATTAACGGATGAAGTCCAGATTAAGAGAACACCAGCAACATCAGAGGGGGAGCCCTGTTCCTTCTGTGAGGAACTCAACCCCTAAACCGCACAAGTCACCAAACCTATGCATTTCTCGCGAGCAGTTTCAGAGGCAGCTAGGCTCAAAGAAGGTGCATGACCAGGGCGGAAAGGAGTACTTTGCCGATCTTTACATGATTAAGAAGTGCAGAGAAAATGTTCTCCGAAATGCCCTCGTGGATCGTAAACATACACCCGAGCTGCCGCCTGTGTAAGAACCACAGCAACCCACGTAGTAGATCATCAAGGAATGGGTTAAGCGGCTTCCCGAGCAGACTGAATTCTTCAACAGCAGTACATGAGTGATTAACGTAGTCAAGAACAGTGGCAACGTCAGCAGGAAGAAAGTGATACAACAACGTGGCTACCTCCACAATGCCTATTATGAGTTGGCAGCACTCAACCTTGACGAAAAGCGCAATCTGAAGGCTCATAACAAGCTTCACGGTAACTCGGCCTACACCGACCTCATCGAGTGACTACTTAATAAGGGAAACTACAAACAGTCATTTGCGACCGCGACGTTTCTCCATGCGATAGTTTCCCAATAGTTCCCACATATTCTCATCGTCCGGGTAATTCGGCACGGGATAGCGCAACCTAGCCATCTGGGCTAGATTCTTTGCCTTTGGTGGGAAGAGAAGATCGAGTGTGAGCTGAAAGGCATTGTGCAGCATACGTGGCAGCAGCTTCTCCAAAATGGGTGAAGATTCTTCGATGCATGGGTTGGTATTGACTTCGATGAGCCAAGGCTTGAGCTGCTCGTCAATCATAAAGTCATAACCATAGATTTCGAAGGTAAAGCGCCGGTCTTGTGGGTTAAGTTTCTTCTTTACTGATTCGATTGAGAGAGTAATTAGCCGTTTGATTTCTGGAAGGACGTGCTTGCGGAAGGAGGGTTTTTCGTTGGGAGGTAACGTTGACTGTGGCTCTTCGTCTCTAGCAGTCGACTCCTCCATTCGAGGTGTTTCAGCCGGTGAGACATCCTCCGGTTCTTCTTCGACGGGCTTACTCGGAGAGGCACTAGCAGTCGTTTCTGATAGCTCCGCTGTAACTGGGATGCTGCGATCTTCCAGCTGCAGGAACACTTCCTCAATATCATCAAATGACAATTGGTTGCCTTTCTCATAGCTGCCGTAGTTGTTGGAATATTTCTGAACTGCGTTGTTAGTAAGGTGCACGTAGAGATCATCCTTATCAAGGCTGAACTCCTCACAGCTGGTCCGAATGTAACCCTCCTTAAAGAATAACAGGTCCATCTCGTGTGTAAGCAACACCCAGACTCTGATATCGTATTTCCTTCCATTGACCAGCATCGGGCGTTCGATGTACTTCTGAATCACAAACGATTCGGAACGGATATACTTGTTCTGGGTGGCAAAAGTACTAGCGGGTTACACAACTTCGCGTGACTTCTACTTAGCTGAGGAGTGGCGTCGGCTGGGCGATTTCGCCACATATTGGGGCTTCTCGTTACGCTTGTAGTATTCTTCAAGTATACTGGTCAGCTCTTCCAAGCTGCGGAACAGGTAAATCCCACGACCACGGTTAAGATCCGTCGGCTTCAGCAGCCATAGGTATCCCTCACCATTGGTGTATATTGGTTTCATTGTGGGTTTGCTATTCGGATGCTCTTTCTTTTCGTAGGTGAGGTTCTGCATGTTGTGGATGTGCTTGATACTCTTCACGAACTCCATGAAGGCTTTGTGGTCTTCTTCCTTGCGTTTGTTTTTGGGAATTTGGTTGCGTTTCGGACAGTTGTCCAGATAGAAGTATAAGAACCTTTTCAGGTCGTTGTCACAGTTCTCGCTGGTGAAATCAACCTCGAAAGTTATGGGGGTCACGTCGAACAGACAGTTCTTCTGCTATCGCTAACAGATTCCCTTGAGGTTTCGGATTAGTCCTGATTTGGTAGATATTTATTCATGGAACTCAAAGTGGTTAACGGCCTGCTTGTGCCCCGCTCCGGAAGATATGTGGTCAAAACGGATACGTTCACAGGTCTGCGTCCATTTTAGGTTGAACATGCTGTTTGCTACATTAATCCTAGCTTACATTAGCAAGTTTCCGTCCAGCCCCTTGCCTCGAGGATATTCTTTACGAGCTGCCCGTTGTTGCCAGGTCCAACGAAGAACTTGTAAGAGTTATCATGATTGTTGAACTCCAAGTTCTTACGCTTTTCTGGAGAGGGTTTGACATGCACCACCTTTTCTTGGGTTAATGGTTCGACCACACTAATTGTCAGCGACTCTCTCTCCTCCTCGGCGGGGGTCAGCACAAAGTTGGTTGGAATCGGCGTGTGAGAGTGTACCTCAGACTTCCCCATCAGTACATGAGATAACTTTTATTGGAAACTGATCTGAGGGTGGTCGGGTCTGCTATTAATCTGGCTTCTTACTGGATTATGCTCTTACGGTTGCCGACTGTCACTAACAGCAGGTTGTTACGCTAGTAGTTCTGCACTTCGAGTCTGCGCAGCTGTCTCATATCCTTATCCTGTGGTTTGCGACCGTAGGATGTTCTGTTGTACTAGAAGTTGAGCTGGAAGAGGACCGGCTTCTTGTAGGTTCGTAGGTTGTCCCTATCGATGCACAGTGGATTGTAACTGAGGATGTCGCTGGGTGAGCATGGAGGTACCGGCGGGAGAAGCGTAGGTTGGATGATGGCGGATCATCTGACTTTTCCTCGCGTAGTCTGGGCAGTAGATGCGTGCGTGTATTGATGGACTTGAGCATGAATTCCACTGAGCGTCTTCTTTCAGTTTGGTTGGACAGCATGGAAAGGGAACGCGGGATGCAGCAATATAATATAACTAGGGAGAACTACTGTAAGCAGGGATCCGACGGAATAGATATTGGCGAACCGGGAGGTCGGCTGTTGCTATATGAGCTCGCAGTTCGGCAGTCTTTGTAGAATTAACATTACACTCATGAGAGCCTCCGAAGTTCTTATGCTGTGTTTGCTCACAGTTTTGGTAGCTTCGGCGTACAATCCAGCGATCTCCTCCGAGCTCATCTACATGTCCGACATCGCGTTTGAGGATGTGAATGCCATTGCTGCTTGGAACTGCACGCAATGCAAGAAGTTCAATTTCTCTGATGTATCGAGCTTTCTAACTGTAGGTCAAGGCATTTGTCAACACTACCCTGGACATTCAAGGGTTCGTCGGGTATGATGGCAAGCGCAACGCTATTATCGCAGCATTCCGCGGCAGCATGGACCTCAAGAATTGGATTGCTGATCTGGATGCACCCCAGGCCACCTATCCTAAGTGCACTGGCTGCAAGGTTCATGCAGGGTTCTACATCGGCTATCAGGAGGTATCCCCGACTGTCAAGTCTCAAGTGCAGCTCATCCTCAATAAATACCGCAACACAGAGATTTATGTCACCGGACACAGCCTAGGTGCAGCACTATCCGCACTTGCTGCTCTTGATATCAAAGCAACCTTCGGAAAGGTCGACCAGCTGATTAACTTTGGGCAGCCAAGAGTTGGAAATCAAGCCTTTGCTGATTACCTCGCTCGTCAGCTTCCATCGACCTTTAGGGTTATTCACTACGCTGACTTGGTGCCACACTTGCCTCCATTAGAGTTGCTCGGTTACAGACATGGAGGCGCCCAAATCTGGTATACAGAGGACATGCAGAAGTATTAGGTCTGCACTGCAGAAGACCCAAAGTGCATGGACTCTATTGCAGCCAAGGACCTCTCTAATGCTGACCACGACATCAACGTGTACATGAAGCTGCCTGCTTCTCTGTTCCAGCTGATCGGCCTTCGTCGATGATACACAACGTATATTTATGGCTGGGCGTTTCCGATAACTTATAAGTCCTTCATGAAATATCTACTCCTCCTGACTGTTGTGTCTATATGTCTAGCAGCATACAACCCTCCGATCGCTTCTGAGCTGATCTGGATGTCAGCAGTGGCCTACGAACCAGTGGACAGCATCAATGCTTGGAACTGTAGCGAGTGCAAGAGGTTTTCTGTCAGCGATGTATCTCCTTCCTCTATGTTAGGTCAAAGCCTTCATTAACAATACGCTAGACATGCAAGGCTTCGTCGCTTACGATGCCAAACAGAACGCTGTCATCGTAGCTTTTAGAGGTAGCGTTGATACAAAGAGCTGGATTGCTGATCTAGATGCGCCACAGATGGCATATCCAAAATGCAGCGGTTGTATGGTCCATGTGGGTTTTTATAAAGCCTACCAGGAGGTGTCAGCGGAGATTAAGGCACAGGTTCAGAAGATCTTGAACAAATATCGTACAGCTCAAATCTATGTCACGGGCCATAGTCTCGGAGGAGCCATGGCAGTGGTCGCATCGCTTGATCTCAAGTCTACTTTCGGAAAGCTCAACCAATTCTACACCTACGGACAGCCAAGAGTCGGAAATCAGCCGTTCGCTGACTATTTTGCCAGTCAAATCACTGAGGGCTACAGAGTAATTCACTACGCCGACATCGTGCCACACCTTCCTCCCCTAACTCTCCTCAACTATCGACACGGTGGAACTCAAATTTGGTACACCGAAGACATGCTTAAGTATCAAGTTTGCTCTGCCGAAGATCCCAAGTGCATGGACTCGATTCCCCAATCACAGCTGAGCCCCAGCGACCACTCTCATCTGCAGTACGAGAAGCTCCCAACAAGTATCTTCCAAATGCTTGGTCTACGAAGAAGTTCATGATAGCTCCAAATATAATAAGCAGCTATGAAATATCTCCTATTGGTTTGCACTGTGCTCTTCGGAATCTCCCTTGCAGCATACAACCCGGTCATTTCCTCCGAGCTCATTTACATGTCCAACATTGCATACTACCCGCTGAAGGACATTCGAGCCTGGAACTGCTCAGAATGCAAGAAGTTTAATGTCACTGATGTAAGTTTATGCCTTACTCAGCTCAAAGGATTTGAGAATACGACGAGGGACATGCAGGGCTTCGTTGCTTATCTACCCAAGAACAATACTGTCATCGTTGCCTTCAGAGGGAGTGTGGACATTAAGAATTGGATTGACGACTTCGATGCTTTGACGATGGCCTACCCCAAATGTAGTAACTGCCGAGTTCATGTTGGGTTTTACCAGGGATATATGGAGATTGCACATGAAATCAAGTCGCAAGTCCAGCTGATTCTTGGAAAGTACCGAGATGCACAAATTCATGTGACTGGTCATAGTTTGGGAGGGGCTATGGCAGTTGTGGCAGCACTCGACCTGAAATCGACTTTCGGGAAGGTCGACCACCTTTACACCTTCGGGCAGCCTCGAGTCGGAAACCAGCACTTTGCCGACTATCTTGCCAGCGAGATTGCAAGCGGATATCGGGTGGTGCACTATGCTGACATTGTGCCTCATGTGCCTCCACTGGACATGCTCGACTACAGGCACGGAGGTGCACAAATCTGGTATACCGAGGACATGCAAACCTACCAAGTCTGCACAGCTGAGGATCCCAAATGCATGGACTCTCTTCCTGAGTCAAAATGGAGTGCCAACGACCACGATAGCAACACCTATGCAAAACTTCCAGCTTCGATCTTTCAGCTGCTTGGCCTTCGAAGGAATGATTATTGATTTCGGAATCTGGGACAGTCTCCACAATGTTTGTTTGATTGCATCAATCAGTTGGATGATTCCTCAGCCCACTTGTTTTCCTCTCGGATTTGGTTTTCTTCTTCAGGCGTGAAATCGTTGATGATACCGAAGGTCTCTCGAATTTCCTCAGGGCTCTTGCCCTTGATCATAGTTGCTACTTTTGCGCAAGACAGCTCAAGCAATGACTTGATGTCGAGGTAGTTCGACGCAAGGATGAGCTCCAAAATCTCCTCCTGGGTGCCCTGGCTGATGAACTGCTCATCCCATGCACTCACCAAATCAGTGAGGGTGTTCTTGGGAAGTGGCTTCTCAATCTCCTTAGGCTCGGTATCACGGTAGTGCTCACAGTAGGCGAATACCTTGCTGAGAACTGAACCCTTGACGTTGGGCAGGAATATTTCCTCTTCGGCACCGGTATCTACGTAACGAATCGGGGTACCTTCGATCATGTTCTTCAGCAGTTGTGACTTTTTAGCGACTGCTTCTTCAATCTCGAAACGCTTGCTATCGTTGGACTTGATGACAACCTTCGCCATACTCTTTAATTATATGAAGTTGAGCTCAATTTTAATCGTTTAGGATGGTAGCAGTCGGTAATGAAAGGGTGTTGTCGGCAAGAGACCGCAGAAGTAAACAGTAATTTGAATTTGTGGTTTGGTGGGCGGTCAGTTTCAATTCAACTGCCAGTGGGCAGCCCCAAGTTCTTTTATTTGATGGCAGGAGGCTCTTTAACTGCTGAGATTCCCACCCTGCTACAGTGGGCTGATAAGTTTATTACTAAATTACTGTTGTTTATGACAGAACAACTGGAACCCCGAATCCACCGGAAGTTTGAGATTCAGCAGAAGCTGGGGAAAGGTGCCTACGGGGTGGTTTGGAAGGCGCTTCATCTCAAAACTGGACAGGTGGTGGCACTCAAGAAGGTGTTCGACGCATTTCAAAACGCCACTGACGCTCAACGCACCTACCGCGAAGTATCACCCATCGTCGATTCAGGTTACTCTTCTTCGAGGACTCAAGGGCCACCCCAACATAATTTCACTGTTGGGAGTACTGAGAGCCTAGAATAACCGCGATCTACACCTGATCTTCGAATTTATGGAGACGGATCTGCACGTGGCCATTCGTGCACACCTGCTGGAGGAAGTCCACAAACGTTATATCATCTACCAGTAAGGACATCGCTAATGTAGAATTCTCAAAGCAATGAAATACATACATTCGGCGGACATTGTGCATCGCGACCTCAAGCCCTCCAATATCTTACTCAACAGTACTTGCTTGGTGAAGATCGCTGATTTTGGACTGGCAAGATCAGTGGTGGAGACTCCTGGCAGTTAGAATGTTCTTACTGAACACATAGCGACAAGGTGGTACAGGGCGCCAGAAATATTGTTGGGGTCGACAAGCTATACCAAGGCAGTCGACATGTGGTCAATCGGCTGCATATTGGCTGAACTGCTCATCGGCAAGGCACTGTTTTCAGGCAACTCAACTCTCAACCAGCTCGAGAAGATTGTGGAGCTATTGGGATATCCCACTCGTGAAGATGTTGTGCATTTGGAGTCACACTTCTCAGTTGACATTCTGAGCCAGTTGACCAGTTCGAAGAAGAAGCGGATATCAACAGTCTTTGGTGATGCTCCAGAAGCCGCAATCGACTTGATCCGCAGTTTGCTGATCTATAACCCCACCAAGCGACTGACTGCATAGCAGGCACTTTCCCACCCCTACCTTCGATAGTTCGCTGATCCTCAAAGCTAGACAGTGTGCTTAAAGCCAATCAACATCAACGACAGCAACACCAAATACTCAGTACGGTTCTACCAGGAAGTGCTATATGCAATGGATAAGCAAGAGCGCAACCAATCCCCACACCGTATTTACCAAGAAGTCATCAGAAGAAACGCTACTCCGACCAAACTGGGACGGTAGAACATTCCAACAGCCACCTCTAGCCAACAACAGTTCCATTCCCGTTCGAAGGAGAAGCCTAGCTGCAACCCATACTGTGTCAATCGTTCTCCACTTCGCAATAATGATCATTGGCAGAACCGTTCAGCAGCAAAGTATGAAACTCGTTCAAACTCACCCATACCTCACAACAAGAGCTATCTGCGCTGCGAGTAGAGCAACGACCGCATGAACAAGCCATACACAGAAAGCACCTGCAGCAGAAGCAGCAAGGTGCAGCATCTCTAAAAGACACTCAGCCGCAAGAATTTGAGCTGAATCAGGTGTGTTATTGTCTATCTCATTTATAGTTTGTCAAGAATCAGGGTGAAGGAAGCAGCAGCTTATTGCTCTGAATCTCGAGGTAGTAAAGGCGTTCATCCACACTCACGAGTAGAAGATGGTAAGGCGATATCCATACTATCTTCTCCAAATCGCTCTTTAATTCCGTTATTTCGAGTAGGACTTCCCCGCATTTGCCTTTATCGGTTGGGTTTGGGACCAAGACTAAAACCTCCAACCATCCCGAATATGTGACTGCGGCCACACTACCCAGCTGGTAGTTGAAGGGGGAGGGGTATACTCCAGACGGCTCACCTTCAATGTCGAGGACCTTTATAATCGTTGACTTCTCCCTATTAAGTCCATAGACAGTGCAGGGCGACATTCGTATGAGATAACGTTGGCAAGCCGATATCTCGAAATTCTCTGGATCGACCTCCTCGTCGTCGACCGATTGGTAACGGTGGTAAAAACGCACTTTGGCCTTTGAGGCAGGTAATAGCTACTGTTTTCCACATATCAAAGCACCTTTCTCGTCTTCATATAGCACTCCTTCTTTGGTGCCGATCAGAATGCTCTTCGCTTTCTTAATTATCGGCATAGCTTTGCTGCAGCTTCCGTTTCCGTGGATCGTATAGGCATCGACTCTCAAATCGAACCCGACAGTGTAGATCTGCTAACTTGTTAATAGCGTTGCCCCGGCAATCCTACCGTCAAAATTGTAACCCAGGACCTTGGTCCAGTTGTTCCTACTTTCATAAATCTCCAAAGAGCCGTCGTAGTAGACGAGTGTTAACATGTCCTTTCCATTGATGCTCGTACTAAAGAACATTTTGAATACTGTGGAGCCCTTGAACCCTCTTATCGCACGGTGGTAGGGCAGCGATCTTTTTATCCGATACTTCTTGTGCTACGCAAAGTCACGTTTGTAGTCTAGCATATAGTGCAGCACCATAATCGGCGAGAGCAGGTACACACAATCTTGGTTGACGTCGTAGATTGCTAGATGCTTCAGTTGTGAATCAACGGCAAGCGAGGAAGTTTCGAGCCGCCGCTCATCAATCGTTGAGAGCCGCTTGAGGAGGATCATACTATTTGAATTTGCCTCTTAAATATAATCGGATGAGCTACGACGTGGAGGTAGTGCTCCACTCTATCACCTTCAAAGCCAGCCACGAACTTTACAGCAAAGCAACGTTGACGGTGTAGTCACTCGATGGTGATGCCCAGACATTCACGCATATCGTCCGGCACCCAAATGTTTCGTTTTACTAGCAATCAGTGAGAATGAAGAACTGCTAACGTTTCAGAGTGGAACTTGTGCTTAACGAGGGAAATCGTGGCACCCATCAACAAATACAGAGCTTCACTGTGGATGTGTTGCCTATGATTGAAAAGAAGGAATTCAGACGAAAGGTAAGTGAACATATCCGACCACTGAGGTGCACAGTGGATTTTTAGGTGTACATCAAAGAACCGAACCTCTTAGAAGACTCTTCTAGCATCGATGCTGGCAAGTTCAACCTCCAGATTAGCTCGAGGTTGGAAAAGAGTAATGAGCAGCTGCATCCTCCCTTTAAAAAACAGAGTTCAGTGGTTAAGGGGGTGCGACCTGCAAGCCCATTCAATTCCAAAGCGAAGGAGATCGTCAAAGAGCTACAGGAACACGTAATCAACGATGTTTTCACTGAGCAACAAGTCAAACCCGCTTTGAGTGTGCCTGGCAGTCAGCCAATAAAGACTCCAAAGCAACAACGAGAGATAAGAAAACCCACTGCAACAAAGTGGAAGTCAATCCCTGAAGTCGAATCTGAACTGGAGCATATTTTGTTCCTCAGGTTCCTCTCCTAAAACAACAACAAAATCACTTCACGGCTCTCCACCAAGTCGGCTAAACTCAAAGAAGAGCTCAAATAGCTCACCTCCCGCAAGGAGGAAGCTCAGGCCCTCCATAAACTACGTCTGGAAAAGCCTGGAGTACTTGATACCAAACTCACAGCAGTGATCTTTCTGATGGTGGGCCTTCTGCTAAGCATAATCCTCCATCTGTGACCGTGTATTATGTAACCTCCCAATTATATTACCGGAATGCAGAACAATGTAGTTGCGGTGCTGCAGTCACCCGACTGTCACACCCAGCTGCTGCGGCTTGTTAAAAAGGTCGAGGAGGGTGATACGTAAGTGCTGCAATTAGCTTAGAACCCTGTTGGGCAGGACCATTGGTGAGCTGAGAACGATTATCGATGGGGAATACGCACCCGAAGTACACACCCAGGCACTACGATTGCTGAAGGAATTGTTTCTCTTGGGTAGAGAGGAGATCATTAAGAGGATAGAATAGGAGCTGCTACCGAGGCTAGTTCGTGTCATAGAAGGCACGACTAATCCATAGATGTACTTCCTCGAAAGGTCAACCAATCAACGAATAGGTGACGAACGCCAACGCGAGCAGCTTCGTAAGGGTGGTAGCGACTACATAAACTACTGCCTGGAATCCATTCGCACTTGGGCAGAATGGGTGAAGTTTACACCCGAAGGCTATCGAAGCATATTCACTGATCGTGCCGAACAGTTGCTGGCAGCTGGCTGGAAGTTCCCTTCGGAACGGTCACTATACAAGTAGGTCGACCGCGAAAAATTTTAGCGTGTGTACAAAATGGAGTTCTTCAACAGCGAGTCAGAGTTTGAGGATTCAGTGCTGAATGAAGCCAACATCGAGCAACTGGTCGCAAGAGAAATGAATCAATGTGAGCAGATTGTGCAGGGGCTGAGGCACTAACTCAAGGCAACTGAACAGCAGACGAACTGGAAGCAGGTCAAGCAACTATTGGAACGAGCTGGGATGTTCTTCCATGAAGAAAGTGTCAAACTCATTCAAGAGCTTCGCGGGGTATCAGGCCAGTCGGATAATCTCGCCAAACTGTTGGAAAAGCAATCAGATTTCGGTACGCTTGTTGAGGATTACGAATTCTACAGAGCAGGCAGGATGACATACCAACAATTCTATCGTACTTACGGGCAAATTGAGAAGTAAAAACCCTTCCAAAAGCCACAAGAGAGCTTCAGGACCTACGATGCGAATAAGAGGGAACAAGCTTTCTCGATTGATAACATCCCGAATAGTGTCCAATTTGAGCCCATGACTGTCGACATCAACCATTCGATCAAAGCAAGCATGAAAAAACGAGTACTAAACAACCCGACAGAGCCCCATATGCTCACTGACAACCGGGAGCTTACAACCCAGCAGGAACCCATTAGGCATGAATATAAACTTCAGCTTGACCAGATCAAGTCCGAGTATGAACAGAAGCTGGTGACCGAACGTGAGCAAGCTAACCGTAGAGTCGATGAAGTCAAAAGAATGATAAATGCCAATAGCACCGAGCTAAAGGAAGAATGGATGAAGAGATTGGAGTCCGAAAACGAACAGTTCAGAAAGCGCTACTAACAATTGCTGCACTAGATCAAAGAGAAGGAGGACGAGAACGATCAGTTGAACCGACAATTGAAAGCTTCTTAGCAACAGTATAGGCAGAAGATCGAGGAGATGGAAGAAAGATAGGAGTCCTTTCGGCGGACAGCAGATGAACTTGGTAGGCTTAAACGATTGAGCAATCAGCAAGAGTAAACTCTCGCTATGCTCCGAGTTCAAAGTAACGGAAAAGAACAACGATAGCGTGAATCTTTGCCTCAATCACAGAGGGAGTCAGATGCAGGTAGCCTTACGTCGAAGAAATTCGAAAAGCGTTTAGACAATCTTCAGCAGGAAGTACTGATCCTTCGGGAGCAGTTAGAAGTGGAAAGGAAAAAGCAGTATCGAGAGGGCGACATCGAACTGCAGCTGATCAAGGAGGAGAATAATCGATTGAAGCAGGCAGTGTTAAGACTGGAGGAAAGCGACGCCAAACAACGCCTGAAAATTGATGTCCTGGAAGTGGAGAATCTGAAGATGCAGGAGACACTGAAGATCAAGACCACTCTTGGGGATAGCCTACGCAAAGAAAATGATTGGATGACCAAGACCATGGCTCTTCCGCAAGCTGCTACAACTTACGCAGCAACTGTCCGTCCATTGAACGAATCGCTCACAAAAAGCCGACAAAGCTCGTTTACGCCGCTCAAAAAACTGACAATCAGGTAGTACCTTGAGCCTACTCTTGAAGGCGATACTTACTACCAAGAATTGAGCAGATAGTTCAAGGTGCATTTCCGGAGGGCTTGCTTTAAGCGAAAGTAGCTACTATTCAAGCAATCAAACATTGAACTTGGAGTCATCACGGAGAAGAAAGCAATCGATCAGGTCAACTGCACGCTGTTCATCACAAACCATGGAGCGAGGGACCTTCAGCAGCTTCGTATCAAAATCCTAAACCCCGTGGCCAACGATATCACCTGCGATGCCAGCTACTTCTAAATTCTTCTGCAGGGAGAACAGCAAAAAATCTACATCGATGCAAGGGTATTGAGCTATCCAATTGGCCCGTTCATCCTTAAACTCTCGTACGTTGAAGAAGATCGTGATGTTGGGATTCAGCTATTAGTGCCCATTACCCTCATCAAGCTTGTCAGCTACCAGAACCGTTCAACTGGCATTGCTAGCCCCCAGCGTCAACTTATCCGTTATGACAGGAAGGTGGTAAACTCTCCCGAGAGTCTGTCAACATTCTTTCCTGGCGTCGATTTCTCTACCGATAGCAACGGCAACCAGAGAGCTAAAATGTCTGTAGAGCATCAACACAGCCAAACCACTTTTGACTTGGACCTCTCAAAGGAAGGCGATAATATCGAGCTCACTTACGGAATGCAGAGTGGTCGGGAGGAGATTATGCGTTACTACATTCGCATCCTAGCGTCCCTCCTTGAAAAATGATAACCAAGAGAAAAGCTAACTAAACAAATTCTGTAGAGATCAGCGGGGTCCACTAAAGGCGTTTGTGAGACCGTTGAAGGCTTGCTGACCAATATTGCCCATGCTTCCTCCCATCCCTCCCAAGACATTGCCAACACTTGCTACTGGATTGCCGCCCCCTCCCAGCCCCAGAAGTTGTTGAAGAATATTCATGAAATTCCCTTGAGCCATCCTTAGCAGTCCATCTAATGGACCGCTTGGGTTGAGCCCATTCAACACACTTTGGAACTGTTGTAAGTTCAGTTGTTGGCTGAGAGCCCCCAACACCTTGCTATTGTTGGATTCGATGTCTTTCCTAAACTCATTTTCGCCTTTTTCCAATACCATTTTTTGCATACCGTCCGGCAATCGCGAGAAGAGAGGAATTTGTGGTTTGGTCTGCTCAATCTGAGCGATCGCATTATTCTGTGTCGTATTTATGTAGTTTGATGCTTCCATATGCTTTGCTTGCACCAGACCCATACCATCATTCTTCATTCCATCTATCTTCGCCATGATGTCGTTGAAGCCTAGGATCTGCTCAATCGGTTGACCTTTGGTCCTTTGAATGAGCTAGACTCCGCCAGGAATTCGGCTGTTCAACTGGTTCTTGGCGTTCTCGAATTCGGTCCGGACGATGATGGTCTTCTCGAGGAACTGCTGATTAGTCTGGTTGGTGAATGCCCCATAGATGCTGTCGAGTTGTGTTCTAAACTGACTCACATGAGTTGTCACGGCGGTCTTAGCCTTCTCCGCAACGATGAACTGAGTGAACTGACCTCCATATTCCTTGAGCAGCTTGCTGTAGACATCAGTGCCGCAGACAGCCCCCATTTCTTCCTTGGACCGTTAAGCAAATAATATAATCTTGCGATCACTGGTATCAGCTTAGAAGTAATTAGCGGCCCCCCGCTAAATCTGCGCCTCAGAACTGAAAATTAAATTGTGAGTTAGTGGACCGACCGGGCAACACGATAATATTAATAGTTCATCAGGCAAAGATGCACTATAAATGCCAAGCCCTTCTATTGGTAATATTAACAATAGCAATCAGCAACTGTATGATCAAGCAAGGCTCCAAAGTGTTGGTATTCAAGCCTCAATGGCAGAATGAAGGGGTTGGTGCCCGAGTCATTAGAATCCTTGGAAACAGTAAACTTCCAGATCTCAGTCCTTTCCTTATGATGGACTTCTTCAAGGTTAAGCTGCCAGCTGGGTTTCCCGACCATCCTCACAGAGGCTTCGAGACAGTCACCTATATGTTGAAAGGGTCGTTCTACCATGAAGATTTCAAGGGCCACAAGGGAAAGATAGGGCCTGGGGATCTTCAATGGATGACTGCTGGAAAAGGCATTGTTCATTCATAAATGCCCGCATCCGCTGAAGAGGACAGTATGGGATTTCAGTTATGGATCAACCTACAGGCCAAGAACAAACTCATGGACCCCCAATACCAAGAGTATAAGGCAGAGAAAATTCCTGTGGTTGATCATCATGCAGCTCGTGTCAAAGTGATTTCTGGAGAATGGGAAGGCGTTAAGGGACCTATCCTTGCACGCACACCTGCTTACTACTTTGACGTGGAACTGAGCAAAAACGGCTACTTCGACTTAGACATTCCCACAACCTGGAACGCCTTTATCTTCGTATTCGAGGGAAATCTCGTCTATAACGGTTCGACAGAAGTGCATCTCGAGCACGTTTGTGTACTGGGCCATCAGGACACCACTCACAAATTTGTGGGAGATGCTGCCAGGTTTGTCCTTGTGGCAGGGGAGCCCATCAATGAACCGATCGCAAAGTATGGGCCCATTGTTATGAACACTCAAGCAGAAATTCAAAAAGGGTTCCAAGATTACCAGCAGGGTACAAACGGATTCGAGGGAGCTCATGAGTGGGTATCCAAGATTCGACTTCTTGCGAAAGGAAAAACCCCAAGCGAATTGGGGATGTGACATTGAATGTTGATCAGGTAATCAACGCAGCGATAGGCACTGGGCGAAAGTAACTCCAAATTCTCCGCACATAAAGATTAAGATTAAGTTCGACCTTTTAAGCCGGTGTCCAATCGAAATTACAGAGTATTTCACTACCATAACAGTTATCATACATTGCCAGCCAAGCCGATTTTATTATGGGCTCTGTAGACTCCAAACCCGCCAAGAATGCTGCCGTTATCTTTAAACCCGAGACTGTAACACTCGACATAGACGTCATGCGGCCAATCAAGACGGAACTGAAACAGCTCCTGTACTGTAATCACCTGCTTGACTCAGGGCGCCTATTCGATGTTCGTCGAATGTACGAAGGTTACCAGCGTCGCAGTGACTATCCTTTCCTCGACCTCAACATGTTTCGGAGAATCATGCCATTCAGTCATACCACAAGCCAGTTCATCTTTGACAACATTCGGGGCACCAGCAAATACCTCTCAATATTCGAGCTGATGAGCGTACTGGTGATGACATCGTCTTCGCCCTACACCAGCAAGATGCGATGTACAATTAGCACCATCCTCAGTCATCTATTCGTTGTTTGACTTCGACGCGTCAGGCACAATCACTAAAGTGGAACTTATGACGATCTACGAATCCGTGGTTCAGGGTTTCTGCAAGCTCACAGACCAAAGGCCCCCGCCCTACCAGCATTTGGAGAAGTTCACGAGGCTGCTCTTTCTCAAGAGCGAGGGCTCGGAGGACAAGGATGTGCTAATCATGGAGTAATATTTGGCTTAGGTAGTCTCGTACAGGAAATCTAAGGCAACGACAAGGCGATGGACTTGTTTAAACGCTTCGAGCCAGTAAAGTCTGAGCTAGTCAAGGAGGAGTTCGCAGTGTTTAAACCCTTTCAGCCCTACGATGAGAGAACCATATCGATGATATATGGACAGCTGAAGAGAGCCTATCTTGAGAATAACTACTTGGAAGCAGACATGGAAGAGTTCAAAAGACAAATTCGCCTCGGAACCAAACGTGGAGAGGATTTGAATAGTGCATAGGATGAGGCAAACAAGTACATCAGCTAATTCCTTTCTCAAAGTGGGATTCTCAAGCGAGAGTCGATGCTTGTTCGTTCCCCATCCATAAACCGCAAGATCTCCCAACTTCCTTCGCTCAAAAAACTAACATTAAATCCAATCAAAGTGAATGAGGGACCGATAACTACTCGGAAACGCCATCCAAGTCAGCAAAGACTCATCTTTATTCACGGCCAGACCATCAGCAGGCAGCAAATTTTCAATCTGTACGAGTACTTCAATATCCTCTCTAACAAGAACGAGGCGATCAAAGTTAGAGAGTTCTTCGAAGCATTCTAAAACCAACCTTGCATGCGAAAGCTTGTGTCGAGTGTATATAGCTACCTGGACCAAAAGAAGAAGGGAGAGGTTACTTTCGAGGACTTTTTGTGGAGACTTTACCCTGCTTTGAATAAGCACGACATGTTATTGGTCAACCATTGGGTGGAGATGTACCGGCACACATATGACGACTCATACCTAAAGAAGGAAGAGAACCAGACTAGCTCACCCGACAAGAAGGTGCTGCCTGCTAGCAGCCTTAATCGTGTGAAGGAAGTTTTCAGCGCACTCGACTTCGGCAGCAAAGGATGTAAGTTAATAGTAATGCAGATCTCGTGTTTGATGACTTCAAAAGAAGCTACAGACTGGGATACACCATCACAGAAATCGAGAACATCTTTCAGAGGCTCGATAGAGGTGGCACCCGTCGTATTTACATTTACGAGTTTGCCCATCTTCTGCTCCCAGATGACTTCACGATTGAGGGACTCGACACACTGAAGAATGAAGATGATCAACGAAAATTGACGCCTGTTCCTTCATAACATAGAACTCGACAAGCTCAATCGAACCGTCCGCGTTCTCGACTCCCATCGATGTGATTGCATGCTCTACTAATACAATAACAATGGAGAGCTACCTCGTCCAACCATGCTCATAATCCTCGAAATGTAAATCACATGTCACAACTATCAGAGAAGAAGATTTCGAGCACTTTGGAGATAGATTCCTTGCATATCTCCGACTGACTCATACCCAGGATGCTGCCCAGACAGTCGATTTCTTCCTTGCAGAAGAATAGCTCCAGACACTTCGTCAGGAACACCCTTGCTGATTTCTACTTGTTAAACTTGGCTTCATCGGCGACCATCATGCTGATCAGCCTCAGCAGCTGTTCGTGGGCTGAATAACTAGCTAAGTACTTTCTGGCGTCTGATGGTTCGATGCCCGCATCGCCGGATGGAATCGCAACTCGAACAGCTGGTTGCAGTGCTCTCCTTTGAGATAGGATGCTGTTTGCTTGATGTTGAGCTCCTCAGTGGACAGTTCTTCAAGGAAATGAATGTACGCTTCCTCTTCGCTCTTCTCTAACTTAGCGGCCTTTCGCATCCCTACTAAAAAATAGTCGTTTGGGATCCTGCTAAAACGAGTTTTCAACAGAAACCAGTAGTTGCTGCAACTTTTTAGTAGATGCAGTTTCCCAACCCTTACCACTTGAGTTTACATTGCCGAATTCCCAACCGTATCTCGTAGCAGCAGTCAATAAATTCACTGTGGTATAAAATGAAATGCGAGCCCACCGAGACCGATGCAGTCTCTGAGTAGGAGGAATAGCCCGAATCCCCTTCATCGCCAGCACCCAAGACCGCCAACAGACCCTTTTCTGTAGCTAGGCTTCTCCACACTCGCATTAACCTCAAGCGCATCGTCATCAACGTCTCTGGTAGGCTTGCCTGATTATCTAGACACCCAGTATCCAGTCATTAGCGAAGTCGCAGAAGAGCTTGAATGGAAGATACAAACGAAGGCCGACGCAGGCGATTGGGATGTGTTCTGGACCGATAGTGCAGTTCTGCCGTAAATTCTTTTTCGCATGCACTTCTTCCAGAAGATCAATCACTACCCAGGCATTCACATACTCGCAAGGAAGAACCTTCTGGGGCTGAGCTTGATGGGAATGCGCTAGAAGTTTCCCAGCTAATACAACTTCTTCCCGTTGACCTGGATGCTGCCCTCGCAATACACCGAATTCCGCCGTTACTTTGAGTCAGTACAGAGAGGTAGGACTCGCACTTACATTGTCAAGCCGGAAGCAGATTGTCAGGGACGTGGGATATTTCTTACCCGCAACATCGAAGGTACCCATAGGTTGATTTCAGATGTGCTCAACGGCAACCACTATGTGGTGCAGAAGTACATGACGAGACCTTTTCTGCTAGAAGGATTGAAATTTGACTTTCGAATATACGTCCTGCTGGCGGGTACTGAACCTTTGCGTGTGTATCTATACGACTAGGGGCTGGTAAGGCTTGCAACACAACCCTACCGCTAGCCGACTCAGCTCAACATGACGGATATGTGCATGCATCTCACCAACTATGCAATCAACAAAATGAACCCGAACTTTGTATTCAATACCAGTGAGAAGAACATGGGAGTGGGGCACAAGAGGTCCCTCAGTTTTGTGCTTGGACAGTTGGAGAAGGCAGGCCATGATGTTGTAGGCATGAAGCAGAAGATGAAGGATATTGTAATCAAGACGTTGCTGACTGGAATGCCCTTGATCGCGCATCAGTATCGATACTGTCAGCCCGAGGAATATTCTGGTAATATGTGCTTCCATATTCTGGGACTCGATATTATGCTGACAGACAAGTTCGAGCCTATTCTGTTGGAAGTGAATCATACTCCCAGCTTCACGACTGACACTCCTTTGGATCACCATATCAAGTCGAAATTGATCAAGGACACCCTCGTGCTGATGAACATCAACATTGAAATGAAGAAGCAATTGTTCCAAAAAGCAAAGGAGTGCAACTCAGAAAGACTATACACGGGCAAACGCAGAATTTTTCAGGGCAAGGACAAAGAGGAAGAGATCCAGAAGTCCCAGCAACAACGGGATGAGTACTAGCAAGCAAATATGGGAGGCTATGAACGTATCCATCCGACATCCGACCCGGAACTTAACAAAAAATACTAAATGCTGCTGGCACACGCACGCAAACTCTTCGTTGAGGAGAGTTCGACGCGCAACCGAAGCTTGAAAGAGCCGAGAAGTAAGCCACCCACCCCGACCAATGCCAAAGTTACAGTCGTGGACACACGAACTGGGAGCAGCGAGAAGATGATAAACGGTTTAAACATCATCACTGGCATCAAACACAAAGTTGAGCTCGCCAGCATGAATGCAGCCGTTAGTATGTTTTCGAAGAAACCTGCGCAGAAGGTTTGCAGCCACATCAATTTCGGAGAATCGCAACCCAACTTGGAGTCTATCAGAAGTAAGGAGTCCAAGAATAGATCAGCCAATTAACCGAGGCAGAGAGTTTTGACACGCAGCACCGACCGCCCGCATGTACCAACCAACCGTTCGCATGCACCAACTAACCGTAGCAGCACCCAACAGCGAGTACCGCCTGCTCGCAACATCGCTATTACATCGGTAGAAGCACAGAAAATTCCAGAGCTGCAGCACCTCAGATTAGAGTAGTTCCGCTTAAGCAGAAACAGATTCGGTAACTTCCTACAACCGAAGATATACGACTTGAACAAGTAGCAGGAGGAGCAGTCAGCATCGAATAACGTAGCCTTTACAAACAATGGTGCGATGGCCCTTTCCATACGTTACCAGCGATCAATGGTGAGACGCCCCTCGGTGAGCCGAATTAAGGAGTACCTGCAGAAGAAACTGCAGATGAACGAATAATACTAATGATACCCGTGATGCTGTTCTCTCTTCTTTTTCGTCCACTGTTGCAGCTGGGTTGCTCAGAAATCGATGTATAATTGAGCAATTATGAAGCGAAAGTAACAAGAAAGCAACGCCCACTCCGAAGACTAGTCGTAGCATGAGCAGGAAGAGGAAGTTCCTGATGACGATGCGCCGAAGAAGAAATCAAAACGTTCAAAGGGTCCCAAATTACTCAGTCGGCCAATCAACCTCAAACAGATAATCATCAATACTGAAGGTACACGGTGAGGTGATTCAGCAACTCACTACCCCGTTGTCAATGAGGTCGCAGAAGAGCTTGGCTGGAAGGTAATGACCCCAGAAGACGGACTTTACTGGGATGTGCTTTGGGTTGATAGCAATGTCCAGCCACAGGTGCTACACAGAATGCACTTCTTCCAGAAGATCAATCACTATCCAGGCATACAGATGATAGCTCGGAAAAACCTTCTGGGGCTCAGCTTAATGGGAATGCGAGAGAGGTTCCAAAACGAATACGACTTTTTTCCTTTGACTTGGATGCTCCCTTCACAACACCAGGACTTCCGTCGATACTTCCAATCAACTCCTCCTGTAGAAACCCGCACCTATATCGTGAAGCCTGAGGCTGGTTGCCAGGGAAAGGGGATATTCCTCGCGCAAGATGTCAAATGTATATTTTTACTCAATGCAGAAATCATAAATAATAGTCGCTGCGTCGTACAGGACTATCTGTAGAAACCTTTTCTCTTGGAAGGTCTCAAGTTTGACTTTCGCATCTACGTGTTGCTGGCTGGAACCGATCCTCTCCGAATTTATCTCTACGACGAAGGGTTAGCTCGGCTGGCGACAGAACCTTACCAATACCCCAACCCAGACAATCTGGAGAATATGTGCATGCACCTCACCAACTACTCTATTAACAAATAAAGCCCCAACTTTGTGTTCAACTCAAGCAAGAACGACATGGGGATTGGGCATAAGCGCTCTTTAAGTTTCGTTATGGAGGAGCTGAGGAAGCAGGGCAACGATGTTGTGGGGCTCAAAGAGAAGATTAAAGATATCGTGATCAAAACCTTGCTGACAGGGATGCCTGTGATTGCTGAGCAGTATCGTGCATGCAAACCAGAAGAATATTCGGGAAACATGTGCTTCCATATATTGGGTTTGGACATCATGCTGACTGACAAATTCGAACCAATATTGTTGGAAGTCAATCATACTCCCAGTTTTCGAACCGATACCCCTCTCGACCATCACATTAAGTTCAAGCTCATTAAAGATACACTCATTCTTATGAACATCAACCTCAAGACGAAGAAGGAACTTCTCGATAAGGCAAAGGAGTGCCTAAAAGAGAGGGTAGAAACTGGGAAGAGGAGGATATTTGAAGGACGATAAAAATAGGAAGAGGTAGAACGAACCCAACGAGAAAGAGACGAATACGAGCAAGCCAACATGGGAGGCTATGAACGTATTCATCCTACAGCCGACCCTGTCTCGAATCTAAAATACGAAAGAATGCTGGCATATGCAAGAAAGCTTTATGCCGAATAAAGCCTTTCACGTAACAAAAATCAGAAGGATCAGAAGAAAACAAAGGAAGCTGTTGTTCCATCGAGACAAATTCAGAAACCCAATGAAAGCAGACCAACTGCACCGCATCGAAGCAATAACATCTTTCGAAATACAAGGGAAGTTGAAGTCGATACGAGCATAGCTGTCATACCAAACAACTAACTTGCAGAGATTGGAATGGGTGTTACAACCAGCCTCTCACCAAACCGGTCAGCAAATTTGACTGCAGTGCAAACTATTGAATAACGCGGAAGCAGTCTATATGGGCGGGACTTTCGGAATCTACCAGCAAGGTAGTCTCCAACTAGACCCGTAGTTCGAGGATTGGTGAGGAAGACGACCCGTAAACTCTCTGCAAATAGTAATTTGCTGGCGAACGCAGCAGCAAGTATCGTTAATTCGCAGCTTCAAGAATCTATTCCAGAGGAGCCCAAAGAACCCAACGAAAAGGCAGGGCGTTTCATCCAACCGAAGATCTTCAACATCATCGACCAGTCCATCACCCCCCAAGGAGGATTCGTTAATAGAGTCGCTCCAAGACTTGTTCGGCAAGCCCCATGATCTAATTCCTTGAGTTGAAACTACAAAAGCATTTAACATCGAATTGACTCGTAAATGTATCACGCACACTTCTTTTCGAGGATGCTTGGTCCGAACTCCGTCCATTCCTGCTTGCCCACCCAAAAGCCTTGGAAGGACGACAACGAAGCGAGGATGCTGCCTCCAATCCAAGCCGAGAACCTTCTTTCGATGGGGAACGGGAAGCTGATAAGTTTGCATTTTTGTGGTGTCACCACCTCAGCGAGCTTCTGCTGTAAGCGAGGAACGAATCCCCCCAACAGAGAGTTCCCGCCCGTAACGATAACATTGTTGTACAGTTCCTTCTTGATGTCAATGTCGCAGAGGTTGATATTGTCGTTGAGCAGGTGGTGCAAACCGCGATAAGCAATATCCTGACCGTAGGAGCTAAAGAACGGGTCGGGTAACCTTGACTTATCAATCTTAATTGTCTGCCGGTCAGGTAGTTCGAAGTCAACAGTCGTTTGTGGCTGTCCCAGTTCGTTTGGTTGAGAATTTTCTTCAGTCTTATACACTGCTTCTTTGATGGTTCGAAGTAACTGTTGGCGATGGTAAGCAGCATAGGATGCCCTCCCGTTGCGTAAACCTAGCTGAACATTGAGTTCCTCCTCGATATAGCGCCCCAGTTCATTGGTGAGGGCCTCCCCGCCAAAGTTGCATCTTTTGTTGGACTTGCCCAACGCATATCCATCGTGTACTGTGGTTGCCTCCGACAGTGTAGCACCACTGTCGAGCACCAGCGCCGTCGATCTTCCCGTTGCGAAGCAGGACAGTACAGCATTCTTACTGAAGAACAGATTCTTCACATCGAACGTTTCGTAGAAGATCTGTGCGATACGTTCACGTTGCACTCTGTTGTGTAAGTTATCCTCGGCGAGCAAAAATGAGAATTCCTGGAAGTTGAACCGCATTTCGTTGGTAAGCACATTCCTAATGAGGTTTTCGTACAAATCGAAGTCGAGCACCTTTCCTTGTTGGTAGGTGGGCCTCAACTATACATTCTATCGCTGGAGGTTCAACGAGCCGTCACCAGTGAGGTACTTGGATTGCCTCTCAGCACCTTCCACCTCCATCTGCGAATCGACGAGCCCAACCCAAGAGGGCAACACATGACAAGGGGTATCTTGCCCGGCATAACCCGCCCTGATGCTAAGGCTGCCTAAGTCGAGCACGACGGAGGATAGGTCTTGCGAATACATTAATAGATTATGGAGGGAAGAAAGTTGCTGATGGTTTTGAACCACCGATATTTTAAATAGCCTTAGCAGTCACTTTTTGCTCGGGTTCTTCTTGATGTAGTTAGAACGGTACTTTTAGTGAATCACATGACGCTTTTTACCACGGCGTCGTAGGTAAGGAGTATTGTACTGTTGGGTGTTAGAAGGCTA
>ERZ724508.466-NODE-466-length-28989-cov-6.719741_pt1 | contig 28989 bp, 48 predicted proteins | sample MGYA00376041_ERZ724508 | MGnify/ENA primary metagenome ERZ724508 (study PRJEB28724, sample SAMN07190887) | wastewater metagenome | isolation source: effluent of sewage treatment plant in Hong Hong | place: USA: Christiansburg, Virginia | collected 2016-03-01 ...
CCCGGCTTGCAGTCCACTGCGGCAATGGTTTCAATGCTTTGGCGGGTGCCCTGTGCCAGCTTGATCGCGTCAATGCGCGAGCACGCGGCAGGCAAGAATTTGGTGATGGCCAAGTGAGCGTCGTTGATCCAGTTGACGATCTCTTTTTCAGGCCACCGGTTGAACTGCGGGCTCACGTCTTGCAAGAGCGTGCTGATGCGCCAGATGGCGTCTTTGACAAGGATGGTCCCGGCCATGGCTTATTCCTCGCCGTTCATGAAGTCCACAATGACATTGCGGATCGTGTCGCCCTTGGCCTTGGATGACACTTTGATGCCGTTGGCATCAGCGAAGGCGCGTAGCTCTTCATCAGTCAGTGGGCGAAGGTCGAACACCTCGCCGCTCTCATGTTTGAGCACGTATCGGGCATCTTCGACTGGCAACGTTGCCACCTCAACCGGTGCAGCGACTGGCAACGTTGCCACTTGCTGCGTCAAAATCGCGGCCATTGGCTGCTCGGGTTGCTCACCGTAGAGCCTAAATCCTGTGGGCGTCAACAGCAGCCTGTCCACTGCGCTTTGGTCCTGCACGTCGCACACCACGTCCCCCTTGTCATTTGGCACAAACACCAACGTCACATCGGGGAATGCATGGGTGTAGGTCTTGTTGCGCCGATAGGCTTGTACGATGGCCATGTGAATCTCCTTGTGTGGTGACAAGCCGGGGTCATGACAACCCCGGCCCTTGCTGGTTTGATCAGCCTTGCAGCAGCATCAACAACTGGCCCACCTTGCCGGAACCGGCGTAGGTGGCAGCAGCCGTGGTGCATTTCAGGACAATCTCGCGGTCGCCAGAAAGCAGGGTGGTCGCAGCAATGCGCCCTTGTGCCGACACGCTGGTGGTGTTGCGCACAATCGCCGTGCTTTGGCCAGCGGTCAGGGCAGAACCCCACACCTCAGAACCAATGTCGGTTGACACCGGAATAGCCAGAGTGGCATCCGATACGCCCAGTGACCACGCGATAGCAGCAGAGCCGGTATCAATGTCAGGGAAGCTCAGAGCCCAGTCCAAGCACTTGTAGCCTTCAGGCAGTGTGCAGACTTGGATGAAGTCATTGGCCGAATAAGCCGTGGATGAAAACTCGATGTCAACCGCTGTCCACTCAGGGCGTGCGGCGGTCGGGAGCGCGATAGGCTTCACATTGTTGAAGCATTTGGTTTGGGTCTTTGCCACGATAAATCCTTTGAAAATTGGGTGGTTGATAAAGCGCCCCCGAAGGGGCACCGGCTATCAGGCAACGTCTGCGCAGTACGTGTCCAGGGCAATCACGCCGAAGTCACGGGTGACAGAACCGTCCTTGCTCTTGTAGGTGGACTTCTTCACACCCATGATGCAGTGCGTGCCGATCTCGACTTGATCTTCATGGTCAGTCATCACCTCGGTCCAGCGGTAGCGAGTGCCAGAACCACCGCTTGAGCCGTAGGCCAGTTCGCCAGCTTGTGAGCCCAAGAACAGCGCGCGTGCGGCCTTGACGGAAGCGCCGCCGTAGTCGTTGAAGCGCATCACGTTGCGGTGCTTGTGGATCACGCAATCGGCGTACATGCCACCGCTGTTTTTGAAGATCAGCGCATTCGAACCGGATGCAGCAGCAGCGGCCTTCTGGATGTCCAGCCACTGGCCGGTGCTGGCGTTGGCCTTCATCGCGTCGTACTGGAAGGTGTGGCACAACACCACATAACACTTCTTGCCGTCCACGTTGACAGGCACCATGCTCAGTTCGTTGGAGCCGTCACCGCCCATGGTTTCAGCCTTTGCCACCGCACGGTCGATCAGGCGCAGGTCAAAGCCGTCATTGGTGCCCACGTCAGCTTTCGCCGTGGCATCGCCGCCATACATGATGTGCTGCGAGTCAGGCGCGGTGATCGCGTTGACCGTGAACATGGGGTTGGCCGCAGTCCACAGGTAGCCAGTGCCGCCGTAGTTGCCGAAGCCACCGCTCAGATAGATGAAGTGCAACTCGTCTTGCAGGCGAGCCCACCAGTCTTTCATGACGGTCTTGGCATCTTCACGCAGATTGCGCAAAGTGGCCTTGCTGGTCACCCGGTCGCCAGCGCCCACCGCGCCGCGCACTTGGTCAATGCGCAGCTTGTCGGTGAAATACTTCAGCGGTGCGCCACGGCCTTCGAGCTTGGCCTGAACAACAGGCTCCATGCTCATGGGCATCAGCAAGTCAACGGTGACTTCCAAGCCTGCATCTTTTTCCAGATCAGTGATGACCTGAATCGGTGTGCGAGCGCGTTTGCTCTCGCTGGCCATGGAGCTGGAAAAGTAGCTCTCACGGTTGATGGCAACGGCAAGGTCCGTGCCCCATTTCTTTACTTCTTGTGGGTCATTGACCCCGAATTTCGTTTGTGCCATGGCAATAGTGCTCCTGTTTAGATTTCCACAGGGCTGCACTACTGCGCGGCCTAACTTACGGGATTAAGGCTCCCGTTTGGCCTTTTTTCTGGCGGTGCCATTTTGGAACCGCCAGAAAACCCTACTTGACTCCCTGCTTCGCAAATGCTGCCATCGCTGGCACCACCTTTGTCACGGTCGTCGGCTTTGTGAAGTCCAGCCGAAGGCGGGCACGCTGGCCCGACTTCTCTTCAATTCGCAGCTTGATGCCGTCACCGATAGCGATTGACTCGCCGGGGCGTATCTCACCAAACCACGTTTTGCTGTCGTTCATCACTCTGCCATCCACCGATCACGTTGATCGTTCGTCAATCTCGCATGTGCCCGTTCCAGTTCGAGGCCGTCAAGGTTGCGCATGTGTGCAAACTCGTCGGCGTTGACTGCACCAGTCGCAGCGATAGGTACATTGCGAAGTGTCGGAGGGATTTCACGCGGGTCAACCCGGTTTGGGGTGGTTGGCACTGGTTTTTTTGCAACATTTGCGAGACTCACGAAACCCAAGTCCTCTTTTGTCAGCCTGTTGGCCTCAGTCAGGAACCACGCAGCATCCCGGTGCTCGTTTTTCGGGTCTGCACCCAAGGCTTTCAGGTTGGTGTTGTACGCGGCCAGCAGGGCAGGTTTTGCCTTGTAGTCGATACCCTCGGACTTGAAGGTATTGAAGGCTTGCGCTTCGGCCTTGCTCCACTCAGCGCGGGCTGCTTGTTCTGCGGCTTGGGCGTTGGCCTGACTGAAAATGCTGGCCGTCAGAACCTTGGTTTTCAGGTCGTCGGTTTCAGCTTCCACCCGTTCGCGCACCGCCTTGTAATCTTCGCTGGTGATTTCACCGTCCATCAGCTTCTTGAACGAGTCGCTTTCTTCGTCCTTGAGCGCCTTGATTTTCTCGGCTGCATCGGCGGGCAGTTCAGCGCTGTACTGGGGGATGAAAGGCTGCTCGGGTGGCAACGTTGCCACTTCGTCGGCCTGTTCAGCCTCCTGTTTTGGAGTCGTTTGCACGTCGCCTGCGTCCTGCTCGGCCTGTGCGTCACCGTGCGGATCACTGGCAACGTTGCCACTGCCGGAATCGTCAGCGGGCACGGCAAGCAGCGAATCCACTTCGGATTTAGCCAGCATGGCAAGGTCGCTTTCGGTGTAGCCCTGCTCGGTCAGGGCGGTCATGTTCTCGGGGGTGATGTCGTTCAGGTTCATGGTTCTCTTTCAAGTTAACTTGTGGGTTAATGGTGGGGCGGCTACCGCCGTTCGCCGGTATCGCGGGCTACGCCCTAGAACCGCCCCATAAATCAGAAAGTCGTCGGCTGGGCTATGCCTCGGATCACGGCCATGAAACCGCGTTGCAAGTCCGTGCTGCCAATGCTGATCCATCGCTGGTCAAGCAGCAGAAAGCTTGGGTCGCCGGGTTCGCCAACATGAACGGCTGACGGGCGCGCCATGTCACCGTGCTTGCGCAGCTTTGCAATGTAGGTGCCGCAGGCTTCAGCCAGTGCCTTGCCTTCGTTCATCAGATCAACCTCGGCTTGGCTCAGTTGACGGTAGCCGGTGATTTTTGGCTGGATGAAATGTTTGTCGCTCATGGTTCTCTTTCGTGGTTACATGGCCGGGCCGTTGTCGGCTGGCGTTGGTGTTTCAATGCCCTGTTGCATCCCTTCCAGCCCGGTTGCGCTGTCAGGTGGTGCTTGCGGGGCCATGGCCGGGTCAATTCCCTGCTCTTGTTGTGTTGGGTCCGGTTGCACGGGCGGCATGGGCTCGGCAAGCTGCGGAAGCTGTGGGTCTTGCCCTTGCTGATCCTTGAACCCGGCACCGGCTGCAATCGTGTCTGCCACCGGGGCCACGGTCGGATTGAGCGCCACGATCTGAGCCGCTTGCAGGGCCGAAAACATGCTCTCTACCCGCTTGAGCATGGATTCGGTGTCCAGCTTGGAGACTTCGCCGCGCAGCTTGTCCAAGCCAGCCTGCAAGGTTTCCAGTTGAATCGCCTTGGCCTTGTCGGCGTCGGCTGAATCCTTCTGTTGGCGCTGCATTTCCTCGGGCGTTGGAGCCTTGCGTGGATCACGCTGGCCGTTGAGTTTGCGAATGCGCGCCACCCACTCGTCCTTGTTCTTGATTTCAGCGCTGTCAATCACAAGGTCCAGCACGTTCATGACCACCTGTGGGGCGTAGGTGGCAATCTTGCCAAGCAACTCCATCATCTGTTCCATCGCGGCCTGAGCGTAGGTTTCGCGGTAGTCGCGCTCCCCAATGATGTAGTCGGCCTCGTTGTTGGCAATGTCGTTGAGGATTGATCCGTCCTCCTGCACATCGTTGACCGTCACCCATTCAATCGGCTGGGCTTCGCCAACGATGCGAATGACTTGCTTCTCGGTCATGAACTGCTCAATGTGGCTCAGGCGCAGTCGTCCGGCCAGTTGCTTTGCCAGTCGCAGGTTGTCGGGCAATTCGCTGGTTACGAGTGAGCCTTGGTCCTGTTGGAGCCCGATGGCCTTGCCTGAAATCGCATTTGAGTCGCGCCCAAGGTTGGCATCCGTCACGCCGCCTGCATTGCGCAGCATTTCCCGGTCGAAGGCCAGCAGCTCAAGGTTTGCGGCCATGTCGGCTGTCGGCTTCTCGAAGCGAACGTTTTCAAGGTGATCCACCTCAAGGGCCATGTCAGGGCGCGCGGCCTCCTGACGGGCTTTCTCGATGTCCTTGAATGCGCCTTTTTTGTACAACATCCGGTTACTGGACGCGGCATAGAGCGCCTTTGACGCCCGCTTGTTGATGTCGTCGTTGATGTCGCGCATCCCGCGCATGAGCCCGTAAGCAAGCCCGTCGCGCCCCCGACGATAGCCCCAAATCGGTACCAGCAGGAAGTTTTGATGCCGTAACGGGCTCTTGCCGTCCCACAAGGGCGCTGATTCGGTGGCAATCATCACGCGCATGCGCTGCGTCACCGCTTGGTACATGCTCCAGCGGTCGGTTTCAAGCTGGGCATGGCCGGGATTCTTTGGGTCAAACTCCTTGCCGCGCAGTGGGCCAGACGCGAACACCTGAATCGCCTCGGGCACCCGATACCAGCACTCAATCAGGTTCACTGAAAGCCTGCGCCCACTGTCCTTGACCTCTGCGCCGCCAATGTAGGCTGAACGGTCGCTGAACTGGCGTGCCAGCGTGCCATTCGTGCCTGACAGGTCCGTCGAGCCGGTCAGTCGCTCGCCCAAGTACCAAATGTCATCACCGTTTTCTGCGCCGTGCTCCACGTCCGATAGGCCAGCTTGCTGAACCAGATGCTGGCGAGCCTTGGGCAGCAGGGCAATCGCATAGTCAAGGTCGGTGCGCTTGCGCCGGAACATGTAGCGCCCGTCCTTCAGGTCGAAGGCGCGCGAACGGCTGTCGCGGTACACATTGCGCCAGTCCTCAGAGCCCGAATAGATCAGGTTCTGGCCGGGGTCGGTGTTGATGCCTTCTTCCAGCCAGCCCAACCCGCCCATGACGGCCTGCTTGTAGGCGCGTGATTCGTGCCACTGCGACAAGTTGGCGTCACTGACCCACTTAAACACCTTGCTCTTGACCTCTGCGCTTTGCTGGTCGCTTTCCTCGCGCGGGAGAATCTGCTCGTCCATTCTCATGCGCTTTTGCACACCGCACACCCAGTCAATCGTCTGGCGTGACTCATTGAACACCAGCGGGGCCTGCCCACGGTCCATCAGCACCTGAGCGTCTTCCTCGCGCCATTGCAGGTGGTCGTAGTAATCGTTGTCGATGGCCATCTGAATGCGTTCTTCGCCCTGCAAATCGCGCTCATCTTTGAGGCACTGCATCAGCGTTGAGTGGCGCTGGTGCGTGCCTTCGTCCGGTCGGCTTGGCGCGTCGGGGTTGATTACTTGGCGCTCTGGCAGCGTTGCCACGTCCACGGGTTCATCTTTGGTAGGGCCGAACATTTTTGGTTCCTATATCAGTTCTTGATGTATGACTTGGCCGTTAACCTTGGCCGTGGCTTCAATGCCGTGAATGGCACGCTTGATGTCAAGCTGTCCCGGCTGGTCGCTGGGCATACGGATCAAGTCGGGCAGGCCGTCCACGATCACGTCCACGATGCGAAACACGGTCGATTGGTCGGGGTAGAAGCCCATGGACGTTGCCGCATTCATCGCGGCGGTCAGCAGGTAAGGCGTTGGGCCCCCCGTTGCGTCTGAATACTCGTAGGCGTTGTCCTGCGGGATCGCATAAGCACCACCGTCCAGCTTGGCCACGGCAGGAAACAGCACCATGCACGCCTGCGGTTCCTTCTTGCCCACGTGCAGCCATTGGTAGCTGATCACGATGTCGCCCTTGACTCGCTGCTCCCATGAGCGCTCGCCTCCGCACTCCACCCAGTTTTGGCCAGTGGCCCCTAATATGCTGCTCATGATTCCCCCCGTGAAATTGACCGAAGGATGGTTTCAAGCAGCATTTGCTGCGTCTTCACCATCTTGTTGATTTCCCCTTGCTGTCCAGGTAGCCATGCAGGCTTCAACAAGAGGGCAAGTTCGTCGCTGTCGGTAATGAAAATGTTCTTCATGGACCCGTCAATCCACTTCATGCGCTCCATGTAAATTTCCGCGTACATGAATTGCCATACAACCGGGATGCTGTGGTCTACCGAATAGTTGGGCGGTGCGGATTGAATTGGGATGCGAATGCGGTCGCGCGTTCCCATTCGATCGATGGCCCACATCGGGACATCAATGATGGTGATGGCCTCAAAATCTCGCGTATAGAGGACGATGTTCAAGAAACTCTCCAGTTACGTGATGATTTTGTTTTGCCCTCAATCAGTCGCGGGGCCGAATAGCCCTGTCCAAACTGGCGAAGGGCGTCAGCGGCCTCTGAATGGCCGTCGATCTTTTGTGGCGTGTGAATCTTCCAAGCGCCGCGCGCCCGGTCCCACGTCTTCTTGTAGTTGCCCAAGTGAGCCAGCCCCAAGGCGCATTTCTCGGCGTCGAAGAACATGCTGCCGAAGGCATCGCGGGTCTTCTGGATGCCGTGAATCACTTCGTCCACGACCGGAACAATGGTCCAGTCGCCGCCAATGCTGAACTCGCGCAGTTCATCCTCGGGTGATGCCACCTTGTGCCCTTGCTGGCGCTTGTGCGCGGCGTCGTGCGGCAGGTAATGTGTGCCCCACACATAGCCCATGGCCTGCATCTGCTTGATGTAGTAGCTGTAAGACTCGCCCCAGCCCTCAATGAAGTTGATAAAGCGGTCCTCAAAGCCGATGCGCTGGTGAAACCAAACCGCTGTGCCGTCGCTGTTGCCGATGTCCCAGAACGTGTTGACTGGCACACCGACAACGTGGGGCACATGGCAAATTCGGCCTTCCTTGCGCGCGCAAGCCAGTTGAACCGCGTAGTAGGTGCCCTCTGTGCTGACTTGGAACGCTTCCTTGGCCGTCGATGGGTACTCTTGCCACATCTTCTCGGGGTCGCCCGAAAACTCGCCGTCGCGCGTTGCCACGTACCAATTGCGCTGTTGCTGGTCCAGCGTCGTGCCTGTTTCGCCCTCAATCTGCCCGAAATACTCACGATCCGAGTCGGTCATCACCACGGGCGTGTCGATCCGATACGCGGGCTCCTGCCACCATGCAAAGAAGTGCATCCGAAAATCTTTTTGCGTCAGCGGTGCAGCGTTTTGTGACTGTGCAATGGCTCGTTGCGTCTTTTCGTAGAAGTCACCCTCCTGACCTTCGGCAGTGCTCTCTATGATGCAGATGCCATCCAGGGGAACGGCTGGAAGTGATCCGGTTGCAACCTCTACCGCTTTGTCGGGGAACTTGGCGCAAATCTTGCCGTACTCCGACACATGGAGCCGGTGAATCGTCCCTGAGCGCATCGAAGTTGCCACCCTCACGCTGCTATTGTTGTGACCGAAAAGAAGCTCTGAGGCGCTATCTCTGGCCAGCGGAAAGCGTTGCAGCAGGAATTCCGGCAAGCGCTCGTAGGCCAGCTTCACTTTGTCGCGGAATATGACCTCTGCGGCCTCGCGGTCCTGCGCAATGATGCCGCACCGCTGGTCGGCATTGAATAGGGCATGGTCAAGCCACAGAATCGACACCAGCGTCGTAAAACCCAATTGCCGCGCTTTAAGGATGATGTTGCGGTAGTGCAGTCGTGCCATCAATCGGCGCTGGGCAACATTTGGAATGAATGGAACCACCGAGTTGTCTTCACCGTCTGGCTTTTTCACCATAATTTTGTAGAGCGCGCCAGACAAAACCCTCCACTGAGGATCGGCCAAACACGCCTTCAACTCGGCCTCATTCGACGGCACAAAGCCCGGATCAATGCCTTTCGGGGCGGCAACGTTGCCAGACACAGAAGTAATAACGATTGGTTTCTTTATTACTTTCTCGCCAAAAGTGGCAACGTTGCCACTTGCGGGCACCTTCCACGGGCGTTTCACAGTCGATTTAGAGGCTTGCATCACGCTCCACCTCATGCACAACAGGCAGCGCAGATCGCTTCATGCCTGCAAGGAATACTGAAATGCTGTCGGCTGGCGTTTCCGTGGGCGCGGTGTCAATCCCGTAGGCTTCGCGCTCCATGGACACAACTGACTTCATTGTCTCGATCAGCTTCTTTGCCGTGTCCACTCGTCCAGGCGTGCTGATAACCTTTTTGTAAATGTCGTTCAGGCGGTCAGCGCCGTCCTCTCCGGGTGAACGCATCAGCTCACCCAATTGCCCCATCAACACAGCATCAAATGTCTGAGCCTCCAGTTCGGCCAGCAGTGCATTCGCCAGTGCTCGCGCCCGGTTGATGTCTTGGCGGTGCTCAAGCCTGACCCGTGCAATGCGGTCAGAACCCGCTTCAATGATCTGGCGTTGCGAAACTTCATTGAAACTGTTTAGTGTGCTGTTTACAGCGGCAGCGTTTAGCTTTGCCTCTGCCTTCGCGTGAATCTTTGCCTTGAGGTCTTGCTCCCAACCCTTTGCCTTTGCCACCTGACTGATGCGCCCCTTGCTGACGCCGTGGAGCGCGCCTATCTCTGTGTAGCTGAGTACACCTGCGCGGTAGTCGCGCTCGATGGCTTGCCAGTCGATAGCGGGTTTGATGATGGCCGGATTCATTGCAGGGATTACAAAGGTGTTCCCTGCGAAGTCAACCCGGACGGGGCAGTGCTAAACGATTGTTATATCTTTTTGTTTAGTGCAAATAGTTCTTGATTTATTTGCTGTGAGCGCTCACAATATAGGTGTTAGTAATTAATTCCCACTCTGAAAGCCCATCATGACTACAACAATTGATTCACCCCCTGTTAGCACTGACCTTGTGCTGACAAAGCAAGCCTACGAGGCCATCCATCCCGATTACCGCAGTGTCTGGACCACTGAGCGCACCGACTGGGCGGGCTGGGACTTGCTGCGCTCTCAGTACATGGGAAAGCGCACCCTCATGCGTCACGGGTGCCTGTACGTCGAAGGCATGGGCCTGACCATCACCAACTGATCCAAGGAGAACATCATGAACAAACCGCTTGAATGGGCTCCCCTGTGGGCCGCAATGGATGCGCAGCCCGAAGCATGGATAGCAACAACTGAGGATATGTACTGGGAAATGTTGGAGTGCGTGCCCCCGCGCGCTACGTTGGGTGCTGCGTTCCTTGTGGGCGAGCCCCTTCGCCACAACGCCGAAGGCAAGGATGTACACGCTTGCTTCAAACAGTGCGGCAATGACTTCTTTGCCCGTAATCTGACGGTTGAGCAATTCCGTGGTGGTGCCGCATCATGACAAAATCTTTCACCATCGCCCGCGTTGACGGGCGTGACCACCAATGCCCATACTGGCCGATTAAGGTCACAGTGGGCAATGTGGCCCACACGTTCGCCCTGCACCGCGACGAAACCCAGCATTACAAGGTGTCAGACATCAAAAGTGGTGCCTGCGTGCTCCAGCGCGTCACCGGCCTGTACAAAGGCATTGCCTGCTCTACAAAGGGTTTCACCCTGTCTGAAATCAAGATACTGGCCGAAGTGCAAGTAACCATGCTGGCCGACCGTTGCGGGCACGCTAAATTCAATGCGGTTGTGGCTGCTGGCAGGGTTCGGGAACCTGCTGAAGTGGCAGAATAGTTTTCATGCGCAAGTTCATCATCCCGCCTCAAGTGGCAACGTTGCCACCACCAGCGCCAGCTAAGAAGCCGTCAGGCATCACACCGGACAAGATCAGGCAGGCCAAGTCGAAGCAGGCCCTGCTTGAATCCGGGGGCAAGCGGGTGTCTGTCAATCTGAGCGGGCAGGCCGTGGCCGATCTTGAAGCCATCAAGGCGCGTGACGGCACCGACAACACCGGGGCCATCATTGCAGCGCTGCGTGAGCACGCCAGCTAGGCGATTTGCTATACTGAATGCATGGGAAGTAGCAGCCAAAGTAGCAAGGCTGGAAACCCAGTGCTGGCGTGGGGTAGCATGGATTGCAAATCCGTCTAGCCCAGTTCGACTCTGGGTCGCGCCTCCAACAAATACCAATGAAATCAACAGCTTACAGGTTAGCAAAGACTAACAAAGTTGGCTGATTGTTGCCAAAAGTAGCCACAAACGGCTACGCTGCTACTCAAAATAGGTAGCTCTGCTACTTTCCACGGACTGTTTTCGCCGTCGAGTCGAGTTAGACTGAGCGCTTTGAGGTGCCGATGTCCAGTATCCAGCCGCGCAGCGGCAAGTTCCAGCTCCGCGTCGTTCACAAGCTCTTACCCACACCGTTCTTTTTCACTTTCGATAGCCGGGAGGCTGCGCAGTCCTATGGGGACCAGCTAGAGGCCCTGCTTGCAAAGGGCATCGTGCCAAGTGACTTGCTCAAGGCGAAGGCGTCAAGCCCGTCCGTGGTGTCCGTGATTGACGAATACACCGCCCTGGCCCCCGTCAGCGACTCAGATGCTGCCCTGCTGGGTGTCGTGGGCACCGAAGTTATCGGCCTGCGGGTGTCTGGCATCACGTATCCATGGGTCGAGGGCTATGTGCGCCGGCTCAAGGTGGACTCAAACCTGAGTCCGGGCACGATCCGCAAGCGAATAGGGGCCTTGGCGCGCGTGCTGGACTGGCATTTGCTCAAGACGATTGGCAACAAGGCTGGAAACCCGCTGCGAATGCTGCCAGTGGGTTACAGCGCATATTCGGGGGAGGATGTGCGTCTGTTGCCCGCCAGTGCCGAGGCCAAGACAGACATTCACCGGGACCGACGCCTGAGCGTGACCGAGATACAGGCCATCCATGCCGCGCTCGCTGGCGTCAAGCGCAAAGACCGTGAGCGTGCGCTGTCCGTTGATCCTGCTTTCCTGCTCCTGTTTGACCTGATCCTGATTACTGGCCTGCGCCTGATCGAAGCCTACCGCCTGCGCGTGACCCAAGTGGATGCAGATATGGGCGTACTGCGCGTCGAGGGCTCCAAGGGGCACCGTGGCGCAATCAAGCCGCGTGTGGTGCCGCTGCACCCGGTAATGCGTGATCGACTGCGGCAGTGGTGCGCCGACCGTCAGGGTCTGGTGTTTCCGTTTTGGGATGGCAACGTTGCCACCGAGAAGCAAACAACCGGGCGGCTTTCAAAGCGGTTTGCTGTGCTGTTTGAGTATGCTGGCGTGGATGACTTCAAGGAGCATGATCTGCGCCACACCGCGACGTGCCAGTGGTTCGAGTTGCGCGACGATGCTGGCCGCTGGAAGTTCTCCGACGTTGAGATTTGCAAAATAATGGGGTGGAGCAATTACTCGATGGTCCTTCGCTACGCCTCACTGCGCGGCGAAGACCTTGCAAAACGCCTAGAGTGACGGCAGGGCTGGGGGCGTGCGCTTCTTTTCTTCCACTGTCACCGCCACCGGGGATGCTGATTGCACCGGTTCATTGATCCTGCGCAGGGCCGCATCATTGAGCACTTGCAGCGTTGCAATCACCGGAAACACCCAGCCGCCATCACCGAATTTCAGGCCGGGTAGCTCTCTCTTGCGCGCCCGTTCCTCAATCGTGAATACTGAGCAACCAAGCAGCTCGGCCAGCTCACCAGCTTTCATGATTCCTTGTGTCATTTCAAAAGTTCCTTGATTGCTTTGGCAGTGGTGGTACGGAGGTCGTCATTTCTCCCCCAGTGCAGCGCGTAGCTGCTCAATAAAAACCGCTGTGGCTGGCACATCTTTCCAAAGCGGCGTGTCCCAGCGGTCAATTACGGCCTGTGCTGCCTCACGCAGCTTCCTGTTCTCCCTCATAAATTCCTGCATGGTCTTAGCAGCGCCTAATTTTGTGATTTCAAGGTCAACGTTTACGAGTGATAGTTCAGCACTGAGTTCGTCAATCTCGGCTTGCATTCCCTTGCGCTTGCTACGAAGGGCAGCATTGGCTTCACTTGTATCAAAGTGACCTTTGCGCAATTGCTCTGCTTCCGCCTCCAGTTCCTTGATGCGTTCTGCTTGGGACTGCAGGGCGTCGGCGGCTTGCTGTTGCTCGTTCTCTGTTATTTCGGCCAAGCTGCCATCCTCATTACGCCGCAAAAGCTGTGCTATCAGTCTATTCAGTGTTGTCATTTCGGTTCTCCTTTGCGGTGGTTGCCGCTATTTTTACGATAGCTACTTGCGCACTGCTAGCGTGTCAGGAATCCGCCCTTCACACTCGCAAACGTACCGACCAACAGAGTGGCTCGCGTTGCGGCTGTATCCGTGCGGTGCATCGGGGTGATCTGAGCACTTTGGCTCAGAGTCAGCTTCGAGCATGTCGGCAGCTTGCTTCATCAGTGCAAGAGCCATGTTAGACGCGGTGTAGTCAAGTCTCAGTTGTTCAATCAGTTCTTTCCGTTCATTCATTTTTGCGTCCTTTGTCGCTATTTTTATCAGAGCAGTCCACGGCAAAGCGGTGAGACTTGGCGTGTGATTTCGTGGTTAGGTTTCCGATGTTATAGAGCAGGTTTTGATCCCGACATTGCGTTAGAGCGCTTCCGTATGCGATTCGCCGCCACGCTCAGCTTCCACGCCGTACTGCGGCATGACGAAACTTCGTCGTGTTCGCCATTTTCAATCGCGTCTTGTGCGCCTTTCTCCATGCTTTCGGCTTCCGCTTCGCAAACCTTGGCGCACGCTTCGCGTTCTTCTGCTGCGGCAATATCTGCGATCACATTCGCAAAAATCAGCATGCTTGTCGTGGTCACATGCGTCCTGTCGCTTGTCGGCCACTCGAAAAACGCATCGGCCTCTGCCTTTATCCGTTCTTTGTCCATACCATCCCTTCGTAGTTGCCTGCCCTCTAACCCGTCAATCCACGGGACGGCTATAAGCCGCCCGTGATCTCTGCGTTATACGTCACAGTTCCATCGCCTGTTGAGTCGGCAAAGCTGCTGATTCAGGCGCGAACATTTGCCCTTGTGCCTGCGCTCTTGCTATGCGCTCGCAGGCAATGTCAAAGTATTTGCGCTCGCGCTCGATGCCTGTGAACGCCTTGCCAAGCTGGGCGCAAGCTACGCCGGTGGTGCCACTGCCCATAAAGGGGTCGAGCACGGTCTGCGCCTGGGGCGCGAAGTCAAGGCACCAAGCCATTACCTTCACTGGCTTTTGTGTTGGGTGCTCATTGCCGTCTCTCCGCTGGTGTGTCAGCGTGCGTGCCGCAAAGTCTAGGCTTGTCCAGCACAGCTCAACATCAGCCAACGAAAAGCCAGTTTCGGCCTGTGGCTTGCGCCAGACTAGCCAACCACTCTTGGCGGGTAGCATGTCGGCAAAGTAGTTGCCCCCCCAAATCATCACCGTGTCGCCTCGCTCACGCATCAGGCCAAACAGCCACGCCGCAGGCGTTGCCTTGTCCCACTCTTGGCGCTCCCATGTGGCGTTGTCGCGTATCGAGCTATGCGCCTTGCCCTTTGCTGCATCTATCCCATAGGGCGGGTCGGTCAGCAGCAGGTCATGCTTCGGCAGCAGCGGCAGCACTTCGCGGCAATCCCCGTGCCACAGTTCAGCGTTTCCTATCACTACTTTTTCGCTCATGTGTTCTTTCGTGTGTCGTATAACAGGTCAATCAAGGCCGACCTGCGGCGGCTTATTTCCAGCGTTAAACGGTACTGGCATCAGTAGTGGTCCATGACGGTCACGGGGAAAGCTCCTCGTGCCCCCGGTTTCGCCGGGTGATACAAGCACTTGTAATCCCCGGTCTGGTCAGGAACTACACGCCACCATTCATGGCGCGGGCCGTCCCATCCGTCAAGACTCTCTACCCACCAGATAACGGCCTCCGCTTTGAATTTCTCAAAGTCGTGGTGGCCCTTGCTCATGACTCCAGGGCCATCGTCGCCAGAGCAGTTCTGCAAATCCAGCGGGTACTGTTTAACAGGTCGTTCGACCGTATTCACTTCGTTCATCGTTCAACTCCAGCGTTATGTTGCAAAAGCGGCGACCACTGTGCGGCCATCGCGTGGGCAATACCTTCATAGGTGCGGCTTCGCTCTTTCCAGCGTGTCGGGCTGGGCGGCATGTGGTGCACTCGCGGTTTGCGCCCGTCAACAAGTTGCGTAGGTGCCAGCTTTGGCAAGCCTTTGAGCCACAGGCAAGTGGCCTTGGTTTCACCGTGCCCAAACATCCACGGTTGCACCACCTGGCTGGGCTTACGTATCCGCGTGCTGATAATGCTCACGGGGTTCTCAAGGCAAATGCGCGGTATGTCCGCGTCCATCAGCATTCGCACAAACTCAAGCGCCTCCTGTTGCACGCCGCTGGCAACCTTGGCTGCAAAGTGCCGCGCGCCGCTCACGCTTAAATGCGTACAAGGCGGGTGGCACACCATCAAGTCCCATTGCTGCGCCAGCATGTCGCGCACATCGCCCTGATAGTGCTGGCCGGGTGTCTCGCTCTCCAACAGGTCACAACTCCATGCGTCGTTTCCAAGCGCTGCAAAGGCATTGCGCACCCTGCCGCTGTACTCACACGCTACTAAAACTCTTGCCATTGTTCTCTTTCGTTGGTTCGTAGTGTTGCCACATAACAGGTCAATCAAGGCCGACCTGCGGCGGCTTATCTCCGGCGTTATACGACTCAGCGGCGGGCTTGAAGTTGTCGACAATATTCCCGCCATGTACACACGATGCACATGGCTCCTGATCCAATGGCAGGTTGTAGTTCGCGCATTCAACGCATTGGCGAACGTGGAAGTACGGGCCAGACGAAAGTTGCTGGGCCAAAAGCGCATCGTGCTTTTCGATCCAGTGGGCTACTTGCTTCGCGTACATGTTTGCAGCGCTGCGTTCAGTTTCTAGCGCCAACTGCAAGCCTTCGCAAGTAGCTTTCCATTCAAGCGCCTGTTTGCCCAAAACCAAAACTTCCTCATGCAAGCGTTGCTGCATTTTCAGAATGCTCGGGTTGCTTGTTTGGCGCACCAACATCTGGAGGTCGGTCATTTCCTAGCCTCCATCATTGCGTCTGCCAACTTGTATGCATCTTTTGCGCATGAATTAAACTGGTCGTACCTACTAACTTCTTCGCACATAGCTTGCATTGCCCTTGCTGCGAAATAGTCGCGAAGCATCATTCCTGTAGTTCCGGGATGAATTGGCTCGTTTGCGGGAACCGGAAACGCTGGCCCACCTGTTTCAATATCAACCATTTGGTATTCCTTAATAGTTCGTCGTTCGTATAACAGGTTGCTCCATCGGACGGCTACGCCGCCGGCTGAGCAACGGCGTTAAACCGCATCGCGGTCTTGAATTGCGCCCATGCCCGATCCACAACCATCTCGGTTTGTTTCTCGCGCCAGCAAGCAAACCGCAGTGCTTCGAGCATGTCCGCTTCAATACTCTCGCCACCGGTATCAATTTCATACATGGTGTCTTCTGGTGCGAATAGCGTCACGCTTCCCGCGCCGCGCTCAATATCAATTTGGATGTTCCAGCCTTCAGGCAGTAGGCGTGCCAGCGTTTGCAGCGCGTCAGCCTTTGGAATGTTTGTGGCGTCAATCATCCAATCCGGTACTTCTTGGGTGTGCATGTTGTTCTCTCCGGTAAAAATTCGGTTTAACAGGGCGGTCGAGCGGGACGCTACGCGCCCCTCACTTCTGCGTTGAACTAAACCGCATCTAGGAAGCGCACATGGTCCGCACGCACGCTTTCGACTTGACCGTTCGGCCACTCAACAAGCGCCGTGCTGTAGTTACCCGGCCCAGTTTCAAATTCTTCGTAGTCCACGCCGAACCCGTGAAACAAAGCCTCACCTTTGGGTGTCAGCACGTACTTGACGACAACGCGGCCACTCCCGTTGCTTGGTTGTTCGTGTCCAACCATCGCGCTTACCATTACTTTTCTCATAATCTTCTCCTGTAAAAAATCGGTTTAACAGGGCAGTCGAGCGGGACGCTACGCGCCCCGCTCGACTGCGTTGATGGCGTTTGCACAGGCATTGCAAACGAGGGTGATCAAAGTCACCGGCCCCTTGCGGCTCTGCATCTCGCAAGCGTCCACCGTGGCGCTCAATTCCTGCGGGTATTTCCACTTCCCGCAGCGCCCGCATTCCTTTTGTCGCAACCCGGCTTTGTGCTGCGTGTCCGCCCATTCGTGCCACGCGAGGTAGCCTTCGGGGGCTTGGTCGCCGGGTTGGTAAGTCGGCTGCACGCACATCACGCCGCCCGGTATTTGTATTTGCGGCACCACGCCCATAGTTCATTTCTCATGTTTTAGTCAGTCCAAACAATCGCCACTGCCCACAAAATAATGAGCGGTGAAAATGCAATCAGCGCTAGGCTCATTGCAAGTCGATAAGGCAGGCGCTTCATGTTGGCACCCCAACACTCTTGCATTTCAGGTGATCGTTGGCACCAGGGCGCACAAAAGGCTCAGGCGGCGGGACATACCTGTTTTTCTTTGCCATCCGGTCGTACTGCGCTGGCGGGGCCTCACCGGGGAGTTTTTGGCGGGGTACAAATTTTGCAAAATGATTTGCCATGGTCATTTAATTTGCAAGCGGTCTTTGCGCACGATGCGAGCGCCTGCAACAGGCTCACCCGCCAAAATGGCCGCTTTGATTTTGGTCTTGGACGGCTCTGGTGGCTTTGGGTCTGCGCACAGTGCCAGCGGGATTGCCGCGCCTTCGTCAATCTCCACTGATTCATCCCGCTCACGGTACAGCGTGGCCGTTAACAAACCGTCGTTGCTTTTGATTACTGACGTGCTGGTCATGATCATGCAGGCTTGCAGGTAGTCCTTCAGGCGCTCCTGCGCCCGCTGCTCACGCTTGATCTGGTCTTGTATTTCTGCCAGATATGATTTGAGCGTGTCAACCGTGTGGCCTTTGCCTTTGTAGACTGCCACAACGGCTACAGCACGGTCTTGGAATGTGGCCTCGATCATGTCCAGCTTGTCGGTGTCAATTTCGCCCGTTTCCGGGTCGGCGCATAGCATGATTTTTTGCTGCACATCGGCAGCGGATTTGTAGAGGGATATGTTTGTCATGGTGTGCTCACTCAAAATGGGATCATGTCGTCATCACTGTCGCTGAATGGGCGGTCGTCATCAGTGCTGTGTTGGCGCGCTGGCAGTGGTTTCGCGGTTTTTAGCGGGTGGTGACGCAACCCGGCGACCATCTTTTCAAGCTGTTCTGGCTTGGTTTTACGGTCGAGAATTTCACTCGCGGTTAATTCAGTGTCTGCTTGAAACACGTTTTTCAAAACCATGCGTGTGCCTGTTGACCCGTCTTGCTTTTGGTAGTCCTCGGTTTCCAGCAGAACACCAATGGGCTTGCACAGGTCGGGGAAAATAGAGCACTCTTCAATGACCTCTTTGCGGGTGTCGTAGTCGTATCTTGTGGCCTTGCCAAATTGCGGTTTGATGTTGCGCAATTTCATGCAGGTCATGATGGCCATGAGTGCTTCGTAACCTTGGTACTTGTCACCCTTTACGCTCATGGTGTAAATGCTCAAATTCGTTTTTTGGCCATCCTGCGCCTTGAATGCAAATTCAATGCCTTTTGTGCCCGTTTTTTTGCTCACGATGTCTTTGGCTTGCGTGAATTCGCCCACGTATTTGCCAATCTCTTTGATGCCTGCGCCTGATTGATCGGCTTTGCGTGCTGCGTCTGTGTCTAAGTTGTACATGGTGCTTTTCCTTGTGTTTAAGCGGGTTGTGAAATTGCGTAATAGTCGGTAATCGTGTTGTCAGTCGCTGCTAAATCGTTGGGTATGTGATCCTCTGTGAACATGTCGAGCGGCGTCTTAACAGTGTCGCTTCCGCTGTTTTGCGTGCTGAAAAGGTACTGGCCATTAATAACTGCGGTTCGCATCACGATGGTCAGCAAGCCTTCGAGCGTGATCTTTTCATCCAGCAATTTGCCAATGGTTTTCGCCTTGATGCGCCCGTTGTCATCCTCTTGCGTGTGGGCCAATATGTAAACCCGTGTGCTGTCTGCCAGCCGTCCCGCAGTCATCAAAATGTCCCATGCGTTGCGCGCAATCTCGTTGTACTTTGCAAATGCTGCATTGCCTGTTTCGTTGTCCAGCACACGGCGCATGAACTCGTTGGCAAGGATGTATTGAAAGTCATCAATCACGATGATTGGCTTATGCGTGCGCTGCATGGCACCAACAATTGTTTGCGCGTTGTCGGTCACAAGAATGCTGCCTGTTGGGTTTGCCTTGGTGCATGACACCCAATCCTTTGCCTTGAATGGCAGGGGCTTTTTGACTGCCTGAATCAGCAAAACATCAGCCGGGTTAAAGTTTCTCAGGCTTGTGGTCTTGCCTGTGCCAGACTGGCCCAAAATCATGCAAGCTATGCTCATGCTGGCACCTCAACAAGATTGCCGAAGTCGTCTGTTACAGCCTGCCCTGTTTTGCAGAATGGGCCGTGTCCTGCCACGAACCAGAATCGTGAATCCATATCGCTGCGCCACCAGCTAAACGCGCCGCTGTAGCCGTGTGCGTCTTCCACGTAGCCGATGTGTTTTGTTTGTGTCATGCCGCCACCTCTTCTGTAAGATCAATCTCGCTGTTGTCGGACGCATCCGGCGGGCACTGCACACCAAACGCTGCGCAGATTTCCGCAGCATGTTGGTAGGCTGTGTCGCTCTCCATCAGTACCGAATAGAGTTGTGCTTGTGTCATTTCTTGCCCCACTGCAAAAATGGTGTTGTTCCAGCCCGCACGCGGGGCCGATAAGTCGCTTCGTTGGCCGCGTCTTTCAGAATTTCTTCCGCATCGCGGCGTGCCTGTTCTTCGTCGAATCCACCTTTGTCTGTCATCACAAAAAAGGCCATGGCCAAGAACACCAAGGAGAATTCCATGAAGATCAGCACCAACAGCACAATGAGTCCTGATGCGTCTTGGCTCATTGCGCACCCCCGGTCAGGGCTGCGACTTCATCGGCAACGTCTTCGGTGGCTTGCAATTCGGTCGGGCCGTCGAGCACCATTGACGATGCCAGCACAGCAGCAATCAGGCTTGCTGCCAGCCATTCGGCAAAGCTGTTCATGACTGCATCAGCGCGGCAATCCGCACGTCCTCGCGTTGCAGCTTGTCGGCCAGCTTCTGGACGCGCAGGGGGTCGTTCTTGGCGCGCAGCATGGCCAGATCGGCGGCTACGCGGTCCTTTTCGTCGGCCAGCAGGTAATGCACGATGCTTGCAGGCGGTGCCATGGGTGCCATGGCTCGCAGCAGCGTGACGGGCAGGGTTGCGTTCACTCTTTTCTCCTTTTCCTGCGAATTGCAGGGCTTGGGAGTGACTATATCAAATGCTACCGATTTAGCAAGTAGCAAAAGATACCTTATTTATGACCAGTTGGTCAGTAAGCAGATTTCAGACGTAAAAAAACCGCCTCGCGGGCGGTTGGGGGGGCGGCTAGGTCAGGGCTACCGATCCGATGAATCTAGGTCAAGAAAATAGGTATCACCGAATCGTGGATGGACTCTGTTTAATTTTCCAATAAAGTCCGGGTAGTTTTCAGACAACTTCATTGCTGTAGTAACAGAAGCAAGGTGTTCCTTGAGTCGTGGATGGCCCACTTCCGCTGTAAGGCGACGATGTAAATGAGCTTTCTTTTCGTCTTTGCTGGCTTGCTTTTTCAATTCTTCTAACAAGCCCGGTGCCAGCCTCTCATACACAATGTCGTTTGTCAAAACTCCAAAGTATTGAGGGCGGAATTTTGGATTGTCAGGGGGGAACTTCAACCCACGTAAACGGAATAGTTCCTCGTAAAACTCTGGTGGGAATGTACGAACATACGGCTGCAACTCTTTTGCTACCCACGCTTCAAGAATCTTTGCTAGGCTGTCTCTGGCACGATCTTTTTGGTAGCCAGTTGCCTCATCAACAAGGGCAATGATTCCGACGCGGGCAAATCCTCTAATGAGTATTTCGCATTGCTTTGCAAGCGTTGCCAGTCTTGGTGGTAGCAACCCCTTTGCTCTTGCTTCCAGAACGGACTCGCACACATCTGCCAGCACAGTAGCAGGGTAGCCGTGTGCTGCGCGGCCTCCATGTTTCGGCTTGAATTCAATTGGCTTCTTTAGCATCAGCGCTTTTTCTGGGTCTATAAGCTCTGATGAAAGCAAGGTATTTGCCAGCACCGTTAGTTGGTCGTCCCCACTTGTAGTTGAGCCTTTGCTTATCCCAAGACCAGACATTAGACCTCGCTGCGAAAGTACCCGTGTCTCATCTTCAAGGACATAGCACGGGATTTCAATATCGCCAATCTTTAAAGGCTTCTCGGCAGACCCATGTGTTGCCTTCAAAAGCATGGATTGCTCTTTTTTAGAACGGAGCGCATTCTGTGAAATCTCTTTTCTACGCTCAGGTGTCAAGGATGCTGCGCGTGCTGCGCCCCCTACAGCTTTACCAGTTTTTACGGTGGTGGCCAATTTGGGCTCCTATTTAATTAGAAGCCTGTATTTTATTTGCAAATGCAATTTATGCAAGCATAACAATAAACTTTGCTTGCGTTCTTGGTGGTGGAGTTACCACCCGCACTCCCTGCGCTCCCACTTACCGACAAACGTATCGGCCTTCCTTGTTGTAATGGCACTGTTGATAGGGCGTCGGCTGGCTGGGCTGTTGTGGCTGCGCATACGGGTCTGTTGTGCCAGCTTGCCCTGTGTAGGGGTTTGTGTTGCCCTTGGTGCTGTAGTTGTCCATCTTTGTGTCATTGGGTGCGCTGCGCATGTGCCCATCAACGTAGGTTCCGTCCTTTCGCACGTGGGGTGACACATAAGTTTGCGCCCATGCTGATGCAGACAGTGCCACCAGTGCTATTGCGGTAAATGTTTTCATCATCGTCTTTCATTTTTACCCACGATCCGCATGGGCGCGGTAATCCTAAAAATCCTCGCCTTGCCAAGCCTTCACCACCCGGCCAAACACTTCAAAGTCCATGCCCGGTTTGATCGTCCATGAATCGTACTTCCTATTTTCGGACAACACGCGCAGCCCTTCGCCGGGGATACGCTGTAGCCGCTTGATAAAGCCCTCATCTGCCACCCGAAAGAAGTAGATCGCGTCGAACTCGACAGTCTTCACCCCCTTGTCCACCACCAGCGGGTCGCCGCTGTTGAACATGCCTTTCATCGAATCGCCAAACCCCGTCACGATGCAAAGGTTTGCCGCCCCCGTGTGGCTTTTGATGTTCTTGTGAATCCATTCAGCATTGACGATCCAGCGCTGTATCACCCCTGGCTGATCCCTCAATAGAACACCATTTCCCATTGCCCCCCCGGTTTCAAACTGCGGTATCACGAATGTGTCAGTGTGGTTCTTGGCTCTGAAGCCTTCAAGACTGGAAGAATTACCACTTGCGCCACCCACCACCATTGAACTTTCCCCGGTCAACGCGGCGGGGGCAATGGCCCGCAATTCCCAAAGATTTCCGATCTTTGGGATTTCTGACAGTTGCGCAATTGTCTTTTCTGTAATTGGCCTCTCGCCACGCAGCATTTGCCCCACATAGGCACCATCCTTGTAGCCAAGTAAACGCCCAAGTGCAGCTTTCCCGCCAACAAGCTCACACGACTTCATGAGGTTGTTTATGCGCGGCTCGGGATTAATTTGTATGCGGATTGTCTTCACGTCTAAACAATAGCATGTGCTTCACGCGCAAAAGATATTGACAACACGGTATCATTTGCTACACTGTAGGCCATGAAGCTGAAAGAATACCTATCCCGCGCTGACCAGAGCGCCACACATTTTGCCGAACAGATAGGCACTTCACCGGCCTTTCTGTATCAGGTTTCCACTGGTCGTCGGTCTTGCCCAGTTCAATGGGTAAAGACCATCAAGGGCCTGACAAATGGAGCGGTTTCTGAAATCGACCTGCGCCCTGATGACTGGCATCTGATCTGGCCGGACCTCTCCCACCTTGCACCACAGAAGGCGGCTTGAGGTGCGAATAGCGCCCGCCATCACGCCCCCCGCAGCTCATCAATGATCCATTCGTACTCAGTGATGCAAACACTTTTCACCCTGCGCAGCATTGCCGCCACCCCGGCAGCGGCCCATTCGTCAATCGACACCTCTGGCGGTGTTTCCTGCACCGGGCTGGGTTCTGGTTTTTCAAACATGACTCTCTCCTTGGGTTGAACAAATGGCCGCTGAAAAACTCACCATCGTCACCCCGCTTTCAGTGCGTTTTACCGAAACGCAGCTTCGCACCGTTCAAAAGCTGGCCGACCTGAACGGCATGGAAAAGGGCGAGTACATCCGGCATCTGGTGACGCAGGATGAAGAAAAAGAACATCGCATCTGGCTGGCTCGCAATCAATTATTCAGCGCCGACCAGGGCAATGCAAAGCAAACCACGGCAGACAGCGTAGGACGCCAATGAACACCATACGCGAAGTGCTTGATGCAGCACCACCTACCCCCGCGTGTTTCCCGGATCGGATTCAGTGGGCTGCGTACCTGTTGCAAGCCCAGCAGCACGCGAAGGGCACTGGCCCATTTCGCAACGGCAAGTACCGCCCTGAATTCCCGTTTTGCTCGGACTGCACCCTTGAGCACACCACGGCCATGTCGCGCCAAGGCAAGTGCAACCCCAGTCAGTTTCGTGTCATCCCCATCGTGGAGGTCAAAAAGCATGAGCGCGTCAACTGAACGGGCAAGGTTGAGTCTGCTATCGCCGCCAGCCGTGGCCTGCACGGGCAAGGTCGGGCTGACCAGCCATGCACTGGCCATGCAGATCATCACCCGCCACACCGCAAAAGACCGCCCAAGCCGCACACCTTATTTGTGCGGCTACTGCAACCTGTGGCATATCGGCAGCGACAAAGGCAAGGTTGCCAAGCGCAAGGCCCAAGAATTCAAAGGGCGCAAGCAACATGACGAGTAATGCCGCACCGGGCACGGTGGCCCATGAAGCCATTCAATTCCTGCGCACCAAGACTGGCGAAGTCACAACCGGCGAACTTGCCCGTGGCATCGGTCGCCCGGTCAAGCGCCTGTCCCAACACTTGGCCCCAGCCGTGACTGACGGCCTGCTTGCGCGACGGGTGGATGGCGGGTTCGCATTCTGGAAGCTGGGGCACCAGTTGGACCGCACCCAGTCACCGCCCGTTGCCGCTGACGAACAGCAAATTGTCAAGGTATCCGCCCTGGCCGCGCCCAGCGTGTTTGCCTACGCCGACCAGCGCCGCGCTGCGCCGTTCAGCGTGAGCCTGTCAACGGACGGCAGAGCTTCTATAGAGCGCCATGGTCGCCTGTTGCTGGAACTCACACATGAAGAACGAATCATTCTTGTCAACGCCGTTGCCCAAGGAGTGACGCCATGCAAGTGATGCCCGCTTGGAACGATGCGCAGATAAAGCGCTACACCTTCCGTCAGGCCCTGTTCCAGCGCCGGGGGGTTGACCTGTTCCAAGCCGAATCACTGGCCGACCGGCTTGCTACCCGCGACTATGAGCGTGACGACCGCCGCATGTGCCTTGAGTGCAAGCACATCCAGCGCTCTGGCGCGTGCTTCGTGGCATCCCAAGGCCACCTCAAGCACGCCAGCACCAAGCACGCACCTGTCCGCGACATCCTTTTTCGCTGTGATGCCTTTTCCTTCCAAACCCCCTGAAAGCACCCTATGTCCACTCAAAACAAGCCAATGAACATTCACAACATCCGTATTGACGGTGGAACGCAGAGCCGTGTTGCCATCAATCAAGACGCCGTAGCCGAATATGCCGCCGTCATCAAGGATGGTGACTACTTGCCCGATGTGGTTGTTTTCTTTGATGGCGTCGAATACTGGCTGGCCGATGGATTCCATCGTTTTCACGCCCACCTTGCAGCCGGAAAAGCAAGCATCGTGGTGGACAAGCGCAAGGGCACCCAGCGTGATGCCATCCTGTACTCGCTCAATGCCAACACCGTCCACGGCCTGCGCCCCACCAACGACGACAAGCGCAAAGCAGTGTTGACCATGCTGACCGATGCAGAGTGGTCAGAAATGAGCGAACGCGCCATTGCCCGTCACTGTGGCGTGTCCCATACCTTCGTTTCCAACCTCAAAACACCGCCCGCTACTGGCAACGTTGCCACCCCGGACGGTGAAAACACTGGCAACGTTGCCACCCAATCAGCGGCATCAAGTGGCAACGTTGCCACTTCCAAGGGTTCAGCCACTGGCAACGTTGCCACTAAAACGGTATCCCAATCGCAAGCCCAAGCCGACCAGAACGCCGAGGATGCCCATGGTGATTCTGACCCCATCGCAATGCTGGAAGAAGCTGAAAAGCGTATCGCAGCCTTGCAACAAGAGCTATTTGCCGTGGAGGCTGACGACCTGAAGGCTGAAACGCTCAAGTGGAAAAGAGTGGCAGACGTTGCCACCCGCCGCCAGAACGAGTTGATGGATACCGTCAATGCGCGCGAGAAAGAACTTCAGCGGCAAGCGAACTGGCTCAAGCGCATTGGCAACGCATTGGGTGAGGAAGACAACAGCAAACTCGCCGCCAAGGTCGAAGCACTGGCCCGCGCCAATCGGAAGTAAGCCATGTCAACGCTTGAACTTCGCCCCGAACAACAACAGGTCGTTGACGACATCAGCGCAGCATTTCGCGCTGGGTACAAGCGTGTCATGGTGTCTGCCGCTTGCGGATTTGGCAAGTGCCATGGCAAGGGAACTAAGGTCATCATGGCTGATGGCACCATTAAAGCGGTCGAGGATGTCGAAGTAGGCGACCGCCTTCTTTCCCCAACATCAACACCACGAACTGTTCTGAGCCTTGGCCGTGGCAGGGAGGAAATGTACCGAGTTGTCCCTGTGAAGGGGGATTCGTACACGGTAAATTCCTCGCACCTATTGTCGTTGAAGGTTTCTGGAAAATTCCCTACCGGGCTCTCTGATGGGCGAAAAGTAGAGGGCGGTTCAATCATCACGATTGACATTCCAACATATCTTGCATCTTGCAAAACTGCACGTTGGCTCCTCAAAGGTTGGCGTGCAAGTCGCGTTGACTTTGAAGTTGTGCAAGATGATTTATTGGTTCCGCCATACATCCTTGGCGCATGGCTTGGTGATGGTCGAGCAACCGGCCCTGAACTCACAAAGCCTGATTGCAAGATGGTTGACGAATGGGTTCGTTGGGGTGAGCAAATGGGCTGTACCGCCCACAAATCCACCTCCAATGGAACACGCTGCCAAACCACACGACTGACAACTGCACGCGGTGCATACAACGCAGTTGGATCACGCCTCATGCTGGAAGGCGTCAAGGGAAACAAGCACATCCCCATGAGTTACCTGACCGCCTCTTATGAGGATCGTCTTGAATTACTCGCTGGCTTGCTTGACTCTGATGGTTCCCACTCAAAAGGAGGCTATGACTGGGTGAGTAAAGATGAAACGATGGCGCGGCAATTCGCGTTTTTGTGCCGCTCGCTTGGATTTGCCTGCTACTTGTCAGCACAGCGCAAGGGCATCAAGTCAACAGGGTTCAGTGCGATTTACTGGCGCTGCACGGTCAGCGGCGACTGTGACCGCATCCCATGCCGTGACAAGCCAGCGCATCCGCGCAAGATCAATAAAGACCACTTGGTAACTGGTATCGCCAGCATTGAACCACTTGGCGTTGATGACTACTACGGGTTTGAACTGGACGGGGATCACCTGTATTTACTGGAGGACTTCACCGTCTGCCACAACACCGAGCTTGCTACGGCCATTCTGCAAGCAGCAAAACTCAACAAGAAACGCTCTGCCTTCTTGGCCGACCGCATCAGCCTTTGCACCCAAACATCAGAGCGATTCGACAAGTATGGACTTGATCACGGCATTATGCAAGCATCCCACTGGAGGTGCCGCCCAGCCGAATTAGTTCAGGTATGCAGCGTGCAAACACTGGCCCGCCGCAGATGGCCGGAAGTGAGCCTGATCGTCGTGGACGAGGCCCATGTTCTGAACGATGCCGTCAAGAAGAAACTCGCTGCAAAAGACTGCTACGCCATTGGTCTTTCTGCCACTGCCGTAACCCCCGGACTGGGTAAGTTTTTCGATACGGTTGTGAATGCACCCACGACAAACCGCCTGATTGAAATGAAGCGTTTGGTGCCATTGCGCTACTACGCATGTGTCGAGCCCGATATGGAAGGCGTCAAGGTCGTGGCCGGTGAATGGGATGCCGGTGAAACCGACAAGCGCGCTCTACAGGTGGTTGGTGATGTCGTCAAAGAATACCTGCTGAACGGTCAAGGCAAGAAATTCATTGGCTTTGCCGCATCCATCGCGCACGCTCAAGAATTGCAACGCCAGTTCATTGCAGCGGGCATCAATGTTGCCACCTACACCGCTGATGACAAGCCGGAAGATCGTTCTGAAATCGTTCAGGAATTCAAAAAGGCAGACAGCGCAATCCGTGGAATTTTGAGTGTCGAAGCCCTGACACGCGGGTTCGATGTTGCAAGCGTTGAGGTTTTGATTCTGGCCCGTCCTCTGCGCAAGTCGCTTGCCGTTCACATCCAAATGCTTGGCCGAGTCATGCGCCCAGCCGATGGGAAATCAGAGGCCATCGTCCTTGACCACAGCGGCAACGTGGCACGGTTCTGGAAGGAAATGAACGAGCTTTTCGAGAACGGTGTCACCGAGTTGGATGACGGCAAGAAGAAGGAAAAGCCCAAGGCCAAGGACAAAGACGAAGAGAAGGAAATGGTCAAGTGCCCGCAGTGCCGCGTCATGCACATGCCCCGGCCATCCTGCCCAGCTTGTGGCCATGAATACCCCCGCAAGAAGGCCATAGAACACGTGCCTGGAGACTTGCGAGAAATAGTTGCTACCGGCAACCCAGCGCTCATGCGAAAGATGCTCTGGCCTCAAGTTTGCTCGATCGTTCTGGAATCCACCAGTGACATAGAAAAGGCCCAGCGCCGTGCCCAGGCTATCTACCACGAACTGACCGGAACCTTTGCCAAGGCCCGCATCGAAACCACGACTTGCGAAGCCCCAACGTCAGAACTTCGCTCACGCATAAAAGCGAACCAAATTAGGTTCATAAAAGGCAAGCAAGCCGCTGCGCGCCGGAGTATGGAGGCAGTGGCATGAAACACGAACTGACCGCTGAACGTCTGCGCGAGGCGTTTGACTACAACCCCGAAACTGGAACGTTTCGATGGAGGATTCGGCCAATTAGTCACTTCCGAAGCACGCGCACATGGAATGCCTGGAATGCGCGATTCGCAGGTAAGGCAACAGGATCGGATCGCGGGGATGGATACATCGCGCTTCGATTTGACAACATGAGTCATAGGGCGCATCGAATGGCTTGGCTCTATATGACTGGGGAAATTCCATCCGGCGAAATAGATCACATCAATCAAGAGCCGAGCGATAACAGATTTGCCAACCTTCGAGTGGTGTCACGTGCTGTAAATCAGCAAAACCAGCGTCGTGCCCAACGTAGTAATAAAAGCACGGGAATGCTTGGCTCATACAAGCAACCTTCAGGGCGATTTGTCTCCTCAATACGCGTCAATGACAAGCAGACCTATTTAGGGACTTTCGACACAGCACCCGAAGCACACGCCGCCTACATCAAAGCCAAGCGCGAACTGCACGCTGGCTGCACGCTTTGAACACCCAAGGAGCACACGCATGACCATCATTGAACAAATGGCCCTGGCCGCACAAAAGCGCCTTTTGGCGCACATCAACCGCAGCGCCGGACAACATAAGAGGGCGTTGCGAGTGGCAACGTTGCCACCCAAAAAGGGCGAAAAGTGAGCCTCACATTCGAGCAGGCCATGCGCCTATCTGGTTTGTTGCCACGCGCCATCGTGCCCGATGGCAAGTGGAGAAGGTGCCCGACAGAGGATCATCCCCGCAAGCGTAATGGTGCCTACATCCTTCACGCTGATGGTCGTGGCTATTGGCGCAATTGGGCGCTGGACGATGGCGTGAATTCTTGGGCTGACGATAACGCAACACAGGCCAAGCCCATGGACATGGAGCGCATCAAGGCCCAGCGCGAGAAGGAGAGGGCGTACAGGGTGCAATCCGTGCGCAGTGCCCGCAAGTTCTGGAACGAGTCGCGCCCCCTGTCATTGCCCCATGCCTACATTGCCAAAAAAGGCTTATTACCCTTGGGTTGTGCTGGCCTGCGCATCAATGACGGCCTGCTTGTAATCCCCGTCATGCT
>ERZ724508.467-NODE-467-length-28987-cov-5.386769_pt1 | contig 28987 bp, 21 predicted proteins | sample MGYA00376041_ERZ724508 | MGnify/ENA primary metagenome ERZ724508 (study PRJEB28724, sample SAMN07190887) | wastewater metagenome | isolation source: effluent of sewage treatment plant in Hong Hong | place: USA: Christiansburg, Virginia | collected 2016-03-01 ...
GAAACATCGGCAGAGATTTATTATAAGGACATGCAAAACCAATTAGATTATGTGGATAATGCGAACTTATTATTAAACCCACGATTAGAATCTGATTTAGTACAAGGTAAAGGACGAGCTTATGGTTTTGAATTATATTTGAAAAAAGCAAAAGGTAAATTTACAGGCTGGGTAAGCTATACCTTATCAAAAACAGAACGTCAGGTTAGAGGTATTAGTAACGAAGAATGGTTTTTATCTAAGTATGATAGAACACATAATGTAAACACGGTTTTAATTTTTGATTTAAACAAACGTTTCAGTTTCTCTGCAAATTTTGTCTATCAAACGGGTACACCAGCCACTTTCCCAACAGCTAAAGTAGAAGTGCAAGGATACGTTATTCCATATAATACTGACAACAAACGTAATAATTACCGTAATACACCTTATCACAGAGCGGATATTGGCATTACTTGGAATTTATCTCCAAACAACAAAAAAGGTCGTAAGCATGCGTTGGTATTAAGCGTATATAATTTATACAATAGAAGAAATGCATTCTCTATTTATTTTAGAAATAATCCTGATTATCCAGTAAATACAGAAGCAGTTCGTTACTCGGTTATTGCAACTATTGTTCCAGCAATTACTTACAATTTTAAATTTTAATTTTTAATATAGAATTATGAAGACTCTTAAATTATTTTTTGTTTTACTAACGGTTATCAGCTTTACCTCTTGTGAAGATGTGATACAAGTTAAATTAGATGAAGGCGATCCCATTGTAACTATTGATGCGTTTATCAACGATATGCAATTGCAACAGAAGGTTAGATTAACATACACTGACGGTTATTTTAGCCAAAAACCAAATGAACCTATTATTGGAGCAACGGTTACGGTGAAAGATTTAACTACTGGAGTAGATTATATATTTAACGATAATAACAATGGCGATTATGTATGGACACCAACTGATACACTTAGAGTAGGTCATAACTATGAGCTAACAGTAACTCATCAAGGAAATATATACAAATCTACTTCACGCATGAATAGAACAACTAGGGTTGATAGCATTATTGCTGAGTTTAAAGAAGGTGGAGGGCTTGCAGAAACAGAACCCGGTTACGATATGGCTTTTTTAGGATTTGATATTCCAGGAGATACCGTTGATTATTATTGGATTAAATCTTACCGTAATGGGGTGTTTTTTAATAAAGGTGGAGATATTAATATTTGTGCAGATGCTGCTTTTGGAGCAGGTGCCGATGGTTTCCCTTTTATTACTCCAATTGCTCAAGGCATTACACCTTTTGGAGAACGTTTTAAGAAATTCGATGTGTGTCGTGTTGAAATACACTCCATTAATTTAGAAACCTATAATTTTTTAACGCAAGTACAAACGCAAACTACTAACTCAGGTTTATTTGCAACAAGTCCAGAAAACGTAAAAACAAATATTACTAATACAACCAATGATAAAACGAAAGTGGTGGGTTGGTTTTGTATGAGTGCAGTAGGTTTTAGAGAAAGAGTGGCGGAGTAATTTATTTATTATAAATCAAGTTCATCATGTCCTCATCTTTTCTATATACATCAATATAGAGTTTTAATCCTGAGCTATCAGCATGTGCGGTGTAATAGCGAGTGAAAATTGGTAATGCTTTTTTTAATTTAATTTTCTTTTGTTCTTGTTTTACAAAATATACTTGTAAACTATCATGAGTGTAATGCACACTGTCATCTCTAATTAAAAAATCGGCAAATTCAATAAAGTTTTCTAAACGAATACAGCCATGGCTTTGTGAACGAGAACTCGTTTTAAAATAACGTTTAGAATTAGTGTCGTGCAAATACACACCAAAAGGATTATGAAAATTGAATTTTACAACGCCTAAACTATTTTCTTCGCCAATACGTTGTCTAAATCTCACTGGTAAATAATCTTTGGTATATTTTCTCCAAGGTATTTTTGTGTAGTCCAAAACTTTATCGCCAGCGCCTAATACTTCAAAGTTTTTTCTTCTAATGTAAGATGTATCGTGCTGTACTGCTGGTAAAATTTCTTTGGTGGCAATACTTATAGGAACATTCCAATATGGATAAATTAACATATGGTCTATTTTACTTTTTAAAATAGGGGTTTGATGATCTGGCTTACCGCAAACCACAGCCGATTGCATCACGACAGTATCTTTTTCGAAAACGGTTAACCAAAAAGCAGGAATGTTAATGAACGCATATTTTTCAGGGAATTTTGCTTCCCAACGCCAGCGTTCCATAGCCATACAAATCTGTTTAATGATTTTTTCGCGGTTATAAGAAAATGCTTGAGTGGTGTATTTTCCTATTTTTCCATCAGGTTGAATGAACCATTTTTTTTGTAATTTATTTAAAGCCTTTGCTAATTTAATGCTATCGTTAGCCATTATGGTACTGTCGTATAAACCTTGTTTTATTAAACTTTTTTTAATAAGTTGTAGTTTAACAATAGTATCTTTTTCGGTTACAAAAGGAATAGAATCAACTTGATATAGAATAGGATCATTTAATATGGTTGCTAATTCTTTTTTTAGCATTCGGTAATTATAAAATTTTGGTTCTAATGAATCTAGACCTGCTTTTAAATTATTTTTTTTGTATGCGCTCACTAAAACACTGTCCCAACCTTTGTCTAGTTTGTGGAAGTTAGTTTGAAGTAATAAACTATCTGTATAAAATCGTCCTTTATTTAAATGAGCACCCATTAAGAAATAAGCATCGCTTAATAACAAGTCGGCAGAAACTAGTGCTGTAACATTAATAGTTGTTTTATTGGTTTCAATAGAATCGAGCTGACGTTGGATGTTGATGAAATGGTAATTATTAGGAATCAGTCCGTAATACATACTCTTTTCAATCAGTTTCAATAAACTATCGCCATTAGGGTTGAGTTTACTTTTATCAAACCATAAAAGTTTGCTGTTGTATTGAGGGTTAAAATATCGGTAACAGGTTAATGGAATGGAATCAACGGTGATTATTGAATCTTTAAGTAGATAAGAATTTAGTTGCTTAACTGTTTCTTTTTCTAAATCTTGAGGTCTGCTAACTTTTACGGTTTTAACTTCCTTTGTTTCGTTTGAACAGGAATAAAAAATAAATATGCTAACTACTATAAAAAAACAAAGCCTCATCTCTAAGTAAAGATAAGGCTTTGTTTTGATTTGAAAAAAAAGTTATTTACTGACGTTAAATTTATCAGATTTTAAAACCAGATTGTTTTTGTCAACCACATGATAAATATACATGCCGCTTGATAAATTTGTTAAGTTCATTTTAGCTTTACCCATTTCTAATACTTCAGTAGCCACTAATTTACCAGTAACATCAAATGCTATTACTTTGGTAGCTTCAGGGCTTGTTGTAGCAAAGTTAATTACAGTTGCAGCTGGGTTAGGGTATACTGATAATTGGATAGATGCTTTTTTAGATTCATTTATACTAACAACATTATAATCTCTTTGAACTGTTACAGATTTTATGGTATTAACTGTTTGTGTACCGGCAGCTGGTGTTAAAGTGAAGTTTGTATTAGCAATCGAGAAAAGAGGCGCTTTTGATGCACTTGGAGAATAATAGTCATAATTTAATCGTTTAACATCAATTGTTACTGTTAATAGACCACCAAATAAAGAAATGTTACCAAGCAATGTTTCTTCCGTTTTAACTCGAACTATATCTGTAAAAGATTTTAAAGTAGTTCCCGCTGCTGCACCCGGTACATCTAAATTCAAAGTTCCAGTGCCATCAGCTATTACGGTTACTGTACCACCAATCGGGCCTGTGCTTCCTAACGCTGTAACAGAACCTGTAGGATATGATGTAATTGTAGAATTAAGATTCATAGGATATGTTGCATATTTAGCAGGAGTTGTATATAGTAATGTTCCACTAATTGTACCAAATGCGATATCGCCACCATAGAAATCTAAATCACTTGCGCTTGATTTAAAATATGAAGTATTAGCAGTTGAATCAGTTACAGATACATCTGCAGATGGATAAGAAGCATTTGCTGCACTTACTGTGTAGAATTTTTGCACTGCGGCTGTAGTTGTGTTAACTGAAGTGAAATTCCAAGTTGCAGCAGCTCCAGTTGCTCCGCCAGTTACACCAGTCGTATCACATTGAAATATCTCGTAGTTATTGCCAACTGCTGGTGCATGATTTGCTTGCGTCAATTGTGCACTTGCACCTAGACTAAATAATATTGATAAAGAAAGTAAAGTTTTTTTCATGTGTTTGTTTTTTATATTTATTCAAATGTATTTATAATTCAGCTAGTTGCAAAATTTATTTCCATAATTTCTTACCTGTTCATTGGATTACTTTATTGTTTTAGTCCTTTTAAATATGATGTATATTTGTTTTTTTTATTACTTAATTCTCATGTAATTCTATTAATAAGATGATTTTAAAATACCATCTTACCCGGGTTCAAAATCATGTTTGGATCAAATAATTTCTTGATGTTTCTCATTAATTCTAATTGATATTCTGGAAATACAATAGATAAATACTCTTTTTGAACTAATCCAATCCCGTGTTCTCCACTAATAGTGCCTCCTAGTTTTTTACAAAGTTCAAAAATTTCCACAATGCCTTTTGGTAATTCGGTTTCCCATACTTCATCAGATAAATCACCTTTAATAATGTTTACGTGTAAGTTTCCATCGCCTGCATGACCGTAGCACACACTTTTAAATCCGTATTTGGAACCAATTTCTTTTACACCTTTCAATAAAATTGGTAATTCAGCTCTCGGTACAACGGTATCTTCTTCCTTGTATACCGAATTACTTTTTACCGCTTCTCCAACTTTACGTCTTATTTTCCAAAGTGATGCTTTTTGTTCGGCACTATCGGCCATTAAAATTTCATCGCAACCTTGCTCTGTCATGATGTTACTAATGGTTTCGCAGTCGTTAAATAACACATCCATGTTATTGCCATCAACTTCAATCAGTAGTAAGGCTTGCCATTCTGGTTTAATTTCAAAATTTACTTCGCCTGCATATTTTATACTCCAATCAATGGCGTCGCGTTCCATAAATTCCATAGCACTTGGCGTTATACCTGCTCTAAATGTTGCACCCACAGCTTCGCATGCTTTTTCTGCTGAGGTAAAAGGCACTAGCATTAATAAATCATGTTTTGGTAATGGAATTAATTTAAAAACTATTTTAGTAATGATACCTAAAGTGCCTTCGCTACCAACCATTAAATGCGTTAAATTATATCCTGTTGAATATTTTAATGTGTTAGCACCTGTCCAAATAATATCGCCGTTAGGTAATACCATTTCAATGTTTAATACATAATCTCTGGTAGTGCCATATTTCACTGCTTTTGGTCCGCCGCTGCTGTGCGCTACATTACCACCTAAAGAACAACTTCCCCAGCTTGCTGGATCGGGTGGATAAAATAAACCTATTTTTTTTACTTCTTCCTGAAAAATATAATTAATAACTCCTGGTTCAACAGTGGCTTGTAAATTACGTTCATCGATGTGTAAGATATTATTAAAATATTCCATACTAATAATAATGCCACCATGTATTGGTAATGCACCACCACTTAATCCTGTACCTGCTCCACGCGCTGTTACTGGTATTTTATAACTGTTAGCTAATTTCATAATTTCTGAAATTTGACTAACGGTTTTAGGCTTAACGACTACTTCGGGTTTAAAAATAAAATCTTCTGTTTCATCCTGACCGTATTTTTCTAAATTGTCAGCATCAGTAAATACATATTCGTTGCTTACAATTTGTTTTAGCAATGCAATATGTTCAGCGTTTATTTTTGTGTAAGTAATTTTCACGATTTATTTTTTAAAATAATGATTAATAATTTTTTCGGCCTCATCTTGTTGTTGAGTTCCAATTAAAAAAGGCTTGCCATTTGCTCGTATGAGTTTTATACCGTAGTTCCCAGAAACATTATAACACCAACCATTGCCAGATACACTGTAACGAACTCCCCATCCACCATAATCCGTTAATGGAGAATATTTTATAACTGAAATAGATTGTATTTCATTCCACTCTATATTTTTTTTAGCAAATGGAATACCACGAAAAGTAGTTAATATGCCTTTTTCAGTAATGGTTGTTTCTAGCTTTAAATATAGAAACCAAATAAAAGCCAAAATCAAAAAAGAAATTGTTAATATAAAAAATAAAGGTTCTTTTTGATTGTTTTTTGTTTGTACAATTCCTGATTGAACTAAAAAAAATATAACTGTAGTACTAATTACAGGGAAACCAGCAATTAAATAATGCCACCACTTATTAAATTTCTGTGTTTCGGTAAATGATGGATTCATGTTGTAATAATTTTTAATATAAAATTAAATTATTTACAAATGCTTTAGTCGATTATTTTCTCAACTTAATAACAGCCCATTCGTTTTTATGGTAACTCTCTTCAAAAGAGAAACCAATGCCTGTGGCTAGTTGTTTCAATTCTTCTACATCGGCGGTAAAGAAGCCACTTAATAACAAGTAGCCTCCTTTTTTTAAGCAAATAAAGTAAGCAGGCAAATCCTTTTTTAATACATTTTTATTGATGTTGGCTAATATCACATCGAAGGTTTCTTGTTTGGGAAGTAAAGAGGCATCGCCTTTTTTAAATTCAATATCCGAAGCGTTATTGATTGCTGCATTTTCAATCGAGTTTTCAATACTCCATTCATCAATGTCAATTCCCAATAATTTTGTAGCGCCTAGTTGTTTTGCTAAAATGGCTAAAATACCAGTGCCACAACCCATATCCAAAACATGAGTGTTTGTAAATGGAATACTAAACATGGTTTTACTTACTAACCAAGTTGTATCATGATGTCCGGTACCAAAACTCATTTTGGGAGTAATCACAATATCATGTTTGATGTTTTCGGCGGCCGGATGAAAATGGGCTCTGATACAAACTAAATCATCTACATAAACTGGATTAAAATTCTTCTCCCATTCTTCATTCCAATTGGTTTTTGGAATCACAGTTCTTATATATGAAAATGTAAAATCTTCAAAAGATAATTCCTTTACTAAATCTTCGTTTTCAAATTCCTCTTGTATGTACGCATCAACACCTGTGTCGTTTTGCGTAAAGCTTTCAAAACCTAAGTCTGCTAATAAAGCAATTAAAATATCGGAGCCTGGTTCGGCAGGAGTAATGGTAAAAGAATATTGTATGTAGTCCATTTGAAAATTAAATTTAATAGAATACGAATTTAAATAAATTAATCCTTGGATTAAAGATTAGTCAATCTTTAATCTTGAGTATTTAATCTTTTACCAAAAAATTAAAAAGAAAAAATAATCTTGCAAAAATCATCTGCGTTTAAAGAGGCTCCGCCAATTAATCCGCCATCAACATCTTTACAAGCAAATAATTCCTGAGCATTCTGAGCATTGCAACTACCGCCATATAAAATAGAAACGTTGGCTGCTATTGCCGAATCAAAAATATCAGTAATTATACCACGAATAAATGCATGCATTTCTTGAGCTTGAGCAGCTGTTGCTGTTTCTCCTGTACCTATAGCCCAAACTGGCTCGTAAGCAATGATGAATTTTGAAAATTCAGTAACCGTAAACTCTTTTAATACCGTAGTTAATTGTTCAGTAATCACTTTAAAATGATTATCGGTTTTCCGCTCATGAATAGTTTCTCCAATGCAAAAAATTGGAGAAATATTATTTTTAAGAGCTTCTTTTATTTTTAAAATAAAGTCGGCTTCTTTTTCTTTAAAATATTGTCTTCTTTCGCTATGGCCAACTAATACATAATGGCACCCAACTGAACTTAACATATTAGCACTTACTTCGCCTGTAAATGCTCCACTAAAGTTTGTGTGACAATTTTGTGCTCCTAAATAGAAATTTTCTTTTGAGGCGAGTTGTTCTCCAACAGCATTTAAATAAGGAAAAGGTGGGATAATTATTTTAGTGACTTCGTCAAAATCATTAACCTGATTTGTAATCATTTCTACAAGCGTTTTAGCGTCTTGTAGCGATTTATTCATTTTCCAGTTTCCGGCAACTATTTTTTGTCTACTCATTATTTTACTCTAACACGTGGGTCTAATACGCCGTAGGCGATGTCTACAAATATATTGGTAATCACAAATATTGTAGCAAATATTAAAGTAGCACCCATTACTACCGGTAAATCATTTTTAGTTAAAGCTTCAAATACTTCGTATCCAATACCTTTCCAGCTAAAAATATATTCCACAAATACTGCTCCAGCCATTAAACCTGCAAACCAACCCGAAATTGCTGTAACAACTGGATTTAAAGCGTTTTTTAAAGCATGTTTAATAATAATGGCATACATCGTTAAGCCTTTTGCTTTGGCTGTTCTGATGTAATCCTGACTCATCACGTCTAATAATGAACTCCTCATTAATTGAACCACGATAGCTAAAGGTCTAATTCCTAAAGTAATAGATGGTAGAATTAAGTTTTTCAACTTTAACTTTTCTCCGTCCCACACGTCAATATCATACAAACTTCCTGTTGGCGAAAGCCCTGTATAGTCAGCTAAAACATAACCAAATAACCAAGCAATGATTAAACCCACAAAAAACGAGGGTGCTGCCATTCCTAATACAGCTAATACTAATGATAATTTATCATAAATAGTATTGCGTTTTATAGCACTAATAATCCCCAAAAATATCCCAACAATGGAAGCAATAACAATTGATGTGAAAGCTAATACTGCTGTTTCAGGCAAGGTTTCAATAATTATATCAGCAACACGTCTTTTGGTAATGTATGAACGTCTTAAATAAGGCAGTTTCACAACAACAGATTTGTTAGTTCCAATGGTAAATAATGGTTTCCAGCTGTATTTTTCGGGACTTAAATACCAAATACTTTGGTTATTAGTGTTATTGTGGATAGAAATAGGAGATAAATCGTTTAAATACAGGGCATATTGCTCCATAATTGGCCTATCAGTTCCTAAATCTTTATGAATCGCCTCAATAGCATCCTTATTTGCTCTTTGCCCAAGCATAATAGTAGCAGGATCTCCAGGCAATACATTAAACAAGAAAAATATTACGGTAATTACACCGTATAAAACCAAAATGCTGTATAATATTTTTTTAGTTATATATTTTATCACAATCTATAAAGAGACAAGGTCTATAATCTGCTAAGTAAGTAAAATATTTCAGTATATAAAATATTTTGGGCGAAATTTAAACTTTGTAGTTTGCATTAAAATTTTAAGGTAAATTTGTAAGGATTGACAGTTATCAGGAAAATATTGATGGTTTACCACAAACTTTTGTGTTTTGTGGTCATTTTTGCTTGCCAGTATTCGTATGCTCAAAAAGTAGGCTTGGTGATGAGCGGCGGTGGCGCTAGTGGTATTGCTCATATTGGCGTTTTAAAAGCTTTAGAAGAAAATAATATCCCTGTTAATTGTATTGCGGGTACTTCCATCGGTAGTATTATAGGTGGTTTATACGCCTCTGGCTATTCTCCTTTAGAAATTGAGAAAATGGTCAAAGAGCAGGCCTTCTCCGACTTAACAAAAGGAGAAATGTCGCCTAAGTTTGGGTACTATGTCCGTAAAAGGGATGATTACGCATCATGGCGTACGCTAAAATTAAACTTAAATGGTAGTTTATTAAGCAATTTAGCTACCAATTTAATTAACTCAGTTCCGATTGATTTTTATTTAATGGAAACGTTTGCTCCAGCAAATGCAGCTTCTAAGTATAATTTTGATAGTTTATTAGTACCTTTTAGATGTGTAGCTTCTGATATAGAGAAAAAACAAAGTGTGGTTTTTCGAGATGGTGATATGCCTTCTGCTATTAGAGCCTCTATGAGTTATCCGTTTTATATTAGGCCAATATCTATTGACAGTACTTTATTATTTGATGGTGGACTTTATAATAATTTTCCTACCAATGTGATGTATGAAGAGTTGTATCCTGATTTTATGATTGGAAGTTCAGTTACCGAGAATTCGCAAATGCCGAGTGATGATAATTTGTATTTACAACTGAGAAACATGTTGATGAACAAGAGTAATTTTAATCCTGTTTGCGAAAATGGAATAATTATTCAGCCTTGGGCGGATGTGAGTATATTTAATTTTGAGTCTGTTCAACGTCTTATTGATAGTGGATATGTGGCCACTATGCGGCAAATGCCTAAAATAAGAAGTTGCATTACAAATTTTGAAAATCCTGAACAATTGAACGCTAAACGAAAAATCTTCAGAGAAAAAGTGCAAGTTTCAAAAATGGTTTATGATAAAATTGTTATACAAGGTGTAAGCCCTAAAATGCAAAAGTTTGTATCTAAAAGTATTTCTAACAAAGGCAAGCCAATTACATTTAAACAGTTAAAGCGTCAGTATTTTAGATTAATGGCCGATGAAAAAATTAAGTCAGCTTACCCAACAACTAAATTAGATACAGCTTCGGGAAAATATACGTTAACGCTAAATACTAAAAGGGATAAGCATTTATTTTTTGATATTGGGGGTAATTTATCTAATCGCCCAATTAGTAATTTCTTTTTAGCAGTGCAATATAATCATATTGGAAGAATTGGTTTTACAGCCTATGCCAATGGCTATTTAGGTAAATTAAACTCTAGTTCGCATACTAAATTGCGGTTTGAGTTTCCTACTAAAATTCCTTTTTATATTGAGCCTAGTTTTACTATTTCGCGTTGGGATTATTATAAAAGTAGCGCTTTGTTTTATGATTTTGAGAAACCTGCTTATCTAATTCAAGAGGATTTGTTTGGGGAGTTGAATATTGGTGCACCCGTAGGTAATATTGGTAAAATTGTTTTATCGGGAGGGATGAGCGAATGGAAAAATAAGTACTACCAAGCAGAAGTTTTTTCGAGATTAGACACAAGTGATGTGAGTATATTTGATTTTGGGTACGGACAGCTATCTTATCAAATTAATACGTTGAATAGAAAGCAATACGCTTCAGAAGGAACAAACATCTTAGTGAGAGCTAAATTGGTTAGTGGAGTAGAGCGTTATTATCCAGGTTCTACTGCATTAGATACGGTTCAAGTAATAAACGGACCAGGTCATGATTGGTTTAATTTTAAAATCACCATTGATAAATATATTAAACCAATTAAATATTTTAAAGTTGGCGTTTTTGCCGAAGGTGTATATTCTTCTCAAGACTTTTTTAGGAATTATCAAGCCTCTATATTATCTGCTCCTTCTTTTAATCCTATTCCCGAAAGTCAAACATTATTTATCGATGATTATCGGGCACATCAGTATTTAGCTGGGGGGTTAAAAGCTATCGCGACACCTTATAAAAATCTAGATGTACGATTCGAGGGGTATTTATTTCAGCCTGTTTACTCTATTATAAAGACAAAGGACAATAAAGCGGATTACAGCACAGCCTTTCTATATCGTCATTTTTTAGGTATGGGAGCTTTGGTTTATCACACACCTATTGGCCCAATAAGTGTAGGGGTAAATTATTATGATAAAAACGAAAACAGCTTTTCATTTTTCTTCCATTTTGGCTACACTATCTATAATAAAAAATCAATTGATTAATATTTTGATCAGTTTACTAGCCACTGTTCGCCTATCACTTGCTACTTTCACCTATTTCACTCATTTAACAAATTTTAAATATAATGTAATGGTTATTGGATTTAAATTTGAGAACGTATAACTCAATAAAATCCTTATTTTTGAATACTATTTATACCTTAATCTATGAAAAAGTTACTATTAAGTTTTAGTTTATTATCCATCGTCGCATCAACTTATGCTCAATCAGGGCATGATATCCGAATCAATTTTAAAAATTGTAAAGATTCGGTGATGTATTTGGCTTTTTTCCAATTTGATAAATCGTATTTAGCCGATACTTGTAAAAAAGTAGTGAAAGGTAATGTGGTTTTTAAAGGACCAAAAACCTTGGATAAAGGTATTTACTATTTGGTGAGTCAAGATAAAATGAAATATTTTGATTTTTTTATTAGCGATAACAACCAAAAAATAACTATGAGTGCAGATACGGCTGATTTGGTTAAAAGTTTAAAGTGTACGACTCATAAGGAAAATGATGACTTTTTTACTTACATCAAATTCATTACAGCTAAAAATAAGGAATATGGCGAGGTAAAAAGCAAAACTAAAGGAATGAGTAAAAAAGACTCGGCGGCCTTTATGATGGAAAAAGGAAAATTATTAAATGAAACCGTGATTGCTTACGAAAATTCATTTTTAGAATCGCATAAAGGAACTTTTGTAGGGGATGTAATTAATTTAAAAATGGAAAAAGAAGCAAAGGATATTCCTAAAGCTTCAAACGGAAGACCAGATAGTATGTACATTTATAATTACTATAAAAATCATTATTGGGATGGTGTTAATCTTCAAGATGATGGTATTATGCGTACCCCATTTTTCGCAGATCGTTTAAAGAAATATTTTAATAATGTGATTGTTCAGCATCCAGATACGGTGAGCGCTGAAATTGATAGATTCATGGCTAAAACTAAAGCGGGAACCATGATGCAAAAATTATTAATTGCTCATTTCTTGTTCACTTCAGAGTCATCTAAACTAATGGGTTTTGACAAAGTGTTTGTGCATGTGATTGATAAGTACATTAGAACTGGCATGGCAAAAGAAGTTTATGATGAAGCAACGATTGCTAAAATTAAAGAGCGTGGAGATATCTTAAAACCATTATTATTAGGCAGCCAGGCACCAGATTTATTAATGATTGATACTACTGGTCATAAACAAATTGCGAAAATGGGTTTTGATACAGTTAAAACGAGTGCTGGCGCAACAAAATTATATTATGATAATGCTCAAAATTTAGCGCAAACTTTCGTTCCCTTATATGGAGTTAAATCTGATTATTTATTATTAGTTTTTTGGGATGTAGATTGCGGACACTGTAAAACAGAAATCCCTAAATTACTTGATGAATATCATGCTATTAAAAAAGAAGGTTACGATTTAAAAGTGTTTAGTGTCTACACACAACACGAATATGAAAAATACAGGAAGTATATTATTGATAATAAATTAGATTGGATAAATATATATGACGGCGTACATATTAATAATATTAAGGAGAAATATGATATTTATTCAACTCCAGTAATTTATGTTTTGGATAGAAACAAAAAAATTAAAGCAAAACGTATAGGTGTAGAGCAGGTAAAAGACATCGTAAAGGCGATGGAAAAAGAGTATAAAGCAGAGAAAAAATAGGTTTTTGCTGATTCAGTTAAAAAGCGGTTCAATTGAACCGCTTTTTTTGTATTTTTATATTTCATATCAAAAAATATTTCATGAAAAATTTTTCACTTTTAGTAAGCTTATGTCTTTTAGTAAGCCTAAGTAAAATTACCAATGCACAAATTAATATTAAAGTAGCCGTTAAAAGCATAGCAGTGTCAACTTCTTTAGATTGTGATGCTGGCGCAGATAATAGCGATTTTGTATTTGAATACAAAGCACAAGATAATTCGCCAGCGGCAAATACAAATAATAATCCTTTAGCAGGAAGTATAGGTATGTGTAATTATGCAGTTGTTAATGAGCAAAATGGAGCTTATGTTTTTACGCCTTCGGTGCCTGGTGCAGCCGTTTTTTCGCCAACTACTGGTTTATTTTTTGATAGAACATATAATTGTAAGCAGGATGTTCCAACCATGTTAACCATAACTTGGCGTGCTTATGAAAATGATGACGTCGCTGCTCCATCAGTTACACCTATTGCTAATGGTGTTGTTCCTGCCCAAGCTAATTCTTACACGGTACCAACTTCTAATGGAACATATACAACTCAATACACACAGACATCTACGGATGGTACTTGTCCCCAAACTTATATTATTGAATTTGACATTGAAAAATCAATCGGTACTTTTTCACCCTTAACATTGGGTGTTCCTGAAGCAAATGTAATTTGTACAGGAGCTTCAAATGGTTTTGTAGAATGCGACCCAACAGGTGGTTCGGGCACTGTATTATTTGATTGGAGTGTTGATGGTGTTGGAGATTTTGATGACTCTCACATGGAAACAGGTTTAATGGCTGGGTCATACACCTTAGTTGTAAAAGATGCGTTAAACTGTACAGATACAATTAACGTTAGTATTTTTGAAACTGATGCACCAGCAACTATTACGGCATTTACAGCATCAACAGCTTCGGTTTGTACTGGGCAAACAGGCGTGGCTTATGCAGTTGCCTCACAAACCAATGTTGTTTTTTATTGGAGTTATTCGGGAGCGGGTGGCGTTATGAATGGAACTGGAAATGCTATTACGCTTGATTTTTTAAATTTCGCTAATAGCGGTAATTTAAGTGTGTACGCTCAAAATAGTTGTGCAATGAGTTCTGTACTAAGCATGTCGATAGATGTGCAGCAATCACCAAATGTAACAATAGGTGGTAATAACACAATGTGTGCAAATGCTCAAGAAGTATTAACGGCATCTGGAGCTACTTCTTATACATGGAATACTGGTGCTACAACAGCCAGTGTAATAGTTTCGCCTTCAGCTATGACTGTTTATACAGTTACAGGCACAGGCCCTGGAGGATGTATAGCAACTAAAGAATTTACGGTGAATACATTACCAACTCCAACATTGCAAGTAAATGTTTCTACAGTAGCAGTTTGTCCTAACCAAACAGTAACTGCTACAGCTATTGGTAATGGAAATTTGTTTTTTTGGAGCGATGGCTTCATTGGGGCTAACCATAATGTAAAAGCATTAACCACTACTATTTTTACGGTAACTAATACATTTACCAATTCGTGTTACACGCAAGTAACCTTTACATTAAATGTATTGCCAGCACCAATTATGTCTATTACAGGAAACACAATTGTTTGTCCTGGAGGTACTATTTCTTTAACAGCAAACGGTGCTGATACCTACGCATGGAGCAATGGAGTAACAACGAATACCAATGTGTTTGTTCCCGTATCGTCATTGTCGTTAACGGCTATTGGAACGGGAACAAATGGTTGTATCGATTCAATTGCGCAAGCTATTAAAGTAGTTAGTACGGTAACAGTTAGTATTACCGGTAATGACACTATTTGCCAAGGTCAGTTAGCTACATTAGTTGCTTCAGCAAATGGAAATGTAACTTATGGTTGGAATAGTGGAGCAAATACATCTACGATTAATGTTGCACCTGTAGGTACATTTACTTATGTTGTTATTGCCGATAATGGTGGTTGCACAGCAACAGCTTCGCATGAAGTATACGTGAAATTAATACCAACCATTGACTTTACCGTAAACAATGCGTTGTTGTGCACTAATGATGCTGTCATCACGTTTACGGCAAATCCGTCGGGAGGAATTTACTCAGGAACAGGAGTAACAGCCAATACATTTGATCCATCTATTGGGGTAGGTTCGTATCCTATTACCTATTCGGTTACAGTTAGTAATGGTTGTGTGGCAACTGCTTCACAAACAGTAGATGTGCAGTTGTGTACAGGAATTAATAATGTAACTTCTAATAACGAATTAAAATTATATCCAAACCCTACTGCGGCAGATGTAACCATTAGCTCTGATAAACAAATAGCTTCGGTTTTAGTGTATGATTTTACAGGAAAATTAGTTCGTATTGTAGAAGTAAATACTTTTAAAACTACTATTGATATAAGTGCTTTAGCAACAGGTTTTTATACTTTTACTGTTACGATGAGTGATAAAACTCAAAGTACGATGAAGGTAGTGAAGGAGTAGATTCCTATTGACATTAAGAACTAGATGAAAAAAATAGCTATTTTTATATTATTATTTTTTGGTTGCAAAATTTGCATTGCTCAAAATTTAGTCCCTAATGGGGATTTTGAGCAATTTTATAGATGTCCGAATGCAATGGGACAAATTGATTCTGCTAAGTTTTGGTTTCCGGCCACAGGCACATCGCCCGACTATTTTAACCAATGCGCAACAGGTTTTCCTAATATACCAAATACTTTATATGGGTTTCAGCAATCTCACAGTGGAAATGGATTTGCAGGTATTAGCTTAAGATCATATTTTGAGTATATTGAAGTTCCTCTGAATTCGATGCTTTTATCAGGTAACACTTATCATTTTGAAATGTATGTGAATTTAGCCAGCAGAGATAGATTTACTACAGATGATATTGGTGTATATTTTTCAGATACTGCTATTAGAATTTCAAGTCTTACTACGAACCTTACATTTATGCCTCAAATAACCAACACTACTGGTGTTTTATTCGATACTTTGATGTGGACATTGGTAAGTGGTGATTATACAGCATTGGGAGGTGAGAAATACATAATTCTCGGAAACTTTAAAGATAACGCTTCTACTAATCTTGTGATGCTGTATTCGTCATCTTTCCCAGATGAAATATACGTTTATATAGATGATGTTTCTTTAGTTGCAAATGATGTTACAGGAATAAAAGAAAATGAAGATATTGTAGTAAAAGTTTATCCTAGCCCTTTTGCTGAAAAACTAAACGTAAAAGTGCAAAACAATATGCAAACAGATATTATTCTTTATGACTTGACATCAAAAAAAGTACTGCAGCAGAATTTTATAAATTACACTTCTATAAATACAGAGCAATTGCCAGTAGGAGTATATTTTTATGAAATAAAAAATAATAACCTGATCAAGACAGGTAAAATTATCAGATGATTTTAAATCACTTCGCAAACGCAAAGAATATTGCGGTGCAAAGCACACAACTTACAGCAATATTAACAAGTGCCCATGCGGTCATTCCTTGTTTAATGAGTTCAAAGGTTTCGTAACTAAAGGTAGAGAAGGTACTTAATCCTCCACAAATACCAATTAAAACTAGGTGCTTATAATTATCAGGAATTAAATTTTTTTCTTGATACACATAAATAATAGTCGCAAAAATAAAGCAGCTCAATACATTAGATGATAAGGTTGCCCAAGGAAGCGATAGTGTAGTTTTACCAAATAACATGGCTATGATAAAACGCAATAAGCTTCCTAATCCGCCGCCGATAAATACTAATAGATAGTTCATTTGTTTTTGTTTTTTTATTTCCCGCAGATCTCGCTGATGACCGCAGATTTTTTCTCTATATGGTTAATTTTTTTTCTGCGTTCATCTGCGTTATCTGCGGGACACTATTTCTTCCCTAAATACACCGCTCCCCCAATACTATCTCTGCTTGCTTTTGTAACAGAGTTTAATGTATTGATTTGTTCGTTTACTCTTAAAAATCCTAAGTACGCAAATATAATCGCTTCTTTAAATTGTATCACATCATCTGACGGAATATGAATCTCGCCATTATAGTTGACTTTTAATCGCTCAATAAAAAATGTATTGTAGGCACCACCGCCCGTTATTAAAACCGAATTTAAACGTTCTTGTTTTAAAATAGAGCTGATATGAAACACCATATACTCAACGCAAGTTGCTAGTTTATCATTCAAAGAAATAGATGAGGAAATTAAAATTGGTAAAATATGTTGTTCAAACCATTCTCTTCCTATCGATTGTTGCTGTGTATTTAAATCTAATAAGTGTTGTAACAATTCACCATTACTTTTTCCAGAAGAAGCTAAAACACCGCAATCATCGTAAGCTTTTCCAATACTTTCGGTTAAATAATTTAAAGCCATATTGGCAATGCAAATATCAAAGGCGGAAGTTTTACCATTTTTGGTAAAGGAAATATTAGCAATACCCCCAATATTTAAGCAAGACTCCGATTCTGGAAACAAATCTCTATCACCAATTGGTACCAAAGGAGCTCCTTGCCCTTTTAAAGCCACATCTAAACTTCTGAAATCACAAACGGTATCAATACCCGTTTTTGCGGCAATGGTTGCACCACACCCTATTTGAGTCGTAAACCCAAGCTGAGGTCGGTGGAAAATAGTGTGTCCGTGAGAGGAAATATAATTGGCTGTTTGGTTATTTTCCTTTAAAAAATCATTCACTTTTTCAGATATAAATTCGCCGTACACGCTATGTAATTTAAAGTATTGTTCGGCGCTTGCGTCATAGGCATTTTGCAGACGTTCTTTCCAAACTGGCTCGTAAACAAATGTTTTGGAGGCTAATAATTGAAAAGCAACAGTATTGTTTTGAACGCTAAAATCACATAAAGCCAAGTCAAGTCCATCCAAGGATGTTCCGCTCATTAAGCCAAGTATTTTTAAAGATTGTCGCTGCATTTTAAACTAAAATTACTCAGAATTGTTATGATATAAGTCACCATATTGAAAATATCTCAACAAAATAATTTTAACAAATCGACGATTTAGACTTGATAATTCGAAATATCTTCTATTTTTGTGAGGATAATTCGTTCAACTATTAAAAACATACAACCATGCAATTTCAACTAACAGAAGAGCAATTGATGATTCAAGCAGCAGCAAGAGATTTCGCTCAAAACGACTGCAAACCAGGAGTAATTGAGAGAGATGAACACCAAAAATTTCCAGCAGAACAAGTTAAAAAACTTGGAGAATTGGGTTTTTTAGGAATGATGGTTGACCCGAAATACGGCGGAGGCGGTATGGATGCGATTTCTTACGTACTAGCTATGGAAGAAATTTCTAAAGTAGATGCGTCTTGTAGCGTAGTAATGAGCGTAAATAACTCATTAGTATGTTGGGGATTAGAGCATTTTGGTAACGAAGAACAAAAACAAAAATATTTAGTGCCTTTGGCTAAAGGTGAAGTGATTGGCGCATTTTGTTTGTCAGAACCAGAAGCAGGTAGTGACGCTACATCTCAACGTACTACTGCTATCGATCAAGGCGACCATTATTTAGTAAATGGTACAAAAAACTGGATTACTAACGGAAGCAGTGCTTCTATTTATTTAGTAATGGTTCAAACTAATGTAGAATTAGGACATAAAGGAATTAACTGTTTAATTATTGAAAAAGGAATGCCAGGATTTGTGGTAGGTCCTAAAGAAAATAAAATGGGTATTCGCGGAAGTGATACTCACTCTTTAATGTTTACTGATGTAAAAGTTCCAAAAGCAAACCGTATTGGTGAAGAAGGATTTGGTTTCAAATTCGCGATGAAAACATTAGGCGGTGGCCGTATTGGTATCGCTTCACAAGCATTAGGAATTGCTAGCGGTGCTTATGAATTAGCTTTGGCTTATTCAAAAGAGCGTAAAGCATTTGGTAAATTAATTTCTCAACACCAAGCTATTCAATTTAAATTAGCGGATATGGCTACTCGTATTGAAGCAGCTCGTTTATTAATTTATCGTGCGGCTTGGTTAAAAGACCAAGGTTTACCTTGCGAAAAAGAAGGAGCACAAGCAAAAGTATTTGCATCAGAAACAGCGATGTGGGTTACTACAGAAGCCGTTCAAATTCATGGTGGTTACGGTTATGTAAAAGAATACCATGTTGAGCGTTTAATGCGTGATGCGAAAATTACTCAAATTTACGAAGGTACTAGCGAGGTTCAACGTATTGTTGTTTCTAGAGCTTTATTAGCAGATTAGTATTTAGCTAAATAAAATAAAAAAGCCTTCACAAATGTGAGGGCTTTTTTTATGGAATAATATCTGCTATTAATTCTTAATTATTTTATACGATTGCGTTTGCTTACTACCAATTTGTAAAAAATAAATACCTGCTTGTAAAGTTTGAACATCAATGGTTGAACGCTCGTTTTCTAATTTCCCATTTAATACAGTTTGCCCTAATGTGTTTATAATAGCGTATGACTCATTAACTATACTTGTGGATGTATTAATGTGAAGAATATCATTTGCTGGGTTAGGATAGCTAGAAAAGGTTTTGTTGTTTAATTGGTTTTCCTGAACACTAGTTGCTGATAAGGGCGCAAGTTTAATAATCCAATAATCAGCTGAACCATTAATGCTAATGACATCATCACTATATGAAGCAGTATTTCCGCAAATAGCATAGCCCCCATCGTTGGTTGGTATAATAGAACCAATTGGTGTATATACATTACCAGTGATTGATTTCTGCCAATTTATAGTGCCAACAGCATCAAGTTTTACTACCCATATATCACTAGATGTATGAGTTGTTGGTAAATCTCCATCATTAGATGACGTAGACCCCACCATGATGTAGCCATTATCTGACGTTTGTTTAATATCATAAAATGTATCCCAATTAGTTCCTCCGTATGTTTTTTGCCATTCTACATTACTGTTAGAATCAAGTTTAACAATGTAGTAATCATAATCACCATAATTATACGATAAATCTCCATCTGTTGATTTAGAAACACCGCCTATTATATATCCATGGTCTGAAGTTTGAGATATAGTTTTTGGAATTTCTGCTAATGAACCACCAAACGATTTTTGCCAGATGATATTACCAGTTGAGTTGATTTTTAAAACCCAATAATCTCCTGAGCCATGATTAAATGTTATATCTCCATTACTTGAAGCTGAATTACCAGCGATGATATAACCTCCATCTATCGTTTGTTTTACAGATAAGGCTCTATCGTAACTATTTCCTCCATATGTTTTTTGCCAAGCTATATTTCCAGTACTATCTGTTTTAATGACCCAATAATCAGCGACGCCGTGATTATTAGTTATTTGTCCATCATTTGATGAAGTAATTCCTGCAATGATGTATCCGTGATCTGCAGTTTGTTCTATACTATTAGCGCCATCACCAAGAGAACCACCGTAAGATTTTTCCCATTGTATATTTCCTAAACTGTTTATTTTTACGATCCACATATCTGTATTACCATAGCTAACAGATTTATTACCATCATTCGAATTTGAGGTTCCGCACAGTATGTAACCTCCATCATGTGTTTTACTGATTGAAGTTAAATCATCGTCGCCTGATCCTCCATATGTTTTCATCCAGTTATATGACCCGTTCGCATTAGTTTTTACTACCCAATAATCTTTGCCACCATGGTTGAAAACAACATTGTAATCATTTGATTCGCTGGTTCCGGCAATAATCAAACCGCCGTCATTAGTCTGTTCAATTTTTTTTGAATATTCGTGATTTGATCCTCCAAAAGCTTTTTGCCATTGAATAGTTGGGGCTTGCGAATAAGAACTTAGTGTAAAAGCACAGACGATAGTAAGTAAAGATAGTTTCATAATAGTTAATTTTAATGTGAATATAAATCGCAGAAGTTTTTTTAAATTAATTCTTAATTATTTTAGTTGATTGCGTTTGCTTGCCACCAATTTGTAAAAAATAAATTCCTGATTCTAATGTTTGAACATCAATGGTTGAATGTTCATTTTCAAGTTTACCATTTAATATAGTTTGCCCTAAAGTATTTACAATGCTGTAAGATTCATTAGTTAAACTAGTTGAGGTGTTGACGTGAATGATGTCATTTGCAGGATTAGGGTAAATAGAAAGGGTGTTAGTTAATTGTTTTTCGTGAATACCTACTGTATTCATATTTAATTTGAAAATCCATGCTTCCTCACAAAAACAATTCCATGTATAAGGATTAACAACATCATGATCAATTGATGAAGTCCCACCAGATAAAACAAATTGGTTATCTATCGTTTTCGTTAATTTCGCGCCGCTTTCTGGCATTGAACCTCCATACATATTTTGGTTATTTATAACTCCTAAAGAATCTACGTCAACTAACCAAATTCCATCGCCAAGTGTGTTGTTGGTTACATCTCCATCATTTGAATACGTATATCCTGAACATAAAATTCTGTTTGGGTTTATTTCTATAAAATCATCAATTCGATCAATGTAAGAACCTCCATAGTTTTTCTGCCATATTAAATTCCCATTTGCAGAAAGAAGGTTTAGTGTTGCATCCACAAAATTATTTGAAATAGTAGATGAAAACATAATTTTTCCATTACTTAATTCTTTAATACACGTTGTGCCTAGATAACTGGAAGTTAAAAAAGATTTATCCCAAACAATATTTAAAGCATTATCAATTTTAAAAATCCAAGTATCATAATTCCCGCTTGAAGCTAAATGTTGACTGACATCAAAGTCTGTTGAACGGGAACGCCCTAAAATTGCAATTCCACCGTCACTGGTTAGAGATGCTGAATAAAAGTTATCGTCATCAGAACCACCATAGTTTTTTTGAGAAAGAATAGTTCCATTTGAACTTAGTTTAAAATATACAATATCGTTTTCATTCATTCCGTTACTATGAGAATTTATAATATCACCATCGTTCGACACTGTGTTTGCAAATACATGTAAATCGCCGTTTGTAGCTTCTATTAAATGACTATTAGTACTGAAACCTCCATCGCCAGAGCCACCATATCGTTGTTCCCAGAGAATGCCAGTATCATTAAATTTTATTAGCCAAATGTTTTTAGGTGTGGTGGAGTATGGAATGCTTAGTAAATCCCCATCTGAAGAATAACTTGTGCCGCTAGCTAAATAGTTCCCGTCATTTGTTTGTATAATATCTGTTAAGTAATCGGTATTAGAGCCTCCAATTGGTTTTTTCCAAACAAAATTGCCATTTACATCAATTTTCGAAATCCACGCGTCCCAACCACCATGGTAGTTGCTCAAATTTCCAGCTGTAGAAAGTGTAGACCCAACAGAATAAAAATTACCATCAGTAGATTGAATGGTTTTGTTTACAGCATCTACATTATTGCCTACAATTAAATTTTGCCATTGAATAGTTGGTGCTTGAGAATACGTGTTTAGTGCAAATGCACTTGCGATAGTAAGTAGTAGTAGTTTCATAATAGTTAATTTTCTATTACAAAAATACTAGCTATTAAAACTACAAAATTCAACAATGAGTAAATGGCGGGTTTGATTTGATAGGTGGTGGTTTTTTACCGATAAGTGATTCTTCTTTAAAACTTTTTGTCTTGATACAAAAAGTTGCAAAAAAATCAAGGCTTATTAAAATTTCGCTAAATTTTAATAGGCCAATTAACGTAAATACAAACATTTACTTTCCTAATGTAGATGTAAGTGTTGATAGGGGGAATCCGCCATTTAAATTTAACGAAGAAATAGTTATTGTATAAATTATAAATATTGAGTGAAATAGAGCGAGGGTCGCCAAAAATGCAAGCAGACAAAGCGGTGAATTGAGAAAACAAGATTTTAGTGCAGTGCAACGGAACGTGAAAATCGTAGTTTTCCAAGAGGCGGGCTGAGCATATTTTTGGCTTGTCTTTTTTGGTTACTTTTTTTGACTAAGAAAAAAAGTAACATAAGAAAAAAGTTAGTTACACCCCTCTGGCCCGCAACCACAAGAAGAATTATTAGTAGCAATTGGTTCTGTGATACCATTTGCATGTTCGTCGTAAGCTTTAGTTAATGCACCTAAAAAAGTTTCAGATTCTTGAGCGCCAGAAACTGCATATTTTCTATCCAATACAAAAAAGGGAACGCCTCGCACCCCAATTTGTTGTGCTTCTGTAATGTCTTGTTCTACGTCGTTAGTGTAAGTATCACTATTTAAAACAGCGGTTATTTCTTGTTCGTCAATGCCTAAGTCCTTACCAATTTGTAATAGGGTAGAGTGGTCGGCAGTATTTTTACCCTCGGTAAAATACGCTAAGAATAATTTTTCTTCTAAGTCGTTTTGTTTACCATATTTTTTTGCTAAGTGCGATAAACGATGCGCATCAAATGAATTTGCCACCACAGCTTTTTCGAAATGAAAATCCAAACCTACTTGTTTGGCAATGTTGGTTACTTGTGCAGTAGTTTCTTGCGCTTGTTGTTTGCTCCAACCTTTCTTTTCTGCTAAATTATCTATGGTATTTAAGCTTGGATCGGTTACGGTGGTTGGATCTAACTGAAAACTTTTCCAGATGATATTGATGTTCTCTTTGTGAGGAAATTTTGCTAAGGCATTTTCAAATTTGCGTTTGCCTATATAGCAAAACGGACACATTACATCACTCCAAATTTCTACGTTCATTATTTTTTGTTTTTTATTACTCTTAGGTTTGTCAGTTCGAGCGTAGTCGAGAACCGAAGGGCGTTTTTATTCATCACAAAGGTAGCTAATGTTATAAACTTTTGCAACGCTGCTATACTTCAGGGAACTAGTTTGTTTTAGCCAAAAGACCTGTCAGGTTTTTTAGCAAACCTTGCTATAAACCTGACAGGTCTGAACAGCGTTAAATTCCTTTTTTCTTTACACAGCTTCCTCTCGGTTGATTGCCTTCCTGCAGTACAATGTCGGAATGAAGAAATTGCGCAGCTTCTGCTGAATCTTTTACTTTAGTCGCGCTGCGTTCTAACATCTCTGCTTCGAACTCCGTTAATACACTTTTTCTGATTCCAGCTTCTCTCCATTTGGATAAGGGAGCGCAATTTTTTGATATTCCTCTAGCTAATGCCAGTGCGTCCAGCAAAGCTTGATTTGCTCCTTGTCCTTTAAATGGACTCATGGGGTGAGCCGCATCTCCTATCAAAGTGGCTTTCCCACATTTCTCTAATAATTCAGAGGTCAATAATTCTCGATCATACACCGGATAGCCAGAAACTAAATCTTCTTTAGTAGCTGCTAAAATTTGAGGAATAGGCTCATGCCACTGAGTTCTTTTGCAAGCTTCTTCCTTCAAAAATTTTGCGCCTTTAGCACTTAATTTTTTTGCTTCTTTTTCTAACATCGGAAAGCTTAGTTGCCACATCACCGAATCTGCATCATAAGGCATGATGTAAATTCGTTCATTACCATTCGCCGTTTGAAATACCGTGGCTGAATCTAGCAATTCACTATCAACATCTTTGAGGGCTGCTAAAGGACAAATCCCTAATATCACGATACAATCTAAATAACGTAATGGACTGCTATCCTCACCTATCAGTAAGTTTCGAACCGCACTGCGAATGCCATCAGCACCAACTACTAAATTGGCTTTGGCGTTTTTTATTTCTCCGTTTACCTGAAAACTTAAATTAATACCATCCTCATTTTCTTTTACATCAATTAACTGATGCCCCCATTGTACTGCATAACGTTCATCGATTTGCTCAAGAATGGCTAAGCGTAAAGACTGTCGTGCAATATGCATATTGGTGCGCCTCGGTGAAGTTTTTGCGTTTGATTGTAGCCACTTTCTCATGCCCCATTCTCCAACTATTTTTCCTTCCGTTGTATGAACCACATGTCGTGTTGAAATGATGCCTTTTTCTAAAGATGAAATACCCAATGCCTCAATAGCTTTCGTAGCTTGTTGCAAAGTGAGTCCATAACCTTGAGAGCGTGCTTCGAAGTTGTGATCACGTTCATACAATGTAAAAGGAATGCCGCGATGCATGCAGGCTACCGCCAAAGCTACACCTCCAATACCAGCACCAATAATTGCAACGTGTGGGTAATTATTGGTATCAGCTATTGTAGTATGATTAGAATGAACTAATCCAGTTCCGTGGCAATTTAAGCAAGAAACTAAAGGACTTTTAGGAGGAATAGGAGCGACACCTTCACCCATTGTTTTTTCAAATTCATGAATTGAATTTTGGTAATGGAGCCGTACTTTTTTACGAAGCCTCTGACTTTTTTTACCTCGTCCTTTACATTCGGTGCAAATAGTCCAGCTAGCTTTTTCGTTTATCTCCTTTTTCAATTTTTTATTTAACTCAAGTAAATGCCTTTTTTATTAAAAAAAAGCTACCACATTTGTGATAGCTTTCTGTTTTTATTTCGCTTCCATTTCAGCAGGCTTGAGTTTATTTAACTCTGCCATTACTAGTTTGCGTTTCTCGTTTAACTCAGTAATTTTTTGTTTCTCTGCATTAATCTTATCTTCTATTTCTTTCATAAAAGGATTCACGCCTTTGCTGCTTGATTTAAAGAAACCTAAATTGTTATCGTATGTTTTAATACGTCCTTGAATTTCATCCATTTGTTTTTTGAAATAATCAGCTTCTTTTCTTAATGCTAATTCAGGGCTTTCTCCGTTAGATAAACGCTCTAACTTCGTTTTAAATTGCATCATGAATTTTTCAGTAGCACTTACATTCATTTTATCATACAATTCATCTAAGCGATTATAAAACGCATCATTCACACGTTTTTTATCTTTCATTGGCACCATACCTGCAGCATTCCAATCAGCTGAAAACTGTTTTAAGGCTGTGTGGTTAGCTGCTAAATCTTCTGATAAATTAAAGTCTTGTAATTTTTTTAATAATTCTTCTTTCGCTACTAAGTTAGCATCATAACTTGCGTCAACTGCACCAAAATGAGCTTTTTTTGCGTCAAAAAAATGATTGCAAGCCGCACGGAACTGATTAAATAGTTTAGTTTCGTCGCCACCAGCATGAGGAACTTTTTTCCAAGCGTCTTGTAATTTAATTAAAGCTAAACCTGTTTTTTGCCAGTCAGTGCTTTCTTTCAAAGCATTTGCTTTAGCAATTAATTCTTGTTTTTGAGTTTTAATTACGCCCATTTTTTCGTGTACCACACTAAAAAATGCTTTCTTCTTTTCAAAAAACGAATCGCATAATTCTCTAAACTCAGCCCATACTTTATCGTTTTCTTTCGCATTAGCTCTGCCAATACCTTTCCATTCGGTTTGTAAAGCCACTAACTCGTTGGTTAAATTATTCCAAACTTGTCCGCTTGCTGTTTCCGATTTGGTGATGATGGCTTTAATTTTTTCAAGCAATTCTTTTTTGCTATTTAAATTTGCTTCTTTTTCTTCTTCAACCGAATTGTAGTGCGCTTTTAATTTCGAATAGGCTTCTTCTAAAGCTGCTCTAAAACTACCTTTTAATTCATCCCATTTGTCGTTAGGTACAGGCCCAATTTCTTCCCAATCGTTACGGTAAATTTTAATTAAGCGTTCTGCTTCCTTAATATTGGTTTGATCTTTAATACCTTTTATTTTCTCTAATAACTCCGTTTTCATTTCGTAGTTACGTTTCAAATCATGCTCTTGCAATTGTTTTGAAAGACTTAATTTGTAATTAAATTCTTCAATGGCTTTACTATAGTCTGCTTGATTTTCTTTGTATTTATGAGGAGACACAGCACCAGTCACTTTCCACTGACCTTGTAACTCTACTAATTTTTTAATAGCAGCTCCAATATTATCGCTTACCTGACTTAAGTCGTTTATTTTCGCAATAATCTCGTTACGAATCACTAAGTTTTTAGCTTGTTCAACGGCTAGTTTATTGTCTTCTTCTTTTTTCTTTTTTTCTATTTTGTCAATCAGCTCCGAAATTTTAACATCTTCGGGCGATTTGGCATATTCAAATTCTTTTGCTTTGCCGCCTTCGTCAACAAATTGTTGTTTGGCTGTTTCAAATTCGGCTGTCCACAATTTTTGATACTCTTTTTGCAGAGTGCGCATTTGGTGAGCAACAGCACTAGCTTCAGGTTGCTGAAGCATTTCTTCCAGTTTTGTAATGATTACATTTTTCATTTTGATAAGACCTTTCTTTAGGGTTCTTTTTTTTAATTTATAATAGTGTTGTTTAAAAGCTTTAGCCACATAGGTACATAGGTTTTAATATTATTAAAGTTTTGGATAGAAAGCTTTGCTTTACACATAATAGTGCTATGTGTAAAAACTTGTTTTCTATTTTTAACTTCTCATACAATACATTTTCTATGTTTCTATGTGGTTAAATAATCTTAATTATTCAACCTATCAAAAATAATGTAAAAATTTAGTTTACAAAACAATTAAGGGTTTTTTTAAGTAAATAAATAGCAGTAAATTTAATGTCGCAAATGAATATCATTGAATCTGAAGCCCTCGAATTATTAGAGTTCTATAAAATAAAAAAATACGTTACTGAATTATGTTACAGTAATGGTGCTAAACAAAAAGCTTCACACATTTCTGTTTTTTCTGATAACGAAAACTTAACAGTAGAATTACATCGTGTTGATGAATTAAAGAACACCTTAAGTGGGAATTCATTTTTTCCTGACATTCAATTTGAAGACTTCAGAAAAGAAGCTTCCTTATTGAGTCTGGAAGGAAGTATGCTCACCGAAGAACAATTTTTATTGGTTAAAGAGTCTACCGAAATCAGTAATACGGCCATTCGTTTTTTGAAGAACAGAAAACAAGATTTACCTAATTTATCTCAGTTAGCAGATGAATTAGAAGATAATAAAGTTATTGTTGTAGAGATTGATCGCATCATTGATTTTGATGCAACCGTTAAAAATTCGGCCTCCAAAGAACTTCAGAAAATTAGAAAAGAGTTATCTGAAAAAAAACGAGAAAGTGACATTAAATTTGATAGACAAGTGAACGAATTACGAAAACTTGGGTTTATCAGAGATAACGAAGAAAGTTTTTTTAACGGACGAAGAACCTTAGCAGTGTTGGTAGAATACAAATCGGAAGTCAGTGGATTTGTGCACAATAAAAGCGAAACGGGAAAAACTATTTTTATTGAACCGGGCGCAACCATTAGCATTAACAATGATATTGCAGAGTTAGAAATTGATGAACGTAGAGAAATCAATCGCATTTTAAGGGAACTAACGGATACGTTACGACCTTTTGCTTTTCAATTAAAACAATACAATGATTTACTCATTGAGTTAGATTTTTTAAGAGCAAAAGCAAAATATGCGCAATTGATTAATGCGTCTTTGCCTGTTATTTCTGCTAATTCGGAATTAAAATTAAATAAAGCATTTCATCCCACGTTGTTTTTACAGAACAAAGAATTAAAAAAACAAACGGTTCCTTTAAATATTCATTTGAATGCGGAAAATCATTTGGTGGTGATTTCGGGTCCGAATGCCGGAGGGAAATCCATTACTTTAAAAACAGTGGGTTTGCTGCAAACCATGCTGCAATCTGGTTTATTGGTGAGTGTTGCCGAAAACTCGGTAATGAGTTTCTTTAAACATATTTTAATTGATATTGGAGATACACAAAGTATTGAACATGAATTAAGTACTTACAGTGCCCGTTTAAAAAATATGATTGCCATTTTAAAAC
>ERZ724508.468-NODE-468-length-28978-cov-5.078726_pt1 | contig 28978 bp, 48 predicted proteins | sample MGYA00376041_ERZ724508 | MGnify/ENA primary metagenome ERZ724508 (study PRJEB28724, sample SAMN07190887) | wastewater metagenome | isolation source: effluent of sewage treatment plant in Hong Hong | place: USA: Christiansburg, Virginia | collected 2016-03-01 ...
GTTAGTCCTACCGATTTCACCAATGTTAATAAGTAATGTTCCGAATCAGCAAACAATTGAATAATTGGCACTGAACGATAAGTATTTTACAATCAATCACGGCTTTTGTTTTTGAAGGTTCCCCGAATTCTCTGCACGCTCTGCCTTGAGCAGATAATAAGGAAGACTTGCGTTTCGCTGTCCTGTAACGTTCATGTTGGTGATATGCAGATGCCGTGGGTAATCACCTCCCCGTCCACCCGCAACACTGAAGAATGTCGCATTAAAGATAATTTCATCCCCGTGGTGAAGGCGATCTAACTCCTCTTCGTATTCGGCAACTGTGAAGCTATCGAGGGTCAGCATTACATCCACTTCATCGCTGTTGAGCTGTGGCTCCAGTTTCATGTACATACACACATGGTATTCCAGGAACCGGTACATGTTCTGTCTATTATCCTTCAAACGAAGGATATATCCCCTCCAGTTCCGAACAGTCTTCCCCTCGTAATTATAGTGGCACTGCAGGCTTACTGCATGGCTCTGCATGGCTGTCTTCGAACACTACTTCTCAAAGTCCTCCCATTTCACATCGATATAGGTGTGTCCAGCGTAACGGTCATGTGCCTTCAGAGTTACAACAGTAACCAGCAGTACGGTCAGCAGTATGTTGACGATAATCTTCTTGCTGAGAATGATTCCAGTTCTCCCAATGTTAAAGCTATACACCTCATCGTGCAAGTAATGTAGGAACTTGCCATCACTGCCCAGCTATCGTTCGCACATTGAGCATCGGTGCTTGGTGACAGCGGTAACTTGGAAAGCCAGTACCACGGCAAGGATATTCACGATGCTGGGCAGCAAAATGAATGCCAGCAATCCCACCACTATCGTTGTATACTAAGGCTTGAGGATGAGCTCGCTGGTGGTGGCTTGTAAGCAGAATGGACATCGCATCTTGACTGGCCGATTGGCAAATGTCAGCTGCTCTTCCTCCTCGGGTTGTTAGCTTTAATGTTGTTCGGTCATAATAATATAATGTCAGCACAAGGAGAGGAAGCTAGTGTCGGTGCTGCGGGAATTCATCAACACGATGCCTTCTTAGAATGGTGGAATCAGCAGGAGCTTGCACGACTGCTTGTTTATGGTTAAGGTGCGGCTGAGGAATGTGTCGTTTCCGCCAGCGAAGTACACGTTGGGGAGGTTGTCAATAACCATAGAATCTTTAAGTGCTGGTGCCGTTAGCAGTGAGGATGGTGAGGACGGTGCTAGGTGGTTGAACATTAAGTGTGCCTCCATGATATCCAAGGAGTCTTTGAGTGTACACACCCTTCGCATTTCCTGAACATTCTCGCCGCATGTTCCCAATAGGGTGAGCCTTCCCACCTCCAACAGCTACGGGTTTGAACAGCGGTACAAGCGGTTGGCACTATTGGGCAGCAAATACTTTGTGATCGGCTTCACAGGCCACAATGGATCCTTGAAATCGTTATTACTTGGCATGTAAAAGACTGTGACGAGTTGTGCCAAACTATTCAATTGTTCGTCGATTTCTCGTAACGCTTGGTGCTCAAGCATACCGCCAAGAACACCACCGCAAATCACTACTGATGTTATGCGAGATGCCAAATTCGGGCTAGTCCGAACTCCCTTCACAAATTGTTCTAAGGCTTCGAAGTTGTCGCCGGTGAGGCAGGAAGTAATCAACACTAACTCGTCTCCCTTCTGCAGCTTTGCTATCATTTCTTTATGGCTCAGGGAATGCGAGCACGGATTATCCCGAACCATATGAATCTGAGGTGGTAGCTGAGGAAACTGAACTAAGGAGCAGACGAAGCTATTGATGGTTTCATCGAGCTACCCTTCTGCCAAGAAGCACGCCCCATGGGGGAGATCGTGGATAGTTGATGTTGCTTCCATCTCCATCCTCGAATCATTGAAGTCTCCACGATGGATAATAGTGCGCTCATTGAATGCAATTCTGATACTGCCTGACTCATCCGCAAGCTCAGCCTCATCCTCCAACGAATACACCTGCAGATTCGGGTTAGGAACTTCAAGATTCTTCTCCATATTCTGCCCCTTCTTCTTGTAGCGTTTGTGTAGCAGTCCACATATCACTGTCCGGTTTTCCTGAACCATCGATATCTTCTGGAAGTTGGGTTGATGTCCAAATCTCTTTCGCAGCTTATCCAGTCGATCGTTGTAGATATGGTTGAACTGTCCCAAGTACGTATTGTCGGCAGGTATGAACGTCCCCACGGGATGCATTTGACATTATTGTCGCTGAATTTCTGGCTGGGGATCGAGAATGGTGAGTCGAGCAAACTTCTAAAGAAGATCAGTCATGTACGCGCCAATTATTATTCAAAAGCGTAGATGCCGAACGCGTGTGTATAATAGAGGCACAGAGTCAAATATAACTTAGTCATTAATGTTTGGCTGGTACGCACTAACATTAGGGATTTTGCTCGGTAATGTATTATACCCATTTCTAGTACTGTTAGGGTTCATCTTCGATGACGTACGTGAGGATCCTACCAAGTGATTCGGAGCGCTCTTCGAATGTGCTAACATCGCTAACTTGGCCGCGATAGTAGATTTTCCCGCCACGAAACATTATGTCAACTGTGACGGGTAAGTACCTTTTCCACAAGCCGTGATGGAAATTTTGTTGTTGGCTGACGACTTCGCTAAGATGGTAACCACGCCACGGCACATATTCCTCAGGGTTGAACAGTAAATTGAAAGAGCTGCTTATACCCACCACTGGGCGATAGACTAGTGCATGCCACCGGATCCGCTTACTGTTGATCCATGAGTAGCTGTTGTCAAATGTCACAGAGTGCAACCCACAATCGCTGACTTTGATATGAAGGCTGCGGCTAGTACACTTTGGTTCATTGATGTAGACTGTGCGCTACTGGATCCATTCATCGCCTTCAAATGCCACCACGAGATTAATATTGGTTTCAAGGTGGAGCTGTAGCATTATCAGAGTATTTGGGCGGGTTACTTCGAAGTAGAATGTCTGAGACTAGCCTCGCAAAACAGTGATATCATGGAACTCATTGAGCACCGACTAGGCATCTAACTCGGTGATGTCGATCTTCTTCAGGCTCACTTCACGAAAGTCATGTAAAGACTATAGCTCCTAGCAATAGTCATTGCGATTGTGTGCTTAGAGTATCGCATAGAGGGATTGGTAGTGAGTCATACAGGCGAACTTGACAGCCTTGGATGACCGGGTGAGGATCATCGCCACCGCAGAGACTAAGTGTAAGCTGTTGTTGGCAAACGTAGCGTATCGGAGCACCAGCTTAGTGAGTTCCATTTACTTTTGGTGCATTAACTTTTGGCTTTTCATCATGTACTTGAGTGAACGATACACCAAGTTTTGATAGTTGTGGCAGTTCTGCACCATCTAGAACAGCTGGCTGGAGTAGACTCCGAGGGCATCGGTGTGTACGTCCGAACGGTAAATCGAGAGTTGCATAAGATGCAACAACGCTTTATAGTTCTCGTGACTGGGAGTTTCCTACAGTTCTATTCCCAGGTTATCTTCAGAGTCGTCCCAAAAGCCTTTGTACTTCACGACGGCCTTGATATCATCGAAGCTTTCGTCGAGCAGCACCACCCGTTCGAAGTAGTTTCGAGTATTGTTCCTTACGAACTACTCGAGTACGATGAAGATGCGGTGTTCACTCTCTGCACGAGAAATGACCTATTCGTAACTTGTGATCCACTGGCTGAACACTTCGTAATAGCGGCAGAGCTGTTTTTGCTCTGCACTGATAGCATCGTGCTTCCATAGGCACAAATGGAGGAGTTGCCAAAGGTGTGTTGCTGGCATTGTCCGTGTCAACTTTGTGAGTATGCCAGCCAGGTCAATAGTGAGTTCTATGTTAGGGTTCTTCCTGAGGTAGTGGGTCAGCATCGACAGCAGCATATAATTGGAGAACGGACAGTCTGCAAGCTCTGCGAGCTCCATTAAGGTGGGCTGGGTTGTCTGTGAGAGGCCCAATTCGACACGGAACCGCTCGATTGGTCGCATCGCTGAGATAGAAACCAATTTATATCGATGAAGCGAGACATTTGGACAATGATCTATCACTTTTCTTTGTTCAACTCCTTTTCTTGTTGCTTGTTGGATTGTTGTAAATGCTCCAGCTATTTTTCGTATTTGCGAAGTTGATTTTGGAATCCATGGTTTGGACTGGCACACTTACGCTTGGAGCTAACCAAGGCCAAAGAAGCCTCAAAGCCATAGCCAAACTTTCGCATGATGTAAGCGATAGACAGTGCTACGCTCCTCGATACTCCTGCGAAGCAGTGTACGACGACATTAGTGACCTTTCGTTGCTCTTCGATAAAATCAAAGACTTCGTCGAAGATGTGTCGTATCGGCTGGCTGTCAGCATCATTGATAGGGATCATGAGTTGCTTGACCTTATCGCGGAGAGTTTGGGGGAGAGTGCAATGAATAGCCGAGACGACTGCTCCAATTTTGTTCTTCTCCATCTCAGCGACATCCAGGATAAATGCTTCCTCGGAAATCCAGAGTTAACCCTCGTCGTCGTCCCCATCGAGAATTTTGTTACCGGCAGGCCAGTTAAAGTCCCAATCGAACTCGTTTCCGTCGTCCTCCATACTGTCGAAATCCTATAAATTACGTAATCAACTGAGCAACTCTAGCCAAAAAATTCTTAATGATAGTAGAGTGGAAATGAACTCATGAGTGTTTACTGAGACGTTGTAGGAAGCTCTCGACTCTCTTGTTTTTCTTGATCATGTCTTCGCTGAGGAAGGTGATGGTGCGTATCGACCTCACGTACTCTGCTTTGAATTTCTACAGGTAGCAACAGGCTCCGACCGCTAATAGCAGTAGGCATGACAGACTTGCAATGTATACTGTGGACCGGATGTTTGTGAAGTTATCTATTGAAGCCTGCCGTGCTGCTATGATGGCTGGATAGCGAATATCGTTGATCTTAGAACTCGCCTCCTCCAACTGCTCAGTAAGAGGCACTTTGTATGGAGACAGGTCATCATTGTTCTAGGACATCATAGTTTCAAGGAACACGTTGATGGCGAGTTCGGATGAAAGCGATGAACTGGGATCGCAGAGACTGTTGTTGACAGAGCAATCGAATGCGACGTAGTCGGGAGAGTCGACCTGCAAGTAGTTGGTCTTGCGGTCAGCGATAGTGTTACTGATCCAATCGTTGAGGGTACCTCCAAGCACCGGCTCATCGATCTGAAACCCAAAGATCTTTTTTTTGATGTTGAGAAGCAATAACATTCGTTCATTACGCCAGGAGAATTATTGATTGTAGTTCGAAAGGTTGCTACTGAAAGTTTGGAGCTGCAGAAACTTGACTGCAAACATTCCGCAGATGAAGGCCCCGAATACTATGGTACAGAGGATGAAGAACCATCGGGGACGGGTATATCCTTTCCTGTTTAGCTAGCTTGCACGCTTCTTTCTGCTATCAACCAACCCACGACTTTAGCTTTTTGTGTCTGGCTGCTAGCCAATGTTGTATGCAGCAGGGTTGAATGACTACTTGTCGTCGAGATGCATTGTCGTGTTGTTCCGAGTCTTCAGTGACATCTGCAGCTCACCAAGTTCGCTGAGCTCCTTATCGATGAGATCAGGCTCGATTGATATCATGAGTTCGTAGATGTAGTCTTCCTTCTGCTCGATAGCACGGTTGGCCAAACAGATCGGCACCAGACACAGCCCAACCAACAGCAGGAATACAGTAAGCTCGACATAGTTTATTTTGTTCTAGTCAGCCACCAGTGTGTCACAGACGCTTTTGATGATGTCGATGAGATCGAAGTAGAATGGAAATAATGTCTGCCAATACACCTGACCAGTCACAAGCTTCTCCATTGGAAATTGGTTTGCCAGTTCAAAACAGTCACTGATCATCACGTGCAGGAACCCCAGTGCTTCCACCGATTGGCTGCTCAGTTGGGTGTTCACAGTCAGCTGCCGTCTCAGGACTTATGTCAATTAAACGTGGGTGCCATCGTTTGAGGTTATAAGGTCAGTGGTAATCAGCCTTTTGAGCAGGTTGCACTCCTCCCTAGTTCTCATCAGGTTATACTCTGTGTAGTTGCCTGGATATCGAAAGATAGAGCCGTAAATGTCATGGGTGATGGCACCCTTCCGAATGCCGTAGATGGCGAGTCCTTTACTGGCTGCTCTGGTTGTATGAAGTTGAATGTCGTAAGCTATCATCAATAGTTCTATCATCTGCCCATTGGGCACTGGACTCGCTGCATCCACAGTATAATTCTGTACACTCAATGCAACTGCATTGATGAGGAATATGCCCATGATCGACAAGAAGAGCTGCCGAAATATTTTGGTTACTGACGCCTTTTCAAAACCCTTCATGATCGAAATGATTTAACTCTGCCGCCCAACATTACTGGCTTGAGAATCCGTTTCGGCTTGGTCCAGCAGTAAGTTAATTTTGTTGATGCAGCCCACATCCATATCATCTACAATGTCTTCCTCGGCGAAGTAAGTTGTGGTCTAGTTGTAAAAGCTCAGCATCAATGGAGGCTTCTCTGGAAATATGAAGGAGTCTGCCAGGGGGCTCATGATTGTTGTTGTGAAGGTGCTATCTTCGTGCCTGACCTGAGTCTTCATCGGGGTGGGAGTGATGTACCGGGGGCTCTCTATACACACCTCCTCCCACTTCTTCTGGAAGTTGGTGATGAGCTCGCGCACCTCTGGAGTATCCAACAACATCTTATTTTCCTTTGCGCTACTGGAGTACTGAAAGGTAGCGTTGCCGTCGAGCATAATCCACTCACTATCGCTCTTCACGTGCTTGATGATTGCAATAACCGACAGTTCGTTGAGAATATCGCTGGAGTACTTGAACAGAACCGTGGTTGGGACAATGTTGTTAATGAACGTCTTGAAGAACACTGGCTCGACCTCTTTGCCCATCAGCTTGTTAGCTCGCTGGCTGCGCAGTTAGCCGATAGCCCGTTGATGGGGTGCATGGTACGGAAGTGGAATGAACTCATTAATTGACCTACCAATGATCTCCTCCTTACTAACCGTAGTTTCCAGCAGCTTGCCGATCGACGTATTAACATTTTCAATACGACCAATACTGTCGGCTGCCATCGACGCTTTGATTGTGTAGTACCGATAGTTACGATTGGCTTCGCTTGGAAGGCTGCTTGCATCATTACTCTTTCTGATCGACTTCATGTTGGATTCGGCCAATTCTTTGTAGTTTGTAGCCACCAGTAAGAATAGGTTGTAGATGATGCTGCCTGAGAATATGCGGATCTCCTTCTCGAGATTCTTGATTTCCTCGGAATAGTAATCTTGCATCTAGTTCAAGTCCTTATTGAACTTCCGGCCAAGGGAACGAATTGCAACCACTCTCGGTGCCTTCTTGCTTACCTCCGTCCAATATTCCATTTTGGTCTCAATCAGTTCCAACAGCCTTCGTTTCAGGAGCTAGTAGCACTTTTAGTAGCTGAACGGATTATCGAACTCCGTCTTAACCTCATAGTCCTGCTCAATGCGGCGGAGTTCATCCTGCAGCATGAACTACACCCTCTTCTTTTTGATGCGTTTATAGATACTCACTTTCTTCTCCTTGCTGTTCATAGCAACTTCCACTGCTAATGGAAACATTCCTTACCGTATCAAGTGCATCACATAGAATTACAACAAGCAATCATCGTACTATGTATTGCCGAACTTCCGGAATCCCTTCGCATACAGAAATCGAACGTACATACGAACATAGGTCATTGTGGGAGGTTTCCGACAGAAACAATCTAAATCTGAGCACTCGCTTCTGTGCCTATTCTACACTCCCTCACGGTCAATCTCGTCCTGCAGTTTGTACTCGATGTTTTCGATGTAGTGTACCACCTGCCACGGGTGGTGTAGCTCCTCCAAGGTGCCATTGAGCATCCTATTGATCTCTCGATTGATTGCATACAGGCTAGCCAGCAAACTCAGCGGTATTACCCACGCTAGTAAGTAGGAGTAGGTACTACTAGTCAACCCAAACTGCTGCCTGAGAACCTCGCAAAGCACCGTCGTCCACACTACAGTAAAACTAACAAAGAACATCTTGTTGGAATGTATGCTACTGAATGGGATGCTGTGGTAGGTTTCGAACAGCAATCCAGCGACTGCCAGAATGTTAAACACGAGATTGATTGCCTAAGAACCCAGCAGTAAGGCATCAGTTGCCACATACAGAAATATCAGAGTCTTCCAGCGTTCATTGCACGACAACAGACCTAATAATAGGTTGATGGGGGCTAGCCAGCCCAGCTGCGGATGTATCAGCACTCCCCACCACCAGAAGTAATTTTTGCGAAAGATAAGCATGAACGCTACCCCTGCAAGCAGCAGGATAGCCGAATAGTCGATCCCCCCGAAAGCGTGCACGTAGAGTAACTGGGCGAGGAGTGCATATGGGTTCACCGGACTGTCCCGTACGAACTCGCGAAGGAACTCCGTGCGAACACGATCGAGCATTCCTAATTCCACACAGAATTTAAATATACCCGAGGTGTACTTCCCTGAAGGGCGACCAAAACAAAATTCAGGCTAGCCTGAACAACATTATTTAAGGTAAGCTTAATTAAAAGCCTTCCATAAGCCTTCGAGAATTCAGGGATCCTTTAAATTCCGACTAGCAAGCAGCCTCACATTACTTTTTTCTCTAAGCCTCTTTGGGTTCCGTTAGATCAGGAGATATGAAGAAGCTCAGTGATACTATGACACCCAACACCTACCGGCAAGTAAGTGACAGGAAATATGTCCCCTGTTCCCCCCAGTTTGTCACGCCCACGAAGAGGAACGAAATTGTCTCATGTTTGGCATAGTGGAGATCCAAGGGGAAGAACAAAGATCTCAACAGTGCTTAGCTGAAGATGCACAAAACTATGCTCTACTTCATCAAAAAGTACGAGGAGAAGCAGCTGAAGGAAAAATTCAAGACGTGTGGGATTTTCACGTTTGCTGAGGAAGGCTCCAGAGTAGAGTATAGCAATGAGAGCGACCTCGAGAAGATCATGGCGGAGCTCATGCTTTACGACTACAAATGCTTGGATGGGCCAAAGATACAAAATCTTCGTGCCCTAACCCGATGTTCTTTCATGGAGAAAGAATTGGAGCACAAGGGATTCAGGCTAGCCACCTACGACGGAGAGCTGTATCTTCAGGGGAGGAACACCTATGCCAGGGAGATCAACGAGATTCGGGACGAGATCTACAGTCACTACTGTCATGAACTGAAATATTTCTATTACAAGAAAGAGCTCTCGAAGAAGGAGAAGGAGAACTACTAATGCATCTTTTCGCACCTAAACGATTTCGAGGCAATTCGCAAGACGAACCTGTCGGAGCTGGTGAGCATCGAACCCAAGTTGGAGGAGGTAAAGGGTAATAAGTGGACTCTGAGCTTCATTGTGCTAGCCAAGAAGATGATAAACTTCAAGGAGCTATGCAGGCAGATTTACGATGCTATCAACGGCATGCAATGCATCACCCTCATCATCAGCACGCCCAAAAAGGAAGGGGGCATGGTCAACTAATATTTCCGCTACAAGCAATACACAGAGATTGCCAGTAAGCAAACCCGCTTGCTTGTTACTTTCAAGCGAGAACTCGTGGATAGGTATGATATCGGCGAGTACATCAAGCAGATCGAAACGAACTTGGGTTGTACGATCCAAGGTGTTGTCTACGATGAATCGGAGATAAAACTCAAGCGAGAAGAGGCTATCACTTACGCCGAGCTCATCGGGTGTACTATCCATGAAGGATTTCGAGGTCGCACAAGGAATATCTGTGCATTGCTGCCTACCGACGGAGATAAGTGTGAGCTCATTATGCTGCTGATCAAGTTGAGCCAAATCAGCGAGCTTCCTCGCGAGATTCGCTGTCTTTCTGTGCATGGCAACAACAACTTCTCGGATGATGGAAGAACCGATCGGTCAATTCGGAACTTAATCAATGAGATTGAAAGCCAAGACCCTTCGGAAGACTCCTACCTGTTCGAAGAGACAGAAAACTCGTAAAATAATGAAGAGCTCCCCACAGATACGACGGATAAGAATTAATAAGAGGAATAGCAGGATAACCTATTCTTCGAGTGCGGCAATGGCAATGCTCCAATAGTGACAAAGGAGAATGGAAGTCGTTACAAACGAAGAGAAGTGTTTGTATCAGGGTAATTTATGAGCCTCTATGACTAGATAGAAGAAGCTGAGCAACCAATCGCCATAGTTTCCTATCCGGTCAAGTCACTGACTCTCAGAACCTGCAGGGTCATGAATAACGAGGTCGGAGTTATGCCACTCGAGGAGGCATTCAACGCCAAACTGAGCTTTTACGAGGGCTTCTACAAGAAGAAGGAGTTTGAAACAGGGACCATGAAGTGTTTGGCGGTCCGGCCACACTACAGCTTCGAGTACATCGGCAATTCTGGTACATGATCCCACGTCCGAAATTTGATATTAGCTTCCAACTTACAACATAGAATGGATAATCGGTAGCTTGTGACAGAACTGCTTCGAGATGTCCCAGCAGCCACCCTGTAGCATCACAAGATTTACCTGCAGCGCCACATCAAGGAGCTCTTAACGCAGCTCAGTAAGACAGCATTTGAAGACACCATGGAAGCAAAGGTTTGATCTTTCATAACTTCAGAAGAAATGTTACCAGTGTCAGCTCGGGTGTTATCAGAAGCGGAACTACGAGTCGTTTGATAAGTCGCAGGCGGATGGTTTGGGTAACTGCGTGACCCGATGCAAAGAACCTCTGAAAGACCTCTCCACTTTCCTGGACAACATCAACTATTTGAGCAAGCGTAAGTTCGATGGATGTTCCAAAAAGTGCGACAAACCGCAATCATCCCTGCCACAGGAACAGTACAAGGAGGTGTGCCTATGGTAGTGCTATAATAGGCTGGATAAACGCTACATGCGCTATTGGATGGACCAGAAGCGCAAGCTGCTGTTAAGATACTCCGAGTTTGATAGCAGTTGACATGGTAATAGTTTCTTTGTAATCACGAATCATTTTCTTCTTCTTCCACTACCATTCCGTCTATAAGACGGCTTAAGGCGAGGATCTTGCTCTTGATGTTGTTGACGTTCTTCCGGTTACGTTCATACTGACGTTCGTTGAACAACTTGGTGTAGTTCGGCACTTCGTTTAAGCACAGCTCGTGGACAACTTGACCCTCAACCCTCGTCTTCTTTTAAAGGAGCTTCTACTTGATGCTGGTAACGATGGTACCAATCGAACCAGTGTTGTCAAGTAACTAGGATTAAGCCCGTAACATACCAAGTTTAGATCTGGGTCGGACGAATAGGGTTCATCATTCTCACCAGCATTGTTCTGCATTTTGGTGTAAACCTCGATCTACTCCTTTGTAATCTTCTCGAGTTTGCCACTGTACTCCTTCATCTCTTCATCTATCTTCTTGAAGTGTCTGCATAGGTCACATCAAGTACCCTGTTTCTCCAGTGAGGAACAATTACATACCGCGGCTGTGCTCTCCGAGGATGTTTAGGAAGCTGCGCAGACTGTTGTCAACATCCTCTGCCAGCTCAATCTCAATTGCTAGTAGCTTGTCGCTCAGCACGTCGCACTTTTCCTTGAGTTTTTTGACCCACTCTCTTGCGAACGAGTGGTCATGTTTGTTCTCTATTTGCTTCTGCTCGATTTGCTTCATCACTGTTTTCTTTTCCTTCTCGAAGCTTTCGATGGCAAGAATAGTCTCTGCTTCGCTCTCAGCTTCCCGCTGTTTGACTCCCAACTCAAATTTCTGAATTAAGTTGACAGCGTTACGTGCACACTCTTGAGCTTCTCCTCGTTCATCTCCTTAATCTTTTTCTGGATGTTCTCCACGATCTCCTTGACCTTGGAGGAAAACTTCGCTACTTCCTATTCGATTCCGCGCATCTTTTTGATTTTCTCAAGCTACTCATCCTGCACCAGGTCATCCGCATAGTTATCCAGAAGATGCATCTTCGACGCCTCTTTCTTTCGTTTTTATTCTTGAAACTACTTTTCTGTGGCTTCCTCCACCTTCAGATCGATCAAATATTTCGCCTGGTCCTCCGTTTTGAACTTGTCATCTTCCTTGATGGCGCGACGCCTTTGATCGTCAATGAACACGTAATCGAGGTAGCGCAAGTTGGGTAGGTGGCTGATCAGATGATTCTCATACTCGGTATCCTTTACTCCCTCTTTCTTCGTGAATTTATTGCCGAACACATTCAGAACTTGCAGGTATTTGAACTTTATCTTCTTCTCTGGTCCCTTGCCAAAGTAGCTGAGGAACTACTCAAACGTTCGAATGTCGTTGTTGCCAATACTAAACACATTGAGCTTCGTGCACTTCTCGAGCCCTTCGAGCACACTGATGTGGTTATTGTACAGTGACAGGTCAGTGAGGTTGATAAGGTTGTCCAGCCCCTCGATCTTGCTGATGTTGTTGAAAGACAAATCCAGCCATTTGAGGTTGGTTAGATGCCCAAGATTCTAAATCTTCTCGATGATATTATTGTCCAGCTGCAACTTTTCAAGTTTGTCGAGGCACTGCAGGTACTGTATCTTCCAGATGTCTGCACTAGCGAATGATTGTACTCTGGAACGACAGTGACAGCTGCCGGATGTTGGCTAGATTGATGGACTCCCTCTGCAGGATCTTCTATTCGTGAAGGTAGTCCTTGACAGCTTTGCTGGGTTAGCAGAAGGTGTACATTAGAAGCCCCTCATCAATGACAGTTGCATCGATAGCCTTCTGCGCTTGCTTTTTCTTATCCTTCGCTAGCATCAGTTATATTAAATTCTGTGGGTTGGTCCAATGCGATCACGCTGGCGATTTGAATTGGCGGTTAGCCGTCATTGAAGAAACACCAACCATTATAATTCATTTACTTTTCTTTTCTATGGAGGCAGTACGCTACTGTCAGATGTGCAACTGCCCCATCCTCGGAGGACCGCTATTAGCACAGTACTGTACTCGTTGTCAACCCTCTGTATGCCAGCACCATGGGTTGGCTCCCTATGCGGGTGATCTTAAACGAGGAGAATTGGTCACCTGTCCGGATTGCCGTAATGAGGTGGTACCTATCCTATGTCCCTTTGGTTCCTGTGCGAAGGTATACTTCGTGAATCGAGGATACCGAATGGGCGACCTATGCCAGTGCATTCATTGCTAGGGACGATTCCGCCAAGTCGTTTGCTTTTGCGGCCAATGCATTAACCAGCAGGTGTAAACAGGCTACGAGTATCTTACTGAGGGAGACACAAAGATTACCTGCGGCAAGTGCATGTCCGATTTCTTCTTTACAATGTGCAATATGTGTCTTCATGTTAACTATTCGAAGGATATGGTCAGGCAAGGTGAACTCGTCCGCTGTGGCTCCTGTAAAAAGAACTACACACTACTGTGGTGCCCGTAATGCACTAAACCAGTCAGTACCACCAATTTCCAACCTGGTCGACAGTACACATGTGCGCAGGCGGCATGTAAAGCGCGCTTTGACTACACTTGGTGTCCATCGTGTATGGGATGTAACGCGTCAATCAACGGGGCAACCAATGACTTAAACAAACATTGTAAGTTTCCTGGCTGTGGAAAGCCTTATTTTCACATGGTATGCACAGGCTGCCAGGAATCTCTGTACATGGACATCAGCCTCGGTCATGAGTACAACTAACTTTGCGCTAAATGCAGGAAGCCATACAAGATAGTCTACTGCTCATTATGTGGACAAATCCATCTGAATGAGGAAAAATGTTAGTTAGCCTCAAACCAAAGAAGGACCTAACCATCTCTTTTATCTCTCTTGCGAAACCCTCCAACAAAACCAGCAAGTGGTCTGTTCGGACAAGTTCCCTAAAGTCTGAGTCACCAATTTGCAGGGTTTGGGTCTGGGTCAAGTAACCTGTTTGGACCAAGTAACCTGTTCGGGGCAAATTTGTTTGTCCCCGTTAGTAGCAGTCCTATTCAGTTTCAAGCCTCAATGCTAGCAACCAAACCAGTCCAGTCCGCACCCATAGTGGCAGCAACCAAACCAGCCCAAGAGGCACCATCGCTGAGTAAAACCGGGAGTAACAAGACTACGGAGCAGCCTGACCCGATGTGCAAGGTATGCTTCTCGGAATCGATCAGCATGCTCAACATGAAGTGCAAGCACCTGGCGATATGCAACACCTGCTACTAACAGCTCAAGAAGAAGGAAAACACTCCAAATATAAACTGTGTGGTATGCCGAACCAAAGGAGAGTACATGAAAGTCAACATATCGTGATTGTCAGTCCAGAGTATGCTTGAAAAGGGCGAGCTCGAGTTTCAAATCATTAAGACTTCTCAACCTTAGATGTTCCTTTTCGGAGAGCAGCTGGGAGCGTGTTGTTTATTATCTCACGCGGTGCTGAGTGTTATTACAGTCCAGCAGCACTTGCACCTCGCTTTCAGATCGCTACAGCTTCGAATAGGCCTCATCCATGGAACGCTGCAGCTGCTCGCACAGGGATTGGCTTCGTTAGGTCGATTGTTTCTCCTGCTGAACTTTGTGCTGAAGTTCTACGATCTATCCGTCGACCCTTCTGAGCAGCTCGTCGAATTTCTGTTTGTATTGAAGTTGCAGCTGCATGAGTTGGTGTTTCTCCCCCTGCAGCTGGTTATTCTAACGAACTAAAGCTTCGTTGCGCTTGAGTCCCTCACTCAGGCTGCTTCGCAGCTGCTCGATCTCCTCAATGATGAGGGACCGCTTCCGTTCATGAGTGATCTCCTCTTCAGCAAACTTGGATGAGAGGGAGGCGATGTTGGCTGCCGTCATTATAGCATCGCTCTCCAGTTCATGAATCTGGTGCAGCAGAGTGCTCTTCTCCTGGGTAAGCTCGCTGATGGTCTCCTTGAACGTTTGCACCTCAAGCTCCAGAATCCGATATTTCTTCTGCAAGAGCTTCAGCTCGCATGGTTCTACCTCTTTCTGCTTTTTCTCTGGTGAGATGATTTGCTCTTTTAACAGCTTGGCCTGTCGATTATTCTAACCTTTCTCACCTTTAATCAGATGGTTGAGTTTCAGCAGCTCCTTCCTGGCTTGATCGTGTAAGGCCAGTAATGTTTTGTTGCCTCCCAAAAGTTACTCTACTTCCAACAAATTCAGCTCAATGTTATTTGCTGCTATCCTATGATGCTTATACACCTGTGGTCCTTCCTCTCGGCAATTCTATTGACTCTCCTTTACTTCCCTTACGATGTTCTTCAGTACGTTAGTCAGTTGCTGTTCCAATCCACCGTTACTCTTCATCCTAATAATATGTCGCTGTATTATGCCTCGGAACCGCATATTCATTGGCGTAGAGGTAAGAGAGGCATTTAGCGGCACTGCTAATCCAATCATCTGCCCGCTGAAGCAGGACACCGCAGTCGTCTATGATGGGCACCACCATCTCTACGAAATCATGAGGAAGGGGGCAGGAAGATGCTTGGCAGTTCACTAGTTGGACTTCGTATCGATTACCTACTGTGAGGAGCACAGCTGTCTGTTCATACTATCCTCCGACGGCAACCTGCATGTCTACAATAGCAAGACATTGCATTTCCTCACGCGATTACCAATGAGTATCAGGCACGGCATGGAGATTCGGTATGTGAATAGGACCAAGTAACTGCTGGTTTGGATGCCCAGCGAGTTTCTGAGCCTGTCCGTGTCCATTACCACCAACCACAAGACAGCCAGGTTTGCGTCTTCAATGTACTTCGTAGTTCAGTAAACTCTGAGAACAACGATTCCTTTTCCAGCATTCATGAAGTACTTCAGCCTGCAGAGGGAAGAGTATCTAGTTATGAACAGTCTCACTGATGTGATGGTGTACAACTGTTCAAGCAGGAAGTTGCAAGTTGACATGCGCTAGCTTACAACCAGCATCAGACAGCTCACGGCAGTGGCGGTGAGCCCACGTAAGAACTATCTTCTTTTCGGCTGCCAGAGCGGGCAGATTATGGTATATGAGCTCAATAGCAACCACCATCTGATCAACGAATTGGAAGGACACCGAAGGAGGGTACTTGCTCTACACGTCAACCAACCAGATTCTGAACTGGTATCGTATGGCGAGGATGAAACAATACGGATTTGTTCGTTGGACTCTCTACAGACATTGGAAGTCTTTGAAGTTGGGAGGAAGTTTCATAAGTTCGAATTTCTCAGTGCAGATGCCTTCCTGGCTTGTTAAGGTTCGACAACCTATGTTGGCGAAATCAGCTCGAAGCTGTAGCTGATCTATGAGCACAGATCGCAGCTGGAATGTTCAGTGAGCTCGGGCAATGATCAACATCTATTGGTCATGAATAGCAACACGATGATCGGCCTCGATGAGGGAACGCTTAAGGTGTAGAAGGGATATACCCCTCCGAACTGTAAGCAAGTGCTCCAGGTGGATCACAATCCCTTTGTTTCGGGCTTGCAGTATTGGATTCTCACAAGCGAAAAGGAACTCTATGTCTATAACTTGGAAGGAAACAACGCAACTCCTTTTACCGTGGTGACCATCCATCCTGCCAAGGAATTCATCAACATCGCTGGCAACGTCAACACCTTCGATCTGCTCACCTTTCGGTTTGTCAATATTGCGCCTTTAAGATTTGACGCAGAGATTAAATAGTCCACACATCTGTCGAATTTGCAGTCTCCAAATGAGTTTCAAGCAATAGCCTTTGGCAGCAAGAGGGGAGATCTCGTTGTAGTCTCGAGTCTAAAGAGTACCTACATCCAGTCGAGAGTGAGGTTCCATAAAGAGGAGATTAAGGCAATCGAACAACTAACCGACAATAATGGAGACACCCTTATATTGACATTGTGTGCAGGACACAGGATAGTGGTTGGCAAGTTAGCAGCAAACAGCGAGCCGGAGGTGATTACCCAGTTGGACCTTTCCACTCAATTTGTACGAATGTTCTTCGACTACGGGTACCTTGTGCTAACTTACCAGCAGGGTGCCTTCGACCTATGCTAATACTAAAATGGCTAACTACTGACAAGGAAAGGAGAATAATCGAAGATTCAACACGATGATCTCATTGTGTTTGCTTCAGTTAGCAAGAATTGCTCGAGGTTAGTGACATCAAGTCTTGATCATACAGTGAAGGTATGGACGCTCAATGGTGGCTGCCTGTTTTAAGTGGTGGTCGGTGGTATGGTTGACTGGGTCCGTCTCAACGACGATAAGTTGTTGATGATGGTCAATGGAGGCTGGCTGGTGTGGCTATCAGACACCCACTACAAACAATATTCTGCTGGGCAGTCAAAGAAGTTGATATCACAAATCTCAGAGAAATAACCGGTCAGACAACGACTAAATGAGCTTTTCCTACCGTCAATCACCCCACAAAGCATTCAGCTACACGCAAGAAGAAGATAAACCCGCTCGGGTAGACGTCGTGATTTCAGCAACGATTTGCTCAAAAGATAACGCACAAAGTCAAACCTGTACAATTACTAGCCGAGTCCACAAAAAAGTCCACCGACACCTAAGATTCCGAACACCACCAGCAAACACAACTTGCCAGGCTACGAAAGCTATTTCCACTTACCGGACCAGTAATTCATAGTCAAGCTGACCCGCAACAGAAATTACAGAAGGCAATGAGCAAGTCAAATCATCTTGCCGGGTATTTCCTTGGCAAGCTTCTTAATGAATTCATCCAGGTCGTCGTGGATTATGCGGGAAACCACTCGCGGTTCCAAATCCTTCATCTTCATCCGCAGGTTGTTTACGTAGTAGTCGATGAAGTCATCCTTGCTGTCGCTGTCCATCATCTTCGCCATCGTCTTTAGCTAGTCTTGTGCCCGTTCGGATTTCCGGAGCTATTAGCGGATCTGACTCAGCTGGATCTGGTAGTGGTTCTCAGTCTATACACTTGCTTCTTTGGCGGCTTTCGCCACTCGGTCTAATCGCTCGATATCGGCTCTGAGAACTGCGTTCTCAGCTTCCTTCTTACCGCTGGCGTCCATGACATCGTTAAGAATACGTTGAGAACCATCTAGCTGCCGTTTCAGCATATCGTTCTACTCTTTGAATTCACGAAGCCGTGCCTCCATTTCAGTGATTATCCGTTCGTACTCGGACTGTAAGTTGAGTTTGTGCTGCAACTCCTCCTTGAGTTCTTCGAAGTGTTTGCTGCTCGAACAGCCCTTGAGTAGATCTTGAATCTTGTCCATAAAGTGTACTCGATCCTTCGATTTATTATCGTGGTGGCGCTGAAGCTAGTTTAGTTTCAGTCCCTGCTCCGTTATCTTAGCGCGAAGCTGCTGTTCTATTTACTTTAGTTTGCCACACTCCACCTCCAACTCTTTGATCATCTTTTCAGCTTGTTTCAGCTGTGAGTTGAGGTTCTCTGCTTTTAAATTGGCGCGTTCTTTAAGTTCGTCCATCTGTATGTTCTTCTCCACCATCGCATTGTCACGTTCCTACATATCCTTCTGCAGCTTGTCGACAACCTCACTCCACTCTCGATCGGAGTCTTCCAGCTGCTTCCCTAGATTTTGGTTTGCCTCGTCCAGTTGTTTCTGTACACGCTTCAGCTTCTCATTAAGTGACTCTGTCTCGATATTCTTTTAGGTGAGCAGAGCAGTTAGATGAGAAACTCTTTAGGTGAGTGTGGTAATAGTTACCTCAGGATCCTTTCCCGTATTCCTACGGAATATTATGTGCTTCGGTGGAGAACCTGCATGTGGTTCCTGTGAATGCATCTGCTTGAGCCTATCCTCCTTCATTTGTGGAACCACAAGGGAAGCGAACTGCAGCTTTGGTTGCTCACTATCCGTTGATGTGAAGCTGTCCACCAGTGAAGCTACTTTGCTTGGTTTCACTCGGCTACTCTCTTATTCTGCTGCTTGTTTGAGCTTGTTCGTCAGTTCGATACATCTCGTTGAAAACATTTTAGATTGGCCCTCCTCTGCCTGTAATCGTTCTGTGAGCTCCTGAATCTTCCCTTTCAATTATTACAGCTCTTTTCCCCGTAGTTATTATGCCTCCTTCTTCAGCCTCAATTCCCTCTCTTGAGCCTATTCCAAATCTTCGATCTTGTCCTGCATTTCCATCCTATCCTTCCTGAGTTTGAGACAATCCACTGTGATCTTCTGAATGTCCTTATTGCGTTGTTGAACATCTTTCTCCAGACCTTCAATCTGCCTCTTTAGTCCTTTTCGCTCGTTTTCAAAAGAGTCTTTCAGCAGCTTCAAGTCGCGCTGCAGAATCAGTAAGTTTCGACTGTCATCCAACATCTTTTCGTACTCGGTGTTGGTGACCGATACCGTGTAACCTCCATTATCGTCAGCCATCTGAAGAAGTCTGATCAAGCCTAACTAATTATAAGTAAGTGGTTGTCGAGGCAGTATTGCCAACGTAGGAAAGGGAACATCAGTGCTGACTGTCGGGTTGCCGCTTCAACACTGACTTTATCAGCTCGCTCTTTGTGCGAATTTGGCGGTTCTCTAAACTGAGTTTATTGAACACGTCGATAGCATTGGGCAGTTGGGCTTGCACTGGGCTCTAGAGTTTTCTGGAAGTAGGCAGCCGGGATAGTTCAGGGTTTACAAAGGATTTCACCTTGGCTCGAACAATTTAAGCGGTCTCCATCTTGGACTTGCTGGCTTCGACTTCCTTGAGGAGTCCCTTGAGCCAAGTCTTAGAGCTTTCCTGCCGACTGGTTGTTGGGAGAGTGCTGTTATTTTCTGAAGGAGGCAGCTTCCTTTTCTGTGCAGTAAGACTAGCATAAGAATGTCCGTTACTCTTGCTCATAGCGCTGGAAGGGAGTCAGCTTCAGCTAAATAACCTGCCGGTGCTGCGTGACTGATAGGCTGCGAATCATCGCATTTTAGCTTTCAAGCTCTGCAGTTAAGGAGGCATGCGACTGCTTGAGCAGACCAAGCTTCATTAGTGAATGGGTTACCTGCTCCATGAGAACTTTCTGTTCCTTCGTCAGAAGGTTGTACTACTTGACGAGTTCGGTGTTCTCGCCGTGGTACTTTCGGAACAGCTCCTCCTTGTACTTTTATTGGAAGTGAGCGATAGTCTACTCCTTTATCTGTCGCTTGCTTAGCTAGTCCTTCTCCCGCATCAGGTCATCTATCTGCTTTTGGAGCTGCATCTCTTCCTCAGTCACATGGATGGTTTGGTGTCCTAACAGTTGCTGAGTAAGGAGCTCCGTCAGAGAACTGCCACTGAACCGTATATCGAATATTTGCCTGAGCTTATCATTCCAGTTATCCGGGGACACATTGTTCATCATACCTCGGATCTCAAAGGCGAATGATTCTACGTTGGTTTGTAGGTGGTGGCGTAGCTTCTGCTTGGCCGCCTGTTGCTGCTTCAACTGCTTCATATATCGGCTGACCTCCTCAAGTTCCTGCTAGGCGTTGCGCCTCCACTCGATTTCCTGCAGTAGCTCCTGATTCATCCTCCGAACCTTCTCCTCTAGTTGCTCCTCCCTTATTTCATTTGGGATTGTATCGCTGGTATACTCCTGCATCAAATACTCGTGGATCTCTTTGAAGTTCTTGACATGTTCGTTCTGTTTCAACAGTCGTTTGATTTCCTCTTCGTGTTAATTGATGATCTGTTCCTTCTGCTTGAGTGCCTCTGCCTTTTCCTTGAGAATCTTCTGATACTCCTCCTTGCTGGACTATAGTACCTTGGTCTGGCGGTGTGCATCATCCTCCTGGTCTTGTAGCATCTTTCTTCTCTTCAGGAAACGGTCCACTTCTTTGGTATTCTTTGTTATGCTTGAATTCAGTTGGTCGTTCAGCTACATTTCGCTCTCCATCTGCTGGTTTAAGTCGTTTCCTATTCTTTAGCGGTAGAGTTTATGCTCGAGTTCCTCCTCGAACTATATGCTCGCCATCTTCTTCCGATCCTCGTCGACAGTTTCCATCAACTTACGATACTTGGTCATAAGCACTTCAAACTTATCAGCACGGTCCTGGCGGAGTGCCTTCATGATCTACGAGTTGCGAAGACGCAGTTCATCCATAATGTTGGCTAGCCTTTCTTCTTCGCGCTTCATTGTCGCTGTTAGCTCATGGCTGCGCTTGATGATCTTCAGCAACTCTTCGTCAAACTTCTCTCCGATTGCCTCCTTCCTCGATAGGTATCGTTCGTGGTTCTGAGTAATTTCTTGTCGAATAGCTGCCATTTTCTTTGAGTGTTCCTTCTGAAGTTCCTTGATAACACTATCTTCGTTGGATGTTTTCGACATATAGCTGGCCTTTTTGCTCTAAACGATTGTGCTCACTTGGGTCGTGTTTTTCTGACGCTGGTACTACATCTAACCACGGATGAGAGCGAGGTTGGCGGATTGTTCTTCTGTCTAGGCTGTTCGCTCTTCCACAACTCGCTGTCCAGTTATGCCGTAGCCTTCGAGTAAGTATTCTCGGTTGAGGATAGTCCTTCGATACTGCCCTTCATCCAGTTAGAACTCGTACAGATCTTTTCTCCGAGCACTTTCGAACACATAGACACCCGCTGTCTGTCCTCCCTCGATGTACTGAAGAATTTCCAATAGAATGACCTCACTTGAGGCTGTGAGACATATAAGTTCCTTGTAGGACTCTGCTACCTCTATACTGAGGACAGGGCTATTACTAACCTTGCATTTATAAGTTGAGGGGTCTTCGGGAAGGGGCCACAGCATTTCAATGATGTTGCCTTCGGAAGTTCCTATGAGGATGATTCCATAGTACTCCACCACCTTTAATGTAGTTGCCTTTTCATGCTCCTCAAAGTAGTGCGTTAAGTCGAGCTACCTATCGCTTTCATAGGACTATTCGTGAGGCTCATATATCCTGAGTTTCCTTCCATCGGAATAAACAATACTAGCGTCATCGTACGTATCGTATATGGTAATCTTCTTTTCAATAAGTTTGTTGCCCTCGAGATCGAATTCCCACAAGTAGTTTTAGTTGCGTAGCAAGTAGGTGTTTCTGTGACATTGCATCTCCATCACGTTTGTGAGGGTAACGGGAAAGCTCAGCAGGGTTTCATAGTTGTACGGGTTAATTATCGAAAGGTTGGGGTTGTCCAAAATGAGGAGTCGATCACCCTCGGGGCTGTACTTGACGCTACTGATGTTCCTTATTTTCATGGTGTAGATGATGTCCAAGGTATCCTGTTTCAGCAGGTACATTCGAGTTAGCTCTTTGAAGCTGACGCACAATTGGAATCCGAGTGGGTGCACCGACATACTCAACGGACTTTCGAAGATAGGTTTAGAGAATTTGAGGCCCTGTTCGGCATGCCAACACCTGAAGACCCTGTCCTTGTGCAGCGTATAGATCGTCTTGAACACCACACAGGTATCCCAAAGATGGAGTGCAGGAAGCTGCATATATGACATTGCTGAGAGCTTTGGACAGAGTTGTTGGTTTTATTGTCCCGTACGAGAACTTGCCCTGAGCCTCCAAACTTCAAGGGACTTCCGATTGAGCAGGGTGTAAACATCATCGTTGATGAGTTTGGCCAGTCTCACGTGAGTATCCTTGTAAGGCTCACCAGGTAGTTAGTAGCTGCTGGCATGTTTGAAGTACTTGCTATTTTCGAGCTTGAACCTTCCGATGAACGAGTCTTCGAAGAGCACGACAACCTATTCAGCAGAACTATCGATGGCGTGCGGAAGGGCTAACTTTCTGTACTTCACTCCTGGCTTTCGCAGTGGGGATTCAGCTTCAACACTTGCTGCAGGTTCCTTATTGGTTTCGACACCCTCGAACGGTATGATATCCTCGATGGGTACCATGAGTTCTCGCTTACTCACTAACAACCTCCCGTCAAACAGAAACACTCTGCGCCTATTGGTGATTACCACCAGCTTTATTGTGTCTCGTAGGAAGCAGGCATCGATGCACTCCTCTCCCGGGTCGATAAAGCGCTTGAGATCAAACTCGGATAGGTCCATTTTCTTGTTGTATAAATCGATTTCCAGTTCATAGCAGGTATCCTTACACAGCACCATCGTGAAGTCACCGAAGTTTGACGCCACAAGTTTGAGGGCTTTAATCGACCGCTCTTGGCTTGTGCATGAAGTTTACTTCTCGACGTCGAACAAACACACCGAGAACATAGGCCGTTCCGCACTTTTGCTTTCATCGAAAAGCATCAAACCTAACTGCCCCGGGTTGATGACGTGCATACCTAGTGCCTTGCCTGTCGATACAATATTCAGTTGCTTATGCCGCTTCAGTTCTCTGTCGTAAATCACGACTCGACAGACACATCCACTCACTGTCTAGGCACTCGCTAGCAAATTCATCTTGCTCGTACGAATACTGTACAGCAGTTCCAGCTGCCCGTGGTGGCTGCTTCGCTCCACCACTGCATCCCTACGATAGTTTTCGTTCCACAGGCAGAAGAAGTTACCGCATACGTACACCACCTCCCCTTCATCTGTGAAGTGCACGATATCTGAGGACACCCCCTGAGCAATCTGCACACGAAATGCAAGACCATCGTACACGGCACCTTGCGACTTATTGTTACGCAGCACTCGGTTTGACTTCTCCGTGATAATTTCCATCCCGCCTTCACCCTGATCGGCCTGGTCCACTGTGGTTTCAGTTTATTTGCGCAGACCGTACATTATAAATAAGAATAACGGGGTGGTACCTGCTCATATTTTAAAATAGATGTCGTCGAGGGAAGTGGATTTCACCATCAGTAACTACTCTCACGCTGGAAGGATCCTGCGTCCGAATGAGAAGGCCCAAGCTACTCGGATAGAACGACCATCAAAGTAGGTTACCAACCAGAGCAACCCTCCTGCAAGCAGACCTGCCAAGAGTTCAACGTTCGTAATTGAAAAGTCATTCGTGCCGGAACCTTTGTCGAGCATACCCTAGCCACATCGGAAAATGATGCAGCCAGAGATCGACAGTCTCAAACAATTTGCGAAAGAGAAGGCACGTAAATAGCGCGAGCTATCAAAGCTAATTGCACAGGATATCATCAAGCCGGAGGACTTGGTGAAGAGCGAGAAGAAAGAATAGCCGATTGCCAACGAAGGCATCCACATTGACTCTAGTGGAAAGATGCGTGACAAAAATGACAATCTTGTGTTTGCAAAGAGTCAGAGTTTGCAGGTCCTGGCCAACAAGAACAAGGAGAGAGAACAAAAGGAGAAGTAAATGCAATTGAGGCAGCGTAAACGAGTATTCGAAAGGGTGCAGCACCGCTCTCTCAAAGATACCAATCTGATTCTGAGCACCAGCAAGAAAAGAACGAAACGAGCGATAGCTGGTTTGCAGTTTATAGAAGAGGGGTCACTCCAACAGGCCAAGATCCTTTACTCCCATCAACCATCAGCAAGAACGAATAAGGAAGATGATAGCCTGGCCGGACTAATAAAGCAAGAGCCTTCTGAGAAACTTGAGGATGGGGTTGAACGATAAATTGAAGCACCTAAGTTACAACAGAAGAAGCGCACCCGTGTAAAGTTGCAGTTCAACGAGATGCTGCCAGACAAGGAGTGGTGGGATGAATAATTATTGACTTGCAGCAGCTATGAACCATTGTGGAGCGTCCAACGAGCTACTGATATTCCACAGAAGTTGGTGAACCTCCAGGGGGTGAGCTCTGAAGTCCAGAAAGGTCGACTATTCAAGGAGTAGTAAGAAGAACAAATCATCATGCCCGTGTTCCTCACCAAGGACGAAAAGAAAAAGCTCAAACGCCGCCGCAAGCAGGAGAGGCTGAAGGAGCGTAATAACCAAATTAAGCTGGGTTTGCTGGAGGCCGACAAGCCAAAGCTAAAGTTTTCAAATATGGCAATAGTGCTGAAGGACGAATTCATAATGGACCCAAGTCGTGTTGAAGCCGAAGTTAAGAAGCAGGTTCAAGAGAGGTTGGACAAGCATCTTGAGGAGAACGCTTCCAGAAAGCTCACCAAACAGAAGAAGGCGGAGAAGATGTTGCGCAAACAAAAGAGGGATTCTGCAAAATAAACACGAATCGCTGTGTTTCGAATGGAAAGCGTGAAGGATCGGACAGCTCGCTTCAAAAGTAACAGCATATGCTAACGTAGTTTAGATGAATGTGAAACAGTTAGCCCTTAACGGGTACTTTTTTGTGCCGACTGAATAGTTCAATGGTCCGGGTGTAGTGGTGGTGGAGGGAGGCCGTCGAGCCATCCGGTTCTTTAAGAACTTAATGCTGAGGAGGATTAACTGGGAAGAAGCCTATCGTAGCAACCTGATGACGAAGGAATAGCTGGAGATGCAAACAGTGGACCACCAGGAGAAGGTGCTGTTAGAGGGCAACCGATGCCGATTGGTGTGGTAAGCTGTCATCAACGAAACCAGCTTCAGCCGGTGGAAGAGCGAGTTTATAAACTGCGAAAGCGATGCGATCCGGTTGCTTGCAGAGAAAAAACTTCAACACTTATGGGATGCTGTCGTTAACTTCAAGGACGAGGTTTGAAGTAACTGCTAATGTGTGAAATATATTGTTGGGTTACATCATCAGACGCGTTCAAGAGATTGGACGCCTGCGTACCGGCCCTTGCCGTCACGATTGATTCGCCTTACGCGCATGCAGATGCAGAAGCAACAGCATGCCACCGTCAGTAACAAAAATGCTATGTGGTAGTGCTTGTTCTTCTATAGGGAGCCCCAGATGGTGGCAACCTCCACCACCGCATATGTGATCTACCGGTTGTCTTCCAAAATGGCCTTGATGCCCAGGTAGGTGAGTTCCATTGGCAGCTTGAGCTTGAATTGATAGGTGTTGGCTAACGAACCTTTTTCGAATTTAATGTGCTCCGCCTTCAGGGGCTTAATTGAGGTGAACAGGAAGAACGATCCAGGGCACTCAGTCTGAGATATGACTTCATCTCGGTTAGTGCTCATCACATAGTAGTACTCGGCTTTGGGGCAGTGGGTGCTACTGGTGGCTGTGGTATTGCACACGATAGGAGAGAAAGTGACAGTGGCTTCCTGCACGCCAGTAATTTCGTAATCGATGAATCCTTTGTTGCCGGCCTTGACAGTATCTCTGGGAATTTCCTTTTTGGTAGTATACCAAGCCGACTTGATGGAGTAGAGCATGCCTGCATCGCTATGCACCTTGATGTACATCGTGGATGCCTTCACATGCACGAAGGATGTGAATGTCGCTTCCTGAATGTCAGTGGTAAAGGCGTAATCCTCCTTCTCGAAGGAATCGTCATCTAGGGCATACGAGAAGCCCATGTCGCTGTCTGCGCATTTCTTGACTGTGAACTGCACGTACCCATCGTTAAAGATTTCAACGATAAAGTATGCTGATTCGTTGGCCGCGATACTCGATGGGTACTCGTATCCGAACGGTAGTAGCACGATGTCGACATGGTTGATGGTCAGGTTAAGAGCAATTTCCTGACTGCGCTTGTTTTTGAGTTGAATATCGTAGCTCGAGAAGCTTTCGTTAAGGCTAAAGGTCAGACTAGGCTTCGGTGTCTTCTTATGGATCTCAAGCTTCTCGGGTTTCGTCGGAACTGGCTACTGATCGTCATCGCTCTTGAACGATAGAATCACGATTTAGCATGCCTGCAGCTGCTATGTGTCGTTGAAGGAGAGAGACACGATAGCAGTGGAGTTCTGCCAGTTGTGATAACGGTAGCTGACCTTGTCGTTGGCATGTAGCTGTTCGGATACAAGGACGCCATCAAGGAGGTCGATATGCCGCTCACCCACAGTATAGGATATTGAGTAACTGCAGTTGAGCTTTTCATCAGTCACGCTTATGGTGACCTCTGAGAAGATTCCCGATAAAGCGTAGTTCTGGGTCAGGAATGGCGATGTTGCTGGCTTCTTCTTCTCGAACACATCCGATTTAATTACAATCTTAATGAGATTACCGCTTCGCTTGCCTGTGATGTTGATGCCCTCGTATAAGTTGAAGGCAGTTACTTTGGGCTAACCTTCGAAGACAGTCACGGTTATTATTGTGTCGGAGCCTTTCACAACTGACAACTTGTATTCGTTGACTTCCTTTGCGATGCCGAAGTCAGTCTGTATTTGACCCTCCCTCAGCTGGATTGAGGCAGTATCTGCCAACGCAACGAGATCGGCTTCGACCTTATCATGATCGGCAGTGATCTTGATGATCAACACGCAGAAGTTGCAGTTCTCGGAGCGGAATTCATCGGCTTTAGATGTTACTTGAACCGATTTGGCTTTATTGATTTCCTCCAGACAATCAGGAATCTGAGTACGCATGCATGGCCGATACACGAGCCCTGGGAACCCACTTCTTCTGATGAGTTTGACCCTGTACTGCATGTAGTAATCCACAGTGAAAAACTTGGTCTTACCAGCGGGGACCTCGATCGGCTGAGGGTTGCCGAGTGTGAGTGACTGCATGTACTCGTCGTTGCTGGTGTACTCCAGGATAAATTTATTTGCTTGGAAGCCCTTGGCTAAGAGGATAATGTCAATTTCTTCGTGGGTGTCCATACCCTTTTCCGTGAGTTTGGTCCTGATGGCTTCGGTTGTCAGTTGGCTTTCGTATAGCTCAAAGCGCCAATCAAATGTCTCTTCAGTCGGTAAGGTCAGGTTCTTGTTTGAAGAGACTGAAGCTAGCAGGGTGTGATAGCCGACAACATCAGAGCACATGAAGGTTATGGTCTTATTGTTGGCTAGGAACGGAGTGATGCTCACCAGCATATACTTGGTCTCGTTAATGGCCAAGCTAATGGTTAGTTTATGCTCTTCCATCAGTTCAATGATGTTGTCGGTGGCCATGATGCTGTACGAACCAAAGTTGTTGAATAGAGGAGTCACGACGTTCGGATTGGTGTTGGGCTGGTCGTGAGCATTCCAAAGACTGATGAGCAAGATGCAGTTGGGGAAGCATTTGGTAAGCTCGTCCGGGTGTACAGTGTACTCCGTAGTGTGGGAACCAGGAGAAACAGGCTGGTCCTTGGGATCAGGGTAGGGCCAGTTGCCTGGGTTGCTTTCTTTCAATTCGTTGTTCCAGAGGGTGTAAGCGAGTTTGTAGATAGCATAGGTATGAGAAAATTGGATGGTCACAGGATACTTTTTATTGTTGGGATAGAAGTAAAAGTGGTTGCTGCTCGTGATGGAGGTCATCTCGTAGCGTTGCCATACGCCCGATTTGAGTTCAATAATTGAGTTGTTCAGCATCACAGTAAGAGTGATATCTACACGCTACTTGTTGTTGTTCTGAACAAGCAGATATATCTCACAGCTGTCCTAGTCCTCCTGTTGATCGCAGATGAGGTTGGCGTATTGATTCAGCGAGAGTGCCGTGTCGCGACGGGAAATTGTAATCTCCTGAGGAGTGCTGTTGCTCGGGCCGGAAACTGTTAGTGTAGTGTTAGGGGTCTCACCGATCTTCTGGAAGATGGAGATTCCCAGTACAGTTTCGATCTTATTATCGAGATCCTTCGGACTAACCAGAGTAACAAATTGACGGGATTCCTCGGCTTCCAGTAGATCGTAATGTGGTTCTGCCCTATCTAGAGTAATGACAGCCTTGTCAGTCGATACCAAGATGCTGAATCTTTCATTTTCCCTATCAGTAAGCCGCTTGATCAAGATAGTAAACACCAGCTTCTCAACTTCATCTTCGTTAACCTTCAAGAAAGAACTGCTTGTCGGTAAGTCAACGTCATCTGCATCCGGCAACTCTTCAGAGTTGATGACTGACATTGAGAAGGCACTTGTCGGAGCTATCAGGTTGAAATTGACCGTCCTCTTCTTGTCGAGTTTGAACCTCATATAGACTTCCTTATCCTTTTGCATATTGACTGGCACGATCACACCGTCCTTGAGCTCGATCATGCTGTTCCCCTCAGTGATTGATACCGTAAATCTGACGAGTTCAAGCCCTTCCACCGATAGGTAGAGTGGGCCAGTGTGGTTTTCAATATTCAACACTTTTTGAAAGTTACCTGCAAATTGATGACACTCT